>Ga0118677_10013125_pt1 | contig 11997 bp, 7 predicted proteins | sample AliMusrvi5mmetaG_FD_86154 | JGI IMG/M metagenome (GOLD analysis project Ga0118677, IMG submission 86154) | reverse complement strand
TGAACCAGTTCACGGTGATCGAGGGGCAAAACAACCGGCGCCCAGACATCGTCGTTTTCGTCAATGGTCTCCCGTTGGGGCTGATCGAATTGAAAAATGCGGCTGACGAGGACACCACGGTCTGGAGCGCTTACGCGCAGCTCCAAACCTACAAATCGGAAATTCCCTCGCTGCTGCACTACAATGCGCTCCTCGTCGTCAGCGATGGCTTGCAGGCCCGCATCGGTTCCCTCACGGCCAACCAGGAATGGTTCAAGGTCTGGCGGGAGCATGATGCTCCACCCAGCGGTTTGGAACTCGAAGTCCTGATAAAGGGCGTGTTCGAACCGTCACGTTTCCTCGATCTTCTCCAGCATTTTATCGTCTTTGAGGATGATCCCGACTCCGGTGCGGTTCACAAGATCATCGCAGGATACCACCAGTTCCACGCGGTGAATGTGGCGGTGACCGAGACGATCCGTGCTTCGTCCAACAGTGCTGCCGAGGAACCCGGCACCTACTGGGCAGGCAGGATGCATGGCGGCAAGCCCGGCGACCGCAGGGCGGGAGTTGTCTGGCACACCCAGGGCAGCGGCAAAAGTTTCTCGATGCTCTTCTACGCGGCCCGTGTGGTGAGGCATCCGGCGATGCAAAATCCGACGCTGGTGGTTCTGACCGACAGGAACGACCTCGACGACCAGCTTTTCGGCCAGTTCCAGCGGTGCCACGAAATCCTCGGCCAGACACCCGTGCAGGCCGAGAGCCGGGAACATCTCCGCGAATTGCTCGCGGTGGCCAGTGGTGGGGTCATCTTCACCACTATCCAGAAGTTCATGTCGGAAAAGATGATGCCTGCCCTGAGCCTGCGCCGGAACATCATCGTCATCGCCGACGAGGCGCACCGCAGCCAATACGACCTCATTGATGGCCTCGCCCGGCACATGCGGGATGCCCTCCCGAACGCGTCATTTATCGGATTCACCGGGACTCCGATTGAGCAGACGGATGCCAACACACGGGCAATCTTCGGCGATTACATCAGCATCTACGACATCCAACGCGCCGTCGCCGACAAGGCCACGGTGCCGATCTATTACGAAAGCCGGATCGCGAAGCTCGGACTCAATGCCGCCGAGTTACCGAAGATCGACCAGGAATTTGAGGAAATCACGGAAGGCGAGGAACAGACCAAGAAGGAAAAGCTCAAAACCAAGTGGGCGGCACTGGAGGCATTGGTCGGGGATCCGAAGCGCATCGCGATCATCGCCGCCGATCTTGTCACCCATTTTGAGAAGCGGGCAGAGGCCATCGACGGAAAAGCGATGATCGTCTGCATGAGCCGCCGCATCTGCGTGGACCTCTACAACGCCCTCATCAATCTTCGCCCCGATTGGGCCAGCGCGAAGGATGACGATTCCGAAACTGAGAAGGACAGGAACTGTCTCGTCAAAGTCGTGATGACCGGCAGCGCGGAGGACGGCCCCGACTGGCAGCCACACATCCGCAACAAGGAAAAACGCCGGAAGCTGGCCAACCGGTTCAAGGACAGCAAAGACCCGTTCCGCATCGTGATAGTGCGCGACATGTGGCTGACCGGATTCGACGCGCCATGCCTGCACACGATGTATGCCGACAAGCCGATGCAGGGCCACGGGCTCATGCAGGCCATCGCCCGGGTGAACCGTGTCTTCCGCGACAAGCCGGGCGGCCTGGTGGTCGATTACCTCGGCCTTGCCGACCAGCTCAAGCACGCCCTCGCCACCTACACCGAGAGCGGCGGCAAGGGAGATCCCACCTACGACACCCGGCAGGCCATCGCCGTGCTGATGGAAAAGCACGGCATCGCCTGCGACATGCTCCACGGGTTCAACTGGTCGAAATGGACAACCGGCAAGCCAGCCGAACGGCTCGCCCTCATCCCAGCCGGCCAGGAACACATTCTTGATCAGGAGGACGGCAAAAAGCGCTGGGTGCAGGTCGTCATGGAACTCTCCCGCGCATTCGCCCTCTGTGCCGCCAGCGATGAGGCCACGGAGATCCGCGACGACGTGTCATTCTTCCAAGCCATCCAGGCGGCACTGAGCAAACAAAACACCGGCACAAAAAAGACCCCTGAGCAGATCGACGCCGCCGTGCGCCAGCTCGTGTCCAGAGCCATCACCACGGACGGGCAGGTGATCGATGTTTTCACTGCCGCCGGGCTGCCGAGGCCGGACATCAGCATCCTCTCCGATCAGTTCCTCGCCGAAGTGCGCGGGCTGAAATACAAAAACGTCGCCGCCGAGCTGCTTGAAAAGCTCCTCAAGGACGAACTCAAGATCCGCTCAAAGCGCAACCTCGTGCAATCGCAGCTATTCAGCGAAAAACTGAAAAAGACCCTGAACGCCTACCACAACCGCGCCATTGCCACGCAGGAGGTGATCGAGGAACTCATCAAACTGGCGAAGGAAATGGATGCCGCCAGCAAGCGCGGCGTAGATCTCGGCCTGACCGACGACGAGGTCGCTTTCTACGATGCCCTCGCCGCCAACGAATCCGCGGTGAAGGCCATGGGCGACGACAAATTGAAAGTCATCGCCGCCGAACTCATCACCCAGGTCCGCAAAAGCGTGACGATCGACTGGACCCTCCGTGAAAGCGCCCGAGCCAAGATCAAAGTCATGGTGAAGCGCATCCTGAATAAATACGGCTATCCCCCGGACCTGCAGGAGGAAGCAGTGAAGACCGTGCTCATGCAGGCGGAACTGCTTTGCGCGGATTGGGTGTGAAGAAAATCTTCCCGCCGAATCGCCTGCCACTCGGCACACCGGGAGATCAGGCTTTCCTGCCATGATCAGGCAATGAGCTCAAGAGGGGCGTTTTGGAGGCGATGGCAAGATGGGTTTACGTCGTCTTGGCTTGGATGACGGCTCCTGTGGAGCGGGGATTTTGAGTTCGCCTCCGCTGCCCGGCCAAATCTGCATGATTTCCAGGAGACCATTCAGGAACGGGAGCAGGAGGGGCCACTCGCCGACCAAGATCCAGAGCGTCCGGAATTCTCCGTCCATCATTCTGAGCGTGACGGCGATGGCGTTACCTTTCTCGATCGGCTGTTTGTGGATATGGAGCGGCAGCTTGGAACTTGAAGCCTTCCATGAGGCAAACCCGACATCATCCGGCAGGGCGGCGATCCTTTCCAGATTTCCGGAATCAAGCGCGGCATGAAACCTGCCAGCCTCTTTGATGAGGACTACGACCCACTTTTTGTTGAGAAAAAGGGGCTTGAAGTTCTGTCGCGGGATTTGTGCCCAGAACACAAGCGAGGGCTCCAGTTGTTCATTCTCGCGGATATAGGCTGAAAACGATCGCCTGCCGACCGTTGCAACATTCTTGCAAAAGTGGCGGTTGGCGGAAGCCGGGGGCGCACTCATGGGGAAGAGGATGCACCTGATCCCGGAGGGGTGCAAGGAAACGGCCTGAAAAAATTCTCTCCCCACGCCCCGGCATACCGGCTTAGGCTCTCGTCATGCCCGCGCTCACGGACTTCGGAAAAAAGATCGGCGGAGCCCGGAAGGACTTCTTTGTCAAAGGATGGTCCGCTGCGGCCTTCAATGCCATGACAGTCCCGGAGCGCGAACGCTGCGCGAGAAGGGAACGCCTATGGCCATCCCCCGACTACAAGAGGATGATCGCTGAGGGGGTTCCAAAGGAAGTCGTCTTCCGGATCAAGCTCCTGCGTGAGCGGATACCGACCCGGATCGTGCGCCGGGGCCAGCTCTGGAAGTGGAAGTTGGATTTTGATTTTTCCGCCAGACAGAGGGCTTATGTCGAAGCAGTGCTCAAACTCCGCGAGGCGGCGGCCGCCGTCCGCAGCTACGAGGATTTCACCCGCGTCAGGAGTGTTTATCGCTCGCTCTCCCTCGAGAGCAGGTGGGCGCTCGACATGGTGGTCGTCGGGGACTATCCACACAATTTCCGCGAATTTGTCTCTCCTGATGAGGAATGGCATCTGGACACGCAGCTTTTCGGGGAAGCGGTGGATGCTGGCTGGCCCGAATGCGGCCTCCCCATTCGAAAAAAGTCCGGGGACACGGAACGACCGAGGGTCGACAATCCCCTGCGGGTTGGCGGACCGGAGCCGCGCGATAAAAAACCGGCAACCGCGGAATTGTTCGTCTCCCTTTTTCAGGTCCGCGGAGGCGAATTCGGAAAAAATCTCAGTTTCAAGAACCGCCAGACCGCCATGGATCGCGCCTGCGATGCGCTCGCCGATCTGGCGGACATTCTTTCCGTTCCACCTGCGTCCATCGGTCTAGGTGGCACGCTTGCATTGGCCTTCGGTGCGCGGGGCAAAGGGGGGAGCCGGAGGGTGGCCGCCCACTACGAGCGCGAACGGCGGGTCATCAACCTGACCGGTTCCCGTGGGGCAGGTGCCCTCTGCCACGAGTGGTGGCACGCGTTCGACCATCACCTCGCCACCCTTGCCGGTTTTCCCGATGACCTCGCAAGCGCGGTGGAAGGCTCCGATCCGAGGATCTCCGCCATTCGGGATGCGCTGGCGCAAGTCCTATATGATTTTGACGACAAGGGTAAGCCCTTGCCGTTCCTGGCAAAAGCGCAGTCCCTCGACAAGGGGAAGCGCAAGCCATATTACTCGCTCCCTGAAGAGCTTTCTGCTCGGGCCTTCGAAGCCGGCGTGTCAGCCTTCCTCAAACTGGGCGGCCGCCAGAATGACTTTCTCGTGTTCGGGGCAGACCGACTCCCTTTCTACCCCGAACGGAACCGGGCACTGGACTTTTTTGGCGCCGTGGCTCCTATCATCAGGAAAACCCTCTCGTCCGCCGCGCCGGAAACAGCCTCGGCGCCTTGATCCCTTCTTCGGGGACTGGGGCACCCGAATCAACCGGCTCAGGATCGTGGCGATACGGGTCTTGCGCATTTGCTATTAAAGCGATGCCGCTGGATTTCGCTTCCTCGACCAGAGACACCCGCATGTCATCAAGGGCGGCATGAACCAGGCACCCGGACGATCCGGGTCAGGGGATCGAAGGTGCCTGGGGGATTTCTTGAAGCGCCCCTTCCGCCCTGGCACCAGGCCTCAGACCTTTTGCGAACGAACGGAATTCCCTAGGGAAGTTCGTTCGTTCGCACCTTACGCTAATTTCACACAGTCGCCCTCGCAGCACAGGTGGGCAGCGAATTTTCCGCCCGAACTGAGGGCTTTCTCGCAGGCCCTGCGCCCGAGCCCGCTGACCTCCGCAAGTCGTTTTACTGCATCCTTGCGCGGCAGCATGCCTGATCCCAATACCCCAACAATGTGTTCGAATCCGATCACCTTGCGGCCGCTCTCTGCCTTTCCATCGAATCTTTCCCAATCGAACTCCGGCAGCGGGGAATATCCTGCCGGGGTGCATCTCCAGGCGGAGCGGGCGCACTTGGATCCGTTGTTGTTTTTGGGATTGTAGAAAACAACGGAGTTGTCGGTTTCGTCCTCGTGGTCGCCCCGAACCAGTATGAAAACGGCGCGGGGAACACTGGTCAGGATATGGCTTCCGGCCAACAGGTGCAGGAGCGCAGGGCCGCCTATACGACGCTCGGACGGCTTGGGTTTTCTAGTGTGCGCAACCACGCCAAGGCATGGCTTTTCTTTTCCTGTCGGCAGAATGTTCCTTAGAACGTCGAATGTGCCCGCATACTCGGCAGCCCCTTGATCTTTCGCGGCGGCGTTCCACGGGTCCAAAAGCACAACGTCGGGGCGGATTCTGTCCACATTCGCCATCACGTCGGATTGAAACCTCGGGTTGGTTAATGGCAGCCCGTAAGGTGGCGGTTCGGAAACAAAAATCCAGTCGTCAAGGTAGCTGTCAGCGCATCGCGCCAAAAATTCCTGTTTGAGCCGGTGCCTGCTGTTTTCCGTCTGGATGATCATTGTTTTGAACTTCGCGTGGATCGGCAAACCAAACCAGTCTTTTCCGGTTGCCCCACAAAACGCGAGTTCGGTCGCCGCCGTGGACTTGCCGATGCCCGGTTCGCCGCCAAGAACCATGACCTCACCTTTTGAAATGTGGGAATCCCCAACAAGCACGGTGTTTGCTTCCGGCATATACGCGCGGAGCTCGGATGGAGTAAAGAACCTTATCAATGGTTCTTCCGCTTTGTTTTCCTTTTCGTTCTGCGTGGTTGAAAACCGCGCCCGATCGTAGCTGACTTGTCTTTTCATCCTAATCTTATCCCCGCTTTTCGGCTGACGTGAGAAAAAAACTTGGTTTTTTTCTTCCCGGTCCAACTCGCTTCTCCATGTGCTCCGAGGTCGGAGCATATTTCAGTTAAGCGCTGCCGGGGCTATCGCGCGCGTCAGGTTTGGGACGCCGCGAGAATGCGCCGCTTGAGCCTATCCTCGGCAGGTAACAGAATCGCCGCGCCAGCGTTGACAAATATCTGATCGCACAAAGTGGAATCCGATTTGGCGATCAATCCAAACTGCTGGCGCTGGCGCTCAAACTTCTCGGCCGGCTCGCGGCGCCCAAGCCCGCTCTGGATTTCTTCGACAAACGCGACCCCCGGATCGATTCCGGCCTGCCTTGCACTCTCCAGTATGTCGTCGGGCAGGGTGGCCGCGATCTGTTCCGCCAGCCACCGCCGGCTCTCCAATTCGTGCTCCGACAGGGAGTCCTCCGCTCCGGGTTCTCCCGCATTGGCGGAAAAGGAGGTTTCGCCGGAAGGGGAAGCCCCCAGGGGTAGCCCGTGCATGAGCGCGTATTCTGCCAGCTGGCATTGGAGCAACTTATTACCCACCTTTTTGGCCGGCGATAGATTGGCAAACTCGCAAAAGCGCCCCCAGTGGTCCCGGGGCAACGCAAAGATAACGAGGCACTGGGTCTGGTTGGGCAGGTGGTGGATCAGTCCGCCTATTCCGAGGACGAGGAAAAAGCGGGCGTGGACGGCGCGGCTGCGGATGGTGGTTCGGCCCATCGCCCTGCCGTATTTCTCCAGGACGTGTTTTTCGAGCCTCGAATCCGCTTTGCCGCCAGAAGAAGCGCGAAGGTCGTGCTCCTCGAGCAGCTTCAGGTTCGTCATCATCGACGAGCACTCCTCGTTTGCCATCAGTTCCCCGAGCTCCTTTGCGGGCTGCTCCTCTCCGATCGGGAGGCCGTGGACCACATGGAGGTAGTGGGCCGCGCAGCTACCTATGTCCACGCCCTGCCACATTGCTGGGGGCCCGGACTTCGGGGATATTTCATCGGGAGTCAGCGGCAGTTCGCTTTCAGGGAGCTGGGGGCCGGGTTTCGAGTGCGGGATCGGGAGTTTTGTTTTCATGGTTCGTCGTGGGTTGAGTTGAGCAGTCGAGTCCGATATCCTTTGCCCCGCTGAATATTTCTACCTGCACACGACGATTTGTTAAAATAGACGGTCAAAACGCCGAATTTCTTCGGGCCATACACCTTTTCGTACGACTTCCGCAAATTTCGGTTGATCCGTGGTGAGGACATGGAGGATATGAGTTGGTTTACATTTGGTGCGGCATTGTTTTCCTCCCCGCAATCGGATCCGCCCTGCGCGAATGCGATGGCCGCGCAATTTTCGGCCCGAGGGGGGGCGAGCCGCGCGCACCAGAATCGGCGCTCGGGCTGCGCCGCCAGAGCGCCCAAACCAGTCGGGTGCCCGGGACGGCGAAACCCGGGGCGGAAGCATGCCCGAGCGACGAAGCGTCCGGGAGCTCTTTTCAGAGGCTTCCCCGGTAGCTTGACTCCGGGCCGGAGCGGGCGCGCGTCTCGCAGAGGCCGAGCGCTTTGGCATCGGAGCCGAGCAGAACCGCCCCCTTCCCGCGCATCTCCCTCCACCAGCCGGCGGAATCCTTGGAGATGTATTGCAGGAAGCGCAACTTTTCCGGCGGAACATTGCGCGCATGGCCCAGGAAGGTCTGGCGCGCATAGTCCTCCCAGAGGGCCCCCGTGCCAGGACCGTGAACGCCCTGCAGCATTTCAAGCTCCTCGTGCAGCCCCTCGCGGAGCAGCCCCGCGATGGTCCGCGGCATTGCCTCCGAGCGGATGTTCACCGGCTCGGCCCAAACATGTTCGCAGCGGTCGATCCGGATGGCATCGCAGACATCCCGCGAGAACTTCGCGTAGTCGGATTGCGGGAGGCTCGGGCAAATCATGCCGAAGGTGCGGAACCCGCGGTCCTGGAGCCAGTGTAGCGCCTTGATCCGGTGGCTCACATGCGGCGCCCCCGATTCGATAGCCCGCGAGGCGCGGTCATCGATGGTCCCCGTCGAAAACCCGAAGATCAGCCGCCGGTGATGGCGCTCGGGGATATACTCTACGAGCTTGGCCAGCAGGTTGCTCTTGGAAAGGAGCCGGATCTGCCAGCTGGTCTTTTCCAAAATCAGCTTGCAGGCCTCCGCCGTCTCCTTGAGCAGCTCCATGTTGGCGGCCACGTCAACCAGGGTCGAGCTGAACACGACCCGCCTGTCCTGCGGGTCCGGATACCGCGGGCTTCCATCCCGGCGGGCCAGCTGAGCCCCGAGAAGGCCGAGGCCGTTCCTGCGGCGGATGACCACCTCGTGGAAGTCCCTCGGCCCCCGACCGCCGCAGTCCTTGGCTGCCACTTCGGCGTTGTGGAGATCCACCACTTTCTTGGTGAACTTCCAGGCGACCGCCTTGCAGTAGCAGAACTCGCACGAGAATGCGCAGGCGTCTCCCAAGTTGAACACGAGCCCGTCGCAGAGGAGTTTGAATCCAAACTCGCGGCTCGGGTCGGTGAGCACGGTGCGCGCATTTTCCCTCCAGAGCACGGGCTTTGCGCCGATGAAGGCTCTCGCTGTTGAACGGGGTTTCATAGGTGTAGTATGTATATATGACATGGAATAGGTTCCGGTTGAGGAGGGTAGGCAGGCCCACCATTTGATGGGCCTGCCATTCCTGTCCTCTCCTGCCTTAGCCGACTTTCCCTTCTTCACAAATGTTGAAGAACGGCCAGATCTGGCCCTCCACGTTCAGGGAGTCCTGATCGTGCCAATCTCCGTAGGCGTAGCAGCGGTAGCAAGCGATGGCGTCGCTCAGGGATTCCCGCTCGCTCACCGACATGCGCAGCAGCTTGCCGGCCAGATCTGCACTGTCGATGTTGCAGAAATTCCGAGCGATCTGCGCATCCTCATCCTGGACACTCCACACCAGGTTGAGAGCGTTGCTGCCATCACAATGGGACGGATGGCATGATGTCACGTGGAGGAGATATCGGACCTCTCCCTCTGTCAGCTGAGGCCGCGCTTCCACTGGGAAGTCGCGGTTTATCCACGCCCTGACGACCTCGGGTTTTTCCAGAGTGTCGTCGAGGCGGGATCCGATGCTCCCGGTTCGCACATCGTAAACTAAACCGTTCCAAGGTTTATTAACGAGAACGAGCCAAGGCTCTGTCTCCCAATACACCGGCTCCACACGAAGCAGGAATTCATAGTCCGAAAGGACGATGGGGTTCTTGGCTTCACGTTGGTCGGTAACGCCGTTCTCGAAAGCGCATTTTAAAATGCGCTCTGCCTCGCTGGCTTCGATACGGGTGATTTTTGTGGGTTTTGCTTTCATGGTTTTTTTTCGCCCAAAGCCTATTCAGTATTTGGAGCCGCATTGGGTTATGGTTATTGCGGCTTATTTATTTTCACCTGCGGGGGAAGTCGTCCTCCGCAGATGCCACTGCTTCAGCTATTGAACAGATGAGAATTTCTTTAAGCTTGGGCGATAAGCGAAAGCGTAGCGACGTGCGGTAGCATCACCTACATAGGAAGCCGCCAGGGCAGACATTCCGTTTATTAGATGCCGAGAGTCCTCTGGGCGATTGACTCCAGCTTCCCGACCATTGAGCCGGGATGCTCGGGAAATTCCCGATCAGGGATCGCGAAAACTCGCGAATCCATGTCCCGAGAAAGCAGGGAGGGGAAGTCCATCCTCCCCTGTTATTCGAGAAATCTGGCGTCCTACTGGACGACCGCAGACCTCCGTGCAATTCTGCACTCCTGATATTTGGAGCCGACAAAGTCGGCGACTCCCACACTGGCTGTTAATGCCAGTGGGAGATATAGGAGGTGAAAAGGAACAACAACAGCTTCCCTTTATTTATAGAGGGGTGTGTTGTTGTTGGGTTCTTTTTTTGGCCGCGCGTCATTGCTGTTTTTATCTTGAGCGCGCTTTCCGAGGCATTTCCATTTTTTGAGAGACCGGAGGGGCTTGGCGCTGCTTGTCTCACGGGGGTCGCAGACTCCGTCATCAGGTCCGATTTTGCTCCTGCGGCGGCGAAAGAAGCCGTTTCGCATCGAGCTTATTTTCAAATGCCTCCCGAAGTTCCGTGTCGTTCAACCAATCGGAAGCATCGTGGATCCAGTAAAGTTGGGGAGCGTTACCCAATCTTTCATAGAGCAAAGCCATATCATCTGCTCTGGCCTCTGGAGTCTTGTCAGAATTTTTTTTGATCTGATTCTTTTTGCTCTCCTTGAAGAAATTTGACTTGTCAACCAGCCTTTTCAAAATACATTTCCACTGTTTATGGCCCGGTCCCCGGGGATGCTGTTTGATGAGTTCATGGCGAAGTTGCCCTGTCCCAATGCCTCTGATCTTGAGTTTGAGGAATATTGCTCTGACGTATTCTAGGTATTCTTCGTCCGATTTATTCTTCTCTTTAGGCAATTCCACCTGCTCGAATCGAAGGCCGTCAAATACAAACTGGCACTCATCGGACGGGAGGTTGCGCGCCTCCAGAATCATCCTTCGCATTCGCTTTGTTCCATTTTCTTCCATCCCGTCATGCCGGAGGCCAATGATCGCATCCGCTTCCGCCCTGATGGCTGATCCTCCGCGGATGGCATCCAAGGAAAGGTAATTTTCGCCCCGGAAATCGCCTGTTTGCTTGCGGGCATGGTGCACGATCACGTGCGCGATGCGGCGCCTGCGCGCGCCGTTTGTGCCGGCCGATTCTCCATCTTTCGGCTTGGCGCTGGCCATGTCGCGGATATGCATCAGAAGATTCTGGATGGAGTTGTTTTCCTTCTCGTCCGTGTTGTGCATTTTTGAGAGGGTGTCGAATATGATGAGGTCCGGCTGAATTTTGTCGCACGTCTCGTTAAAAATCTTTTTCCAGTCCTTCAAATCATGATTTTTGTCGGTGTCGTTGGTGTTTGATTTTTCGGGTTGAGGGGTCATCAAAGTCATGCGGCGGATTTGGTCGGTGAAATAAAACCTATCCCCGATTTCCCGGTTGACGTCGGCGATATCCTCCTCCGTTGGCTTCTTGTTAATTTCGTCCTCTGGTGCGGAGCCTTCGGTTTTTGGAAACCGGTAGCTCTTGGGTTTCGTGACCGCCAAAACATGCCACGCCACCCTGATCATGAACATCTGCTCGCCCATCTCCAGATTGACGTACACCACCGTCCTTTCTTTCGGATCGTCAACATTTCTTGGGAACTCCCACTTGTGGAAGTCGTTGCCCATGGCCACGGAAAGCGCCAACTGAAGCGCGAACTGGGATTTGCCTACCTTGGGTGCGCCGAAAAGCAGGAGCTGCTCGCCCTCGGCGAGCAGACCCTTCACTATCCAAGGAATCTTCCGTCCGACGCGCTCATCCAATTTGTTGAGAAGCTGCCCGTCACCTAGGAAAATCGGCTCAGATTTGTCAGGTGACACCCCGCCTACAGGCGGCGTGCTCTTTGCTGCGGGGGCTACTCCAATCTGCTGCGGGGTTTCTGTTTGCATGAGCGCTTTGGCATCTCTACTCCAAGGCAGGTTTATCTGACAGTCTTTTCGCGCGCCGGCCCCGACTGACGAAGAAAACGGGCAAATATCCGGTTGACCCGCTGGGGCATACCGGGGAAATCCTCATGGTGCATTCTTCAAACCAGAACAACCCCGCCGAGTTTTCCCCGACGGCAATAAAGTCGGGCGAAAACCTCCTTGGGTGTGGCGGCATGCACGAAAGGGATCGGGCGGATATCGTGTGCTCCGGGCCTGCGGGTGCCGGGGCAGACAAGTGGCGGGACAAAGATGGGCTGCGGAC
>Ga0118677_10013124_pt1 | contig 11997 bp, 9 predicted proteins | sample AliMusrvi5mmetaG_FD_86154 | JGI IMG/M metagenome (GOLD analysis project Ga0118677, IMG submission 86154) | reverse complement strand
CGGGGAGATCTCGGCGACGTCGCCCAGTTCGCTGGACAACTTCTTCAGGATTGAGCGTGCGCTCTCCATTTTGACGGGGAGCCGACCTTGTGGAAACGGACTTCTCCGTAAACAAAGGTCCGCTCGACGCGAAGAACTGACAGGCTTTGTCCAAAAAGAATTTCTTGTCTCTTTTGTCAAAAGCGCGGCCGTGGCGACCCTTTGTGGATGGAGGACCAGGTAAATTTATGAGGAACCAACGAGCGATAGATCTTCGCGCGACTCAGACCGAGCAACTCCTGCAGGTCTGCGGCGCGCCCGATTGTCTGTTGCGCGCCGCAGACCTGCAGGAGGTGCTCGGTCTGAGTCGCGCGAAGATCTATCGCCTGATGCAGGAAAACGTTCTGCCCACCGTACGGATTGGCGGCTCGATCCGGGTGCCGCAGAGAGCACTGGCGCAATGGATCGAGCAAAACACGCGAATCGGTGGTGCACGGGAAGGTATCGGCGCGCTACCTACTGATTCTGTGCGGAACGGGGCGTTGTAGTTTTCGGAGAGGAGCGGAGATGAAAGCGTTCAAGATCAAACGCGGAAATGACACCTACTACCGGGTAGAGCTTCCGCAGCAACTTTGCACCGACGGCAAGCGACGTTCAGTAACCGGCAAAACCAAGGCAGAGGCCGTCGAAAAAGCACAGCGGGAAATGGATCGTCACCGCCTTGGCTTAGAGCGCGGTGCTGGCGATCAAACCGCCGGAGAGTTTCTCGAGGAATTCCTCCGTTACTACGAAAAAGACGGGGGCGTGGCCCCAAGCACGCTGCACGATTACCGATACCACGTCAGGGCGCATATCGTACCGGCGCTGGGGAAGACCAAACTGCAGGATCTCGATCCGAAGCGCATTGACGCATTCATGAAGGGTATGCTCGACAGGAACCTTTCCCAGCGCACCTGTCAGTATGCGTACGCCGTCATTCGGCGGGCTCTACAGTTCGCCGTGGACTGGAAGTACATCGCCGCGAATCCGGCCTCCGCCAGGATGCGAGCTGCCAAGCGGAGTGCTTCGAGCCAACTCTCGAAAATTCGGTTCCTTACGCAGGAGGAATCGCGACAGTTTGTGGAGGCCGTCCGTGGTGACCGATTTGAACCGCTGTACATACTTGCCATCACCACCGGTATGCGTCAGGGGGAAATGCTGGGCCTTCAGTGGTCTGATCTGGATCTCGATAACGGGAAGCTGACGATCCACCGCGCACTGCATCGCACAAAGCGCCCGAAAAGTGAAGTGGATCCGGAAGCGTGGTTTACGCTGCGGCACCCGAAGACTCGGGGCAGCCGAAGAACAATTGAGATTCCGGATGTGACCGTCGAGGCGCTTTTCCAGCAACGGGAGTTGCAGTGCCGGATGCAGGCGGCGGCCGGGTCTTCCTGGCAGGAACAGAAGTTAGTCTTCACCACGAACGTTGGAACTCCCGTCGATACCTCCAATGTGCTCCACGACTTTCAGCGTCTCCTGAAGCGGAGCGGCTTTGAGAAGATGCGCTTCTACGATCTGCGGCACACTCATGCTTCGCTGCTGATTGCCGTGGGCGTGCATCCGAAGAAGATCGCCGAGCGGTTAGGCCACGCCTCGATCAAGCTAACCATGGATCTGTATGGTCACCTCTTCGAGGGATCAGATCGCGAGTCAGCCACCCGCATGCAGAAGATGTTCGGTTCCGAGCCAGACAACTCCGATCACGGCAAGCTCGCGCCCCGGAAGCGCAAACAGGCCTGACTATGTTCGTGAAATCGCTTTAAGCAAAAGAAAGGAAACAGCTTACGCCGGTTTTGCTGACAAGCCTGCTGACAAGAAGGAGGAAACCGCGAAATGTCGAATCAGAAAAACAAACGGTCTGCTGACAAAATTGCTGACAAAGGAGGTTTCCGGGGAGGGGACTCTGGCAGGAAGTCCTTTGGAATGAGTGGTGAGCGCGGTAGGAATCGAACCTACAACCTACTGATTAAGAGTCAGTTGCTCTGCCAGTTGAGCTACGCGCCCGCGAGGGAAACTCCAGTTTAGCACTGCTTTGTCCGTTCTGGTGAACCTGGTTTCTCCGTGTTACGCTGCATTCAGGAAGATGTTCCAGAGTCGACAGCGTAAAACGAAGATTCTGTTTGGCTTAGCGGACGCCCTCCTGACCGCCGCCGCTTTCGAATTCGCCTACCGCTTCCGCCAGTCTCTCCACCTCAGGAACGAATTCTTTCTTCTTCCCGACGTCAAGACTCTCCTGCTCTGCTTCTGCTCCATCGCCTGGGTCGCAACTGGCTACTGGCTCAACGTCCATGGAAAGATCGACGCCGGCCGTATCCGGATCATCCTCAGCGACTCCTTCCGCCAGGTCGGCTACAGTGCGCTCGCCATGGCCGCCTTCATCGCCTTCGTTCTCCACCTCGAAATCAGTATCAGCCGCCCTTTTCTCGGCGCCTTCCTCGTTCTGAGCTGGACCCTCCTTGCCGCCTTCCGCATGGTCGCCCGCCACCTGATGCCCTCGCTCCGCCGGCGTTTCGCCGTCGAACGCTGCGTTCTCATCGTCGGGCTGGGTGAACGAGCCCGACGCCTTGCCCGCAACCTCGAAGAGTTCGATCAGGAAGGTCTGCGGATTCTCGGGTTCCTCGCGCCACCCGGGCCGGGCGAAGAAGACCGCGCGCCCGGCCCCACCGTCCGGCTCGGCAGACCGTATCCGATCTTCCCCGTCGGCGAACTGCGCCGTCTGCTCGCCCGCCAGGCGATCGACGAGGTTCTCTTTGCGGTGGATTCAGACCGTCTTCCGGCTCTGGAAGAAGTCTTCCTGTGGTGTGACGAAGAGGGCGTCTGCAGCCGGCTTGCGGTGGACTTTTTCCCTCACATCAACAGCGAGCTCGCGCTCGAACGACTCGGTAATACGCCGCTGCTCACCTTTAATGCCGCGCCGGACGACGAAGTGCTGCTCTTTGCCAAGCGCCTCATCGATATCACGGTCGCGCTCGCCGCGATCATCGTGCTGAGCCCGCTTCTGCTCACCGTGGCCTTGCTGGTGAAACTCACCTCTCCGGGACCCGTGATCTTCCGGCAGAATCGCTGCGGCCTGAACGGACGCACCTTTACGTTCTACAAATTCCGCTCCATGGTCACTGGCGCCGAACAGCGTTTTCACGAGGTGGCGCACCTGACCAGCCGCGACATCGCGACGAAGATCCCCAACGACCCCCGCCTGACGCCGGTTGGCAAGTGGCTGCGGAAATTCTCCCTCGATGAACTGCCGCAGTTGCTGAACGTCCTGCAGGGCGACATGTCGCTGGTCGGTCCCCGCCCCGCCATCCCCAGCGAAGTCGCGCAGTATCAGCGATGGCAGCGCCGCCGCCTGCGCATGCGTCCGGGACTGACCTGTCTCTGGGCCGTGCAGGGCCGGGACCGTGTCGATTTCGAAACCTGGATGCGGCTGGATCTCGAATACATCGACAACTGGTCGCTTGGCCTGGACACCCGGATCACGCTCCTCACGATACCGGAAGTCCTGTCGGGCCGGGGAGCGAGTTAGGCCGGGCCGGCGGACTTACTGCGCGCCGGTTACGTCCAACGGGGTAAACGAGCCGTCTGCCCGCGCCACCGGGAGCAAAGCCGGGTAACTGCTGTGACCGTCGAGGTAGACAATCACCGTCTCAGACTGACCCACCGGATCGGTTGTGTTCAGCAGCAGACTGATCTGATAAATTCCGCCCGCCAGCGCCAGCGGATCCTTCAGCAGGGTATGCATCACACCCCCGACGCTGACCTGTACTCGATTGCCGGAGATGAAAGATCCGGCGGGAGCCAGATTGCTGAGGTTTATCGTGATCAGGTCCCCCGGATGAGCCGGATGCGCACTGTCGAACCCCACTCCCGCCACATTCTGCAGGTCCGTAACGGTCGCGGGTTGCGGGTCGATACTGACCAGCAGCGGGAAGGCGTTCACAGCGCCGTTGTTCAGGTTCAGCGTCGCGGGTCCCGGCGTCAGGCCGGCCGGAATCTGCAGGTTGATCTGGGTGGCGGAGGCGAACAGAACCGTCGCCGCCTGGCCGCCGATCAACAGCGTCGGATTCCCGTTCCGCGCTGTCAGATTCGTGCCATATAAGCTCACCGTCGCTCCGGCGTAAGAGCCGTTCAACCCCGGCAAAGCATTCGTCAGGATCGGCACCGGAGCCGGCTGCCCGGCGACCGCCGGCGTAATCTGGAAGCTCGCTCCGGCAGACGCGATCTGGAAACCCGATATCACGCTCACATCTGTGTTGGAAAGAGCCGCATTCGGAGATACCGAGACGTTCACCTGTAAATGGTTAGGTCCCAGCACGAAAATCTGTCGAACCACCACATCGCTGGTACCGAAGCCCGCCGCTACCTGCCCGGCCGACATGGAAAGTCCGGTAGTCGTAATGTCCACGGCCGCTTCGGAACCGGCGGGCAGTGAGGCCGGAAAGACGGAGGTGATGGAAGGAGCGGCGGAACTGCCATAAGCATACGTAACCGGCGAGGCGCCCTGCACCAGTTGCGAGTTCTGGCCGTCCGTGTTGTAAATCGTGATCACGGCGTTTTGGCCGCTGGCTCCGGTGGGCGGCGTGACGACAGCCACACCCTTGTCCGGGTCGAGCGATACCACCGAGGCAGGAAGGCCATCGAAATAAATGAGGCTGTCGGTCGTCCAGTTCGTGCCTGTGACCGTTGCCGTGCCATCTCCGTTCGGGTTCGCGCCGGAAACCGTGGGAGGGAATTTCTGCGTGGTAATGATTCCGGCCGGCAATACGTGCAGGAAGTCCGGCGTCGTGAAAATCAGATGTTGCGGGCCGCTCGAAGCGCCCAGATTGAATCCCAGATCGAGAGCGATGTAAGTATAACCGTTCGCCACGTAGGGCCGGACGCCTCCGGTCCGAATCCGCGCCGAGCCACCCAGGAACTGTACAGCCAGTCCCGGCGCCTGGCCGTTGGAACCGAGTCCCGCGCCGGAGGCAACCACCGTTGTGTCGCCTGCCAGAAAATTCACGTAAGCCGGCTTCACCGGTGCCGACGTGCCGTTATTGAAATAACCGTAGACACCGGCGTCATAAATCGAAACAAAGGGTCTGCCGGACAGGGATATGTTGATTCCGTCGGTGCTCTTCCCGCTCTGCACGGATAGTGGCAAAGCCTGGGTCAGGTCCGTCGTTCCCGGGTAGAACAGAGCATTCGTCGCGCCGGAAGCCGCAACGGCAACTCCGGCGGCATTCCACGGCCCCCGCACATCGGCGTCGGGGGGAAGCGGGTGCGCATAAACGAAATACTGACCCGGCGGGACACCGTCGATCCGATAGGTACCGTCCTGATTGGTGAAGGCACTGACGGCCGAACCACCTGACCGGATGGCAACCACGGAAGTGAGATGCGCGCCGCTGCCGCCACTGGTGATTCGCCCTGTAATGGAACCAAGTTTCGCGAAAGCTGCATTTGGATACAGGACCGAGATGCCGGCCGCATCGTCCACGTCAATCGGATGGCTCAGCGTGGTCGCCCGCGTGGTGGCCTGCGACATGGTGGAAGACGTAAAGGTGTGCTGCAACCCCAGCGCATGCCCCATTTCATGCACGGCCGTCATGAAAAACGTCTCGTTGTAACTGGGACCGGGCTGCAGCGTGAGGTTCCGGTTCAAATGCACGGTGGATCGCCGGACCGGCACAAACGGGTTTACGCCCGGCGTTGTGACGGCAGCGGCGAGCGACGTGGGACCGCCATAGCCGAGGAGCCCAGGGGGCAAATCCTCGAACACGATGTCGCCGCCCGGCGTATTTTGCGCCGTTGCGATGTTTTCCAGGCCGCCGAAGGCAACGCGCAAATCGGAGGTGCTCACGGCATTCCAGGCCACCGTTGCCTGACGCAACTGGCTGATAACCGAATTGAAGGTGTCCGTGGCGCTGTAGGCAGACGGGCCGTTTTCGGAAACGAAGAAGGTCACCGTTTTGTTCGGTAAGGCCGCCAGATCGAATTTTTCCGGCGCGTTCACGCCGTTGAGATAGTGGACGAAATGGTAGTACGCGAACGCCGGGACCGAACTGAACGAAACGACTGCAATTACCGGGCCGAGCAGGAATGTTCGCTTCATTTCGTCAACCCGATATTGCCGGAAATCTGCCGCACACGGCCCTTCAGATCCGAAAGCTTCATGCTGACCGGCTGATCGGCTACCTTCCTGCCGTTCGCGTCGAGCATCATTTCGCCGATCTTCGGACGCCACGCCAGCGCGGATCCGTCCGCCTGCAGGCTCACGTTGTACAAACCCTGCGTCAGGCCCAGCACATGCGTGATCCCGGTCGACGACGATTTCCAGAGAAAGAGAACGTATTCGGAACCCGAGGTAAGGTCCGGCACTCCCGGGAAAGACTGCCTGGCGCCGTTCGCCACGCCGCCCGGCAGCATCAGTTCCGCCGGCGCGATGCCCTTCCACGTCTCGCTGACCTGCAGCCTGTAATGCGTATAGATCGTGGAATTCAGCACCGTGGTGTACGAGCCGGATACGCTCGCGCGCACAATCGAAGTGGCCTGCTTCGACATCTCGTCCATCGACAGTTGCTGCAGCGTCGCCCCGGGCGCGGTTCCGCACAAGGTGACCAAAAGCGTGATGGCGAGAGACGCCGGTCGGGACATAGGACTCACCACGGCAAAGTGCAATTGCCCTGCCGCGGGCTGTCGCTGAATCGAAACGGGTTAAACCGGCAATCCCGCCAGCCTACGTCCCGGAAGGACACGCTTTTGGGACAGTGTGTCTCAGTTTCGGATTTCCGGCTCCGGGCTGCGCACCACCAGAATCGGAATATTGAGCCGGTGCCGCACGGGGTTGATGGTGTTGCCGAAAATCAGATCCTTCAGCCCGCCGTGGCCATGGGCCCCCATCACCACCAGATCCGGCCGGATCTCCAGCGCGTACTTCACAATCTCTTTTCGGGGACGGGAACTGTGCAGAATGGCGGTTTCGACCTCAAGATCCATCTCGCTGAGTGAAGCCACCAGGCTGTCCAGATACTCGCGGCCGGCTTCGACCTCCGCGGTGGAAGCCTCGGGCCCGTAAACCTGACTTGTCACGCCCTCTTCCACGTGCAGCAGGTAGAGCCGGGCGCCGTGCTGCGCGGCCAGACCGGCGGCGTGGCCCAGCGCGAGACGATCCAGGGTGGAGTGGTCCAGCGTCACCAGAATGCGCCGATAGTGCGGAGCGGCAATCAACTCCGCCGAAATACTTTCCAGCCCCAGCGTAATCGCCGAAGTAGACGGCCGGCGGTAGGGCTGCAGGGTAATCCACCCCAGCAAACCGAACATGCCTCCGCTTACCAGCAGCGAGAATCCCCAGACCAATGGTGCAAAACGGCCCGACGCCTGGGCCCAACCGGCCATGGTCTGCCCTGCAAGCCAGAGATTCAGGCCCACCACGATCACGGCGGTGATCCAGCCGCCCAGCCGCAACTTCCGGCCATTCGCGAAAACTCCCATCCGCTGCGGGTCATTCGTGAAGTGCAGCAGCGGAATAATCGCGAAGGGAAGCTGCAGATTCAGGACGACCTGGCTTAGAATCAGCAGCCGGAAAGTCCCCTGGTTTCCCATCAGCCAGATCACCACAATGGCCGGCACGATCGCCAGCGAACGCGTCACCAGGCGGCGGAGCCATGGCTGCACGCGGATGTTAAGGAACCCTTCCATCACGATCTGGCCCGCCATGGTTCCGGTCAGGGTGGAAGACTGGCCGGAGCAGAACAGCGCGATGCCGAAAAGCTTCGCAGCCATGACCGTTCCCAGCAGCGGGGCGAGCAGCAGATACGCCTGCTGAATTTCCGTGACGTCCTGGTGCGCGCGAAAAAACGTCGCCGCCGCCAGGATCAGAATTGCGCCGTTGATGAACATGGCGCCGTTCAGAGCCACCACGCAATCCACCACGTTCCAGCGCACGGCGGTGCGCTTTTCCGCCACGCTCCGTCCGATGCGCCGGGTCTGCACCAGAGCGGAATGCAGGTAGAGATTGTGGGGCATCACCGTCGCGCCCAGCATCGCCACGGCCGTGTAGAGGCTCCGCCCGTCAATGCGGGGAATCAGGCCGGCCAGCACCCCCACGGCATCCGGTTTCGCCATGAAGATCTCGGCGCAGAAGCACATCGCGATCACCACGATCAGCCCCAGTACGAACGCTTCCAAATAGCGAATCCCCAGTTTCTGCAGCGCCAGCACGAGCAGCGTATCGAGCGCGGTGATCAGGACCGCCGCCAGCAGTGGAATGTGGAACAGCAGGTTCAGCGCGATGGCCGCGCCCAGCACTTCGGCCAGATCGCAGGCGACAATGGCGATCTCGCACAGGAACCAGAGTGCGACATTCACCCTGCGAGGATAGGTCTCGCGGCACGCCTGGGCCAGATCTCGGCCGGTGACGATGCCCAGCTTCGAAGCCAGCGACTGCAGCAGGACGGCCATGGCGTTCGACATGACCAGCACCCAGAGCAACTGGTAGCCGAAGTGCGCTCCGCCATCCAGATCCGTGGCCCAGTTGCCCGGGTCCATGTACCCGACGCTGACCAGATACGCGGGGCCTGCAAACGCCAGCATCTTCCGCCAATAGGAGACGTGGTCCGTCCGCACCGTCTCATGGACTTCCGCCAGTGACTTCGGGGCTTCGCCTGCCGACACCGGATTGCCGGGAATCACGTTGGTTACTCCCTTATCCTAACTTTAGCGCGGCGGTCGTACGGAGACTTTCTTTCAGGGCTTCACCGGGTCTCCGGCCCTGATCCAGTCTTCGGAAAAACGCGCGTGCCTGATTGCTTTGCCCTCCGGTGAAAAGTAACTGTAAGTCACGTGGATGGAGCCGTCTTTACTTTGAAGAACGGACGGGTAGTGATACTCGTAGGGCACTTTCGGGCCTGGCATGCCGTCCAGGTGCCGGCGCCACTTCCAGGTCAGGCCTTCATCGTCGGAAATCGCGGCCACCAGCGACCAGCGCCCCTGTTCCAGGTCGTTGTGGACCAGAATCCAGTCGCCATTCCGCAGCGCAATCACCTCCAGACTGGTGCCCGGATTCAGAATGTCCGTGTCTTTTGCGCCCGTCCAGGAGACGCCATCGTCTTTGGAATAGCTGATCTGCGCGCGCTTCGGCGGGGGACCGTTATCGCGCAGGTAAGCCACCAGCGTGCCGTCCTTTTTGCGCACCACGGAGGGCTGGATGCCGCCGTATCCGACGATCGGCTCGCTCGCGGTCCAGTTGTAGCCGCCGTCGTCGCTGAACGCCATGATTCCGAACGAGTAGCCGTCCGAATACATCGGGGCGAGAATCCGGCCGGAGGGCAGTTCCTGCGGATGGGTCCGGGTAAACCAGCCCATGCGCGAAAAGTACATGTCGTCGGCGCGTTCGATCAGCTTTTTCGCCGTCCCGGCGAGCTTTCCCTCTCCCTCGGCGTCTTTTCCGAGAACCTGGCGTGTCTTTTCGGCGATGTTTTTGGGAATCAGAATGATATTGTCCTGGTGCTCCCATTTCGGAGGTCCGGATTCCTGCTGATAATCGGTCGAAATCCGGTATTTCATCAGCGCGCTCTCCCACTGGTGCGCGACAATTACCGGCCAAAGCAGAAACAATCTCTGCTTCGAATCGATAAACATGGTGGGATTGGTATCCGGAAATCCCGGTGTATCGGCGAGGGTGAACGGCGCGCCCCACTTGCCGGTCCGCTTGTTCCAGCGCGCCGCCTGAATCAGAACATCGTCCGCGGTGCGCTCGCCCGAGCCGTGAAACCAGCAGACCAGGAAGTCTCCGTTGGGCAATTCCACAATGGAAGAGGAATGATTGTGCCACTTTTCGAGCGGGAAAATCAGTTCGCTCTCATAGAGAGGCGGCGGGGCGGCCAGAGCGGCCGCGCAAACAAGGAAAAACACGAGCAGTGCGCGCATGAAAGCATTAGATCGCATTCACTGCACCAGAGCGAATGCGAGGATGTTCCCGCCCGCCGCGATGGCGACGTACTGCTTCCCGCCGGTCATATAGGTAATGGGGGATGCCTTCCACTGCTGGCCCGTGTTGAAATTCCATAACGTGCGGCCGTCCTTTGCGTCCACCGCCGCGAAACTGCCGCCCGTTTCCCCGTAAAACACCACCCCGCCCGCTGTTGACAGGACACCGGAATAATTCGACTCCGGAGCGCCCACCTGTCCCGCCTCCCAGACGATCTTTCCGGTTTCGATATCGATGGCGCGCAGAAACTTTTCGGCCGGGTCGGAAGGCGCCCGGTACGGCTCGAAACCGCCTGCCTTCGTTTGCTGGTATATGCTGCAGTCCTCCACGGCCATTACGTAGAACAGGCGGGTGGCCGGATTGAAGGCCGTTGAATACCAGTTTGTCGCGCCGCGCACTGCCGGGCAGGTCTTCGTCCCGGACTTCGACGGCCGATTTCCCTCCAGCAGTTGCGGGCGGCCATCCGCGCCGATCCCGCTCGCCCAGGTCAGTTTACGGACGAACGGCTTGCCCAGGAGCAGTTCGCCGGTGATTCGGTCCAGCACGTAAAAGAAGCCGTTGCGGTCGGCATGCAGCAGCAGTTTTCGCATGCGGCCCTGAAAACGGGTGTCCACCAGAACCAGAGGTTCCGTCGCGTCCCAGTCGTGCAGGTCGTGTGGCGTGAACTGGTAGTGCCAGCGGAGCTTGCCGGTTTTGGCGTCGAGAGCCACCACGCAGTCTGTGTAAAGGTTGTCCCCGGCGCGCTCGTCCCCGTCGGTGTCCGGGTAAGGGTTGCCTGTCGGCCAGTACAGGATGCCGCTGTCGGGATCGTAAGATCCGGCGGTCCAGGTGGCGCCTCCGCCGATTTCGATCGCGTCGGCCTGGCCGGCCTTCGCCCAGCTTTCCGAACCCGGCTCGTTGCGCTTCGGGACGGTGAAGAATCGCCAGACCTGCTGTCCGGTAGTCGCTTTGTAGGCCGTGATGTAGCCGCGCAACGGCGCGTCGCCGCCCGCGATGCCGGTGATGACCAGATCGCCCACCACCAGCGGCGAGCCGGTGGAGCCCATGGCGCCCGGCCCTTCGCGGACGTCCACATCCCACATCAGACTGCCGGTGATCCGGTTCAGGCAGAGCAGTGTGCCATGATTGTACACTTTAAAGGCAGCTGCGATGTAAAAATAGGTATGATAGAAGTGCTTAATGCTATGAGCAGATCGCTCAATCTGAAAGGACTCAATTCTAAGGTTGAAAGTCTATAAAGGCATCAACTTTTCCCTCTGTGAAATAATCTGTTAAGCCCTATATCGAAGATTACCAGTACAAACCCCCCAAAGAACACATAGATCATGAATTCGGGGAATTTTATTCTGAACAGGTTAGAAAGATCAACTTTTGGAAGAGTAAGATTAACGGTTTTAAACCAATCTGTTAACATAGAAGGTGTTTCATGAGTGGTACCCCTCCCCTGAAGCAGGAAAGCTGAAAATATCAGAATCAGACAAACCGCTGCTGAGATATATGGAACTAGACTTCTGTTCAGGACTACCCTGTTGGGTTTCTCAGGAACAGGGACCATCTGAATTCGGGTCATAACTTTAGAAGTAAATCCTTCAGGAGCACTCGCCATCATTTCCGGACCAAGATACTTCTTCAGGTTTTCGTCAATGTGTTTTTCCTGGTTATTCATGATATACTAATTTACTCTTCTCAACATTTTCAATTATCTCAGACATCTTTTGCCGTGCCCTGAAAAGTTTAACCTTAATGTTCGATTTACTTATCATGGTTATCTCTGAAATCTCTTCTGTGTTCAATTCGTCAAAATAGTAAAGAGTTATAAGACCTCTCTCTTTTTCCGTAATTTTTTGCCCATCATATTCCAAAAACGCTTTTTCCGAAGCCAAATTTACATTTGCCGAGCTAATTCCGTTTTTCTTTTTTAGTCCATATTCAATAACCGATGCGCAAGAAGCGCACGTCATTCCCCCAATTTTTAAAGTTATTTTATTTTTTGTTTCCATTTTAAAATTACT
>Ga0118677_10013123_pt1 | contig 11998 bp, 9 predicted proteins | sample AliMusrvi5mmetaG_FD_86154 | JGI IMG/M metagenome (GOLD analysis project Ga0118677, IMG submission 86154) | reverse complement strand
CATCTATATGGCCTTGCGGCAGGAGGATAGCCGCCCGATTACGGACATCATGGCGGAGACGCCCGCCATTCCCGACAACTGCCAATGGGGCCTGTTTCTTCGCAATCACGACGAACTCACGCTTGCGCTGGTCTCTGAGGACGAGCGCGACTACATGCACATCGCGTACTCCAACGACCCGCGGATGCGCATCAATGGCGGCATACGCCGCAGGCTTGCGCCCTTGGTGGATAACAACCGCCGGCGCATTGAGTTGTTGAATTCACTCCTTCTCAGCTTTCCGGGTACACCCATCCTTTACTATGGCGACGAAATCGGCATGGGCGACAACATCTACCTTGGCGACCGCAATGGCGTGCGGACACCGATGCAGTGGAACTCTGACCGCAACGCCGGCTTTTCAAAGTGCGATCCCGCGCGGCTCTACCTTCCTGTTGTCATGGACCCGATTTACGGATACCAGGTTATCAACGTGGAAGCACAGCTCAGCGATCAGTCCAGCCTGCTGCACTGGACCCGCAACCTCATCGCCCTGCGCAAGCTCTTCCAGGTCTTCGGCCGTGGGACGCTTGAGTTTCTGAGTCCGTCAAACCGCAAAGTCCTCGCCTATCTTCGCGACTTCAGGCACAACGACGGATCGCATGAGACGGTTCTCTGTGTAGCCAATCTCAGCCGCTTTTCTCAGCCCGTCTCCCTTGACCTGTCGAGCCACGAAGGCGCCGAACCTGTCGAAATGCTGGGGTACGTGCCATTCCCCACCATCACCGCCGCCCCATACGTCCTTACTCTCGCGCCTTACTCCTTCTTCTGGCTTGAACTTCAACCTCCCAGTCCGAAGATGGAAGCCTAAGACGATACATCGGAATAACATACGCGGCGGCCGCCTCTCCCAGCGGTTGGTCATGCCCCGTCGTCCACCTTGCGCAAGTTCCGCATCCCGCTAAACGGCATCTAAACCACTGAGGAGCGCAAGGCGTCTCAGAAGATGGTCATTTCGGAACAACCGAAGACCTGCAACACGTTTAGCATGAGTCTCCAGAATCAGCATGGCGACAGCAGATTCAATTTCCGGAGTCACTGCCCCATCCGCGCGCCGCAGCGCCGGACTCCTCGTCCTGCTCTCGAGTATGCCGCCGGAACAACTCGTCGAAATCATCGCCAAGCTGACTGTTTCCTTCGCGCCTGAAGACCTGATCATTGCTGGTTCGGACGCATTCGAGGCGGATAACTACCCGGCTCTCCGAATCGTGCCCACTGCGGCTATAAACACCTCCTGGATGCTGACCGCGGCCGACTTCGTCAATGCTTACCAGCTCGCAATCAAGACCGGGGCGCAATCCATCCTCATGCTGGGTCCGGAGGCAAACACGCTCGGAGCGTCCGGCCTCTGTGACCTTGCGAAAGCCGTTCTCACCGGTTCAACCGACCTCGCGGTCCCACGCTACGATCTGCCTCCACACGCCCGCCTGATCACCTCCGCGATTCTGTATCCTCTTGTCCGAGCGCTCTTCGCCTCACGCGTGCGATTTCCCATGGCCCTCGACGTGGGCCTTTCGCTGCGCATGGCTGAGTGCCTGGCCGGTGCCGGGCATCGTTTCAATACCCTCAACCAGGGCGATGCATTCCTATGGCCGGTCAGCGAGGCTACAGTAGCAGGGCTCACCATCAACCAGTTCGGTGTGGGCCCGCGTACCCTACCCCATGCCACCGGGAGTGATTTCAACACAATCTTCCCCAAGATTACCGGGTCACTGTTCGCCGATATAGATGCCAAGGCGGCATTCTGGCAGAGATTCCGCCAGTTGCAGCCAGCGCATAGTTTCGCGCCTATGCAGCCTGCAATCTCAACAAATTCAATCGCAGAGATTGCCCCGCTGCTCCAGGCGTTTCAACTTGCGTACAAAAACCTCCAGGAAATTTGGCAACTCATTTTGCCGCCAAGCTCTTTGCTCGGGCTCAAGCGGCTCTCCGCGACCGATGGCGCGGCCTTCCGTATGCCGGAGAGGCTGTGGGCCCGTATCGTATTCGACTTTCTACTTGCCCACCGGCTGCGCACCATCAACCGTGGCCATCTGCTGGGCGCGCTGATCCCGCTCTACCTCGCATGGGTCGCAAGCCACTTCAACATCATCGCGTCCGGCATCGACTCAGAATCTCATATCGAGACGGTGGCCGCCGCCTTTGAGGCCGACAAAACCTACCTCGTCTCGCGCTGGCGATGGCCTGACCGGTTCAATCCATGAGTGCCAGCGAATGGAATCCATCTTCGGCGCGAAGATAGAACGTCGATTCAGGGAGTGAGTCCTATGCAACACGTTTTTGCTATGATGCTTCAGCCAGATCCCTACCAGAGTGTGCCGCCCTTGTATGCAGACAACGCGACCATCTGGCACCACATGTCCGGCGCTCTCCATCAGTCCCTCTACCGTGTAGTTACGCTGCTGATCGCCTTCCTGCCTGGAATTATCGCCTTCATTGTTGCCCTGGCTCTCTCTACCCTGATTGGCATGGCTTTTTCCGCTTTGTTGCGGCGAGGACTCGTCGCAGCCCGGTTTGATGATCGTTTTGCCCGCAATCACGGCAGCGTCGATTGGGCGCCGTCGGGTTCTCTCAGCGAGCTAATTGCCAGAACGGCGTTCTGGGCCTGCATCCTGGTCGGACTCATCATCGGCGTTTCCGCCTGCGACGCTGCCTACGCAACGGCTGCGCCGCAGTCAAGTTCGTTCCTGCCTTACTTTACGCACATCATCGGCGCGGTTCTGCTGCTTGTCGCCGGCACTCTCATCGCGCGTTTTCTGGCACGCTCAGTCCTGATTGGGGCCGTAAATGAGCAACTGCAATATGCGAGGTTCCTGTCGCTCGGCGTCAAATGGCTGGTGCTGGTTCTCACAGCTGCCATGGTCCTGGACCACCTCCACATCGGTGGCAACGTCGTCGAACTGGCCTTTGGCATCCTCTTCGGTGGGATTGTCCTTACGCTTGCTCTAGCCATAGGCCTTGGCTCTCGTGACCTTGTCAGTCGCTCGCTCGAAAGCCACGCCGAGCGCACCAGTGAGCGCAGCGTTACGGTCCAGGCTAACCAGGCGACAACTTCCGCCGATCCCATTCTGCATATCTGACATCTTGAACGCAGAAAGCATTCACACTGCGGCGCGTGCAATTAGGGAGACAAGCTGTTCCCAATTGCACAGGGAAATCAACTTCAGTTTGTTATGAACAGAACAAGGAGGGGGTGACATGCATTTCTTTCGCGTGCGGTTGATCCTTGCGCTGATCGCGGGCGTGACGCTGGTTTCGGTTGCGTCTACCTATTTTGAGGTCATGGCTCACAAGCACATGTCGCGCCAGGACCTCGAGCGCAGGACAGCACAAAAGGCCACCAGCCTGCTGCCGGAGGCGGAGCAGGCTCTTGCTGGAGGGCAAAGCGCCCAGCTCGCCGCGGAGATGGCGCGGTTGCGCACCAGGGAGGCCGCGCTCGGCCTTGGGGTCTACGACATGCAGGGCAGGTTGGTGGCTTCTGCGGGTCCTGCATTTGTATTCAATGCACTGGCCCACGGGCCAATCGACAAAGCTGTTCAGCGGGGCGTCAGTTCGTCGGCATTTGGGCACTATGCGGATGAGCAGTGGCTGCAGCAGGCAATACCGCTCAACACCAACGGCCGGGTGTCGGGTGCGCTCGTGCTGGTTGAGGATGCTGAGTACATTCGGGCCGAAGGCGTGGGGGTGTGGGGCAGAAGCTTCCTGCGAATCGCCGCATTCGTCGTGCTGATTGTCGGGGTTACGGTGTTGATGGTCCGCTGGTTCCTTTTGAAGCCCATGACCCGAGTGGCTGAAAGAATGCGACAACTGCGGATGGGCAACGTCGACGATGTTGGCAAGGACCGCTCCGAGGAACACGGCTTGTTCTCACCTCTGGCCCGCGAAGTGGAATCCATGGCCGAAAGCCTCATCGAAGCACGCGCCGCCGCAACTGCGGAGGCGCGCTTGCGCGATGAGGGAGCGCACCTTTGGACCGCGGAGCGGCTTGCCGTGAACATGCGAGAGCGCTCCGGCTCAAGCCGGATCTTTGTTGTCTCGAATCGTGAACCATATATCCATGTGCGTAAAGGCCGGGAGACGATTTGCACTGTTCCCCCCAGTGGGCTGGTCACGGCAATCGAACCGGTTCTGCGCGCCTGCGACGGCGTGTGGGTGGCGCACGGCAGTGGCGGCGAGGACGTGGCGAATGTGGATGAGTTCGATCGCCTGCGCGTGCCGCCTGACGATCCACACTACAGCCTGCGCCGGGTTTGGCTGTCGAGCGAGGAGGAGGCAGGGTACTACGACGGCTTCTCCAATGAGGGGCTCTGGCCGCTCTGCCACATCGCGCATACGCGGCCGATTTTTCGCGCTTCGGACTGGGAGTACTACCAGCGCGTCAACGAGAAGTTCGCCGCCGCTGTGCTTGAGGAAATGGAATCGAGTCCAAACCCCACGGTTTTTATACAGGACTACCACCTGGCTCTATTGCCGCAACTTGTCAAGGCTGCGCGGCCCGAGGCGCGGGTAGCTATCTTCTGGCATATTCCCTGGCCCAATCCTGAGGCCTTCGGCATCTGTCCCTGGCAGGCTGAGTTGCTGAATGGCTTGCTGGGCGCGGACTTGATCGGCTTCCATATTCCGCTGCATTGCAACAACTTCCTTTCTACTGTAGACCGAGTGCTGGAGTCGCGTACCGATCGTGAGCATATGACTGCCAGCCGGAACGGGCATGTGAGCACTGTGCGTCCTTACCCTGTGAGCGTGGCTTTTGACGGTGTCGCGCCGGATAAATCGGCCAAAGGACTCTCGCGGGATACGCTTCTCGCAGAGTTCGGCTTGCGCGCCGAGTGCATGGTTATCGGCGTAGATCGGCTGGACTACACAAAGGGAATTGTGGAACGGCTGGTGGCCATCGAGCATCTGCTGGAAGCGCATCCCTGGCATCTGGAACGGCTCACCATGGTGCAAATTGCAGCACCGAGCCGCACGCGGATCCCCAGCTACCTGGAATTGCAGCGGCGAGTCGCGGAGACCGTTAAACGCATCAACGAGCGCTATCAGACACCGCAATGGAAGCCGATCCTGTTGATCGAAAGACAGTGCAGCCACGCGGAGGTTGAGCGCTGGTATCGCGCGGCGGACCTATGCCTTGTCACCTCGCTCCACGACGGAATGAACCTGGTGGCCAAGGAGTTTGTGGCGGCGCGCGACGACGATGACGGTGTACTGGTGTTAAGCAAATTCACCGGTGCTGCCGTCGAACTGGGCGATGCGCTCCTGGTGAACCCTTATGACGTTGAAGGTGTGGCCGAGGCTATTCATAAAGGGCTTGAGATGCCCCGTGCCGAGCGGCGTACGCGCATGCAGCGGATGCGCAGGCAGGTGATGGAGCACAACGTTTACCGCTGGGCCGCAACCTTGCTTGGCGATCTGCGTGAGCTGCGCATGGAAGGCCCAGGCGACGCTGATCTTGGCCGGGCAGGGCCGGCGATCGTGCCGGCGCAGCCTGATGCTGCACGTAAGATGGCTTAGGAATTGAGAGCGCTGTGACGCCTGATGCAATCGAAAAACTGGGGGAGTTCTTTGGCGCCTTTCAGAGCGGCGTAAAGTCGCGGCTGTTGCTGGACTACGATGGAACGCTGGCGCCGTTTCGCCTGGATCGCTTTCAGGCACGCCCCTGGGCAGGTGTCCGGCGGCTGCTGGCGGATATTCAGCAGCAAGGGCGGACGCGCATGGCCGTAATCAGCGGCCGTCCTGCACACGAAATTGCACCGCTGCTCCAGATTGACCCACCGCTCGAGGTTTGGGGCCTTCACGGAGCAGAGCGCTTATTCCCGGATGGCAGGCGCGGGTTGGACAATATAGCGGCGTCAACCCGCGAAAAGCTTGACCAGTTGCGGACTATGCTCAGGCGGGACAACCTGGGCGGACTCTTCGAGGACAAGGAGAACGCTGTCGTGATGCACTGGCGGGGTGCTTCTCCGCGGGTTGCAAAGCTAATCGAGCAGAGAGCGCGGGCACTCTTCGAGCCTCTGGCGCGAACCGATGGCCTGAGACTGCTGGAGTTTGAGGCTGGCGTTGAACTGCGCGCGGGCCGTGACAAAGGCGGTGCTGTTGAGGAGATACTGCGAGAGGACCACTCCGCCGCCCCCATCGCCTTCCTGGGCGACGATTTGACCGACGAATCTGCGTTCAGCGCCGTGAACAATAGCGGCCCGCATGCCCTGAGCGTGCTGGTCCGCCGCCAAAGTCGCGAGACTCAGGCGGATGTCTGGCTGCGCCCGCCGATCGAGTTGAAAGGGTTTCTCGAGGACTGGCTTCAAGCCGGAGATCTCTGATTCAAAGACGCTCGTCAGGATCTCCCCAACTGCGGGCACAGTCACTTTCGAAGGCTGACATTTGCCGTGGTCCAAAATAGCCCGGAAACCGAGCAATAGTGAACATGATTCCTCTCGGAGGTGGTGCTAAGCTCAGCGCGGATGATAGCGAGAGAAGTCCGGCGCCCTAGCCCAACCAGGAGTTTGGTCTATATCCCCATTGTCCACACTATGGCGGATATGGGGGCACTTGGCCCCTCGGTGCGACGTGTAAAGCTGGCTGCGCTTGGAAGGCAGAGACTGGTGCGTGATGCGGCGGTTGTGGAGAAGCTGTGGGTGAGGATCGAGGAAACCGTTGCGAATCTTATTGTTAGCCCTGGGCATACGCGTGTCTATCAGGATGGCTTGCCCGTTTGCGGTCACGAACTGGAGATTGTTACCGAATTAGCGGGGGCTGGAAACCGGAACCAGAAGTTGCTCTTGACTTTGCTGGCACGGGGAGCGATGCTGATGGGTACGGAGTCGCCCGAGTTCTTGATAGAGGAGTATCATCTGGCCAACACAGAACTGGCCATGGGTGTGGCCGCGGCAGATAAGGTCCGCCAGGGCCGTTTGCACAACACACTCCTGGAAAGACGAGATCGCTACATTGCCGAGCGCATCGGCAGAACCCTGGGCGAAGGTGAAACGGGGATTCTGTTTATTGGCGTGCTCCACGTTGTGGACAAATACCTTGCACCGGATATCGAGATAACCTACCCGCTTGGCCGCGTTTTGACCCGGAATGCGTGATTGTCGTGAGCGAACTTCAGGGGCCAATTCTTATCAGTGTAGACGAGGATGAAATTGCCTCGAAGCTTGTGCAACTGGTACGTCACGAAGGCCTGACCCCGCTGCGGTCAAGAGGGGGAAGGGAAGCACTGGAAATCGTCCGCGCGGGTGACGTTCAGGTGGTCTTTGCGGACTTCAACATGCCGCAAATGGATGGGCTGGAACTGACGCGCCAGGCGCTCGGATTCGATTCCCATTTGCAGGTCATCCTGATAGCCGGCGTTGGGGAGGTGAGGCGGGCGGTTGAAGCCATGCGCGCTGGCGCCTGCGACTATCTCGTCAAGCCCCTCGAAGATGCGGAAGTTGCCCGCGTTCTGCTGCGCGCACTAGGCGAGCGGCGCCTGAAGCTCCAGGTAAGGACTCTGGCGAGTCATGTCCGCGGCGTGTCGCTGCGAGAGACTTTCGGCCCCAGTGAGGCGGTGGCCAAAATGATTTCGTCCGTGGAGCAGGTCGCACGGTCGAATTTCAACGTGATTATTCTGGGCGAGACAGGCTCGGGGAAAGAAATCGTGGCCAGGGCCATCCACAACGCCAGTTCTCGGGCCAACGGACCGTTCGTTGCTGTAGATTGCGGCGCCATTCCCGAGGCGCTGATTGAGAGCGAGTTGTTTGGCCATGAGCGCGGTGCGTTTACCGGCGCAGACCGGCAAAGGCCGGGGAGATTTGAGGCGGCGAAAGAAGGGACACTTTTTCTCGACGAAATTTCCAATATGCCCTTTGCTTCCCAGGCCAAGCTGCTCCGTGTGCTTCAGGAGAAGTGCCTGTTCCGCTTGGGCAGTACCAAACCCATCGACGTGGATGCCCGGGTGCTGGCGGCCAGCAACTGCGACCTGGAACGTCATGCGCAGGAGGGCTCTTTTCGCAGCGACCTTTACTTCCGGTTGAACGAGTACACAATCTCTCTACCGCCGTTGCGTCAGCGCAAAGAGGACGTTCTCTATCTGGCGAAGCACTTTCTGGATCTGACGAATATCGAGCTTTTCAAGTCGGTCAAAGGCATTTCCAGGTCAGCGACCGAGGCGCTTTTGCTCTACGACTGGCCCGGCAATGTGCGCCAGCTCCGGGCAGTCATCCGGCGGGCGGTCCTGGTGGCCGACAACGAGGATATAGTGACCGAATCGCATCTTAACCTCACGTCGAGCTGGTCGAACTGGGGGAGACGGGCCACGGATGTGACGCCCTCGCATCCCGCTGCACACGAGGTTCCCTCGAACCACCACGACGGTAAGTCCCTACGTGAGATCCTGCAGACCTGCCTCGCTGAGGTTGAGCGAAAGGTCATTGCCGAGACATTGCGGAAGACTGGCGGGAACAAGGCTAAAGCTGCCCGTCTCCTTCAGATTGATTACAAGACAATCCATTCAAAAGTGAGAAGGTACAGAATTCAGGTGGAAGGAGAATCGTAATATGACCAAGAAACGCGGTGATGAGCCGGGCGAAGGCGGGTTCGAGTTGGGAATCGGCGGAATTCTCAAGGGCCTTGGGGATATGGTCGAGAAGCTGGGCGAATTGGCCAAAACAGGCGAGGAACTGTCGCGGACCGGAGAGATTCACGGCCCTGGCAAGGAAATGAGAGGAATCTACGGATTCACCATCAAGACCGGGCTGGGCGACGACCGGCCGCGGGTTGAGCCGTTCGGCAATATTCGCAAGGACCGCCAATCAGGACAGACCGTCGTTCAGGAGGTACGCGAGCCGGTGGTCGATGTCTTTGAGGAAGATGACCATGTACTGGTTCTGGCCGAAATGCCGGGTATTGCAGTGGAAGATGTTCAGATTGAAGTCAATGGCGATCTGCTCATACTCTCCGCGGAGCGTGGCGACAAGAAATACCGTAAAGAGCTGACGCTGCCCATAAGCACCGTGCGCGAGAAGATCCAGGTCAGTTGCAATAACGGTGTCGTAGAAATCAAGTGTGTCCGATGAAGAACTCCAATTCTGAAGCAGAAAATCCAAAAACACCGGCTCTCAAGCTTAAAGTCACCGAAGCCTTGAGCAAGGATGTAGGCCGCGGCATCGCCCGCCTGGGCCCGGAAGACATTGAGAAGCTGCAAGTGGCCATTGGAGACATGGTCGAGGTAGCAGGGAAGCGCGGAACCGTCTGCAAGGTCATGCCCGCGCACAAGGATATTCGCGGCCAGTCCCGCATCCAGATTGACGGCCTGGTGCGCGAAAACGCCGGCTGCGGGCTGGACGATCTGGTTTCTGTGCGTCACACCACCTGCGTTCCGGCTGAGCGCGTGGTGCTCGCTCCCGCGGCTCCCGCGCGGTTATCTGAACGCGACCTCACCTATATAGGAGGTATCCTGGACGGCCTGCCCGTACAGGAGGGAAACCGGATTCGGGCCACTCTGTTCGGCAGCCGCTGGGCCGATTTTCGTGTGGAAACGACCAAGCCCAAAGGCGCAGTACAGATCCATGCAAGTACCCAACTGGTCATCGGCAATCCGCAGCAGGCGGAGAAGGTGGCCGAGCACTCCACCTCGTACGAAGACATCGGGGGGTTGAAGCCGCAGTTGCAGCGTATCCGGGAAATGATCGAGTTGCCGCTACGCTACCCTGAGGTCTTTGAGCGCCTTGGAATCGACGCTCCCAAGGGGGTGTTGTTGCATGGCCCGCCGGGTTGCGGCAAGACCCTGATCGCGCGCGCCATTGCCCATGAAACCGAGGCGAACTTCTACTCCGTGAGCGGCCCGGAGATCATCCACAAGTTCTACGGCGAGAGTGAGGCCCATCTCAGGAAGATCTTCGAGGAAGCCTCGCGCAACAGCCCCAGCATCATCTTTCTGGATGAGATTGACGCCATTGCGCCGAGGCGCGAAAACGTGGTCGGAGAGGTGGAGAAGCGCGTTGTGGCGCAATTGCTCGCGTTGATGGACGGGCTGGCTAAAAGGCGGCAGCTCATTGTCATCGCCGCCACCAATCTGCCCAACCTGCTTGATCCGGCCTTGCGCCGTCCCGGGCGATTTGACCGCGAGATTACCATTCCCATCCCAGACCGTGTCGGACGCGCTGAGACTTTGGCCATTCATAGCCGCGGTATGCCGCTGGCTGCGAACGTGGACATGGATCGGCTGGCCGAGATTACTCATGGCTTTGTTGGGGCGGATCTGGAAGCGCTCTGTCGCGAGGCTGCCATGATCTGCCTGCGACGCATCATGCCGGACATTGACTTCGCGCGCGCCAGCATCCCCTATGAGCAGCTTGCCAAGCTTGAGGTCCAGATGGAGGACTTCATCGATGCCTTGGGGGAGGTGACGCCTTCCGCGATGCGGGAGGTGTTTGTCGAGGTTCCCAATGTCCGCTGGGAAGATGTGGGCGGCTTGTCCGAGGTAAAGCAGCATCTTATTGAAGCTGTGGAGTGGCCGCTCCACTATGCGGAGTTGTTCTCCAAAGCATCGATACGTCCGCCAAAGGGAATCCTCATGGTGGGACCTTTGCTGTCCGGACGAGGCTGGAGAGGCGAGAGATCTTTTCTCAAAGATTTTGATTTCGTTTGGCAGGGATTATTGCCGCTGATTATTCCTACCGTAATTGTCGGAATTGTGCTGACTTGGCTCTTCGTTGAGTCGATGATTATGAATAATAGCGGAATGGATCTGTATATCGTGATTGGGAACTGGGGAATCGGCTTTCTGGGCGCTTTAGTTCCGTACTACCGCTATCTTTTCAAAGCGTCAATCTATGGCGATTACTCATCCAAGTGAAATTTTTATTCCGAATAGTCGATAACTAACCGGAGGATCAATGACACAAGTTGTTCTTACGGTTAGACACGGTTTTTCCTACGAAAACCTCATGCGTTCCAGAAATATGCCTTTGCCGCAAGTGGTACATTTCTTGCAGGAAAATCTCGGGCCCAAAGCCGCGCTCTATGCCACTACGCTTTTTGATCTGGTCAGGGGATGTCCGGTTCGGATGCCTTTTGCCGACCAAAATGTTCCTTTAACTTTCGGGTCAATTGTAAAAGCTTATGATTCCGGCCTTTCGCTTGCCCGACTTGGGGTCGAAGTCGATCAGGCGCTAATTTCTCCTTTTCTCAGAACCCGTCAAACCGGAAATTATTTACTTTCCGGCTATCAGCATGTTTCGGGGAGGACGGTCGCTGTTCGAGATTGTGATTTTCTCCGAGAAAGAAACGGTGGAATTACTTTTGGTTATCCGGATGCATATTACCGGCATCTTTTTCCAGAGACGGCAGCACTTTATCACGCTACACCTAAATGTGAGTATCGACCGCCAAATGGTGAGACGGTTCTTGATGTTTACGAACGAATCAGAGCAAACCTTTTTGGAGTATTGAGCCGATATCCCGATCAAACCATTCTGATCGTAGCTCACGAAATGGTTAATCTTTGTATCGATGCCGTGATGCTTGGGATCGGCATTGAAGAGCGTCTGCGCATGCCGGAAAAAATCCCAAACCTTGGGTTTTATCGTTATGAAAAGTCTAGTAATGAAACTTGGCAGGCCGATTCCGCTTTTCGGGGTAAAGTTCTGGTTTAGTTAGAGCCAGAGTTTCAAAATGTAATTTACTACCATCGACAAATAAAATTGCCAGCCCTCAAGTTATCCTCCGGAACATTGTAATATCTTTCAAAACTTCCCGACAGCAATCATTAAAAAATCGATTCCGCCACTTTGATGAATCAACAGACCCTTCCTTGGAAACTTTTGGAGCATCCAGCTGACATTAGAATCGAGGTCCACGGAAAAAATGTGGAACAGATTTTTCTGAATTCGGCTTCTGCTATGACAAGCATTATTACGGGGACTTATGAGCATCTTGAAAAGTTGTCCGTCAAGAATTTTTTTCTGCAATCAGATTC
>Ga0118677_10007420_pt2 | contig 11998 bp, 5 predicted proteins | sample AliMusrvi5mmetaG_FD_86154 | JGI IMG/M metagenome (GOLD analysis project Ga0118677, IMG submission 86154) | reverse complement strand
CCGCAGAACAGAACCACCCCGTAAAGCGTGAGTACGATCACGCTGCCAACGAATCCTTTCTCCTCGGCAATGACGGAGAAAATGAAGTCGTTATGCGCCACAGCCCGCGGCAAGTACCCCAGGGCATTCTGCGTGCCCTGACGCCAGCCTTTGCCCGTCAGACCCCCTGAGCCGACGGAAATCAACGCCTGCCGCACGTTGTGCGAGTCATCAAACTGCTGCTTGCGCAGGCGTTCCCGCTCCGGCTTGGGCGCATTAGCAGGAGCGTAATCCTTGCTGAAATATACCATCAGACGCCGCCGCTGGTAGTCCTCCAGTTTTACTTGCCAGTTCGGTGGCATGAGGAGCACATCCGCCACGAACAAGGTGCCCAAAATGCAGACGCCCCCCAATAACCGCACCAGATAATGCCTAGGTGTCCCGGCCACGTATAACATCGCCAGCCCGGTCGGCAACAGTACCAGCGCCGAGCCGAGATCGGGTTCCTTAAGGATCAGTACAAACGGCAGCATCATCAGTCCCAGGGCCTTCCAAAACGTAACCATGACACGTAATTCTTCGACCGGCCGGCTCAGGAAGTGAGCCTGGGCGAGGATGAATGCGATCTTGGCAAACTCCGACGGCTGCAAGCTGAAGAAGCCCAGGTCAAACCACCGCCGTGCCCCGAAACGAACCGTGCCGAAGAACAACACCAAAACCAGCAGCAGAACCGCGAACCAATAGACGACCATGGCGAACCGCGCCAAAGTGTGATAATCCAAACAACACAAAGCCGCTGCTGCCCCCGTTCCGATTACATACCAAACGATCTGGCGGAACCAGCTCTGGTTATACCATGGCGCGAGCCGGGCTGACTCGCTGACCATTGTCGCACTATACACAAACGCCGCCCCTACCAGCATCAGTCCGACCAGGGCGGCTAAATGCACCCGATCAAGCCGCGGCTGTCGTTCGTTGAGGTCGGCGTCAAACATGGTCAGTTGAGTTTGGTGAGCGCCTCAGCATTTTTGTTATTCGTCCGGTCTCTCTCCATCAGCGCGGCGTAAACTATGCCTGCGACTGGAGCACAGGTGTCGCCGCCGGAGACACCAGAAACGCCCCCTTCCACCATCACGACCACACTGTAACGGGGCTTCTCATGAGCGCCTGGGGGACAATAGGGCGCGAACGAAGCAAACCAAACCGTTGAAGCGATCTTGACGTTAGCCTCGTTTTGCACTTGGGCGGTGCCGGTCTTACCGCAAATCCGAAGTCCGGGGAGTGGAGCCTGATCGCGCACGTGGCGGCCTGTGCCGTCGGGGTCTTCCGTGTCCGCCAGCATTGCCTCATGCAGGATGGTGAGGGTGCGCTCGCTTACGCCCAGTTGGCCTCGCGACGGGGTGTGCGGTAGAACCAGTGGCGGCGTCCCAGACAGCGGGTCTGGCGATTCGACACGATCCACCAGCCGCGGCGTAAGGACCTGGCCCCCGTTGGCAATCGCAGAAGTCAATACCGCCACTTGCAGGGGCGTGACCAAAACCGGATCCTGCCCAATACTCATGTTGGCGGTGTTGCCGTCGGTCCAGCCGGAGTTGAGCCGGCGCGGGCCAGGGAAAGCGCCGCTCACTTCCTGGCGCGTGCTGGCAAATCCGGTGCGCTCGCCCAAGTGCAGCAGCCGGCCCATGCGTATAATCGGTTCCGGGCCGATGCGCAGGCCGCAAGTGACGAAATAGGTGTTGCTGGAAAGCTTGAGCGCACGCTTGAATTCATAGTCGCCGGGCGGCGCGGTATCTTTGATTACATGATTGGCCACTTTAATGAATCCCTTATTGGGCTGCGCGGGATTCGGCGGGACACGGATGATCTCGTTTGGGTCCCAGCCGGCCTCGAGCGCGGCCAGCCCGACCACCAGCTTGAAGATCGAGCCGGGCATGTAATGCTCCTGCGTCGCACGATTCTTCTCGGAATGCAGCTCGGCCATGCGGTCGGAATTGGAGCGCCCCAAAATCGGAATGAACCAGTTCGGGTCATAAGCGGGCGAGGAGGCCAGAGCCAGGATGTCGCCGTTTTGAACATCCATTACGACCACCGCGCCGCGGGTGCCGGCACCGTGGGCATTTTGCAGGGCTCGTTCGGCTTCTTGCTGAACGCGCAGGTCAATGGTCAGCACCACATTCGAGCCGGGTTCGGCCGGACTCCATATGTTCTCGGTTTGTCGGTAGCCGACGTTATTCACTAATACGGACTTGGCGCCGGCCATGCCACGGAGCGCTTTATCCAAACCAAATTCGACGCCAACCACTCCATGGTAATCCGGCAGCCGGTAGGAGAAGAATGCCTCTTCGCCTTCCATTGAGCTGTCGTCGAATTGCAAATGGCCGACCACGTGTGCGGCAGTGGTGCCATACGGATAATAGCGGGTGGATCGGACTTCCAAATCAACCCCCATCGGGGTGGTGGATTGCTCCTCGAAGAGCGCAATTTGGATGGAGTTCAGATTCGTCAGCACCGGATAGGGCAGGGCGAGGCGGGTTTCATAATGGTGTTCGAAACTGGTGGCATCCAGCCCGAGCGGTTGACGCAGCCGCAGGCTTACTTGCTTGACCACGTTGCTGGCGACGCAATAACGTGCCTGGCGTTTGAGGCCCTCGATCTGCGCCTTCTTGAGTTTGACATACTGGGTCGTGACTGTTGGGGCGCCCAGCCACCTTCTCCAAAAGGCCGCGGAGTTGGTGACTGTTCTTACAGGCCGTATTCGCGCGTATTCGGCCTGGAATTGGCTGGGCAGCTCTTCGAGATACAGACTGACATTGTACGTGGGGCGGTTCTCCGCCAGTGTCGCGCCGTTTCGATCCAGAATCCGGCCGCGCACGGCCGGAGTGCGCACCGTTCGGAAGGATTGCATTTCGAGGTTCGCTTGGTAATCCCGCGCCGATACCACCTGGACCCACCACAACCCGGCCAGCAGCACGCTCAAGCCACCTAGCACCAGTACCGCGACCAACCGCAGTTGCAGGTCGTCTTTCTTGAGCTGGTCGAAGATGAGCATCGCGGAAAAGCTAAAGGCTAAAGGCTGAAGTGAAGCGCCTAATCCAAATTGGGAACGTCATATATTCGCTAGCCGTTGGAGTTCTATATTCATTTAGCATTTAGCCTTTAGCATTCATCTCCCCCTCCGGATTTCACGGTCGGGCCGGAAACTGGTTTCGGTGGCGCCGCGGTGGACCAATGTGCGCTGTAGCCAACCGAACAGTTCAAAGCAGATCGGCGTGGCAGTCGCTCCGCCCACGGTCAGCACCGCCAATTGCCAGAGCGTGCCCCAGCCCAGCAATGGCGCCCGGCCCATCGTCAACAACAGCAACAACGTCAGCACCGGCGCCGCCGCGCTGGCACCCAGGCCCAGCACCAACTGGGCAAAGGTCTGGTCGCGCAGGATCAGCTCCCGCTTTATGTGAATTGCGAATCCGATGGCGAATAAGGGGAGCACGGTCACACCCAACGGATTGGCCGAGAGCGAATCGAACCAAAGCCCGCCGGCGAGCGCGAGCAGTGCCACGGTGGTGATCCCTGTGCAGAGGCTGGCATAGACCATGAGCGGAGGCAGCAAATCAATTTGCGCGCCGAGAACGTGGCGCACGCCGCCGAACGCGGCTTCCCAAAAGACAGCCAGGAATGCCGTGCCCAGAACGAGGATGGCGCTTAGCCAATTCATGGAAACATCACCCACACCTCTTCCAGCGCGTTCAGGTTGGCCGCCAGCTTCACGCGCGCCTCGGTGCGCGAGCCGTAGTCCACTGGCTGCACATCCACGATTGTGCCGATAGGAATCCCTTTCGGGAATATCCCGCCTTCCCCGCTTGTCACCACCGTTTGGGCGGGTTTCAGATTTGCGCTCCGGGAAACATAGCCCAGCTCGACGATTTCGGTTTCCAACGGTCCGGACGCCCCGATAATGCCCGTGGCGCGGGTCTCATTTTCGACCCGGGCGGAAACCTTGCAATTAGGATCGCCTAGGAGCGTCACCTGCGAGCGCGTGAGGCTGACGGAAGAGATGCGTCCGACCAGGCCATCTGTGGTCAAGACCGGCAGGTCCACCCGCAGCCCATCCCTGCTGCCGAGGTCGATTTGAACGCTGCGCCACCAGTTGGAAGGATCGCGCAGAACGACCTTGGCCAGCTTGAGCTTCCAGGGGGTCGGGTGCTGCCAGCCCACGAGCTGACGAAGCCGGGCATTCTCCCGGGCTGTCTCCTCCGACTGCATGGCCTGCAACCTCAATTGCTGGTTTTCCCGGCGCAGGTCATCATTGAGCTTGTGCAATTCCCGCCGCGGAACCAGGGCCTCTTCCGTTGCACCGGCCATCTGCTGCGTCGAGCTGGCCAGCCCGAAGAGGGGCAGGAACAGGCTCCCAATGCCCAGTTTGAGATGGGCAGTCGTATGACTCGGCAAACTAAGAATAGCTAGCGTCAACAGCACAATCAGACCCAAAGCAATGTAATGCGGCCGTTTCAACATCTACGTAATCGGCAATTAGCGATCAATGACTGGCCCAAGGCGGCTGGTCGGTAACGACCATCACCGATTGCCAGTTGCCGGCGATAGCAGGAGGGAACTACTTGGAATTGGAAGAAACCCGCTTGAGAAATTGGAGTTCCTGCAACACCCGGCCCGTGCCTTCGGCTACGGCACTCAACGGGTCGTCGGCGATGTGGACCGGCAATCCGGTCTCTTCGGCGACCAACCGATCAATGCCTCGCAACAACGAACCGCCGCCGGCCATGACTATGCCCCGGTCCACCAGGTCGGCGGACAGTTCGGGCGGGCAGCGTTCGAGGGTGATGCGTACAGATTCCAAAATGCTGGAAAGCGGCTCTTGCAAGGCCTCGCGAATCTCTTCTGAGCGAATGGTTAGCGTCTTCGGCAACCCCGCGCTCAAATCGCGTCCCTTGACTTCCATGGTTAATTCCTGCTCCAACGGAAAAGCAGAGCCAATTCGTATCTTGATCTCTTCCGCCGTGCGCTCGCCTATCATCAGGTTATAGGCTCGTTTCACATGCGCCACGATCGTCTCGTCGAATTCGTCTCCGCCCACCCGCAGGCTGCGGCTGAAGACGATGCCGGCCAGGGATATAATTGCGATCTCGCAAGTTCCCCCGCCAATATCCACGATCATGTTGCCCGCCGGTTCGTGCACCGGCAAACCGACCCCGATAGCCGAGGCCATCGGTTGTTCGATTAAATACACTTCCCGTGCGCCGGCATGAGTGGCGGAATCTTTAACGGCCCGTTTTTCCACCTCGGTAATCCCGGAAGGAACCGCGACGACGACCCGCGGTGCAATCAGTTTCCGATAATGGACCTTTTGGATGAAGTGGCGCAGCATCGCTTCCGTGATTTCAAAATCAGCGATCACGCCATCTTTCATGGGCCGAATGGCCACGATGTTCCCGGGGGTGCGTCCCAGCATCCGTTTGGCTTCTTCGCCTACGGCCAGGACGTTGGTGGTCCCCGCTTGGATCGCAACGACCGAGGGTTCCCGCAACACGATCCCCCGATCTCGCACGTAAACGACGGAATTTGCTGTCCCGAGGTCTATCCCAATGTCATTGGAAAACAGGCTCTTAAATTGCGCAAACATGAATTCTGCCTAACAGCCGTTGAGAATAGGGCAGACGATGCCGCTGGGTCAAGGGTATTAAAGAGCCTTTATTCTTATGGGACCAGCATCACGCGGTAGAACCGCTGGCCTGTGCTGCTTAAGGTGCCGGTCACTACTATCTGAGAGCCGGTCGCGGTGACATCGGCGCCAATGGCTGTCCAGGCGGGCGCGTTCAACTGATCCGTGAATTCGACGCGGTAGGTGCGGCCTGGAATCGCGCTGGCTTGGAATGAAAACGTACCGCCAGCTTGGACGACGAACGCGCCAAGCTGAGGCGAAGGCGGCAAGCCCAGCCGGTTGCTGGCGCGCGGCGACCAGTTGGTGAAGAAGTACACCGAATTCGTATTTCCATCAGGAAAGAGCCCCTGGCTAACATTTGTCATTTGTGAGCCGAAGGTGGCCGTGCTTTGCAACATGCCGTTAGTCGCATAAAGGCCTAGGGTCGCGCCACTCTCAGGGAGCTTGAAGTTCACATGCAGATCCCCGTTGGTGCCAGAGCCGTTCAGCGAGGTGTCCTTGTCCGCCCAGACCAATAAAAACCCGTAGGGCGGGATGAACGTGCCGGCCGGAACCTGCGATTTGCTGGGATTCGAGAGGTCGTCGGTAAGATAGAAACCACTGATGTTCGCTGCGGAACCGTTCGGATTGTAGAGCTCGAACCAGTCGTTGAGCTTGCCGTCAACCGGGTCGGCGAAGCCGCCGGGCGCGTCGTTTTTCGCCATCCATTCATTGAAAACGACCGGGCGAGGAGCGGTTGGACCCAGGTTAGTTACAACTATGGAGACAGAAGCGTTGGGGAGCAGGGTGCCGTAGTTGTCGTAACCCTGGACGGCCAGGAAGTTGCTGTAACTGCCCAACGGCACGGTCACGGCCCAGTTTATGAGGCTCGCCCAGGTGATCGGGTAAGAGACGCCGTTGATGCGGATATCTTTGACCGTGAGTGGAGCGGTTCCGGCGAGAGAAACCGGGCTGTCGGCGGTGGCGAACCCCCTGCCGCCATTGTTTGTGACTGCGAACGTGGTAGTCAGGGGCATCGAGGCCCGGATGAAATTGGCGCGCTGTTGAAGATAATTGACCACACCGCTCCAATCCTGTCCGAGCAATCCGGCATAGCGCTTGGCCCAGGGATTCAAGTGGACGCTATTGATAGTTGTGGTCATGAGGTCCAGGAGGTGGTTGTAGTAGCGTCGGTAGTTGTCCGGCAGGGTTACCATCCGATACGTGCCCGGGGAAGAAGTGCCCGGGAAAGCCGCATTCACAGACGCGGCAAACGCATAATCCTCGTCCCAAAGCAGGCCGAGCGCCTTGCCATCGTCCTGACGGAAATAGACCATGAAATTGTGGTTGAGGCCAACGGTGAACGTGTCCGGGTCGCCGGTGAAGGCCTTGAAGGCCAAGGTGCGCATCCATTCGTCTGAGTCCAGCAGTCGGGCGGTCTGGCTCTGCAGGGCGGCGCCGCTGAGGCTGAAGGACTTGCAGAAGGTCATGAGCTGGCTGGAGTCGTCAATGTCGGTGTTGTTTTCCTTGAGAAATGCCCATCGGTAGTTTTCTGGGTCGTTACCCCAGTCCTGGATGTCCACGTTGATAACGTTGTCCGGTTGCGGGAGTTTCGGGGCTTGCGGGTTGCCAGTGAGCGTGGTGGTAGGATAGTAGATGAGTTCGAGTTTGTAGAGGTTCCCGTTGCCACTGTTCCCAAACTGCTCGTCGAAGTAGTTCCCGTCGAATCCGGAAATGCGCAACATGGCGGTGCCATTCAATTGCGGGGCCGGGGCGAAAACCTGGACCAGGTCGCACTCGAACCCGAGCAACCCGCCGGCGTGATTGATGGCGTGCCAAAGCAGGATCTCGCTGTGCGTACCGCCGAGGCCCGAGTAGCCGCCGGAGCGATCCATCGTGATGGTCTCCAGGAAGCCGCGAAAAGGTTGCTCCGGATGCATCTTAACGGTAAAGCCCTGGCGGCTGGAGGCATCGCGGCCCCGTTCGCTGCTTTGGAGGTGGACGCCGACGTCATAAAAGACCTGGCGTTCATCATGGACGACGGTCAGGCCGATGAGATCGTTACTCATTACATTGGTGTCCGCCAATAGCAGCGCGGTGTCCGCTGGCGTCATCAGGAGACGCAAACGGTGGAGTTGGGGCATCAGGGCGGTGCCATCGTCCACTTTGAACAAAGCACGGGAGTCGCGTCCCCGTGCGGGGAAGGTGTTGGTGACCCCCAGGTTGTCGGCGGACTGGACGTAGAACTGGACCAGGGCGCCCGCCGCCTGGCCGGGTATCAAGGCAGTATAATTCGTGTAGCCAGGCGTACTGGCCTTTGAGACGGGGAGCATGGGTGCTTGCTGCCAGACACCCCCATTGACAGACCATCGAAGGGTTACGGCTTGAACCCCGCCCGGGTCACTCGCACTCGTGTTCACCGTAACCGCCTGGTTGGGCCGCGGGATGATTGGGCTATGGCCGAAGGCGGCGAAAGTCGGACCCAAGTGGGCGATAAACTTCGAGTTGCGTCCGCCCGGGGTGCCATGTTGTAAGGGAATGGGTAGGGCGGTCGTTTTCGCCACGCGATTGAAGTAAAGACGTGTGTTCAAGAAGTTATTCCCTGCGAGCCACTTGGCCCGAAAGGAGACCTGGTAAGTCTTGCCATCCGTGATGCTGCGGCCGTTCGCGTAGGTCGTCTCCAGGTGGTTGTGCAGGTGTTCAGTGCCGCCTGTGGCCACAAGATGCAGGACGCGCCCGGCAGGGTTGCCGGGGTCCGTCTCGACCCGACTGTGACAGTGAGTGCCCAGGGCGCGCCAGGCTGCCAGCCCCGTCTCGAAAGAGCCGTTTTGCAGTAACTCGACGGGGGCGCTGCCCGGCGATTCAACCACGCGCAAATCGTCGAGGAGACACTCCCCCGCATCCAGCAAACCAAGCTGGAGTTCATTCCAGAGGGTTGGGCCGAGGACATTCCTGGAGACGGCGAGATACGTGTAATTGCTCCAGCTTGACCGGCTGGATTCGTCGCTGGCGGACCACGCTTCGGGCTGGGAGTTGTCCGCCCAAGGGTCACGTAGCTCGAGGCTCGAGCCGCCGCCGCCAGCATAATCAGGCCAGCGTCCTCCGTGAAAATAGTGAACCTGGTTGGCGACATTGCCGGCGGCATCAGTCAGGCTGAGCAAATCGTCATGGTGGGAGAGTTTGCCCGTAAACGGACCCACCACGGCAGTGCCGGGATAGTTGGAGTGAATGTAGCCAATATCGTTGGCCAGGACCAGATATCCGCCCGCCGGGAGAGTCGTTCCAGGAGCAAATCTGAATCCGATGCCACCGCGGACCGCCCAGCCGGTTAGGTCCATGCTATTGGTGCCGCGATTGAAGAACTCCACCCAGGCTTCGGGAGATTCGTGGGCCGATTGCGCGGGGCTGTTTTGCCCTTGGAAGCCTACTTCCACGCCGAAGGCCATGTCGGCTGCGATAGGATTGGTAGTGAACTGGTGCACCTCGACTGCGAAGACATTTGTACCCGGCAGTAGGTTGGAGACTGAGACGGTAAAAGGCCCGCTGTAGGCCGGCGTGGCGACGCCGGAGCTCGTGAGGTTGGTGTAGCGGATGGTGCCGCCGGGCATGTTCTGCCGGAGGATTTCAAGGCCGTTCAGGTAGTAAACCGCCCCATCGTCCACGATTGGGCGCAGAGTTATTAGGCCACCGTTAGTCTGCCCACTGAACAGGAACGGCGTCCGGAAGTAATACGTCATGATCGGTACCCCGTCGGTCGTGTTGAGGGGCAATTGTGTGGTCTTGGGCGCCGGCAGGACGGCTGGCGTGTAATAGAAGAGCGCGGGGGCGACTGGCCAGTCACGGTCGTCGTAGCCAAGGGTGCTCCAAGCGGTTCCCAGATCCACACCCTGCGCGCTGTATTTCCAGAGGTTCGTGATACTTATGAGCGTGTTGCCACCATATTCAGCCGCCGCTGCCGGTAGGGGAGGGGCGTGATACATGATTTCATTTATGACGACGTCCCTGTGGAACACGAATGAATTGGAGGCCCCCGGCGTCAGGATGGCGGGGTAACTCCAGGTACCTTGCCCGTCCGGCCAGCGGGCCCGAGGCACGGCGGGGGCCACCACAGCATCAAGCACATTCGAGGAATTCGGACCATGGAGGAACAGGCGGTCTCCTGCAGAAACCCCAAAGCCGAGCGTAGCCTGGGTGAACTGTACCAATCCTCCAGGCGCCACAGTGTACGGAAGGAAGGCGTAATTGTTGTCAGGCCCCGCGCCCTGCCGCGACAACACGCAGCCTGCGAGGTTCAGATCGGTCGTGCCGTAGTTGATGAGTTCTAACCAGAAGGGGTTGTTGTTGGGGGCCGAGGACAGTTCGTTGAAAGCCAGGGAGATGGGCGGCGGCACGAGAACATTCGTGACCGAGAGCGCCAGGCTGGCGGTGAAGAAGATGTGGTTCGTGCCGGGCAGGGCGGGGTGGACTTCGACCGCGAGGACATTGGTGCCCGAGACTAGAGCTGAGCTGGGCAGCAGGAAGGGTCCCAAAGAAGCTGGTTTGGAGACATTCGTCAGGGCGAAAGTCGTGGCTCCGATCGGACCGGCGGGCAGGTTCAGCCGGAGGACTTCCGCGCCATTCAGGTAAAAGACCGCGCCGTCAGCCATGGTGGTCCCGAGCTGGATTGTCGCGAGCTGAGGAGTTCCGGACAAGGTGAACCTCGATCTGAAATAGTAATTGGTCAGGCCGGCAGCCAAGGTAGTGTTGGGGGTCATGGCGCGGCGGGCGACGCCGCTGAGCCTGGCCCGAAAACCGCCGGGGTTGGCGCCAGGCCCGTCAGCATTGACGGTAAAGAAGTCCAGAACGTTCGTGCCGGGGACGAAGCCGTTCGTGATCGTGAAATTGCCACTCAGGGAGGCGAAGCCGGCGAAGGTGATCGGCCGCGAGACACCGTTGAGAAAGACATTGGTGAGCTCGTTGTCAGCACCGACGCTAAGCGTCAGCGCGGTAGTGGCGAGGTTGAAACCTACGAGACTGAAGGCGGTCTCGTAGTTGTAGTCGCCGGCGTTCACGTTTTCCGTGCCTGGGTTCACCGGACCAATCCAGCTCGATTGGGCGTCATTCGCCAACCAGGCAGGATGATTTTGGATGACGGTAGCGGGGATGGCCGGCGGCGGCGGCGTGCCTTGGGCCGACAGAGTTAGCCGATAATGCGGATCGGCCGAACCCGGCGTCAATACGGTTCCGTCCGTGCCCACTCCAGTGCTGAAAACGGTCGGCAACGATTCGGGGTCGCCCAGGATCGCCGCCACGGTGCCAGCCTGAAACGGGCCCGGTGCGGCGGACCATGCGCCGTCATCGAAGGCAGGCTGGCGCCAGGCCGAACCCAGATCAGCGCCGGAGGCCTGATATTTCCAACTCGAGTTCAAGAGCACCGGGGTGGAGTTAGTGACCGAGAACGGCGTGATCGGGAAATTGCGCCGACCGGGCGAGCCGCCCACCAAGGCACTGACAGTCCAACTCGAGGCCGACCCGCTGGTCGAATCTTCGTCTTGCTTGGCCAGCGAGACGCCGGAACCGTCCGGCCCGACCGGCCAATCCCCGTCCGCGCCATAATCAACACTATCCATCAGGCGTTGGTTACGGTTGTAGAGTTCGAGTTTTTCGCCGGAGTTGGAGAGTTGTCCGGTGTAAGGGCCCAGGATGTTGGTCAACCCGGTGGCGGCACTCAGTTCGGTGGGCGACAAAGCGACTACCTGATAGCCACCGCCTGGGATCACTGTTCCCTCGGGAAAAGTATAGCCTACGCCATTAGCCAGGGACCAACCGGATAGGTCCACGTCCACCGCCATCTGGTTGTGTAATTCCAGCCACTCCCCGCCAGCGGCATGGGTACCCGGGTGATACATGATTTCATTGAAAACCACGACGCTATCGGCGTGGGCCGCCGGCGCCGCGGCCAACAGAACCAAGAGAAGCGTAGTGAGCCCGCCAACCCCCGCGTGCCACCAAGGCGCTCGGGAGCGTGCTGAGACCAAGGAGCGCGGAAGCAGGGGCACGTCAGTCATCGGTATGTCCAGGTAGCATTAGAAGGGAGGACCCAGGGCAAGTCAATGAAACACAATCCACCCGGCAAGTTACTCAGGACACAAGGTGTCAATCTGATAAGCGCCAGGAAATGGGAGGCCTGGCGAAAATCGGCGCCAGGCCTGACGAGCACGGGCTCGCAAAGAGCGCGGCCGTTTCCACGTTCTAGCGTCCCAACGCCTCAACGCTTCGACGCGTCAACGTCAGCTCTTCCCGCAGCACTGCTTGTATTTCTTTCCGCTGCCGCACGGGCAAGGATCATTTCGCCCTACCTTGGGGCCTACCCGCACCGGCCTGGCC
>Ga0118677_10013122_pt1 | contig 11999 bp, 18 predicted proteins | sample AliMusrvi5mmetaG_FD_86154 | JGI IMG/M metagenome (GOLD analysis project Ga0118677, IMG submission 86154) | reverse complement strand
CCTGTACAACGATTATGTCTACTTCTGGCGTTGGGCGCTCTGGAAGGTGTTTGAATCTCAAGAGGACGCCGGTGTAGTGTCTTTCATTACGGCAGCTTCTTATTTGCGGGGGCCCGGCTTCCTCGGCGTACGGCAGTTGATGCGCCGAGCGTTCGATGAACTGTGGATCATCAACTTGGAGGGAGACAATCGGGGAGCACGCAAGACAGAGAATGTGTTCAACATAGAAACACCTGTGGCGATTGCCCTTGGTGTCAGATATGGGAAGCCCAATCCGGAGACTCCGGCCACAACTCACTATGTGCGCATCGAGGGAACACGCAAGGACAAGTACGCTGCTCTAGATACACTGACCGGATTTGGTGATTTTGGTTGGGAAACTTGCCACTCGGACTGGGGTGCGCCATTCCTTCCCAGGAAGACTGGAGCATTCGGCGAATGGCCAGCGCTCATAGACATTTTCCCGTGGCAGCACTCTGGAGTCCAGTACAAGCGCACCTGGCCCATCGGCGAAACCCCAGAGCTCCTGAAGAGGATCATTGTCGGCCTTCAGTAACATCTCTTCGTGGTTGCCACGGATGCTTTCGACAGACAGGTCGCGCTCCCGGAGTTCGAAGATGAAGTCCAGCACCCCCTTGCTGTCCGGACCCCGGTCGATCAGGTCCCCCAGCAGGTAGATGCGGTCGCCGGTCGCGGGGCGCAACACCTCTTCAACCAGCCGCCGCAGGGTTGCAGCACAGCCGTGGACGTCGCCGATTACGAAGGTACGCGGGTTGATTGGCATGAAACCGGTCTCCCACCGAAAACCAGGGTTATGTTGCTAAGCGAGATGAGTGCCAAAGATTCCTCTCATACGGAAACATTTATCTGAATTGCATGATGGTTCTGATGATGGTTTCCGGCAGAGGGCGGTCAACCGGTCCCGTGCCGATGTGATGCAGGCGGACAACGCCCTGGGGATCGATCAATACATCTCCGCCACGCTGGTAGATATCGTCTTCTGATTTGACAAGATGATTGCCCTTGAGCAGCTCACGGGCGTAGGCCAGCCAGGTTCCTGGTCCCCAGATGTCCCAGAAGGATGCCGAAAGCATACCGTAATTCCTGTAAACGCTACGATTCTCATCGATCAGAAGGGGCCAGGTAAGAGCGGTGTCATCAACATAACTGCGAGCCATAAAATCGTTAGAGAACGTTACCACAACGATCTTTACATCCAGACGCTCAAAATCGGTTTCTCTCTCACGCAACTGCGTGATGTGCGCTCGGCAGGGAAGTCATCCCAGATGGCGATGAAATACCATAAGCAGCCAGTTGCCCCGGTAATCATCAAGGCTATGAACCTGGCCGGTGCTATCGGCAAGAGCAAAAGGAATTGCCGGCATGTTCGTCAGTAACGTCATTTTATGCTCCAGTGGAAAATATAACTGAGTCCGACAATCAAAGTTGCCTTAGCTTTCACCAATCCATTCAAATCTGGGCATCTGTCGTCCATCCAGCAGAACGTTCTCCTGAAACATACTGAGCGGTCGTACCCAGAGAGAGGAGTCGCCATAGAGTTTGCGGTAGACCACCATCTCCTCTTCGTTCTCGCTGTGGCGGGCGATGCCAATCACTTCGTACTCGTTACCCTTGTAGTGCCGGTAGCGACCGGGATGGACGGCGCTCATGACGCCCCCTTGCCGATCAGGGTATAGAAGATCAGGCCAATGTATTCATGAATAACTGTTGCGGTCATTTCCAATGCGCCCGAACTGGGAAACCAGTCCTCCCAGATTGTGGGAAGCTCCGGTGCAGTGTAGAAGGATGACGGCACCGGGATAACTTCCAGACCGGCTTTCCGAAAAGCCTCGATCGCGCGACGCATGTGAAAGGCTGATGTTACCAGAATCGGCTTTTTGAACCCCTTCAGTTCCATTATTTTCTTGCTGAAGCGGGCATTTTCAATGGTGTCGCGGCTCTTCTCCTCAACCAGGATCTTGTTGGAAGGAACCCCCAAATCGACCAGAAAGCGCTTGACTACCGGCGCTTCCGGCGTGCGACCAGCGAAAGCCGCCCCTCCCGTGACGAGCATCGGCAGGCCGAGTCTGCGCTGCAGGCGCATCGCAGTGATCATTCGTGCCTGCATATTATCCGACGGGGCGCCACTACCGCTCAGGTCAGGGACCTGATCATGCAGACCGCCGCCAAGCAGCACGATCACATCCCCCTTCGGATGGGCCGGAATGGTGAGACCACGTTCCAATGAAGCCATCAGAGGGGCCGACACGATAGAACTCGACATGGCCCAGAGCAGCAGTGCCGGAAGCAGGAAGGCTGAGGCCATAGCCGGACGCCGCCGTCTCAGCTGGAATCCTGCACAAGTGATCAGGAACAGGATGAGACAGCCGGGTGGCAACAGGAAGAATGTCATGACTTTTTTTAAGATGAATCCCATGATGTAATCATCTAGCAGACCGGAGGAGTTGTGTCCAGAAAAAGCAGTACCCAGAACCTTGCACGTCGTGCAGACACAAACACCCTGCCGGAGACCGGCAGGGTGTTTGAAGGAATGCTATGGCGTGGCGGATCAGACCTGTACGACTTCCTTGACGCCCGGGATTTTTTCCTTCATGGCGCGCTCGATCCCCATTTTGAGGGTCATGGTTGACATCGGGCAGCTGCCGCAGGCGCCTTGCAGCCGCACCTTTACGATACCGTCTTCTGTAATTTCCACCAGTTCCACATCGCCGCCATCGGCCTGCAGACCGGGACGCACCATCTCAAGAACTTTCAGTACCTCTTCTCTCATCTGTTAATCTCCTTTGTATGTGGTGTTGCTCATTCCACCTGGAATAGAATTACTGTTTAGGCAGCCCCGGCTCGGTTAAATGCTCCGGTTTCATGATCTCGTCCAGCTCATCTACAGCCATCAATTTCTTTTCCAGCACGATCTCGCGGATGCCCCGACCGCTGGTGACCGATTCCCTGGCTATGTCAGCTGAAGCGTCGTAGCCGATGTACGGCGCCAGTACCGTCACAAGACCAAGTGAATCTTCCAGGTACCGGCGACAGTGCGCTTCGTTGACGGTGATACCGTTTATACAGGATTCGGTGAATTTTTGCACGCAATTCCTTAATAGTTCCATTGAAAATGTCAGGTTCCAGGATATGAGCGGCATCATCACATTCAACTCCAGCTGCCCGGCCTGGGTCGCCAGCAGTATCGCCTGGTCACACCCCATCACCTGAAAGCAGACCATGTTGGTCATCTCGGCCATTGAGGGGTTGATCTTGCCCGGCATTATCGATGAACCGGGCTGGATGGCGGGAAGTCGGATTTCGTCCAGGCCGGTGCGGGGACCGGAGGCCAGCAGGCGCAGGTCGTTGGCGATCCGTCCGATGTTTACCGCCGCGCGGCGAAGGTTCGAAGAGAGCGCAAGGAAGGGGTCCATATTCTGCATCGCTTCGAACAGATTGGGGGAAGCGACCAGCGGGAATCCGGTGGCAACGGTCAGCTCTTCGATAATTGCCTTTATATAGGCCGGTTCCGCGTTCAGTCCGGTTCCGACGGCGGTTCCGCCGATGCCCAGTTCCAGAAGGGGAGGGATGCACGATTCCAGCCCCTCGCGGTTCTTGCGGATTGCGGCAGAGTATGCGCCGAACTCCTGTCCCATGCGAATGGGAACGGCATCCTGCAGGTGGGTGCGCCCCGACTTGAGGATATGATCAAACTCCTTCGCCTTGGCGGCCAGAGCCAGTTCCAGCTCTTCAAGCCGCTCCAGAAGCGGATCGAGCATCTCCAGCGAGGCCAGGCGGATTGCGGTCGGTATGACGTCATTGGTGGACTGGGCCATGTTGACATGGTCGTTGGGGTGCAGGGTGGAGAAATCGCCCCGCCGGCGTCCCAAAATCTCCAGCGCGCGGTTGGCCAGCACCTCGTTGGCGTTCATGTTGTGCGATGTTCCGGCGCCGGCCTGAAAGGGATCGACCACGAACTGGTCGGCCAGTTCTCCGGCCAGTATCTCATCGGCAGCCGCCACGATGGCGTTACCGATATCGGCCGAAAGCCGCCCGGTGGACATATTGGCCTTGGCAGCGCACTTCTTGATGATTACCGTTGCCCAGACAAAGGCAGGATGGGGCTTCAAGCCCGAGATGGGGAAATTATGCACGGCCCTGGCGGTCTGTGCGCCGTAGTAGGCCTCTGCAGGAACCGTCATTTCTCCCATGGAATCTTTCTCAATGCGTGTGGTCATGCTTTACCTCGCTTCTGGCTGGTACCAACCGGACAATTTTTATCACGAAATTCTTCAAAAAACTTCAGGAAACCTGGGCAATACTTGCGACTCAGCTATCCTTCAGGTTTACAACTACACGACCAGTAATACCACCCTGCAGAATCGCCTGAATCAACGGTTCAACTCCTTGCAGGTCGCACTCGGTCACCATTTCGGCGAGGTGGACCGGTTTCCAGATTGAGGCCAAAAGGCGCCAAACATTCTCGCGCGTACCGCGGGGGCATTGTACCGAATCGATCCCGATCAGACTTACCCCCCGCAGGATGAACGGAAAAACGTTCAGCGGCAGTTCCGGTGATCCGACCAGTCCGCAGCATGTGACGGCGCCACCGTACTTCGTGCTTTTAAGGACCGCAGCCAGCGTTGTGCCGCCGACCACATCCACGGCCCCTGCCCACCTTTCGGCAAGGAATGGCTTCTCAGCTCCGGCACTCACTTCATCGCGACCGATAACCCGTGTGGCGCCGAGATCCTTGAGATAGTCGGCGTCGATCTCCTTGCCGGTTGAGGCTACCACCAGATAACCGGCCCCGGCCAGGATTGAAACGGCGATGCTCCCTACCCCACCGGTGGCTCCGGTAACGAGCACATCACCATGTTGGGGGCGCACTCCGGCATTTTCCAGCTTCAGTACCGACAGCGCCGCCGTGAACCCGGCCGTCCCGATCGCCATACTTTCCCGCAAGGAAAGACCTTCAGGGAGCCGAACCGCCCAATCTGACGGGATACGGATCTGCTGACCCCAGCCACCGTCGGTCTCCATTCCCATATCGTAGCCGGTTATGATAACCTTCTCCCCCGGAGCAAAAGTTCCGCTGCTACAGGAAAACACCTCCCCCGCAGCGTCAATACCGGGGGTGTGGGGAAACTGACGTGTTACCCCGGGGTGCCCCATGGCCGACAGGGCGTCCTTGTAGTTAAGGGAGGAGTAGTGGACCCGTACGACTAGGTCTCCCGGTGGCAGGTCGTTGATGTCCCGTTCACGGATATCCCTCACGAACTGCTTCTCAATTGTCTTTTCCACCACCAGTGCCTTGAATTTAGTACTGTTATTCATCACAACCTCCAGGATTGTCGTTATTCCAATTCCAAATCAAAGCGCCCTCTTCGTTGGCTCGTCTTCGGCTCCTTAACATACTGAATGTATGCCTTCGTCGCCTCAATCCTCGCCGACTTGATGGCATCTCTGATTTGAAACCGGAATTATTGAAGCGGCCACCATCAGGAAGAAAGTTCTTCCCATTCCCTGTACAGCTTTTCCAGCCGGTCGTTCAACTCGGCATGGTGCTCTCCACCCTGCTGCCCGCGCTCCGGGTCATCGAAGAAGCCGGGTGCATTCATCTCACTCTCCAGCAGTGCCAGCTCCTTTTCGACGGATGAGATTTGCGACTCCACCTCGCCCATCCGTTTCTGTCGGGATTGCTCCTCCCGTTTGCGACGTTTTTCCTCTTCCCGGTCGCGCAGGCGAACTTCCTTCTTCTGAGGGGGAAGAGGAACCGGAATATTTCCGAGTTCGAGGTTCGAGGTTCGAGGTTCGAGGGTGGATATTCGGGATTGAAGAGACGACGGCGCCACAGCACCGGCCTTCTTCTCAAGGTAATATTCGTAATCCCCGTAAAAACTCTCCAGTTGGCCCCCTTCGACCTCCACTATGCGAGTCGCCAGGGCGTTGACAAAGTAGCGGTCGTGGGAAACGAAAACCACCGTGCCATCGAAGCCCTTCAGGGCATCCAGCAAAACTTCTTTACTGAACAGGTCCAGATGGTTGGTCGGCTCATCCATCAGCAGCAGGTTTGAGGGGCGCAGCAGCATTTTGGCCAGCGCCAGGCGGTTGCGTTCGCCGCCGGACAGGACTCCGACCTTTTTGTGGATGTCGTCACCCGAGAAGAGAAAAGCTCCCAGGATGTCGCGCAGTTTCGGAACCATCGCGTAGGGCGCATCAGTGTACAGCTCGTCATAGGCCGAATGGCTCTGGTCCAGCACATCGGCCTGATCCTGGGCGAAGTAATCCATACAGACATTGTGTCCCAGGATACGCTCACCACTCTGGAATTCTCCTCCCGCAAGCGTAGCCATCAGGGTCGATTTTCCGGCCCCGTTGTGCCCCACCAGGGCGATGCGCTCCCCTTTTTCTGCCACAAAGTCGATCCGGTTCAGCACGGTATGGCTGCCGTAGGACTTGACTAATCCCTTCAACTCCATGACGGTCTTACCGCTCTTGGGGGCATCCGGGAACTGGAAGCGGATTTTTTTCCGTTCGGGGGGGAGCACAATCCGCTCAACCTTTTCCAGCTGTTTTATGCGGGACTGCACCAGTGAGGCCTTGTTTGCCTGGTAGCGGAAGCGGCGGATGAAGTCCTCGGTCTTTTCAATCTCCCCATCCTGGCGTCGCTTGGCCTCCCGCAGGGCCGAGACCCGCTCCTCCCGCTGAAGCAGGTAATTCGAGTAGCTGCAGTGGTAGTCGGTCACTGTGTGATTCCAGATCTCGGTGGTGCGGCTGCAGACGCTGTCCATGAAGAAACGGTCGTGGGAGACAAGTATGACCGAGCCGGGATAGGCGCAAAGATACTCCTCCAGCCAGTTTCGGGCCTCTATGTCCAGATGGTTGGTAGGTTCATCCAGCAGAAGAACATCCGGCTTCCGCAGCAACAGACAGGCCAGGGAGATACGCATCTGCCAACCACCGGAAAATTCGCGGCAGTCGCGCTGCCAGTCGGTCTGTGAGAACCCCAGACCCTTCAGAACGGTGCCGATCTCGGTCTCCATCGTATAGCCGCCGCGATGCCGGAACTGATCCTGCAATTCGCCGTAACGATGCAGCAGTTGGTCATGCTCGGGGGAGTCGTGTGGCAAATGTTCCAGATCCTGTCCGATCCGGTGCAGCTCCTCCTCCATCTCCAGAAGCTCTTCCAGAGCGGCACGTGCCTCATGGAACAGCACCCGGCCGGTGGTAACAATACCGTCCTGAGGCAGGTAGGAGGCCCTTGCCCCTTTTGCGAACTGGATCTCGCCCGAGGAGGGATCACTGAGGCCGGCGATGATCTTCATCAGGGTCGATTTGCCGGCGCCATTCTCTCCGACCAGCGCCACTCTTTCACCCTTTTTAAGGTGCCAGGAGATATTGGTGAAGAGCGGATTGCCGGCGAAGTCTTTGGATAGATTGATCAGTTGAAGCATGGTATGTGTTGTAGCACGGAAGAGGTCGATTGTGAAGATTTTGGTTCACCAAGCGTGGTTCCCATCCGAAAACTCCGGATGTAACTTGCTAATTTCCAAACATTGAGGCTGCTTCCTGATAGATCTGTTGTGCTTTGTCACTGAACTGAACAAAAATCACCCGTTCCAGCTCCGGATAGAGTGCGATGGCTGCCTGGGCCGCCGACATGGCTATAGTCGCGGCTTCCCGCATCGGATAGCCGTAGACTCCGCAACTGACGGCCGGAAAGGCGATGCTTTTCACTCCATGCCGGTGCGCCACCTCGAAACAGCTGCGATAGGCCCGTTCCAGCAGTGCCGGCTCGCTACAGTCGCCGCCGTTCCAGACCGGCCCTACGGTGTGTATGACATGGCGCGCCGGCAGCTTGTAGCCACCGGTGATCTTGGCGTAACCGGTCTTGCACCCCCCCAGTCCGGCGCACTCCCGAAGCAGTTCCGGCCCGGCGGCACGGTGGATGGCGCCGTCCACACCTCCGCCGCCCAGCAAGGTATTGTTGGCTGCGTTGACAATGGCATCCAGAGCCAGCGTAGTGATATCCGCCTGGATAATTTCAATGCTGGCTGACATGCATCCTCCTACAAAAACAAATGGTTGTATCGCTGTACACAGGTGCTATACTCCAACTAATTCGGCACTCATCTTGACCGCAGCGGGAGTTCAACCGGACGCGGCCAGAAGGAGAGAAGCAGATGCTCTTCCCCTCCCTCCGGATAAAAAGATACCACGGAATCCTTCACGGTGCACCTCTTGATGGAAATGATCGCTGTCAGCGATGCGGCGGCATCTGCTGCAGCTCGTTCACTGCCGTAGACATCAGCTGGGGCGAGTACGAGCGGCTTGAAGAGCTGGGAGCAAAACGGCTGCATCTATCGCTCTACGGACCGCATAAGCTGGAGATCGATAGCGGCTGCGAATTTCTGGTGGAGGGACGCTGCAGTATCTACGAAGCAAGGCCAGATATCTGCCGTCGGTTCTTCTGTTCCGAAGCCTGAACATCCCCCTGGCACTCCAATTCCAAATCAAGGCGCTATCTGTTGGCTCATCTTCGGCTCCTCAACGTACTTAGTTGTACGCCTCCGTCGCCTCAATCCTCGCCGCCTTGATTTCATCCTTGATTTGAAATTGGCATTATTCATCAATAGCTTACCCCTTGATTTGACCCTGAATACCGATAGTAACCTCTCTGAATGGAATCTGCTTGCCGCTTGCGGCAAGCGCCTGGCGGGCCGCCACTGCTATGCCGCCGCAGCAGGGAACCTCCATTTTCAGCACGGTCACGCTCTTGACGTCCGACTTGCTGAACAGCTCGGTCAGCTTATCTGTATAGAAGTTGTTGTCATCAAGCTTGGGGCATCCCATCACCACCGCTTTTCCCTTGAGGAAGTCTTCGTGATAATCTGCATAGGCCACCGGAACGCAATCGGCGGTAATCAACAGATCGGCGCCCTGGAAGTAGGGGGCGGTGGTCGAGACCAGATGGAGCTGAACCGGCCACTGGGCCAGCCGGCTTTGACGGCTGGTATTTTGAGCCGGGGCCATAGTCTCTCCTGGTCTGTTAAAGCTCATGGTTCGGGATCCGGGGCAGCCACCGCCGGCGTGTTGGTGGTGATGGGCAGGTGCGGCCTGCTGAGCTGCATGCGGATGCGCTGGAGCAGGTCTGCCCTGAGCGGCGAGATGCTGTTCCACCGCAGCCTCATCGAATTCATCAGCCTCTCGCTCCTCGACGGTGATGGCATTCAGCGGGCACTCGCCCAGGCAGGCGCCCAGGCCGTCACAGAGGTTATCGGCTGCCAGCACCGCCTTGCCGTCTATGATCTTGATGGCCCCTTCAGCGCAGGATGGAACGCATTCTCCGCAGCCGTTACATTTGTCCGGGTCGATTCTAACAATTTTTCTCAACATTAGGTTTCTCCTTTTCAATAATTCAGATTTGTAGAATGTCAGGCCGCCGCTTCAGAAGAAATAATGCCATAGATAATCGAGCCTCCCGCGCAGCATCAGCCTTCGACTCGAGTATGCCATAATCTCCTTTACCTTGATCAGTTGCGGCTCGGCATAGCAGTGAATGCGACAATGCTTGCAGGTTGGTTTCTCAGCTTCCAGCGGGCATTTCATCCTTTTTGTTATGGCGTACTCTAAAAAAGATGTGCATTCCGGGCAGAGTCTGTGTTCGCCCAGACCAGCGGGCAGGGGCACCGGCATCTGATTTGCGTCACCATGTTTACCAGCGCAGTAGAGCTCGATAAACTTGCCGATCAACCTTATATCCTTATTCTGGTGTTTGGTAAGCGTTTCCATGATTGACTTTTTACCTCGCATTACCGGCATCATACATGACGGAAGTCAATTTTTCAGCTTTTCCTTTGCGTCATAAAGCGGATTGCGATATGCTTAAAAAAGAATATATCCAGTTGTTTGAGGCACTCATGATCACAAAAGCCATCTCTTTTGTCGCCAAATCCGGAACCGGCAAGACAGCTACACCATAACTTGAAGGAGGATGTACTATGCCAACTAATAAACTAAATATCTTTTTCATGTTATTCATCCTGGCGGGTATCCTTGCCACAACCACCGCCTGGACCCACGCCGCCAGCGCCCCCCGGCAGACTATTGTGGACCCGGCTGCACCGAAGAAATCAGCTTACCCCAAGATTGTCATCTACTCGGTTTCCTGGTGCCCCCATTGCCGGGAACTGAAAGAATACCTCACCGCCCGCAACATCCCCTTCATCAACAAGGACGTTGAACTTGATTCGGCGGCAATGGATGAACTGACGGAGAAATACAAATCCAAAGGTGTGCCTTTGATTATCATCGGCAATGACCAGGAACTGCTCAGGGGATTCACCCCTGAACTGTTTGAAAACGCTGTTGCCAGGGCGCGCTCTGGGAACAAGCCCTAGAATAGTTTCCATCAGAAAACTTCTATGGGAACCAGAACATAAGGCTGAAGGAGGACCAATTTACATGGAAACGCTCAAAAAATATTTCACTAAATGGCCGTTGAACATTTTTATTTTGTTGCTTCTTTGCGCTGCCCCCGGCCATGGGGATGATCGAACTTCTCCACTTTCCCGAGTTGCCAAGGTTGGCGAGCATGCTCCGGACTTCAAAGTTGAGGCGGTGTTTGGTGCAGAAACCAAAACCGTCACTCTGGATGATTATCACGGCAAATGGCTGGTGCTGTTTTTTTATCCCGCCGACTTTACTTTTGTCTGTCCGACCGAAATAACCGGTTTCAACAAGGAGCTTGAGCGCTTCAAAAAATTGAGCGCTGAAGTTCTTGGCGGCTCGGTTGACGGCAAATATGCCCATATGGCCTGGATCAAGCGTGGAGACCTGGGAGAGCTGAAATATCCGCTGTTTTCAGATATCAATAAAGAGATGGCAAGACGCTACGGGGTGCTGGACAGAAAAACAGGCGTCGCCTTGCGAGGTCTTTTTTTAATAGACCCCGATGGTGTTGTACAATATCAAGTGGTTCATAATCTATCCGTCGGCAGAAGTGTGGAAGAGACCCTGAGAGTGCTTGAGGGCCTGCAGACCGCACAGCTCTGCCCGCTGAACTGGAAGCCGGGTCAGAAAACCCTGGGCAAATAAATCAACCCGGTCAAAAGCCGTGAGTACTTCCTTTATATTCTGAGGATATTCTGTTATCATGGGCATGATCAAATTCGATAGAGGTGTAACATCGAAAATTTCGTAGAAGAAATTGCTATTGCTCACCGGCCCTGCGATTCATCAGAGGGCTCGGATATATCCAACAACATGAAGGACGACAACATAACGCCTGCCATGCAACTGACCGATTCCCTCGGAAGACACATCAACTATCTGCGTCTTTCAGTGACCGATCGTTGTAATATGCGCTGCTTCTACTGCATGCCGAAAGAAGGCATCAGCAAGAGAGAGCACGGTGATATTCTTTCTTATGATAAGCTGCTCCTGATCGCCGAGACCGCAGTGGGTCTGGGAATCGAGAAGATCCGCATTACCGGGGGCGAACCGCTGGTGAGGGCCGGCTTGGTCGGTTTTCTGGAAAAACTGTCGACAACCCCGGGGCTAAGGCATCTGGCTCTGACAACCAACGGACTGCTGCTGGCGGAGATGGCCGCCGATCTGTACAAGGCCGGGGTGCAGCGTCTCAATGTCAGCCTCGACTCGCTCGATCCTAACATATTTTCTTCTATAACCCGCGGCGGTGACCTGAAGCGGGTGCTGGCTGGACTGGATGCCGCAGAAAAAGCCGGTTTTCCTCCCCCAAAGATAAACTGCGTCATCATGCGCGGGGTCAATGACGCCGAAATACTTGATTTTGCCGAAATGACAATTGCGTTATTAATTTCACTTTACATACACGTGAGCAGTTATTATAGTCTTGGGAAAGGAGCAAAAGATGGGAATAACCGAAGAGATAGCCCTTTTCGAGCATAACCTGAACGAACTTATCATCAAGTACGAGCAGTATTTTCTCGGTTTGGAAAAACGGGCGCCTTTAC
>Ga0118677_10013121_pt1 | contig 11999 bp, 11 predicted proteins | sample AliMusrvi5mmetaG_FD_86154 | JGI IMG/M metagenome (GOLD analysis project Ga0118677, IMG submission 86154) | reverse complement strand
GAGCTAACGAGGGCCTAGCTATGATTGCCAACGACATTCCGTGCAATCGCCTAGACCTTCGCCGACGACCGTCTTGCTTAAGGGCACGGCTTCAGCCGTGCCGTAAACGATGCTCAACGAGACCGGCTTTAGCCGCTGAGGTCGGCATCTCTGCCACTTCGTCCTTGCAAATCCCCACTCCCCGGCCCAACGGAGACATCTCCTGATGGACATCACCGCAATCGAGGGCGAAGAGCTGAAGTCAGTCGAGTTTGTCGAGGACTATCTCCAACTCCGCTTCGGCCTGCCGCTGCTCAAGCTCTACGACTGGCCGCACATCCTGCTTCCGGATTTCTCCGTGGCCTTCGGCGAGCCAGAGTATCGCAACGCCCTCTGCTCCCTGATCGGCGAAACGGTCGAGAAGGCAATGCTGGAAGAGGACGACGCACTGACCATCGAGTTCGCCAACGGCATCGTATTTGGCCTCTCGCTGCGCGAAGAAGATGTAGATGGCCCAGAATCCGGCAGCTACTCAGCCACCGGCGAAGAGTCCGACGCACAGGAGTTTTAGCGATGTTCAAAATATTTATGCAGGACGCAGTCCCAAAATCACCATATGAAATGATTTATTCACCGGCAAATCCGGATTTTGTCTCAAAGCTGATTCGGGCCGGACGTTGGTTGTTTTGGGCCGCTGCAGTTACATCGATTGGTCTAATAGTCCTCCACGGCACATCGCTCAAGCAGAACCGTTTCGTGCTTATCGAGTGGGCTTGCTTCCTCGCCTTCAGCACGGGCCATTTCGCTCTGTACCTCGTCGAGCGTCACCGAAAAAAGAAGAAGGAATCCGAACCACTATGAGCGAGACAAGATTTACCGGCACGCCCCTTAAGAGGCTGCTGAAAAACCCTGTTTTGTTAAGGGCACGGCTTTAGCCGTGCCGTAAGATGCTGTATTTGCAGCACGGCTTTAGCCACTGAGGGCAGGTTTATATCGATATTTCGACTTCTTCAACACCCTCTTAAGTCCACGACTCATCTACATCGAGTACGAGATCGCAACCTCGCAGAGCAGATGTCAACAAATAATTCACAACATACGATAAATCAGCAACTTATGGAGACCGCTAATTCTAGCTACCCTGTATAATAGAAATAGGCAACGAATCGAGGAAGAGAGAAGCCTCTCCGCCCTCTTCGTGGCACTCACTCACGATAACTCCTTTGGATAGAATATTATAACCATAACCCGTTTGAATAGAAGATCATGCAGGATTGACTCACGCTAAGTCGTATCGAATCTTGATTTTGCAAAAAAGAGATAGGGGGGGCCATGACCAAGTTCCAGGGAAGCCCGAAAAAGGCGACGACGCACGTCAACCAGAACGAGGGGTTGATCTTCGAGAAGTCGTCACCCGGCAAAAAGGCCTACCGCCTCGCCGAACTCGACGTCCCTTCTGTGGATGCCGCCGAACTACTGGGCTCCGCCGTACGCAGTACCCTCGGCGTGATGCCGGAGCTGTCCGAGATCGAAATCATCCGCCACTTTACCCGTCTGTCTACATGGAACTACGCCATCGACCTCGGCATGTATCCGCTCGGCTCCTGCACCATGAAGTACAACCCACGCGTGAACGAGGTCGTCTCCCGCCTGGAAGGCATCGCCGATGCCCACCCCTACCAGCCGGAGTCGCTCAGTCAAGGTTGCCTCGGCATCATGAAGCTCCTGCAAGACTGCCTCCTCGAGATCACCGGCATGGACGCCATCACGCTGCAACCCGCCGCCGGTGCGCACGGCGAGTTCACCGGAATCCTCCTCGTCCGCGCGTATCACGAGAGCAAGGGCAACGCGCGCAAAAAAATCCTCATCCCCGACTCCGCACATGGCACCAACCCCGCCACAGCCGCGGTCTGCGGCTATCAGGTGGCCAACCTCAAGTCCAACGCGCAGGGCATGGTGGACCTCGCCGAGCTGGAGCGCATGGTGGACGAAGACACCGCCGCGCTCATGCTCACCAACCCCTCCACCATCGGCGTCTTCGAGAGCGAGATTCACCGCATCGCCGACATCTTGCACGCCAAAGGCGCATTGCTCTACATGGACGGAGCCAACATGAACGCCCTGGTCGGCAAGACGCGCCCCGGCGACTTCGGCGTGGACGTCATGCACCTTAACCTGCACAAGACCTTCTCCACACCGCACGGAGGAGGTGGCCCCGGCTCCGGCCCCGTTGCCTGCAAGAAAATCCTTGAGCCATTCCTTCCCACGCCCGTCCTCGTTACCCGCGCCGACGCCGCACTAGGCCTCGACTTCAATCGCCCGCAATCCGTGGGTCGCGTCCGCGCCTTCTGCGGAAACTTCGGAATGTTCGTCCGCGCGCTCGCCTACATCCTGGCCAACGGCCCCGACGGCCTGCGCCAGACCACAGAAGACGCCGTGCTCAACGCCAACTACATCCGCGCCAAGCTCTCCGGCACATTCGAGCTTCCCTTCACCACGCCAACCCTGCACGAGGTCGTCTTCTCCGACCGCCTGCAAGCGGCCAACGGCGTTAAGACCGGCGACATTGCCAAGCGCCTCATCGACTACGGATTCCATCCGTACACCGTCAGCTTCCCCATGATCGTGCACGGTGCCATGATGATCGAGCCGACCGAGAGCGAGAGCCGCGAAGAGCTCGACCTGCTCATCGACGCGCTGCAGCAGATCGCGCGCGAGGCCGCCGAGAATCCCGATCTGGTGCACTCCGCGCCCCACACCACACGCATTAGCCGGTTGGACGAGACCGCCGCCGCGCGCAAGCCCGTCCTGCGCTGGAAGGGACCCGCCGCCTCAATCCCACTCACCCCAGACACCGCCGCAAAAGAGTGGTGACTACATCGTGCTGTGACCTACGCGCCGCCCCGCCGCAGCTCCTTCGTCTTCAGCACAATCATGAATTCATAGAAGGCCTGCAGTGTTGCGTAGGTCACGCCCGCCGCGCCGTCCAGCACCGCGCCGCGCACAAACATCATATAAATCCACTTGATCAGCGGTCTCGCCGGCATCCGGTAGAAGAGCGCCTTCTGATGCAGCCGCCGCGTGTGGAAGTCTGCATCGAAGATCGCAACCCGCAGGCTGGGATTCTGTAGCACCTGCTGGCGGACGATCAGCTCCGCCTCCATCGTCGAGTAGGTGTTGTGCTTCGCTATCCACACTGTAAATCCCTTCGAGAAGGGATAGTGGTCGAGCGGATGCGCCAGCTCCGCAATCGGCCCATTCACCTCCAGTACCTCGTTGATGGTTCGCGTGTACTTTGCCCGCTCCGGCTGCACCAGCCGAATGTAGAACGGAGTGAGCTGTGCATGTTTCAGCCACGTGCCAAAGAGATAGTCGCGCCGCCGCAGGCGAAATCCCGCTGTGTTCTCTGGAGCCTCGCACACCACGCGCTGCATCTCCGCGCACAGCTCAGCGGTGGGACGCTCATCGGCATCCAGCAGAAACACCCACGGATATTTGAACGTCGTCGCCAGCGCCGCGTTGCGATGCGTGGCGTAGTCGTCGAACGCGCGGCTGTGTACCTGCGCCCCCGCTGCGCGCGCAATCTGTACGGTCGCGTCCGTCGAGTGCGAGTCGAAGACATGCACATCGTCCGACCACGCAACCGAGGCCAGCGCGCCCGGCAGATCGCGCTCCTCGTTCTTCGTAAGGATCAGCACCGAGATCATCGCAGAGAACTCATCGCCATGCTTCGCTGTACCCCGACGCAATCGCCTTCGCCGCCGGAAAGTTGGTGGGCCCACAAGGACTTGAACCTTGAACCAACGGATTATGAGTCCGCTGCTCTGACCAATTGAGCTATGGGCCCCTCGTCTGCCATGCTACTGCATCCACGGCCTCTCCGGTGATTGCAGTCGTACCATCCAACTCCTCGCAACAGCTTCAGCCCGCCGCCCGTCCTCGCGGAGTCGCTCTCCGCCGCGGGGTGTGATTCAATGAATCCAGCGATTGTCCAAGGAATCTAGCTAGTATGGCCCCTGAGAATACAGCCTCGCGACGTCCCATGACCGCACTCCGCCGCTGGAAGGCCGCAACGCGCAAGCTGCGCGAGCTGGGCTCCATCGCGTCGGCGCTCATCGACACCGGACATCCCTACATGGCGCACATCGTACCCATGCGCCGCTGCAACCTGGCCTGCACTTACTGCAACGAGTTCGACGACGTCTCCGATCCCGTGCCCATCGAGGAGATGGAGCGGCGCATCGACGAGCTGGGCCGCCTGGGCACCTCCGTCATCACCATCTCGGGTGGCGAGCCGCTACTGCATCCGGAGCTGGATCGCGTCATCGCCCGCATACGCAGAACGGGCGCCATCGCCGGAATGATCACCAATGGCTATCTGCTGATGCCCGACCGCATCGCCCGCCTCAACCGCGCCGGCCTCGACCACATGCAGCTCTCCATCGACAACGTGATGCCCGACGAAGTCTCCAAGAAGAGCCTCAAGGTCCTCGACGCCAAGCTGCGCATGTTGTCGGAACACGCCGACTTCCACGTCAACATCAACTCCGTCGTCGGCGGCGGCATTGCCCATCCCACGGACGCGCTCACGGTAAGCGAGCGGGCGCTGGCGCTTGGCTTTTCCTCCACTATCGGCATCATTCACGATGGCAGCGGGCAGTTGAAACCGCTGGGCGAGGCGGAGCGTACGGTGTGGGAAAAGGTACGCCGACTCACTCGTCGCAATTATTCCCGCTTCAACCATTTTCAGGAGGCCATCGCCAACGGCCAGCCCAACGACTGGCGTTGCCGCGCCGGCGCACGCTATCTCTACATCTGTGAGTTTGGATTAGTCCACTACTGTTCGCAGCAGCGAGGATATCCCGGAGTCCCGCTCGCCCAGTACGGCAAAGCGGACCTGCAACGCGAGTTCCTCACGGAGAAGACCTGCGCGCCCAACTGCACCATCAGTTGCGTGCATCAGGTCAGTTACATCGACCATTGGCGCGCGCCGCAGACCTCGCATGTAACTCCCGGCGACGCGCATGGCGCCAGCTCGGGGGCAGATCAGGGGCTGGTGCAGATTCGTTAAGCTGCACCACCGCGAAGGGGGACGAGGTTAGCTCGGCCCTTGCTTCTTGTGCGCGATCTCTTTCAGGCTCTCATCCACGCCCTTGAGCGACTTGGCAATAATCCAGAGCGCCCAGAAGACGAAGATTGCGAAGGCTACAATCAATGGCCAAACAATTGCGCTGAAGATCATGTTTGTATCCTCTGGTACGCCGGCGTAAAAAGAAATCGCCTTCAGTCCTTGCTCTTAAGGCTCGCTGCAATCTCCTTGAGGCTGGCGGCGGTGCACTTGAGAGCTTGTACGATCTTCCACAGTACCCAGATCAGAAAGATCCAGAAGACGCCGATCGCAACGGAATAAAGAACAGGCGGAATGATGATAACAGTCTGCAAGGTTGTATCCTCACACTGAGAATTTACTGGCAAGCAAAGTGAGCATATACCACTAACCTTCCTTGCACAATTCATAATCGCTGTCTGGCAGGGGGCGAGTTTGGTACACCATGCGCCGGCGAAAAGCTCTAAACTGAGAGTAAGACAGTGGCAAATCTCTTTCAGTCGAGATGTTTAGGCGAGCCACTGCGGCTGCGAGGACGCATGGCCGTTGTGCACGGAGCGCTTCTGGCGCTCGCCTGCACAGCTTCCGCAAGCCGGTCGCTGGCCCAGCAGAGTGCTTCCCTTCCCATGGCTCCCAGCGCGATGGTTGCCACGCTGCCGGTCAGGTCCGTCGAATCCGTGGCTGGTTTGCTCCGCTCCAACACGGCCTTCCCAGACAACATACTTCCTCATCAGCCGCTGCCAACCTCGCAGACTCGTTACTCCGTGCAGATGGCCACGCCGGGCGCTCTGCCACTCTCCCTCGACGACGCCATCGACCGCGGCCTGAAGCACAACCTCCAGGTCCTGCTGGCCACCCAAACTGAGCAGTCCGTGCGCGGGCAAATTCTCGGCGTATACTTTGCCCTTCTGCCCAATATGCGCGCCACCGCATACTCCAATGCCCTCGAAATCAACCTGGCCACTCTGGGATTCAAGCCCTCCTCTCTGGCTTCGTTCGGCTTCGCGCCCGGCACCATACACGAGATCGTCAAAGTGGATACCACCAGCGCACAGCTCAGCGCGGACCAGGCACTCTTCAATCTGCCGGATCTTTATCTCTATCTGGCGGCGCGCAAGGCGGCGGATGTCGTCGCCAACAACCGCCTCAACGCCCGGGGCCAGGTGGTCGATGCGGTTGCCACCCAGTATCTGGCCGCGTTGGCAGACCATGCGCAGATTGCCAACGCCCAGGCGCTCCTCACCGCCGATCAGGAGGTGCTGCGCCAGGCCACGCTCGCCCACGACGCCGGTGTCAGCGCCAACCTCGACGTGTTGCGCGCACGCGTCCAGTTGCAGTCCCAACAGCAGACGCTGCTGCGCGTCCAGAATACCTTCGCCAAGGACAAGATCGCGATCAACCGTCTCATCGGCCTGCCCGCCGAGCAGGAGTTGACCCTCACCGACGCTGTGCCCTACACCGAACTGGCCGAGATGCCGCTCGATCAGGCCAAGGCCCTCGCCTATCAGCGGCGCAAGGACCTACTCGGCCTCGAAGCCGAGCTCCAGGTCACCCTGCGCGTGCAGAAAGCGGTCAAGTACGAACGCCTCCCCTCGCTCTCCTTCAACGGAGACTACGGCGTCATCGGCGTCACCCAGGGCAGCTATCACGGCATCTTTACCGCGCAGGGTACGCTTAAGATTCCCCTCTTTGAGGAGGGCCGTTTCCGTGGCGAGAACGAGGTGGCCGCCGCCCAGCAGCTCTCCCTCCAGCGCCAGATCGACTCCCTCAAGGTCACCATCGACGCCCAGATTCGCGCCAGCCGCCTGGACGTCGAATCCTCCGCCGAACTGGTCAAGGTGGCGCGCAGCAACGCCGATCTGGCCTCCCAGGCGCTCTCCGACACGCGCGACCGCTTTGCCGCCGGCGTCGACGACAACCTTCCCGTGGTCGAGGCACAGGCTGCGCTCGCCTCCGCGCAAAGCCGCCTCGTCGCCACCCAGTTCCAGTTCAACCAGGCTAAACTCTCCCTCGCCCTCAACACGGGCGTCCTTGAGACCCAGTACAAGCAATACCTCGGCCGGTAGCGTCACTCCCACACCAACAACCTGCCGGAAAACATATGTTTTGCGCTTGGTCGAGGCTTCCCGCGTGCCTGTCCCGTCTAAAATATGAAACCATAGATGCATAGCAGGGGGCTTGACTGAAGTGGCGGAAGAAGCACCAGTGATCAGCCCGGGCAGTGCGTTCCTCTCCCGTGACTTCCGCCTCTACCAGACTGCGCGCCTCCTGGTGATTCTGGGCGCGGAGGCGCAGGCCCTCGCCGTCGCATGGCAGATCTATCAGATCACCCATTCCGCGCTCGACCTCGGCCTCACCGGCCTTGCACTCTACGCTCCAGTCCTCCTCTTTATGCTCGCCGCCGGTCATGTAGCAGACCGCTATGACCGCCGCACCATCATCCTCGTCTGCTACTCGTTCCAGGCCTGTTGCACACTCGCGCTCATGCGCTTTGCCATGCACCCCAACGGTCGAGTCTGGCCTATCTTTGCGGTGCTCTTCTGTGTTGGCACGGGACGCGCCTTCAGCAGCCCCGCCGCCTCGGCCTTCCTGCCCAGCCTGATTCCCAAACACCACTTCGTCAACGCAGTCACCTGGGGAGCCATCGTCTTCCAGATCGCCAACATCGCCGGTCCGTCCGTGGGTGGACTTCTCTTCACCCTGCCCCTCACCGGGTTTCTGGTCCGCTGGAATGGCGCGGCTGCCGTGTACGTCTTCAGCCTGTTGACCCTGATTGCCTTTCTCGTACTGGTTGGCATGATGCGCACCCGGCCCGTGCGCGTGGTCAAAAACGTCTTCAATCTGGATACGATGCTGGCGGGGTTCCGGTATGTTCTACGCACCAGGCTGCTGCTTGGGTCCTTCATGGTGGACCTGTTTGCCGTGTTGCTGGGCGGAGCCACCGCGCTGTTGCCCATCTATGCCACGGTCATTCTGCACGCCGGACCGCGAGCGCTGGGTCTGTTGCGCGCCATGCCCGCCCTGGGTGCCCTGATGGTCTCCCTGGTGATAACGGTGCGCCCAGTTCAGCGCCATGCAGGCAAGCGGATGCTCTTCGCTGTTGGCATCTACGGCGCGGCAACCATCTTCTTCGGCCTCTCCCACACCATGTGGATCAGCCTGCTGGCCCTGGTTATTGTCGGCGCAAGCGACATGGTCAGCGTGGTCATCCGCGCCAGTATTATGCAACTGGCCACGCCGCCCGGAATGCGTGGCCGTGTCAGCGCCGTCAACGGGCTCTTCGTCGGCGCGTCTAACGAACTCGGCGGCTACGAGAGCGGCCAGACAGCCAGTTGGTGGGGAGCGGTTCCCGCCGTCGTCGTCGGAGGTATCGGATCGCTGGTCGTCACGCTGCTCGCCGCAACCCTCTTCCCCGCACTCCGCAAGGCCGATGAGCTCACCGCCGAATCGCTGATGCCGGCCACCGTGCAACACCCTGTCACCGATCGCTTGGAATCGTCACGGGTCCCATAGATTAGAGATACTGGGTGTTAGCGAGTCGATACATGCAAGTGCATCGTACCCAGAAGGAGACGTAAGCATGAATTCAAGCAAGAAGGTGGCAATCGGCATAACCGTAGCCCTGCTGCTGGCGCTGGCCATCCGCGTAGCGCTCATCTACCAGGAGCGCCATGATACGGGCCCGGCCCCCGAGACGGCAGCTAAGGTCGATCCCGACGAGCTGGTCTTCCTCAAGAAGCAGCGCCCCTCCTCGCTTGCCGACGAGAAGCAGCTCATTGGCACAACCATCTGGGTCTCCGCAGGCGGCCAGCTCGACTACTACCCCGCCACAGCTCACCACGCCGACTACGCCCACTCCGCCGGCACCCTCCTCGGTGTCGCACCGCTCGCCATCAAGGACGCCTTCGAGCAGGTCGCGCCCACATCCGCCACCTTCCGCATTCCCGGCGGAGACAGGCAGGTCCTGCTCGCCTTTACGCTGCCCAACTCAACCGACCCGACCAAGCTCTACGCCGTGCCCGTTGGCTACAAAAAGGGTGGCGACTACACCTTCGTGTCCGACGATATCTTCTTCTACGACGACCCCCATCAGCTCTTCAACTATTGGGGCCCCAAGATATGGCAGGCCATCGATGCCCACCAGGTCGTTCTCGGCATGAACGAGCGCCAGGTCGCGCTCTCCCTCGGCCAGGTCTCCAAGAGCACCAGTCAGGACTACGGCAATCGCATGGTCGTCTTCGACAACCTCGGCAAGCCCCTGGCCGTCACCTTCGTCTCAGACCAGGTCACCGCCTTCCGCCCCGACCAGGGCTTCTGACTCCAACCGCTGGGCGTGCGAAATTATGTTTTGATAGCGAGAGGCTTGCAACCGTAAACCCCATCGAGGCATCCGCTTAATTAGCAATCTGTCCGATTGGATGGAACGAACGAGGGGATTTTTCATGGCTTGCCTGTTCTTCTTCATTTTGCGCACAGGCAGTTGCCGTGTCTCCACCGGCGTTCGTCGCTATCACACGGTCACCGTGGCCATGGTTCTGTGCCTCGCCGCTCTCCCGTATGCAGGCCGTGCACAACAGTCTGCCCAACAGCCGTCACAACCCATTCCTCCTGCCGCTCAGTTGCCCAGCGCGCCGACAACGCAGCTACCCTGCCAAACCACCCCTACTCCCCAGCCGGAAGCCATCCCAGGCAACATATCCGGCACCATCACAGACAGCGATGGAGACGTTGTCGTCGGGGCACACGTCACCCTCTCGCGCAGCGGCCAGAATCCGCCGGTCGATCTTTCGCCCCGCACCGTAATCACCTCTGGCGACGGTGCATTTCTCTTCTCCGGCGTCCCTCCCGGTCCTCTCAGTCTCTCCATCGCGGCCAATGGATTTGTTCCCCAACTCGCCTCGGGCATACTCCTCTCGGGCGAAAGCTGCGACCTTCCCGCCATCGCGTTGAACTCCGGTTTCACCACCAGCGTTCAGGTCACGGCCTCGCAGTCCGAGATCGCCCAGGCCCAGATCGGTGAAGAGGAAAAGCAGCGTGTCCTCGGCGTATTCCCCAATTTTTATGTTAGCTATATCCCCAATCCTCTCCCGCTCAACCCCGGACAGAAGTTTCAACTTGCCCTCAAGACGTTGATCGACCCTATTAGCTTTGTGCTTATCGGGGGAGCCGCGGGAATCGAGCAGGCCGACAACAACTATGCCTGGGAAGACGGAGCCCATGGGTACGGAAAACGATATGCCGCGGACTATGGAACATTCCTCACCGGAGATATGCTCGGGAACGCCGTCTTTCCCATCGTCTTCAAACAGGATCCGCGCTATTTCTATAAAGGCGCCGGCAGCACTCGTTCGCGCGTCCTCTATGCCATCGCCAACGCCGTCGTATGCAAGGGAGACAATCACCACTGGCAGTTCGCCTACTCCGCCGTTCTCGGAAGCCTTGTTGCCGGCGGCATCTCCAACGCCTATTACCCTGCGCCCAATCGCAACGGAGCGGCCCACATCTTCGAGAGCACAGCCATCGGGACTGGCCTCAGTGCCATCTCAAATATCTTCCAGGAGTTCGTGGTCCACCGGCTCACCCCGCATATTCCCGCCAACCCGCCTGCCACGGCCAAGCCCTAGAACTGGTCTCATCCATAACCTCGGGCTCAACCCCCATCCCCATCTTTGTTGCACCGCCCATCTCCCGCTATACTCTAATCTCCCATGCTCCCAGCACAGACCACTCAGTTCGAGCGCACGGCACTGAAGAACTATCTGCTGGATCACGCCTACGACGAAATGTTCTCCGGCCCTGGCGAGCTGCATCCCCACTACGAGCCGTTGCTGGAACACTTCAGTTCGCTGCCCCCCGACGAACTGCGCCGCCGCAAGCAGGCCGCCGACCTCAGCTTCCTCAACCAGGGCATCACCTTCACCGTCTACGGCCGCGATGAGGGCACCGAGCGCATCTTCCCCTACGATCCTATCCCCCGCATCATTACCGCATCCGAATGGGCCACCGTGGAACGCGGCCTCACCCAACGCATCACCGCCCTCAACCTCTTCCTCAAGGACATCTACAACGAGGGACGCATCCTAAAGGACGGCGTCGTTCCCCGCGAGATTGTCTATAGCTGCAAGCACTTCCGCCGGCAGATGGTCGGCCTCCAGGTGCCGCGCAACGTCTACGTCGCGGTCTGCGGCACAGACCTCATCCGAATGGAAGACGGTGAGTTCGTCGTCCTCGAAGACAATCTCCGCGTTCCTTCCGGTGTCAGTTACATGCTCACCAACCGGCGGGTGATGAAGCGCATCTTTCCCCAGCTCTTCCGCAGCTACAACGTCCGCCCCATTGAGCAGTACACCCAGCTTCTGCTTGGCACGCTGCGCTCACTCGCACCAGAGGGCCGTCCCGAGCCGAACATCGTCCTGCTCTCGCCCGGAGTCTTCAACTCCGCCTACTTCGAGCACGCCTACCTCGCCCGCCAGATGGGCATCGAGCTGGTGGAAGGCCGCGACCTCGTCACCCACAACAACATCATCTACATGCGCACCACCAGCGGCCTCCGCCGCGTCGACGTCATCTACCGCCGCGTAGACGACGACTTCATCGATCCCATGGCCTTCCGCTCCGACTCCATCCTCGGAGTCGCAGGCCTCTTCAACGCCTACCGCGCCGGCAATGTCACCCTGGCCAATGCATTCGGCACCGGCGTCGCGGACGACAAGGCCCTCTACGCCTACGTCCCCGACATCATCCACTACTACCTGTCCGAAGATCCCATCCTGCCCAACGTCAAAACCTTCCTCCTCACCGACCCCAAATCCCGCCAGCACGTCTTGCAGAACCTCGACAAGCTGGTCGTCAAGGCCGTCGGCGAGAGCGGAGGCTATGGCATGTTGATCGGCCCGCAATCCACCGCCGCCGA
>Ga0118677_10003654_pt1 | contig 11999 bp, 3 predicted proteins | sample AliMusrvi5mmetaG_FD_86154 | JGI IMG/M metagenome (GOLD analysis project Ga0118677, IMG submission 86154) | reverse complement strand
CGGGCCGTTGTTGGTCACGCCCAGCGTGAAGACGACATTCGACCCGACATCGGGCGTGGCATGGTCCACGCCCTTGGTGATCACCAAGTCGGCTTGCGGGACCGGGGTGGTCGATTTGCTGTCAGTGTTATTTGCCAGATTCGGGTCCGGCTCGTTGCCGGTGACGGTGGCCGTGTTTTGATACGTGCCGGTGGCATTGACCTTCGCGGTGATCTGGAGCATGGCGCCGCCGCCGCTGGCAAGACTGCCGATGGTCCATTGACCGGTTAGAGGGTTGTAGGCCGGGAGACTTGCGCTAACAAATTGATAGCCGTTTGGCAGCAGGTCGGTGACACTCACACCGGTGGCACCAGACGGGCCGGTGTTGGTGACGTTGAGGGTGAAGGTCACATTCGAGCCCACCGCCGGCGCGGGGTCATCGACCATCTTGACGATCGCCAGATCGGCAAGCTGTGTATCCACAAAATTCGCCACTCCAACGCCACCCGCGCTTACGATGACGGTAACCTGATTCGGTGTCAGCGACACATACCCGACCGGATCGGATTCCACCACTTGATAGGTGCCAGGCGGCAACCCGGCAAAGCTGAAGCTGCCATTGGCGGCGGTGGTGGTCACGGCCGATTGGACGCCAGGGGTGACCGGATCGATATCAACAATGTCATTGCCAATGGCATCCTTCAGCGTGACGGTCACGTTGGCGAGCGGCGCATCGCCGATGGTGTCGTTGTTAGTGTCGGCCTGCACCAAGCCACTGATCGAACCAGGCAGGAAGAAACCGTCGTTGCCCGCGCTCACGGGTAAGCCCGCTAGAGCGGTGAAGATGGTCGGATCAGTGCCTTCGGTTTGTTGATAGCCGGTCGGATATTGTGGATCGGTCTTGTCGATAGCGGCGGTGGTGGTACCCGCGATCACCAGCACGGACCAGTTGCCAGACGGATCGGTGGTGACGGTCTGCGGATGGCCCTGGGAATCGGTCACCACAACATCCACATTCGGAAGGTTGGGTTCGCCGGGGTTCTGGCTGCCGTTGCCGTTGGTATCGATATAGAGATGGCCGCTTACGGTGGCATTACCGCGATAACCGAAATCCACATCGCTTCTATCCTGATTGGACGCAAGCGCCACACTGGCCACGTTCGGTGTGCCAATGCCGTCCAGATCGTGGGTCGGACTGGTGCCAGCCGGCAAGGTGGTGGTATCGACACGGACAGTGTATGTGCCCGTATCGAGTCCGCTAAGCGCATAGATGCCGGAGGCATTGGTGACCGAGGCCGGCTCACCGGGATCATAGGCATTGTTGGCGTTGAGGTCGATGTAAACCCGCACCTTGTCGAGTGGCGGTTCACCGGGATCCTGCGTGCCGTTGCCGTTGAGGTCGAGCCAGACGGAATTGCCGATGGAGCCTGCCTGATACTCGAAATCCTGATCCACCTTGTTCTCGCCGACGGCCAGCGCCAGCGAGATGTTGTTAGGATTGAAACCGTCGGCGTCCGCATAGGGATGGAAACCGGTGGGCACGGTGGTGGTGATGTCGTAGTTGCCGGGCAATAGATTCGTGAAGGAGTAATCGCCACTGGCGTTGGTCAGGGTGGTGAAGGTCTTGTCGTCACTCGTTCCCACGATGCCATCGACACCGCCGTAGGTGAGAGTGACCGTGACGTTGCCCTGCGGAAGTTCGCCGGTTTCGGCGACGCCGTTGCCGTTGCCCTTGACCACGGTGCCCGCGATGCTGCCAAAGTCCTCGACATAGCCGAAGTTCCGGTTGGCGACATTGGCGGTCATGTTCAGGATCTTGGTCGTGTTGTCCGGAGTGCCATCGGGGTCCACGGTATTGACATACGCCGTGTTGGGCAGCGTGCCAGTGATCACCGTGATGACCACGTCGCTGCCGTCAGGGATTGCAATGAACTGATAGAGTCCGTTTCCGTCAGTGACTGCGGTGAATGTCTGATCGACGACGGTGTCATGGTTGGTGTCAACCGCGGCAACCACGGTCACGCCGGCCAGCGCCTCGGCCGGAATGTTAGGCGTGCCACTCGTGTTGATGTCATGGAACACCGTGCCGCTGAGAACGCGAACGATGGTCTTCGGGTGATAGCCGAAATCACGGTTCAACACCGCACCGCCAGCGGTGACTGTGGCTCCCGCCTCACTGTCATTCACCCACTCAGTGGGGGGATGGGCGGTCGGCGGTAGGTCGTATGCGACGGACAGGGGGTCGGTCAGCACCTTGACCACATAGTTGCCATCGGCCAGGCCGATAAACTGGTAGTTGCCGTTGGCGTCGGTCGCTTGGACGTCCACCAGGGGTTCGCCGGGAGTGAACTGGTTGTTGTTGTCCGTATCCTGATAGAGTTGGACGGTGACGTTGGAGAGTCCGGGCTCGCCGCTGTTCCGGGAGCCATTGCCGTTGACATCGGCGAAGATCACGCCGCCGACTATGCCGCTGTTATCAACGCCGAACTCGAAAACCGGGTGCCAGTCTTCGCCAGCAGACGCATGGAACGCGTAACTGATCGGCGTGGTGGCGTCTTTAAGGGATGGGTTGACGGCCAGGACGTCCGGCTTGCTATAGGTGAGAATGTAATCGCCCTCGGGCTCGACCATCACGAAATGACCGCTGGCGTCGGTGGTGGTGAAGTCGGAAACCGGATTACCCAAGTCGTCGTTTCCGGTGATGGTGACTTTCACCGGGGACAGGCCGAGTTCGCCGCTATCTGGGACGGTGTCGCGATTGGCGTCCCAGAACACGTCACCCTGGATGAGTGCGCCGGCGAAGTAACCGAAATCCTCATTCGGATCGCTGCCGCCTGCCGGGAGGTTCACGTGGCGGTGCTCGGGGGTGGTGGGCACGGCCTCGCGCACCCCGCCCACGGAAAAGCTGTCCTCATACACGTCCAAGAGATACGAGCCCGGCGGCAGTTTGTTGAAGAGATACCTTCCGGCGGCGTCGGTGAATGCGACGGCGATCTGATAGTCGCCGGCGAGCGGATCGAGGATGCCATTGTTGTCGGCATCGACATAGAGCATGACCAGTGCCCCGGGGATCGGGGGTTCGCCAATGTTGGGAGCTTGGTTGCGGTTGTTGTCCCACCACACATAGCCGCCGATCTGACCGGAGTTATCATAACCGAAATCGGCGCTCAGATCGCTGGTGTCTGCGGCGCTGATGGTCACGACGTGCAAACCACCCGCGGGCGGCGTGTTGACCGGCGAGCCACCACTCACCGCCACCAGGCCGGGCGGGAACTGCGGGTCGGCTTCAACCGCATCCACAAGATAGTGGCCAGGTGCGGAGGCGATCCCCGCCACGCCGCTGAAGAGGTAGTTGCCGCTGGCGTCGGTCGCCACCGTTTGAAGCAGTTGGTCGCCGGCGTCAATCGCACCGTTGTTATTGAGGTCGGCATAAAGGCGAACGTCAACATTGGGGATGGGCAGTTCGCCGCTGTCCACGATGCCGTTTTCGTTGGCATCGATCCAGACGCTGCCGCCGATGCTGCTGGTGCCGGGCGGGCGCAGGCCGAAATCGGCGTTGACATACTGGGTGGTGGCAGTGGCCAGGGTCGCCACCTGCAACATGGGGGTGCTGGGCATGTAACCGGCCGGCACCGTGCCGTACAGGTAACGCACCTGATAGGTTCCGGCAGCAAACCCGTCGATGCGATAGTGGCCGGTGGAATCCGTGACGGTGGAGGGTTCGCCGGGGTCAAACTGGCCGTTGCCGTTGCTGTCCACATAGACGGTCACACCGGGAATGCCCGGCTCGCCAGCGTCCTGTAGGCCGTTGCCATTGACATCCTCCCACACAAAATCACCGATCGAACCGGTAAGGGCGGTGGTGGTGGGAGGCGAGGTGTATACCAAATTCCCGTTGTCATTGAAGTGCGCCTGGTTGGTTATGGCATTCACGCCGGGCGGGTTCTTGATCGTGGCAGTGAACGTCAGCGGCGGCGTCACTAACACGGTGTTGGCCGTGCCTTGAGCCCATGCCCCGCCGACGGTGCCGGATGGTGTGGCCTTGAAGGTCAGCACGCCGGGGCTCGTCCCGGCGGCAACCGTGCAGGTATAAGTGAACGTGGCGGAACCATTGTTGACCGGGGCGCTCAAGGGCGAGGCAGGGCTGCATACGGCCGATGCGCCGTTGGTGCCAGCGGCGGTGAGCGGTCCGGCGGTGACCGTGCCGGCGTCGCCGGTTGCGGTGGCGGTTAGAGTCACCGTCACCGTGCTGCCGGGTGTCACCAAGCGGCTGTTGGTATTGAGAGTGGTGGTGGCCGTCGCAAACGGCACGGCGCTGGGTTTGAGGGCCACCAGGATCGCTCCCCAGTCCTTATTGGCGCTCAGGGTTGCCGCGCCGGCACCCGTGGAACCGGCACCTGCCTTGATGCCCCATCCCGCGCCCACGGTGCCGTTGTTGTCTGCGCTGCCACCGTATAGCTGGGTGAGCGCGCCCGGCGAGGTTGTCGCAAACGATCCCACCGTGAGTTTCTCAAAGGCTCCCACGCACATGAGGACCGCAGCGTTGGCGGAAACCGTGGAAATCGCGCCTGTCGAGATGGCTTTCGTGCTGCCGATGGCATAGGTGCCAAGCGCGTCGAAGGGTGAGGTGGTGTCAACCCCGGAATAGGCCACAATGGCGCCAACCGCACCGTCGGTGTCAAGTCCGGCTCCATTTACGGTGAAGGTATAACTTGATGGCTCGGACGCGCCGACCACTCGATAGAGCAAGGCACAGCGGTGGTAGGCCCCGCCGCCTTCGAAATCGACACTGCTGAGGGTGGTCCAACCGGTCAGCGAGGGATAGCCCCTGGGGGTGGTGTTCTTGCGCAACTGAATGTTGGCGATCAACACATCACCTGCCACCACGCCGGTTGGCTTGTTGATGGTCATGGTTGCGCCGTTGGTGCTGCCGGTGGTGACCGGCCCCCGCTGCGCGATGGCCCCCGCCCCGGAGGAAAGCGGCGCCGTGCCATCGACTGCCGCGGTGTTTGATCCGAGATTCCAAGTCACGGTCCCTCCTGACTGCGTGCCACCCGCGGTGGCGCTCTTGAAGGTGGTACCGGCAGGCACGACGTCGGTCACCGTCGCATTGGTCAGCAAGTCCGGTCCCGAGTAGGACGGTGTGATGGTGAAGGTCAGGTCCTGCCCCGCGTTGGCAACGCTCTTGTCCACCGTCTTCCTGAGGGGAACGACGAAGGGGAAATCACGGGTGTTGTCGGTCTGACCCGCGACCAGCGGCACCGGGTTATACTCGCTGACGGCCGCTAGCAGATAGACCGGGATGTCCGAATCCGTGGTGTCCACCCGGACCACATAAGTGGCGGGCGGCAGGCCGGTGAAGCCGTAGGTTCCGTCGAACGCGGAAGCGGTGGTCGCAAGCAGCGTGCTGCCGTTGGAGGCATAGAGGTTCACGGTGACATTGGCCAGCGGGAAGTCGCCCGCATCATAGGCACCGTTGCCGTTCACATCGTAATAGACCATGTCACCCACCGTGGCAGGAAGATTGCGGAAGAAACCGAAATCGGCAGTCAGCACGCTGCCGCTCAGGTTGGAAACCACAATCGGATTGGCGCTCGTGAGCATGAACGGGTCCGCACCGAAATAGGCGCTCAGCGCCGGATTGCCGCTGGTGGCGTTAATCACGACCTGATAGGACAGATTGAGCGCCAGTCCGCCGAACAGGTACTGGCCACTGGCGTCGGTGGTCCTCGTCGCCACCAAGGTGCCGGCCGCGGTCCGCAACTGGACGGTTGAGTTAGGGATGCCGACGTCGGACCCGTCAAAGACGCCATTCTTGTTAGTGTCCTCAAACACCGTGTCGCCAATGCTGCCGCTGCCGCCAGGCAGGTAGCCCCAATCGGCACCGAGGAAGGTCTCGTTGAGGGTGAGGGTCTTGTTGAAGGAACCGGTGGGCGGAGCGCCGTCAGGATCCGCAGTGAGAGTGAAACCGGTGGGAACACCACCCCCGCCCGGGGCCGGAACCGAGACTTGATACTTGCCGGGGAGCAGCCCGGTGAAAAGGTACTTGCCAGTGGCGTCGGTGGTCTTGGTGCCGACGGTGGTTTCATAGGTCCCGTCGCCATTCGCGTCCAGCAGCAGGCTCACAGTCACGCCCGGCATCCCCTCCTCGCCGGGATCCTGGACGCCGTTGCCATTCCAATCGCGGAACACCGTGTCGCCGATCTGGCCGCCGCCAACCGTCACCGGAGCCTCCGGAATCGGCGGAATGAGTTTGCCCTCAAACCCCAATTGCACTTCGTTAAAGTAGGTGCCCACGGGGGTGTTAGGCGCAACCAGCGCGCTGAAGGTTATTACCAGTGTCTTGCCCGATAGAATCGGCGTGCCAACCGTGAAGGCCGGCTTGCTCGGGTCGCTGGCATTGATCGTGGGCGTGATCGCCGCTCCGTTCACCGTGGCGCTGAAAAACGACGCGTAGCTGAAGCCGCTTGGCAGGAAATCGGTGACAACCAGCGGCACGCCGTTAGGGCCGCTGCCTTCATTGTAAACCGTCATCGTGTAGGTGACATTCTCGCCCGGCGCCACGTTTGACGGGGTGACGGTCTTGACCTCGCGCAACAGGGCGCGCAAGCCGATTTCAACCGTGTCTTGGGCGTACCCCAGGAAATTCCCGTTGCTGGTGGCCGTCACCGTGTTCACCAGCGTGCCCGTGGTGGTGGCCTTCACATTTACGGTCAGGGTCAGCATCTGACCCGGATTGACCGTTCCGAGCGCCCAGGTGAGGGTGCTGCCGGAAACGCTCGCCGCAGGCGACGAACTCAAATAGGACAGTCCGGAGGGAAGCGTGTCGGTAAGCACCACGTTGGGCACCGCGACCGCGCCGGCGTTGGCATAGGTGATCGTGAAGGATGTCGTTCCCCCCGGAGCTAACAAAGGATCCTTTGCGACCTTCTGCACCAAGGCGCTGGTCTGCAGGGTCACCACCGTCGGATCAAAATACCGCCAGATGTGATCCTTGCCAAGGTCGGCGCCACCGGCATCGCCACCGATGGCATCAGCATACATCTTGTAGTTGGCGGCAAGCTCCGGCGCGCGAATCTTGAGTTTGACTGCCGAGTATTCCAAGCGGCCGAGTTCAAGTTGGCCAATGGCAAAGCGAATCGCCTTGACCGTGCCGGGCAGCGGGCCGCTGGTCATCGGATAGCCGAGACTGCTGGCGTCAACGCCAGTGTAACCAATCACGGTGCTGACCAGTCCGGCCTGGTCCTTGCTGACCTGGCTGCCGGGGTATTGAATGCGCTGCCAGGGGCCGACCTCAATCGAGTTGCGGATCCGATTGGCGTCGGCCGGATGGGAATCATAGTAAGCACCGTTAAACGACCAGGCATAGCCGCTCTGCGGACCGGCCACCGCGCTGGCCATGCCCCAGGGGGCGTTGCCGCGTCCATCGGCCGCGTCAATGATAGGCGTCACGTCCTTGCGGCCGAAGGCCCGTAGCTGATAGGAATCCCACAGGGTGGTCACCCCCAGCATGGTGTTGGCCGGAAAGCCTGACGCGATCCACTCGCCGACGGTGTCGCCCGAGTTGTTAATCATCGGCGGGGTGCCGCCGGTCGGCGTGGCACCGTAGCTGTTGAACGCCGTCCGCGGATCGGTGGAGTAGAAAATACCGGTGTCGGCATAGACCCCGCTGATGGTGCCGCGGGAAACGCCGCTCGCCGTAACCGGAGCCTCGTTGATCCCCAGCACGTTCGGTGCCGGATAGGTATAACCGGTCAGGCCCGTGGCCACCTTCGCGCCAATGGGGCCGTCCCCAATGGCGATCGCCGACTGGCCTTTCATGGGAATCGCCACAAAACCCCGCGGGTCGATATGACTCGGTTGCGCGTAGGCGACGTCCAACACCTCTACACCCTCGGGCACGTAAAAGGTCTGGTAGCCGCCCACCCCGGTCGTGGTCCCCGGCCCGGGCGTAGTCTTGACGGCAACCCAGAACTCGTCATCCACCCAAATGAGCGGCTGCCCGTGGCTCGCCCGATCCGACATCTTAGCCAGGAAGTCCTGCGCGAAGCTGATACTCGTGGCGGTGGTGTTGAGGTTGTGCGCATGCGTCGAGACGGCCGTAGCAGCCAAGACAGCAAGCACAACCGAGGCTAGGCTGTGTCGATTTTTCATGAGATTTCGGACGTATTTCGGGCGTTGCATATAACGCTGCCACCGCCGCCTTAGTCGCCCGGCAACACACGTTACTTGTTAAGATTGACTGAAATTAAGCGATTGGCAAGGAAAAAATCCGGAAAATGACCCAATGTTCTGGCCGTCGCCGGTGTGGAACAGGGAAAGGGACGGGTGCAGGGTGAGGGTTGCCGGCTCGGGTTAGCGGCTGGCAAACTCCGCAGCCGTTGCCATCGCGATGCGCGACCACTCCCACAGCCGTTTCGGATCGTGGCGCACTGTGGAAATGTCTTTCATGATGATTTCGACGTGACAACCGCGCCAGCATTCCAACAGTTCGCGCAGTTCGCGGCGCGCCTGTTGCGGGTGCCACCGATCGAAGGCGAATTGCGCCGGATTCGGCTTGTAACTCATGACATACTTGTCCGCCACGTTGCGCGCGGCGCGGTCGGCCTTGATCTGATAGTTCATCGAGATCTTCCGCAGGTTGGGGATTCGGCTCAGGATGTCCACCTTGTTGTCGAGCGGCTCGCAGCAACCATAATAGTTCATGCCCCAACGGGAGAGCCACGGGAAATCATGTTTGAGCGCAAACTCCCAGTGCATCTCCTTGGAGACCCCGGAGAAAATCTGCGCGTTGGAACACCCCCACATTTGCTGCGGCCCGGCGCCGAGGAACTCGCCGGCGGGATTGGGCAACACTTTCGAGTAGCCATAACCGCCCGAACCGATGCGGGTATTGTTAGCGTCCGGCGAGAGCAGGTTTTGCGCGATGAACTGATCGAGTTCGGCATTCCAGGCCGCCACCAGCCGGTCCACCGCGGCATGGACGAAATCCGGGCGGTCCACCAAATCGAACATCGCCTCTTCCACGCCCCACCAACGGATGAGGAAATCCCACGGGGTATACCAGATATGGGTTTGGCCCACCTTGCGCACGGGCATCAGATCGGCGCAAATCTCCGACATCACGCCAAAGCGCTCCTCAGTGGCTGCCGCAACGTGGGTGATCTCCGGCATCCGGATTTTCGCCAGATCCTCCCAGTCGCGGATCTGGATCTTGAAATGCCGCGAGACAATGTTGTTAGCCTCATCCGTCTTCGCCAGGTCCACATCCTCGATGATGCCGAAGTCGGTGCTGTGGATGGCCAGCGGGCATTCGATGAAATCGCTCACGACCATGTCCGCGGGCATGTGCCGCCACTGATAGAGCGTCTGGCGCAGGGTGGTCTCCCACTCGCGTGCCCACGGGTGAACGGTGCGCAAGGTCAACTCGTCGTCGACGTTCATCTCGTGCCAGGGAATTTCATTGATCCAGACCATCGGGCGGACGGACTCCAGATCGTTGAGCCGGCGCCAGAGTTCGGCTTTTTCCCGGTGCACCGGCAGCGCGGCGACTTGGGCGATCTGCGCGACCAGACCGCGCAGGACTTCCTTCTCGGCAGGCTGCAGGGTGATGGCGGCGGCTGTGATCGGCTGGGGCCGGTGACTTGGATCGTGTAACATGATGGCTTGCGTTTCTGGGAAACCCGGGTTCCAACATTCCTGGCGCGCTCACTCGAACAACTGGAATTCGCCGATCGTCGGGACCTCGCCGGCTTCGAGGATGTTGAGACGGAAGAGTTGTGCTTTTGCCGGTGACTTGAATTGGATGGTTTTCTTGTCGCCGGCGGCGGTGCCGGACGCGAGCACGGTCCATGTGTCGCCCTGTTTGGCTTCGATGCTGAACTTCCGGACGCGGCCGTAACCCGCCTCATCGATCAATGCGGAGGTCACGGTGGTCACCTTGCCGAGATCCACCTCCAGCCACCCGGAGCGAGCGTCCGGAGCCGCGCCCCAGCGCGTGCCTTCGTCGCCGTCAACCGCCTTGTCGGCCTCGTAGCCGGAGCCCCAGACACTGGAGGCTTTGGCGGGTTTTCCCTTCGAAACGGCCGGTGGCGGTGATGGCGGCGGATTCTTGATCAACGCGCCAACCTTGCGCAGCGTCTCAACGTCAATGTTGCGGAGCTTGCCGTTGCGGTCGGGGCCGACGTCGAGGGAGAAGATATTGCCATATTTCACCGCGCCAAGGTAGTCCTTGTAAAGTTGCTCGGCCGGGAGGCACAGATTGTCATGTTGTGGCAGCGAGTAGAACCACTGCGCCCCGCCCTGATGCGCGGGCAAAATCGGATAGGTGAACTCGGCCAGCAGATAGTCGCCATGGCCCTTCGCGTCCGCGCTCCCGAGGCCCGCGCCAGCCGGGTCACTCAACGGCGCCGGATGCCCCATCTCACCCAGGCGGATGTCGCCGGAGGCCTCGCCGTGGTTGTAGCCGATCAAACACCCGGGTTGGAATTGTTTGCACCAGGCGGTTGTTAGAGCGTGACTGAGCCCGCCGTCGGTCTGGGCGTGGTCAAACCAGATGTACTCGATCGGCCCGTATTCGGTGAGCAACTCCTTGAGCTGGGCCTTTTTCATCTCCACCGTGTAGCCGCCCGGATGGTAGTCCTTGTGATCATTGAACTCACCTTCGGAAAAATAGAGGGCCAGCTTGATGCCGTACTTGTCGCACGACTTGCGGAGTGCGGCCAGCACGTCGAGGCCCAGCGGCGACTTGGGCACCTTGCGGTCGGTGGTCTTGGTGTCCCAGAGGCAGAATCCGTCGTGGTGCTTGGTAAGGAAGAGGATGTAGCCCATGCCGGCCTCCTTGGCGGTGCGAGCCCACTGGTCCGTGTCGCAGCCGGTGGCCTTGAAGAAGGCCGCGTCCTTCACCCCCGGTGTCCACTCCTGGCCGGAGAACGTGCTGAACGACCAGCAGACGAACATGCCCCAGCGGAGGCCCGCGAGATCCTCGGCTCGCTGCTTCATATCGACGGGCGCGGCGACGTCCGCCGATCGGAGGCCGCTGGCGGAAAAGGCGGCGATGCATGTTGCAATCGTGATCAAGCGTTGCATTGCGTGTGGGGTGGGCGACGTGGATCGATTCATCTTGATGTCTTTCATTGTTCTAAATTGTTTCCGAGCTTCTCCGATGTGTCTGTTTTCAGTTCTCCGTTCACACGCACCTCGAGCGGCCTTGACGCGGCGGAGGCGATCCGGCGCTTGGTGCCCTTGTTATCCTTCCAATCCACGTCCACGCGCCGCCGCGGGCACGCAGGCCGGTGACCTTGCCACAAGGCCTTGCGTTTGGCAAGGCCGGCAGAAGGCCGATTTCACCGGCTCGACTTTGCGACTCCATCTCGGCGATGCCCGCGCAAGCGCCACAAAACCCGTCCCCATGCCCACGGTCCCCTGCCCCCGCGTAAAATGACGTGACACCACCCGCAACCTGTGAAGACTCGGCTCGTGAGCATGTTCGACACCATTGGCAAGGATACCGCCACCACCGGGCGAAGCGAGAACACCCTGCGCAAGTTGGAGCGCATGAACAAGGCCCTGCGCCAACAGGAGCCGGACCGGGTGCCTATCAGCGACTTTTTCTGGGGCGGCTTCACCCGGCGCTGGCGCGAGGAACTCGGCCTCGCGGCCGACGCCAACCCCTATTACCACTATGATCTCGATTGGATCGTCACAGTGCCGAACTTCGACCCGTGGGTCCGCCCATTCGAAACCCTGCGGGAAACCCCGGAGGAAGTCACCGTGAGGACCGGCTTCGGTGCGATCATGCACAAACATTTTTCCTATCCAATGCCCGAGATGCGGGCCTGGGACACCGACGCCTTCGAAAAACTCCAGTACGCCGCCTTCGATCCGCCCGACGATCCACGGCGCTTCTTCGCCGCCGGCGACAACCAGGTCGCGGGCGTCGGCGACGGCTTCCAGCGCAACTCGCCCGCATGGATCGACACCGTCAAGTCCCTGCGACCCGATTTCCCGGTGTATGGCAG
>Ga0118677_10013119_pt1 | contig 12000 bp, 7 predicted proteins | sample AliMusrvi5mmetaG_FD_86154 | JGI IMG/M metagenome (GOLD analysis project Ga0118677, IMG submission 86154) | reverse complement strand
AGTGGTCATTGCGAACGAAGTGAAGCAATCTCTGCGTGTGTAAGCACTTGAAAAACCGAGATTGCCGCGTCGCTCCGCTCCTCGCAATGACACCTGCTGGGACTTTTTACGAAACCATCAACATTTGAAATTTAAAATCATATACGCTTACCTGACCTCATCCATTACACAGCCTCTCTGTTGTTAAACATCTCGCGGTAGACGGCTTTGGCCAGATCGGCAAAAACCTCCAGGTCAAACTCGCCGCTTCTGAAGCACTGGCTTACATAGGGATCATCGGCATCGCCGGGCATGTGATAACTGCCCTCAAATGCGTCAAGCGCGCTTTGAAGAGCCTTATGCTCAGTGCAGTTTTTGCCACAAAGTTTATCGACAAAGGCATAGGACGCCCTGGGAAAAAGAGGCAGCGGCCGCCTGAGTCCCTGCCGGTAGAGCTTCAGAAGTCCGGCAAGCAGCCCCTGCGGGTCCTCGGGCCGCGAAAAGCGCCACCCTTCAGGCTCCTGCTTCCCCGTAAGGCCAAACAGCAGGGTCGTATCGCCCCTGCCGCTGGCGCACACAACAAGATGGTATATCCAGGCCCTCAGGAAATCCGCCGGTTTTGTCCGGGCAAAGCGATAGACGACCAGCGCGCGGTCCCGTAGCCCGCTCAGGCTGCCGGTCAGGCAAAACTGACCCACCGTAAGGGCAACTGTTTCAGGCTCGGCTGCTGCCGTGCCCCGGCAGGAAGGCAACTGTGCTATGAAATCATCGATTCTGCTGATGCTGCGGCCATAGGCCAGCTCCCCCATGATGCCGTGAGGCAGCACGCCCTGGGCGCGCACCGCAGGCAGCAGGTGCGCAGCCTCTGCCCCGGCAAGCCGGCGAGCGAGAAGCTCCTGCTCCAGAGCGTACCTGTCAAGCCCGGCAAGCTCAAAGGGCTCGCGGTCCTGAATCAGATCCTCTTCGCGGTCGAAATATATTCCCAGCCGCTTCTGGAGGAGGTACCTGCAGGGATTGGCAACAAAGCCGCACAGGTCCTCAATGGCAAGCTGGTCAAAGGCTTCATCGGGTTCGGGAAGGTCCTTTAAAAAAAACAACGGCACCTCAGCCTGGCCTTCCTGCCGTATCGCCTGCGCGCAGCCGAAATCCCGCAGGCAGTAGCTGGAGAGCCCCGCGCCAGCCTCAAAATAGCCGGGGCTGAACGGCTGCAGCCGGTGCCGGGTGCATACCAGATCGCGAATGTCCCGGTCGGGGCAGGTAAAGCCCTGCCCTACATAGTCCAAAAGCTGGCTTACCATCGTCGAGGGCGGGATGACCGCATTATCGCTCATATTCTGTCCCGTATAGCTTATAAACAGTGTCTCTCCCGCTGATATCAGGGTTTCTAAAAACAGGTACCGGTCATCTTTTTTGACCGAGCGGTCGCAGGGCCTGCCGTAGCGGGCTATCAGATCAAAGGCCGGCGGCCGCTCGGCCCGGGGGAACGCGCCGTCATTCATGCCGACGAGGCAAATTATCCGGAAGGGTATGCTGCGCATGGGCAGCATGGCGCAGACCGTTACCGCGCCGGTCAAAAATCCCGCGGCCGTGGTGCGCCGCGAAAAGGCCTTTTCAAGATGTTCGCGCACGATCTCAAGCTTCAAAGCGCCGGTAAAGCCAGCAAGCTCCTCCATGCGGCCGAGCTCGGCGCATGCCTGCCGGGCTTCATCAAGCATGCGGGCTTCATCATCTGAATCGGGGAAAAAAAAGCCGGCAAGCATTTCCTGCAAAAGCTGCGACCACTCTGACAGGGTCTTTTCGTGCTGCAGCCGGCCGGACAGCGAAAAAAGGGCATCCATGAAATGGGCGAACCGCCCGAGAGCCTGCGCAGGACCGCCCTCTCCTGGGCCGCAGGGCAGAATGCCATTGCAGAGCAGGTCTCCGTCGCCGGGCAGGGCATACCCGAGCAGCAGCCGTTCGATCCCCGCTTGCCAGGTATTGTCATTAAAGGCGGGCAGACCGTCGCGGGAGCGGCAGTCCGCGTCTTTGCCCCAGCGGATGCGGGTTTTGTTTATCCAGCCCCGAATGAGCTCAACATCGCCGCCTGTAAGCCCGAAGCGCTGCTGCACGGCCTCGAGTGCCAGTAGCTGCAGCACCTGCGGCGCCCCGAACCGGCTCTGGCTTATGTCCAGAAGGCGCAGCACCGCTTCATACAGGGGATACACCTCAAGAAAGCTCCGGTCGGCCATGCTGAAGGGTATGCGGCAGGCTTCGTTTTCCGGCGCGCCGAATACGGCCTGCACAAAAGGCCCGTAGGTCTCAAGATCTGGAGTCATCACCAGTATATCATGGGGCGCAAGGCCGGGGGTTCGCTCAAAAAACCCGAGCAGCGCATTGTGCAGCACCTCAACTTCGCGCATGGGGCTGTGGCAGGAATGCACCTGCAGAGACCGGTCAACGCCCCGCACGGCCATCGCCGGCTCGCCGGGTGCGCCCCGGTCGCGCAGATTGAGAATGTCGTCCTGTATGCAGGCAAGAAGGCTGCCGCCGGACCCGTCCGCAAACAGCTCCTGCTCAACGCACCCCCGGCCTCCCAGCAGCAGCTCGTAAAATTCCCTGCCATAGACGCCAAAAGCGGCAAGCAGGCTGTTGCCCCGGCTGAGGTGCAGAGTCTGCTGCGTGTCTGCGGCGCCGGCTCTGCCGAGGCGCCGGACAAGGCGGCCGGCCTGCTTATCTGTCAGAATATCCCCCCAGTATTCACGGCAGGGATTCAAAAGAAACAGATGCACCTCCCGATGCGCGGCAATCGCCTCAAAAAAGCGAATATGATAGGGCGGCAGCACCGCAATGCCGAACACCGATACGCGGCCGGGCAGAACGGAGGCAAGGACAGGGCTCGTTGCAAGGGCGGCCAGAAAATCATCAAGAAGCCTGCCGCGGTGCACTCCCCTGCCCTGGCTCACGAGCCCGCGCCACAGCCTGGCCTGCCACAGCTCCTCGGTATCCCCGGCATGGCACAGCCTGCCGGCTTCCCAGGCGGTAAGCATGTCGGGACGGTAGATTGCATACTGGTCAAACAGGTCCGCGGTGCGGCAGGCCAGCTGATAAAGCTTCAGGCCCGTGTCGCCCTGCAGATAGGATGCCGGGCCCGGGCCGTCAATGCCGGGCAAGAGCTCCATGACGCGCCAGGCTAGAACCTCGCGCTCAAAGGCCCCGGTTTCGGGCAGCCCGGGCAGGCAGGCGCGCACCGTATCCTGAAAAAACTGGTTGGGGAAAGGAAAGCGGCAGTTGGCGCAAATGCCAAGGGCACGGGAAATCGAGAGCGACAGCCATCGCTCGATGCCCCGGCTCTGCACCACGATGATTTCGGGGGCAAGGGGAGACGGCAGCGGTTCGCCCATGACAGCGGCCAGCTGTCCGGCAAGCAGGTCAAGACGGTTACTCGTATGCAGGTTGAAGGCCATGATGGTAATTATATGCACAGGCGCCCGGCCGGGCGCAAGCGGTTTATTCTCTGCAGGTTTGGCTGCGAATTGACTTGACGCACAGCCGTCCCGAATTTATAGTCTTTCCGTAGACCATCAAAGTCCTATACGTTTCCGTCAGCCTCCAGCACTGCACAGCACAAGGAGGGCAACCCCATGACAGGAATAAAAGCTTTTTTCACCGTGCTGCTCATCATGCCCCTAGGTCATGCTCTGACGGTTCTCGCCTTAAAACTTCCGCCGCAAGGTCAAATTTTTCTGGTTTTTGCGTGAACACTTGCCGCAGCTACCCTTGTGTATCTGACAAAATATATTTCCTCACCTGCCTGGGAAACTTTTGCAGGCATGGTCAGCGGCGTCCTTTTATGGGCGAGCCTGATGGAGATCGGGGTAAAATTAGGGGCACACGCAATTGCCGTTCAGGAAAACAAAGCGGTTGAATTTTCCCTGGCAATCATTGTTCCTCTGCTGCTGTACCTGACGTGTAACGAGCAGATACGGTGCAACTTTTTCATCTCTTTGCGAAGGGCGTTACATGTTACCCGGGGAGAGTTGCCGGAGATAGCAGTAGATCACTGGGGGCCCCGCGCAGCTTTTAAAATGTTTGCCCTTATCTGGATAGGACATGTGGCGCTTTTTTTCGTCTATGACAAAGATTTTTTTGGGCCCCAGGGGCTTGTGTGCAAAATATTTTTCATGCTCTGTCTTGCGGCCGGTACGTACCTTTTTTATCGGTTAACCAAAGCACAGGAGATGGGCTTTGCTTTTCGCTATGCAATACCCACCGTGATTGTTCTCTGGAGTTGCATTGAAACACTGGTAAAGTGGAAAATTTTTTCCGAGCCATGGATTACTTTGAACCCGGTTTTTTTGACACTGGTTGTTTTGACGTTTGCGGGTGTTCTCGTAGTGATAAAACGCACGGCAGCAGTAAAGAAATAGGCTCACGCTGCAGGATTGTATGAATCATGCAGGTGCTGTTTTGAAAAGCTCTCTAAAAAACAAAAGGCCGGATCGTCCGCCATAAGCGGACGATCCGGCCAGTACAACAGCTGTTGATTGCGGCAGCTTGCGCTTTTAACGGCGGAACAATTGGGGTCACATCTTCATATGTCACATTATGTCTTTTAAAGTCTTGTCAACCAGAACCATTGATCTCTTGTTCTTCTGCAAATATAACTCCGAACGCTTTATGCTTCCGGTGATGGCCGTGTAACCCACACCAAACACACTCCCGATTTCTTTATGTGTATAAGCCCCTACCTGGCTCATAATATACATACACATGTCTCGTGCTGGCCGCTGCTTCTTGCCTGCAACAAACTGCCCGTCAATGTCCTTTTCTCCCAGCCGCCCCAGTATCTCACGGGCCATTTCCTCTTTGCCCTCCTGCCTCAACAGCAAACGCTTCTGCGGCTTCTCCGCTACCGGTTCACCACGGGCCATCTCTGCACAGCGCTGCCCATACTCCTCACTGCCCAAATACACCCCATACCGTAATTCACTCAGCGGGCTTTCACTTCTGCCCAAATATGCTGCCTGTTCGTGGCAAAACTTCTTCCTGCTCCCCCCGGCCATCCCGAGCATTACTTCAGTTGTCAGCCACTTCGGTTCATCATTTTTTTGCGCATATGCCCCTGCACTGCTCCACGAGAACTCCTCCGGCGTCTTTGCAGCCCCAACTCGCACTGGATTACCGTGAATGTAATAACACATTGCCGTGAAGTAGCTGTCATCCTCCACAAGAAAACTTTTAAATCTCCCCTGAAACAAATGCCCGCTTCGCGTATGCCTCCGGTTATACCAGCCGGCATACGTTACCCCAATCCACTGTATCGCCCGTGACAGGTTCCCCTGTGTTGTCTTGACCAGAAGGTGGTAATGGTTTCTCATTAACACGTAGGCATGTATTTCGAGATGAAACTTGCCTACTGCTTTCTCAAGTATCGATAAAAACTTCTCGTAATCTTTGTTTGTCTTAAAAATGGGCCGCTGTTCATTGCCCCGAGACAGAACATGATAATAAGTATCAGGAAAATCTATGCGAAGTGGTCGTGCCATGCCCTGTACAGTACTGATTCATTGTGGCTTTGTCAACTATAATATGACATATGAAGATGTGACCCCAATTGTTCGCCCCAATAATAGCGCATTTAACAAAAACATGTAGCCACTTTTAATTATCTGTCATCTCGACCGAAGGGAGAGATCTTAGCTGTGACGCAGCATCAAAGGGCAGGATTGATGCGCCATTGCGCAACCTGCGGACTCTCTGCGGCCCAAAAGGCAAAAAGGCTACAGCATTTTGATAAATGCTCTAATCGGCGGGTTGGCGCCCGCCCTGCGAACCACTCAACAACGTGACGAGTCACCGCTACTTTTTCCCATACGTGCTATCGTGATCCGGGGCAATGGTGAGCAACCGGATAAATTCTCCTTCCCGATACGCTGTTGCGCGGCGTGCTTGCGTGATACGCAGCGAGTAGATGGCATCTACCCCTGCCGGAGGCTTGACGCTGACGATTTTCTCCCATTTCACGCCCTTGTCCTGATACACCTGGCTCCAGGTCATCCGCCGAAGCTTGTTCAGAGTATCAAGGGCGGCATGCCGTTCCAGTTTTTGCAGGGAGAGCAGATTTTCCTGAAAAACAGGATTGTTCAGGTCAAGCCTGACACAGGAGCTCTGCACCTTTCTATCCATCGGCCAGCCGCTTGAGCTGTGAGCTCAGTTCGCCGTCAGTCGCCGCATTGGACTGCGCCCATTGCAGCGCCTTGCTTAGATCTCCCGCGGCCTTTGGTTGATGCACCCACCGTTCATTGTCCGGGATTACAGTGGCTGTGCGCACCAGCCACACGCCGGGCTCACGCTCTTCGACCAGAACCTGACGTCCGGCAAATTGCTTGCCGAGCGAAATCTGGCCATTGGCGCCAATAACCTTAACGCTGGGGGATGAAGTTAAAGATGTTCGCATGGTAAACCTCACGTTATTCCTATTGCACTATTTTAGGATAGCACTAATAGAGTGCGGGGTCAATGCAGAGTTGCGATTTCTACAGGGCAGCTATTTGAAGATGGCATTCTGAATGAAATAAGAAAAGGATTATCAGAAGCTTTATCATAGGGCGATGCAACTATTTAAATAGAACCGTTGCCTTATTTCCCCCATTTTAAGGGCAATGGCCGCTACTCCGCCAGCACCTCATGAATTGTTGTGGCAACTTTGAAGTTGACACCAAGCGCGGTAAAATGGGCCTTTCCGCAATCAATTTTTCGGTTTTCAGTATCGCGCCGTTTGTCGCGGTCATGGGTGCTTTTTGTTTCCCGCACCAGATACAGCTTCTCATCGTTCTCCGTCACCACCGCCCAATCCGGATTATAATCACCAAGCGGCGTGGGAACCACAAACCAACGAGGTAATTTGCAGAAAAATTGTACGCTTTCGTTTGTATCAAGCCGCGCCGCAACTTCCCGTTCCACCTCTGATTCAAAAGGAATATAATCATAAGGTGTACGGCCACTGGTGCCTTGCACGGCATACAGACGGGAAAGATATTCCTCCAACTCTTTTTCCTGAAACAGCCGCATCTCGTAAGATTGCCCTTCGATACGTTCATACTTGATTCCATCAACCACCATTTCATGCAATGCCCGGGTGATGAGTTTTCCGCCTTCCGTCATAAATGCCTGGGGGTTTATGGCAAACTCTTTTAAACGGTTTGATTGTATCAGTATCGCAACAATTGTGCTTCTGGTTAGTTCGGTTTCTCGCTGCAAAAAACCGATGACATCGGGAAGCCTGTCGTGGCGCGCCACAAACTCGGTTCTGCTTTCTCGCACAATCACGCCTTCCACCCCGGCCTGGTTTATATCTATATCCGTTTTATCAATCAGAATCCGCACCGGCTGTATGACATCCATTGCCTTTATCTTTTCAACTGCCCGTGCGATCAAATCGGCGGTTGCAAATTCCACGCTGTAGCGCGTTTTTTTATTAATCTTTTCCCACAACGCCTTGAAATCATCATTAAGCTCTATGCGCTTATTGTATTTTAAAGTTTTGCGTTCCCGTGCATTAACAACACGATTCTTAAAAATATAGCGTTTCATTTCATCGATGACGGAAGCCCGCAGGGCTTCAAAATCTGCGGGTATGTCAAGATTGAATCCTGCCTGTTCGGGACGAAACTTATCGGTAATATCACCAAAAGCATTCAAGTAGCCTTTTAATACAAGCCCCTGCCAGAGTTCCTCCGATGCCTCCTGGCCGATGGTTTGATCCGAAGCCGGATCGATAAGCAGTGAAAAAGCTATTTTCTCTATACGTCCAAATTTAAACTCACCGCCAAGATCGCGTTCTATATCTTCCTGCAGGCCCTGTGCATATTCTTCAAACGATTCGCTTGCAATGACCGTCAGTTTGTTGATAGCATCATCAAAAATCCGAACACCGTCCTGATTCACGGGAAGCCGCAGCCCTCGCCCCAGCGTTTGCCGACGCTCCCGTTCGGTGCCCATGTCGCGCAGCGAACAAATTTGAAACACATTCGGGTTATCCCAGCCTTCTTTGAGTGCCGAATGGCTAAAGATAAACCGCAGCGGCTCATCCGACGATAAAAGCCGCTCTTTGTCTCGCATGATAAGCTGGTAGATTTCTTCATCCTGAGCTGTTTTGCCGGTGGTATCTTTAAGGGCGACGACCGAACCACCTTTTTTGTCCACTGAAAAGTAACCGTCATGAACCTGCTCAGCGGTAAAAGGAATCAGGTCTTTATAGAAATCTTTTTGTGAAATTTCCCGATACGATTCCTCAAACCATATAGCCAGCTTGCCTTTTTGCGGATTGCCGCCTTCATCATAGCGGCGGTAGTTTGCCACCTTATCGATAAAAAAGAGCGACAGCACTTTTATGCCTTTGTCTTTAAACCGGCGTTCTTTTTTGAAGTGCTCTTCAACAGTCTGGCGTATCTGGGTCTTGAGCACTTCATCGCCCATGCCGCCTTCCTCCTGGCTAAGTTGCAGCATTTTCCCGTTGGCGAATTCCACATGCTCAATGCCCTTCTCGGCGCAGATATTGGTTACGATAAATCCGTCATATCCCGTGCGATTGGTTTGTTTGCTCAGATCGGCGCCGTGTTTAAGCGTTATTTTCTTTTCCCTCGGCCCGTTGGGCGAATCTTCAAGAATGGTTGCCCTGGCATGCGGCGTTTTTGCAGCCTTGGCATAGCCTATCTGGTCGAGCCGGATGAACACATCATTGTAATTTTCATCAGCCCTGATTGATGCAACTTCTATCTGCTTAACCAGCCGCATATCATATGCCCGGATCGGATCAAGCCGGTACAACAGGTTATACGTATTCACATGCGTGGCCGAATACCGCAGGCAGCAAAGGGGGTTAAGCGTTTTGATGGCCCGTTTCGCCTTAGGCGTATTATCAACACTCTGCGGCTCATCGATAATCACGATGGGCCGTGTTGATTGAATATATTCAATCGGCCTTCGTCCCGACATTTTATCCTGTTCCTGATGTATGACGTTCAGCCGTTTGCGCTGCTCTTCGGTCAGTTGTGAATAATCCTCAATATCTCCGGCATCCTTTTGAAACGCCTGGATATTGATAATCATAATCTGTATTTCATTGCTCACGGCAAACTGCCGCACTTTGCTCAAATCTTTTGAGTTGTAAACAAAATGGTCAAACGGTGCATTATCATAGAGACCCTTGAAATGATTGCGCATCAGTTCGATAGACGACAACACGCCTTCTCGTATGGCAATCGACGGCACGACAATAATAAATTTTTTAAACCCGTATTTTGCGCTCAGTTCAAAGATCGACCGCAGGTACACATAAGTTTTGCCCGTGCCCGTTTCCATCTCCACGGAGAAATTTTTAAAATCATATTCATCCCCCTGCACGATAAGCCCGGCGGATTTAACGATATTATTGCATTCCTGTATCCCGTGGAGGTTTTTCAAAAGCTGTTCATCTTCCAGCATGAACCGGTTGCTTACGCCCAGATCGGTCATGAACGCCAACATGCCCGCGTTCCGGCCCAGGCTCAGATCAAACCCTCTCTGCACGGGCGGCAATCCCGCAAACAGATCGGTTACCGCTGCGATGGCTTCAAGCTGATATTCAAGATTTGATTCAAATTTCAGTTTCATAATGTTCAAATTTTAATGATGTAGAAAAAAATTCAGCATACTGTCATTGCGAACGAAGTGATGCAATCCCGCACTTGCACTGCCCGAGATTGCCGCGTCAGTCGCTCCGCTCCTTCCTCGCAATGACAAAACTCCATGGCCGTAGGCCGGACAAAGCGGAGCGTGTCCAGCAAAATAATCACACCGTCCTGAAAACTATCTGTTCGGTCTTGTCGCGGCCCTGGTTGCGTGCGGCAAAGGTCTGCACCGCATTGGCCTTAAGCTGGTCATTGCCCTTAAAGCCCTTATCAAGGCAGATAAACTGCAAAGGCCCTGCCTCGGCCACGGCGTTTATAAGCTCGCCGGTTATTTCATTTTCAAGGCAAACAAAAAGCGTCTTGTCAGCAACGGCATAAACTGTTTTACCCGCAAGGCTGATTTTTTCAATTTTCTCGGTAGGCATGTAACCAGCCTTTAAAAGCAGTTCGTAGAATATTTCTTCCTGCGTTGCTTCCGGATTAATATGCTCAACAAACAGCTTAAGTTGCAGTTCTATTTCCTCTTGCGATGCATCGGGCTTTGACCCTTCCCACACCTTGAAATTGGAACGGTCGAGCTTCAGCACCTTAAACCCGAGGTCAAGCTTAGCCTGCTCACCTGCCATGTACTGCAATTTGCCCTTTGCTTCCTTTGCTTTAGCGGCCTGTTCATCCTCAATTTTTTTAATCACACGCCGAATGCGTTCTTTACCTATGTCAGCTATGGTTTTGAAGCCTGCCTTGGAAGCTTCTGAACTTTCGTCACATGGCTCGGGTAGTTGCACAAGGATAAACTTTCGGTTCCCATTATCATGATTATTAAGATCAAGAACAGCATGTGCAGTGGTTGATGACCCGGAAAAAAAATCCATAATAATATCATTACTAATAGAGCTAGTTTCAAAGAAAAGATTTAATAATTCAGGTGACTTTGGTGACTGAAAAATTTTTGTCTTCGTCCCGAAAAGAACGTCAAATGCTTTTTGGCCTTTTTCAGTATGGAATTTTTTGTCAGAAAAAATTGTTTTTAACATGCGAGTCGCCCCATTCGCATAATCTTTAACGTATATTTTCCAATTACCATTTACTTTTCGTGCTATTAAAAAATCAATATCCTCTTTAGCCTTTGGCACACCCCAAGTCCAACAGCCTTCAAAACCATCATCCCAAACAGGCAAGACTTTTACTTTAGTATCATCGGGATCTAAACTTACATTGCAATCATTGGTGTTTACAAAAAAAGGATAGAATAAATTCTTTCGATTAAATTTGCCAAACTCTCGATGTGTATTTCGTAGTTCCAATTCCCTAAATTTGCCCATCTCATCTTCTTCTGTGTATTCTGTTTGAATTTGATCTATCCCTTTCTCAATTGAAAAAGACCCCTTTTGCAGGATTGTTTTACTGTAGACAAGGGCATATTCATGATTAGTTGCAAAGTGTTTATCCTGTGATCTCCCTTTCGGATTACATAGAATTGTTAACTGAGCGACAAAACATTCTTCTCCAAAAATCTCATCGCACAATTTCCGCAAATTCGAGACCTCATTGTCATCAATGGAAATAAAGATCACACCATCCTCCCGTAACAGATTCCGGGCAATGTAAAGACGTGGAAACATCATGTTCAGCCATTTAGTGTGAAAGCGGCCTTCGTTTGGGGTGTTGGTTGAGAATTTCTTACCCTTGTCGTCAACAAGACCAGCATAGGCAAGATAGGTGTCAAGCGATTCGGAGTAGTTATCAGGGTAAATAAATTCCTTGCCAGTATTGTACGGCGGGTCGATGTAGATCACCTTCACTTTGCCGTAGTAGGATTTTTGCAGAAGTTTAAGCACCTCAAGATTGTCGCCTTCAATAAACAGATTTTCCGTGACATCAAAGTTGACTGATTCTTCACGGCAGGGTTTGAGGGCGGCAATGCTGGACTGCTGAATGATCTTCATACAGTCTTTCTTGCCGGGCCAGTCCATGCCGTAACGCTCGCGGCGGTTTTCAAACTCCTCGCTGAAAGAGCCAAGCTCGGCTTTCAATTTTTCAAAATCAATGCTTTCGGCCGGCACGCCTTTTTCATTTACTGTTTCCGTAAAGACCGACGGAAAAAGCGCTTTCAGTTTTGCTTTGTTCTCTTCGGCAATGTCCATTGAGCACAGGTCAATCTTTTCCGGTTCGGTTGTTTTCTTTTTCATGCAGCTACTCCTGGTTATTTCGTAAAAAGCCGGACACGCTCCGCTTTGTCCGGCCTACAATCCCCGATGGCCACTTGAAAATCCCATGGTTGTGGCCAGGTCAAAATCCCACCCCCAGCCTGTGCAGCAGAACGAAAGTTTAATTACTTCTTTTTCATCTCCATCGCAAGTCTTTTAGAAGC
>Ga0118677_10013118_pt1 | contig 12001 bp, 15 predicted proteins | sample AliMusrvi5mmetaG_FD_86154 | JGI IMG/M metagenome (GOLD analysis project Ga0118677, IMG submission 86154) | reverse complement strand
AATTTAGATTTCACATTTTCCATAGTATAACGATTTTGTAATTATTATCATTTATACTATATTTATCGGAAAATGTCTATCCCGTTCCCAGGTTCTGCCTGGGACGGGATTTAGTACAACATGTCGCTAACCGCAACAATGCTGGCGCAATGTTGCTTTTCAAAGGCTTTGCCTTTGCTGCGTTTAGCGACCCACCGTTAGGGGGCATTTTTAATTCATACCGATGAAGGGTCTGTTATTTATATTTCTTATTCTCACAGTGAGTTTATCTTACTCTCAAAATTATATAATTAAAGGTAAATTAATTGAAGGCCAATGCTTATTCCCTTTTCCTTATGTTTATGTTGGATTTGATTCAACAACCTATTCAATAACCGACTCAGCTGGAAATTTCAAGATTATTTACAATAAATCAAAATTTAATGACACCCTTAAAATTTATATGCTTTCATACTATAATTTAAGAATTATCAATTTGCCCAGAGACTCAGTAATAAATCTTGGTGTTATTCCGATATTCGAGTATTTTTATCCTGTTCCCCTGGTCGATTTTAACAGCAGAAAATATAATTTGATAGACCAACATAGAATAAAAAAGTTTTGGCGACAATATGACGAAAAAAGAAACGAATTTTTCAAAGAAGTAAATACCGTTATTCGCTATTATAAACTTATTTACAATACAAAACAATATTCTATTGATGTTGAAAATCACATATTAGACATGAAAAAAGGAAATTAAAAACGCCCCCTAACAAATCGCTAACCGCAACAAAGCCTACTGCAATGTTGCAAGCAAAGGTTTCACCTTTGCTGCGTTTAGCGATCGGACGTTATGCACAAGGCTAAGGAAACAAGGTGTCATAAAACATGTCTACATAAATGAGATTTTTTTTACCTTTATAACATGAAACAAAGACTATACATAGACACATCCGTTTTTGGTGGTTTTTTCGACGAAGAATTTGCGGAATTCACGAAACCACTTTTTGAGAGACTTCAAAAAGGAGAATTTAAACTACTATTTTCAACGATAACTCAGGAAGAGTTAGCCCTTGCTCCCGATCAGGTTAAGAAATTGGTGGAAAATATTAAAATTGAAAATACTGAATTCATTGAAGCAAATGAAGAAGCAGTAGAATTGGCAACCCAGTACATTCTGGAAAAAGTTGTAGGACAAACAAGTCTTCTGGATTGTTTACACATAGCTCTTGCCACCATAAATCGGGCTGATTTTTTGATTAGCTGGAATTTTAAGCACATCGTAAATGTTCAGAGAATTCGAGGTTATAATGCGATTAATATTAAAAATGGCTATAAACAAATAGAAATCCGTTCGCCAAGAGATTTTATGACATATGGAGACAACGATTAAAAAAACGTTTGACGCTGTTGAATTTATGCGTGAACAAAGAAAAAGGTTGAGTGAGAAATTGTCAAAGATGACAAAGGAGGAAATAATTGAGTATTTCAGGAAGAAAAATATCGAAAACTCAGTAAAGCCCTGTGCATAACAAGCCGCTAACCGCAACAAAACCAAGGTATTGTTGCTATCAAAGGTTGCCCTTTGCTGCGTTTAGCGGCCGCACGTTATGCACAAGGCGTTTAAATGATTATTGCAGCACATTTGCGGGACAAGCCCGCAAAAGAGCTGCAAAATCTTTAAGATTTATCTAAAAAACAGGATATGATTTGTAAATTATGTCATAAAGAAAAAAAATTAGTCGGAAAATCACATATCATCCCTGATTTTATGTATCATGGGATTTTTGATGAAAAACACAGAATAATAATCGCTGGTTTAGAAAAATTTCAAAAACTAAATTTCCAACAGACAGGTATAACTGAATCAAATATTCTTTGTCATAATTGTGAACATGAACTTCTTGGGGAATTAGAGAAATATGCATCTAAAGCCTTATATTCTAATGTGCTACCTCCAACTCAACAAATTCACATAGAAAAAGGAATTAAGTCTGATGGACTAAATGTTTTAAAAGTTAGTAATCTGAATTACTATAAATTTAAATCTTTTTTGTTATCAATATTGTGGAGAACCAATATTTCAAAGCATCATTTTTTCTCTGAGATTGCCCTCAAACCTAATATTGAAGAACACATTAGAGAAACTTTACTTAATAAAGAAAACATTCCCGAAGAAGATTTTAGAATTTGTATGCTTTTATATCCTGGTAGTATGGATGATGCCTCGGCAAAAGTAATATCTCAACCTAAAAGAAAAGGTTCTTTTCATGACCAATGGTTTTATGTATTTTTTATTAACACGATGTTTTATATAATTGAAGTTAAAAAGGTTAATAGGCCTTCATGGTTTGAAGTTAGCAATTTAAAAATCGATAATACAATTGAAATTCCTATCATTGATCATGAAATGTTTGGTCAGATCATCAATCACCTCTATACATGACAAATAGAATAATATGAAGGATTTTTATTATATCCTTGGAGTATCGAGGAATGCTTCACAGGAAGAAATAAAAAAAGCTCATAGAAAGCTTTCTCAAAAATTTCATCCTGATAAAAATTCAGGTGATAAATTTTTTGAGGATAGGTTTAAAGAAATTCAAGAAGCTTATGAGGTTCTTTCAAATCAAGCTAAAAAATTAATTTATGATCATAATCTAAATGACGAGCAAACCCGTAATCATTATCAAGCAAATAAAGAAGATGAATTAAGAAGGAAAGAAGAAGAGTTGAAACGACGTGAAAACGATTTGCGTAGAAAGTCAGAAGAAAGTAAAAATAAACAAACATCATATTCAAAAGAAAACACCTCTAATTCCTCTTACAAATCTGCTAATTTCAACCCAAATCCCATTCATGTTCAAAAGAATAACACTCACAAATCCAACAAATTTGGTAAGATAATTGGAATCATTATACTTATCATAATAATCTCAAACATAATTGGTTTTTTAATTAAATATGCCAATGAATCATCCTCAAATTCAAATCAAAGCAATTATAACCCTCCATCACTTGGTAATTCTGAAAACAAATCGGGTCGAGAACCTACAATGAGTGAACTTGCTAAAAGAGAAGATTCTTTACAAAAAGCTTTATTAGGGCCAGCTGCTGTAGAGCAAATGCATAGAAATATAGATAGTTTAAAAAGTAAAGATAGCACTTCTTCTAATAAAACAATTAATATAGATGATTTAGGAGGAACTCATTATTCCCATGGTCAAACTTTTTCAATTGCAGACATTAGAATTAATTTAAAAATGGGGGAATCAGAAGGATCTTATATAACTGCATACAAAGACATTTCTAATGCAAACATATATACATCTTTTTGTCATCGGATAAAGATTGCAAAAAAAGAAGGAGATACTCTCTCTTCTTATAAAATTGATGTTAAATATTTTTTACCTGATGGTAGATTATTAGTATTTGATGACAATTCTATATATTCCTTTTCACAAATATTAAAATTCTATGAACTAAAAAATTCTCCTAATGCAAAACCTGGTGTTAACGGGATAGTTTTTGGATATAGCGAAAAAGATATTACTGAATCAAAGCAGTATAATTATTTTGAATTAAAATATATCAAATTAGAAAATTTGCCAAGAGGAGAGTATAAAATAGAAATTTATTATTCTAATCATATTATTTGTTCCTCCATGTTTTCGATTAGAGATTTATGATTACATAATAATTGACTTGCAAGCACATTTGCAGGTTAAACCTGCAAAAGAGCTTGCAAGTCAATAAACGCCCAGTGCATAACATGCCGTTAACCGCAACAAAACTAACATATTACTGCTTTACAAAGGGGCTACCTTTGCTGCGGTTAGCGGCCGACCGTTGGCTGCAATTGGAAAAAATGGTAACTCTATCCTCGCTCTTGAAAACTCAAATAAATGATTGAAAATAATAAATTTGAAAAATCATTCGGACCAGTGGGATCATTCGCAGGAATGGTTTTATTTGTTGCAGGATTAATTTTAATTTATTTTCATTTTACAGGACTTATCTTACTTTTGATCGGTGCATTTGTTGGATTTTCTTCGACAGGCACTCTAATTGATTACGAAAAGAAACGTGTTAAATTTTCAAATAATTTATTTGGAATTATTAGAATTGGCCAATGGCTTAATATTGAACCATCCATGAAAATTGGTTTAAAGGAATCAAACTTAACCTGGCGTACCTATAGTCAAGGAAATCGAAGTATTGATATAGTAAATAATGACTATAGAATAATTCTCTTTGATTCTGGGAATAAAGAAATTATTCAAATTAAAAAGGTCAATTCAAAAGAATTAGCAAAAATTGAAATTGTAACAATTGGAAATAAACTTGGTTTAAATTTGTATTGAGTATTTCATTGAAGTAAAATATAGATCCAACTGCAGCCAACAAGCCGCTAACCGCAACAATGCTAAGGCATTACCACCTTTTAAAGGTTCTCCCTTTGCTGCGTTTAGCGGCGGCACGTTAGGTACAACTGAGATTAATGACACATTGATGAAAAAACTTTGGTATATAAGTGCAACCATTCCAATTCTCTTTTATCTCATGTGGATTCTTTCCAGATGTTTAGATTCTCCAATTTTAATTTTATTTATATTCTTTATCCCTTTATTATTAGTATTTTCAATTATATGGCCAATTATTTTATTGTTCAAGATTAAAAGAGAAAGACTTAGAGTTCTACCACTTATAATTTTATCATTACTGCCAGTTTTAGATTCGGCCTTTGAAATTCGCTTCAAGATTGAGGATTTTATCCGACCGAAAAAACTATTTGTTGCAATGGATGAAGGCACAAGTTGGGGTAGGATTCTAACTGCAAGAATTAATCATAAATTTCAATATGAGGAGTCTTCATGGACTGGCACCAAATCTTATCAAGGATCTTTTAAAGTAAAAAATGACACGATCTTTTTATTATTTTATAATCAAGTTCCAGTAATTTTTAATGAACAACCTATTTGCTGGGTCATTAATAAAAATGAAAATGTTTTAGAAATTATAACTGATAAGAAAAATAAGTTCAAGATGAAAATAGTAAAAAATGAATTGAATTAATCTCAGCTGTACCTAACATGCCGCTAACCGCAACAAAACCTACGGCAATGTTGCAAGCAAAGGTTTCACCTTTGCTGCGTTTAGCGGCCCTACGTTGGTTGCAATATTTTATTAAAGCAGATTTGGAAAATTCCAAATTAGTATATACCTTTGTGGTATTATAATATGATACTATGAAAACACTTTCCCTAAAATTAGATGAAACTGTATTCAGCGAAACTGAACAGGTTCTGCAGCATGTTAAAAAATCCCGAAATCGATACATCAACGATGCTTTGGAGTTTTACAATAAAATCCAAAAGAGAAAATTAATCGCTTCTAAACTGGAAAAGGAATCTAAGTTGTTAAAGGATGAATCCTTATTAGTCCTTCATGAATTTGAGGCCCTCGATTATGAAAATTAAACAATATGAAATCTGGGTTGCAGATCTAAACCCGCGAATAGGAACTGAAACAGGTAAAATAAGACCGGTTCTTGTGGTGCAAACTGATCTCCTTAATAAAGTTCATCCTTCCACTTTAATTTGCCCAATCACTTCAAAGGTTCAAAATGAATCAGAATTATTACGTGTTCATTTGAAAAAAGGAGTATCTGGAGTGAATGAAAATTGTGATATTATGATTGATCAATTAAGAGCAATTGATAATTCCAGATTAAGAAATAAGATTGGGGTACTTACAAAGGATTCGATTGAAAAAGTTAAGGATAACCTTAAAATCATCTTATATTTAGAATAAAATACTGCAACCAACATGCCGCTAACCGCAACAATGCCAACGGATTATATTTTTGTGAGACATAGTACCTTTGCTGCGTTTAGCGGCCAGGCGTTGGTTGCAATCCTCCCTGTTTCAAAAAACTGACTCAGCCAGCTAACGAGTATTAATCGTTCCGATTAATTTTGGTATGGCTTTAATTCAAACCGATTTTTAAATTGATGCTTTTAAAGCTCGTGCGCAATCCTGGTTGGAATGTAAAAAAGCCTTTGGTTGAGTTTAGCGCTACACCAAAGGCTTGTGATGACTTCAATGGTGGTTCCGCTTTCGCGGAAACCCCGATCAGAATAGTCTCTATGCAAAGATACATTCTATTAAAGCCATTTTTATTAACCAAAAACAAGAAAAATGGCAAAAAAAGAGATTGGAATGCAAATCGTCAATCCCAATGCTGCCGGTATCGATGTTGGTAGCCGTTCGCATTTTGTAGCCATCGGGCAAAGGAAGGATGACGTAAAAGAATTTGGTGTTTATGCCGAAGATCATCAAAATTTGATCAAATGGCTCCTTGAGAACCAGGTAAAAACCATTGCGATGGAATCAACTGGCAATTATTGGCAAAATCTGTTTTCAGCATTGCAGGATGCTGGATTTGAGGTTTTACTGGCCAATGGGAAGTTTACCAAAAACATCAAAGGTAAAAAAACGGATGTTCAAGATTGTCAATGGATTCAAAAGCTGCATTCATTGGGATTATTGAGTACTAGCTTTTTACCTGATGAAACCACAGAACAACTCAGGACGTATTGCCGACATCGAAGTAACCTGTTGGAGATGGCTGCATCAACTTCAAAAAAGATGCAGAAATACCTACGTCTGATGAACTTCAGGTTGGATGTTGTGGTCAATGACGTATGTGGATTAACAGGTCTGAGCATTATTGACAGCATATGCAATGGTGAAAGTAATCCCCAAAATCTTGCTTCACTCAGACATGGCCACTGCAGGAAATCAGAAGAAGAGATAGCAAAAGCGCTCCAGTGTAATGGTCGCAAAGATTATTTGTTTGCCCTGAAACAGGAATACCAGATTTATCGGGAATTACAAATAAAAATTATGGCCTGTGATCAGGAAATTTCTAAATTCACCTTAGATTATGTCAACAGTAATCAAGCTTTGAAAGACTTGAAAACACATGACAAAATCCATAAAAAAGTAAACAAGAACTGCATTAAGAGCATGGACTTGAACCAAATCGCCTTCAAATATTTTAATGGAGTGGATTTACTTCAGATAGAAGGTGTAAGCCATGGAACCATTCTGGCTCTTATGAGCGAGATCGGTCCAAATGGTTTTCAAAAGTTCTCCACAGCCAGGCAATTTGCTTCATGGCTCAGGTTGGTGCCAAACAATAAGGTATCAGGCGGCAAAATTCTCAGTAGCAAGATTCCAAGAGGCAGCAACCGATTAAAAATAGCCCTCAGACAATCAGCCAATGCAGTTGGCAATCTTAAAAACGCCAACCTTTATAACTTCTTCATTCGCATCTCAATCCGTAAAGGAAGGTCTGCAGCTATTACTGCTACTGCGCGAAAACTGGCAATTATTATTTGGAACATGGTTGTTAAAAAGGCTGCGTACAACCCGCCAAACCAGTATGAATTTTTAGACCAGAAGAGAAAAAGAATTGTCAGGGAAATGAGAAAACAAATCACTAAATTTGGTATCACAACGGATGAAGTACTCTTGACTAATTAACTATTTATCAGGTAGTATGAAAAACGTTAGTCAGAATACAATATAAACTCAAGCCATAGTCAAAATGACAAAACAAGATAAAAACATAATTGAAAACAGAAAGAATGAGATCATTCAATTGATTAAAGAATTCTGTTCACAAAATCTTGATGATGAATATTTTGAATTATCCGTGAGACTTATTGATAAACTTGGAAGAAAAAGGATTGTTCCTTTTTTAAGCGGAAAAAAAGAAATTTGGGCAGCAGCAATTATTCATGCATTGGGAACAATAAATTTTCTATTTGATAAATCTTTCAAACCCTATGTAACAATTGAGGAAATAAATGATTTCTTTGGTACGAATAAATCTTCTACAGGATCAAAATCAAAAGTAATTCGAGATTTATTGAATTTAGGATATTTTGATAACGAATTTTCAATTAATCGAATTAAAGAGAACAATCCATTTGACAAATTAATGATGATTAATGGATTTATTGTTTCAAAAAATATCGAACCTAAAGCGCCGGTGAAAGAAATTACTAAGACTGAAAAAAATATTGTAAAAATAAATAAGCCAGTTGATAAATCTCAAATGGATTTATTTAAATATGATTAATATATAAATGTACTGCCCCCAACATGCCGCTAACCGCAATGGGGGCTGGTTTCCGAACACCAACATGCTCAAAACCTATGAAAGATAAGAGTTACAATAATGACTACCAGTTAAATACCCCAATGCGTTTAGCGGCGAAGCGTTAGCTGAAACGGCCAATTTTATGTTCTACTAAACAAAATTTAATTTTATGCCTTATACTGCTTTTCAAACATATTTTCCAGAAATTGCTGAAAAAGAAACACGGTGCCTTCAAATCTTTAATGATCCTGCTTTGGCTGGTGATAATTTTATTTTATTAGAATTATTTTGCGATGAGCCACAATGTGATTGTAGAAGAGTAATGTTAAATATTTTATCTGAAAGGAGAAAAGCCTCTGTGGGTGTTATTAATTTTGGTTGGGAGAGTGAAAAATTTTATGAAAATTGGTTTGGTAGTTATGATAAGGATATTATTTATGATCTTAAAGGACCTTCAATTAATATTTTCAGTACCACTACTGAAATTACAGATAAAATATTTAAACACGTTAAAAATGCTCTTCAAGATAAATTTTTCGTTAATCGAATAATTCAACATTATGTAATTTTTCGAGAATATATTGAGAATCTTGCAGATAACGATCCTTCTCAAAAATTTATTAAAACTAAATCTACCGGCAGAAATGAACTGTGCCCTTGTGGCTCTGGAAAAAAATTTAAAAATTGCTGTTTATTGAATTCATAAATTCTATGAAATTTCAATATCGTTTTAAAAACCAATTGGCCGCATCAGCTAACAAACCGCTAACCGCAACAATGCCAATAGATTACATCTTTGTGATACATCTTACCTTTGCTGCGTTTAGCGGCCAGCGTTAGTGGCCATTCAAATTGTTTCTTGTTCCTAATTTCAAATTTTTGTATCTTTGTGTAAACACTTTGATTATGACGACTAAAGATCTTCGAAAAGAGATAAATCGTGTTATTCAACAAGTTCCAGACGACTTTCTTAACGATATCCTTTCATATCTAAAGCAAATCGAAAAGAAGTCAATAAAGGATATTCAATCCTTTAAGCACCTCAAACAAATTTTTAAAGAAGATCAGGAACTTCTTGAAAAGTTAGCAAAATGATTAACATCGAATTAGTCATAAGTCTTCATGTGTTATTAATTGAAAAATTTGGTGGTTCCAATGGTATAAGAGATTATAATGCTCTTGAATCTGCCATTGCCAGGCCTTTTATGACTTTCGACAAAGAAGATCTCTATCCCTCCCCTATTGAAAAAGCAGCTGCATTAATTGAAAGTTTGATTTCCAATCATCCTTTTATCGATGGAAATAAAAGGATTGGTTATGTCCTTATGAGATATTTTTTATTAGAGAATAATATTGATATCAAAGCCACTCAATCTGAAAAATTTGAATTTGTAATTAAGATTGCAAAAGGGCAATCTTCGACAAACGAAATTTGCAGCTGGATAAAAGAAAAATCAATTAAAAGTTAATTTGAACGGCCACTAACATGTCGCTAACCGCAACAATGCTAGCGCAAAGTTGCTTATCAAAGGCTTTGCCTTTGCTGCGTTTAGCGACCGCACGTTAGTTGTAAGCACAGAATATATATAAAGTTTCTTGTTCTTTTCTTTTTTGTAACTTTGGGTGTACGCAGGAACGAATCATTGTGAATTCAAGCTATGATAAACGCTCACAGCATCTTTCATTGAAACGCGCAATTTGTGAGTGATTTTAGTGTTTAGAGTTGAGTCTCTCAATAATTCTCCCGGCCGAAACCTTCACCTTGCATGGATTTCCTTGACCAGAATGCAACGTTTAAAGCTATTTTTAAAACACAAATTGCTTGTGAAATCCTCGATTAATAATGACTTTGTGAAACAAATTGTGCCTACAACTAACATGCCGCTAACTGCAACAATGCTAACGCAATGTTGCTCCTCAAAGGCTTTGCCTTTGCTGCATTTAGCGGCCAGGCGTTATGCACAAGCACTAAAAAAAACATGGTGACCAGAATTTTAAAATCTTTTATTGCAATGATTTACGCAGTGACCCTCATTTCTTGTGGGAATAATGGTAATAAAATATTGACTGGCCAAAAAGCTCATCAATCTCACAAAGACACTATCATCCTGGAAGCGAGCAACAACGAGGCTGATTCTATTGTAAATGATTATTTAACTGACCAATTAACACCTATTCGGCAAAATTTTAAACGAATCAATTCAATTACTCATTGGACAAAAATTATCAAAAAAGATTTTAACGAATCAACTGAAGGTGGAGAAGCGAACTTTTATTACTCGAATGGAGGTCTTGAAAAAATTGTAACTCGAAATTTTGGTGAGACATCTCAACAATTATCGGAGTTCTATTTACTTAATGGTCAACTCTCTTTTGTATTTGAAAAAAAATGCAATTATAATCGACCAATATATTATGACTCAGTGGCTATGAAAGAAAATGAAGACACTGAAGTATTCGATTTGAAGAAATCCGAATTTATTGAAGATAGAAGTTACTTTGAAAAAGGAAAATTGATTCACCAACTGAACAACCAGGATTGTGGTTCACCATTTTCAGATGATTATTTATCAAAAGAACAGATGCGCATAACTACAGACTTTGGCAAACTACTAAAACACGATGTTAAATGAAAGTGCCTGTGCATAACGAGCCGGCAGCCGACAATGCGGGGAGCCGTGGTACGGAGACTGGTTGGAGCTATTAAACATGGAAACGAAAATCGAAGATAAGACCTGCTATCGCCCGCACATGCGGCTGCCGGCGGGGCGTTAGTGGCCATTTTTAAATCTGAAACGTGAAAATAAAACTCTTTGTCCTTGTTGCACTATCATCATTCATTCTTGAATGTCTGACAGGAATTCTTCGCGGTTATGCGACCTTCATGATTAGCTCTCTTGTTGGATTCATTTTGTACTTTTTACTGACAGTTTATTCAATTAAAAAAGTCAAACCTAAGACAAAAGATTTCATAATCCTCTTAGCTCTCGTTTTTGGATTATTTATTTTAGAAATTCCAATACGGATTTCATCTTGGGAAAATACCCTGGTTTCTCTTCCTGATTTTATCCTTCATTTCTTTGGAATCATTGCAGGTTATATTTTTACAAAAACGAAAATATTTATTGGTATCGGAGTTGCAATCACAGGATTGGCAGTTGCCATATTTATGTTCTTCTCTGGATATAATTTATGGCTTAATCGAATATCATATGGAACTTTTACAGGAACAGTTATAGAAAAAGCTCCGGAATTTAATATTAGCAGTGATAAATATTGTCTAACCAATGAATCTATAAAGAACAAATTGATTGTCCTTGATTTTTGGCATACAGCCTGTGGGGTTTGCTTTAAAAAGTTTCCAGTACTTCAAAGGAAATACGACAAATACAAAAACATTCAAGGGATTGAATTTTATGCCGTAAATATTCATATTAAGAGGGATACTTTAAACCAAGCTGTAAACACTTTAAAAAGATTGCATTATACTTTTCCTGTAATAGTAATAGATGATGATACTCTCCTTAAAAAGTTTAAAGTGTCAGGGGTTCCAATTGCAATAATTATTAAAAATGGGGTTTCCATAGTGTATAGAGGTGATATTGATGGAATTGACAACGAAATTGAAAAATTTAAAAACGGCCACTAACAAATCGCTAATCGCAACAAAACCAAGGTGTTGTTGCATCTCAAAGGCTCTGCCTTTGCTGCGTTTAGCGATCGGGCGTTGGTTGCAATATTTTATTAAAGCAGATTTGGAAAATTCCAAATTAGTATATACCTTTGTGGTATTATAATATGATACTATGAAAACACTTTCCCTAAAATTAGATGAAACTGTATTCA
>Ga0118677_10013117_pt1 | contig 12001 bp, 11 predicted proteins | sample AliMusrvi5mmetaG_FD_86154 | JGI IMG/M metagenome (GOLD analysis project Ga0118677, IMG submission 86154) | reverse complement strand
TTTTCTGATATTCAATAGTTTGTGAGAATTTCATCCGAAGGTTCTCATAGGTAATATCTGTGAGTTCGAAAGTGGATATCAATAAATGGTCATAAATTTTTTGTCTTTTTAAGGAAATACCATCAATTTTCGGAAATTCTCTTTTAGGTGGAGCCCATTTTTTTTGTTGCCTTTTTTGAAATAGTCTATAATTTAACCCTTCTCGCCTATGTCTATAACTACCTGCCTGCGATTCAATTATTTTATCAACTGAAATATCTTCGACAACAATATTGTTTTTAATATTAGATTCTTCAAAAATTTTTACTAGTTCGCGGTTTCTAATAATTACTATTGACTTGCCTTTGTAATCCATATAATAATTACTTAGCCAGGCATCTCCTAAACTAATATCAGCTGTTTCGCCAATTATATCATCACAGTAATCACATGCATGTGGTTTAAAGAATCCCATCCCATAATCAGTCCCGAATAATTTAGAGTTGGTTTGGCAGGACTGGTAATTATTTTTTATTGAAAAAACTTTATTTCCTTGTATATAAGCAGGTTTACCTTCCATTTTAACTCTAAAATCGATAGAAGTCAAATCACGGGGTAAAATACCTTGTTGCCAAGCAATTGATTTAGCATAATTTGCTGATTTTAGTGATCCGCAAACAATTCCAATCGTATATTTTATTCTTTCTTTAAATGTAATATCGTTTAAGGATAGTAATCTTATTGCTTTAATGAAACATGGTATACCTATAATTGCATAATTTCCTTCATTAGTCTTAATAAAGACTAAAATTTCATCAAGACTAATTGGATAGTAAGCTGACTTTGCGGTTTTATTAACAATAGTTTCTTTATTGTTAATAATTTGATATTTGAATAGCTCTTTACCTTTTAAATTTGAATCATTTGGCATTACCTGCACAAAGTAATCAATTTTATTCAACTTCATCAGTGTATAGGCGAGCCAGCGTGCAAAACCACCTGAGGTACCTGATTGTCTAAAATCTATTTCGCTAACATGTCCGACATAACACTTTAAATATCTCCCTATTTTATTATCATAATTATTGCAGTCTGAAAAGAATAGATAACTCAACTTATTCTCATTCAATGCAGATTCAGAGAATGGACATACGTTTAATACTTTTGCATCACAACTTGATAACTTCTTATAAGGGAATGCTTGCTTCAATCCATATTTATTCCACTTGATTCTAAATGGAGAATTTGCAACTATAGTACAAACTCCACAGCCAATACAATAATTATTATTAATTACAGTATCGTATAAAATTTGAGATTCTGTTTTCATTTCTTATTGTACAAACTAATATTTATGATTCCATAAATATTCAGCTAAGAATATTCCATCGTAAGTACTATTTTTATTAGAACTATAATAAACTCCAGGTTCTATAGAGACTCTACCAATGTTTTCAACTCTATCAATGATTTGATTATTTAATTCTAATGCTATATTTAAAGTATATTCGCCAGGCAGTAATTGAAGTTTTGAGATTTTACATACTGCCGTACCAGATTGAGGAAGTTCTATTAATTCAAATTGTACAGTTTCTGAATTACACTTCATTACAGGCCGTTCGTTTCTGTCATAAAATGAAACCCAAAAATTAGGATTTAGTACCCTTTCATTAGAAATATAATCTAGTTCTATTTCAACAGGTGAACCCGTTCTAATAATTGGACATTGATCAATTTCAATAGAATTTACTCTACAAGCATTTATTCGGGCGTTTTTTGTACCTTGCCTATCTTCTCTTAGTTTCAAAGGCATTTCACCTAAAATCGAACGCTGATTATGATATTCATTGATGGCTTGTTTTGTTTTGCCATCGAAGAGAATTTGTCCATTATTCAAAATTATAGTCCTTGAGCATAAAGATTCAATTGATATCATATTATGACTAACAAATAACACAGTTCGTCCATGTTCATGACTTATGTCTTGCATTTTTCCAATGGCTTTTTTTTGAAACTCTGCATCGCCAACAGCGAGGACTTCGTCCACCACCAAAATTTCAGGCTCGAGGTGGGCGGCAATAGCAAACCCCAGTCGTACCGTCATCCCACTGCTGTAGCGCTTTACAGGTGTATCGATGTACTTTTCAATACCGGCAAAATCAATGATTTCATCCAACTTACGGGTAATCTCTGCCTTGGTCATCCCCATTATCGCGCCATTCATATAGATATTTTCGCGGCCGGTCATTTCGGGGTGGAAGCCTGTTCCAACTTCCAATAAGGACGCAATGCGCCCATGCGCCATAATGCGTCCTGTTGTAGGACTTGTTACCCTTGAAAGAATCTTCAGCAATGTCGATTTGCCTGCGCCATTTTTACCAATAATACCCAATACTTCGCCCTGCTTTACCTCAAAATCGATGTCACGCAACGCCCAAACATAGTCGCTGGTTGATTTTGACGCGCGATCGTTCACCTGGCCAATTTTCAGGTTTGGATCTTCCTTACCCCTGATATTCATCGCCCACCAGCGGTTTAGGTCGTGGCTAAGTGTGCCAGTTCCGATAGAACCGAGGCGGTATTGTTTGGAGATGTTCTCGAATTTTATAGCTATGTCTCTCATATATTGGACCGCAGATTAAGCAGATTAAAAGATTTTAAAAATATTGGTTCGCAGATAAAAGAATTTGAAAAATAAGTCCGCAGATTAAGCAGATTAAAATGATTAAAATATTTGTGTGAATCTGAGTAATCTGTGGACTTATCATTATGCAATATGCGGATAATTTATCATTTAAAAATAATCGGGTGAAATAAGTCGCTTGTATTTAAGACTTCGTTCTCCAAAGTTGATGAGAAGTCCGACTTTTTTACCCGTAGCTTTTAAATAATTCAATACTTGTGCTTCATGATCATTTGTTAACTGCGATAAAGCTTTGAATTCAATAATCACAGAGTCAAAACAGATAAAATCAGGAAAATATTGCTTAGAGAGTTTATACCCTTTGTAATTAATGTTTAATGGTTGTTCCCTTAAATAGGGGATCGACTTTTCGTTGAGTTCGATCTCGAAAGCTTCATGGTAAACAGCTTCCAAAAAACCACATCCAAGGATTTTATGTACTTCCATTGCTGCTCCAATAATGACATAGGTTTCGTCCTTTAGTGGAAATTGATTTTCAAGCAGGTCAGGCATAATTCTATTATTTTCAAGTGATTGATCCGCAGATAAAATGATTAAATGAAGATGTCCACAGATAAAGCAGATTAATTGGATTATTAATCTGTGTGAATCTGAGTAATCTGTGGACTTATCATTATGCAATATGCGGATAATTTATCATTTAAAAATAATCGGGTGAAATAAGTCGCTTGTATTTAAGACTTCGTTCTCCAAAGTTGATGAGAAGTCCGACTTTTTTACCCGTAGCTTTTAAATAATTCAATACTTGTGCTTCATGATCATTTGTTAACTGCGATAAAGCTTTGAATTCAATAATCACAGAGTCAAAACAGATAAAATCAGGAAAATATTGCTTAGAGAGTTTATACCCTTTGTAATTAATGTTTAATGGTTGTTCCCTTAAATAGGGGATCGACTTTTCGTTGAGTTCGATCTCGAAAGCTTCATGGTAAACAGCTTCCAAAAAACCACATCCAAGGATTTTATGTACTTCCATTGCTGCTCCAATAATGACATAGGTTTCGTCCTTTAGTGGAAATTGATTTTCAAGCAGGTCAGGCATAATTCTATTATTTTCAAGTGATTGATCCGCAGATAAAATGATTAAATGAAGATGTCCACAGATAAAGCAGATTAATTGGATTATTAATCTGTGTGAATCTGAGTAATCTGTGGACTTATCGTTGCTTAATTTGTGGTCTTTAAAGATTAGATCACATCCATAAAACTGCGCTCAACTTTGTTGAATATTAATATTCCGGTGAAAAGCAGAACAACCGAAAAGAGCAGGCTGTAACCGAGTGAAAACCACGAAAAGGTTCCTTGCCCGAGAAATCCAAATTTAAATGTTTCCAATACGGCTGTTAATGGATTTGCCTGGATCAGCCACATGTATTTTTTATAGCTGCCTTCCATTACCGACAAGGGATATATAACCGGTGTGGCATACATCCATAATTGAATTACAAAAGTGATCAGAAATTTAAGATCCCGGTATTTGGTTGTCATCGACGAAATAACGATTCCAAAGCCAAGTGCGAGAAATGCAAGGATAAGTATCAAAACAGGAAACAAAAAGGCGTAAATGTTTGGTGATATAGCAGTTCCAATGGCCACGTAATAAATGTATACCGCAACAAATATAGCCAGCTGTATAAACATCTTTATCAGTCCTGTAATTGTAATAGATAAGGGGACAATTAATCGTGGGAAGTAGACTTTTCCAAAAATCGCCTGGTTTGTCAGGAAGGTATCTGATGTTTTGGTAAGCGATTCTGAGAAATAATTCCATAGCGTTATGCCCGATAGATAAAATAACGCGGGAGGAATACCATCAGTTGGAATTTTCGCCAGACCACCAAAAATGAACATGAAAACGATGGTTGTAAATATGGGCTGGACAAAGTACCAGATCGGACCCAGGATTGTTTGTTTATAGAATGTAACAATGTCGCGCTTAATATACATTTCGAGTAAGTCGCGATATTGCCAAAGTTCTTTGAAGTTGAGATTAAACAGGTTGCCACGTGGTTCAATAACCAGATCCCAGGGTTTATTTGTTAAAGGCATATTTTATTTTGATTGTTGCTAAGTGTAATTATTAGTGATTTAATGCTTTAAAGGGTATTTTAAGGTATTTGTCTTTTGTTGGTCCAGCCGAAACCCAATTTTACGGTTATGTTTTGAAGCTGAAACAATAGAACTTTAGGTTATTGAGGAATCAAACTGATCGTCAGCTTAAAATGATGATTTTTTACTTTGCATGTTTTCGGGTATATAGAAATAACAGCTTGCACCCAATAACAGCATCCACCTGAACTTATACAGTAGCAGAAAGTAAAAGGAGGTGACAATAATAAAGAAGAGGAAGAAATGGAAGGAGTTGAAAAGCATTAAGACACGAATTTTTTTGGTCCACAAATTAGCACAAATTAACACGAAGATTTTTTTGGTCCACCAATTAGCACCAATTAACACGAAGGAAAGGCTTTTGGGTCCACAAATTAGCACGATTTTTTTTGTCCACTAATTAGCACCAATTAACACGAAGATTTTTTTGTCCACCAATTAGCGCCAATTAACACGAAAGAAAAATGTATTTGATCGAATCACAAGTTCGGAAATGGGAGAATATTTATTTGAATATCGGACCACCAGATTTTATTTTAATTAGTGCTTTTTCGTGATAATTAGTGGATAAAAAGTTTTTTTGTGGTCCACTAATTTGCACTAATTAACACGAAATGGAACAGGAACCGATATATCGCAGTGATCATTTGTAGTTGCTTAATCTTTGTAATGATATTTACAGGATATAATTTGAATAACATTTTCGTTTACTGAATAAATAAGCCGATGTTCATCCGAAATTCTGCGAGACCAATATCCTTTTAATTGATGCCGCAGTGGTTCCGGCTTTCCAATCCCGTTAAACGGCGTTCGTGAGGTATCCTCAATAAGCAGCGAGATTTTGGAAAAAATCTTTCTGTCAGATTTGGACCACTCTATAAAGTCGGTCCAGGCATTACCTGTGAAAGTAATATCCCTCATATCATGAAATATTACATTTTATCAACCATCTCTTTAAACTCTCCTGGAGTGAACCGCACAGTTGGTTCTTCTGCCATGCTTTCCATTAAATGTTTTTCGTTCGATGGGTTCATTGTGAGGTAAGTTGTTTCATCAGGCTCGGTTGAAATAGTAATGGTAATTTCCTTTCCACTGAATAATTTTCTTATAGTATCCATTAGATTTGTGTTGACCTCACTTGCATTGAGCTTGTAAATTGCTTCCATGATCTTTCGAATTGAATTTGAAAACAAATATAGTGATGATTTATTTTCAAACAAAATTAACTATTGCTTTAGAACCCATCAATCAGTTTACATGTTCCTTTCAGGAAATTAGGGGCAATGAGCGGTGAACAATGATGAGTGAATAGTAAAAAATTGGTTTATCTAGTTTCAATTTTCCATCATCTTTAAGACTTGAACAAGTTTTCTACTTTCACCTTTATCCTTAGTCCTTATCCACGTGAACTTATGCGGCAGCAAGAAGTAAAGGGGGGTGACGATAATAAAGAAGAGGAAGAAATGGATGGAGTTGAAGAGCATTTAGAAACGGATTTTTTTGGGTCCACGAATTAACACGAAGATTTTTTTGGTCCACTAATTAGCACCAATTAACACGAAGGAAAGGCTTTTTTGTCCACAAATTAACACGAAGGAAAGATTTTTGGGTCCACAAATTACACCAATTAATACGAAAGAAAGGTTTTTTGTCCACAAATTTGCACGAATTAACACGAAGATTTTTTTGGTCCACTAATTAGCACCAATTAACACGAAGGAAAGGCTTTTGGGTCCACGAATTAGCACCAATTAACACGAAAGAAAGGTTTTTTGTCCACAAATTACACCAATTAATACGAAAGAAAGGTTTTTTGTCCACAAATTGGCACAAATTAACACGAAGGAAAGGTTTTTTTGTCCACAAATTAACACGAAGGAAAGGCTTTTGGGTCCACTAATTAGCACCAATTAACACGAAGGAAAGTTTTTTTGTCCACAAATTAACACGAAGGAAAGATTTTTGGGTCCACTAATTATCACCAATTAACACGAAGATTTTTTTGGTCCACTAATTTGCACCAAACGAAGTTCAGCGAAGCTAATTAACACGAAAGAAAAATAGTGGCTATTTTAAAATTTTGAATGGATTGATTATTTGTAATCTATTTTCGATAATCTGATTATGTTGCAAATCTTCAGAATAAAGGATAGAACAATGATTGATGAGTGCTGATGACACAATCATACTGTCCCAGAATGAAAAACCATATTGTGCGGAAATTCTTAATGTCTGGTCTAAGGTAAATATATTTAGGTCGCTGATGACAAACTTCTGTTTCATGAAATATACCACATCATCGACCTCAGGAATTTGAAATTAGAATTTCTTTTGTTGAACGTAAACAGTTTCATTTACGACCTGTAGACTGATGATATTGCATATAGTAATAATTTCTTTCGCAACTTGTTTTCGTGGGTCGTCGTTTTTGCCAAAGGCATAAATTAATATATTGGTGTCTAAGGTAGGCTTATCGATCATATAGTTCACTTCTACTAAAAGTAAAATCAGATAAATCAATTTCGTACTGATCAAAGAAAGAATTACCCTGTTTGGATGTGGCTGCAGTTTTAGAATTCCTCTTCCTGTTTCCTGATGCATAGCGTTCCACCAAAAACTGGTAGAAATCTTTCAGTTCATTTTGAGCTTTCTGAGGTAATATATGAATATCAATCATGACTATGTCTTTTATCGGATAAAGATAAAAAAAAATGTTTAAACTACATATAACGCGTCAATCACAAAATGGTGCTCCGGTTTCTGATTCCTTCTGCCTAAATTTATTGTATAGCTCATCGCCTGGAAGGTGAGGAACAAGGGGCCAATAGGAAGCAATATACTCATGTTGGGTGCCGAATTCAGGTAACCAAATGAGTTTAAGATTTTGGAGAGGTTGGTATTTAAAAAGTTATAATATTTAAAAACTGCGAGAACGCCTATATTCGCCACGAGGCTTCCAATAAGCCAGTATTTACGTTTCTTTCAATCTGTATTCTCGAGTAATATCCCTGCAAAATAATCGATTACGAAGAGAAGTGAACAATGAAAAGTGAATAATGGACAATGAAATGTGGTGTTTATCCAATTTCGATTTTTATTATCTTCTATACCGGGGCTTTGTTTTCTACTTTAACCTTTCTACTTTATCCTTTAACCTTGGTCCTTATCCACCTGAACTTATGCGGCAGCAGAAAGTAGGGTGGGGGTGACGATAATAAAGAAGAGGAAGAAATGGAAGGAGTTGAAAAGCATTAAGACACGAATTTTTTTGGTCCACTAATTACACCAATTAACACGAAAGATTTTTTTTGTCCACTAATTAGCACCAATTAACACTAAGGAAAGTTTTGAGGATCCACAAATTAGCAAGATTTTTTTGTCCTCCAATTAGCACCAATTAACACGAAAGAAAGGCTTTTGGGTCCACAAATTAACACAAATTAACACGAAAAAGAAGGTTTCAGCGTCCACAAATTAGAACTATTTTTTTGTCCACTAATGAGCACCAAGTAACACAATAGAAAGTAAAAGGAATTTGAACGAATTATAAGTTAGCAGACTGCTTGTTCCTTGAAAACACCACTATGCAATATTTTAATTAGTGCTTTTTCGTGATAATTAGTGGATAAAAAGTTTTTTTTGTCCACCAATTAGCACAAATTAACACGAAAAAAAGAAAATGTTATTGATTGAAGCATAAGATTTGAAATGGAAGGCTACTAATTTAAAGATCAGATAATAAAGCTTTATTAATTAGTGAAAATTAGTGGCCCAATTATCCGTGTGAATCTACGATACGAAGTTATGTGAAGCCGATTTTATGTAATGGGAATACAGCAAACAATTTTAAAAAGAAGTTTTAACGAAGCCAATTGAGAAATGAAGACCATAAAACCTTCATACGCGATTTCTCATAAAACCATGTTGAATTCTATAACTAAATATTATCATTATTCATTATTTCTTCTTTTCCGGCTTTTCTGTAATGCATTGCACGTTCGCTAATTTGATTTACAGTTTGTTCACTCCACAAGGTACTTTGCCATTCAGTATAGTCAAAAGGTTCTTTGATGATTAAACTGATAAATTTCTCAGCATTTACATTGCCGAGTGCATCAATTAAAACCTTTAGTCCCTTTTTCTTAATTTCTGTATCTGTAAGCATAACTATTTATCAATCATTAATATGAAATCTACCGGATTGACTACCGTTATTGATTCAAATTTAGTTAATTTTTTAATTAAAAAATTGTCGGTTGTGATAAAGTAGTCGCACTCCTGGATTACTGCACATGCAACATGCAATGCATCTTTTGCTTTAACTCCCATCTTACTTAATCTTTCTGCTATTTGCAAAATTTGTTCACTTTCATCTGTATCAGTGGATGCAAATCTCCTCCAGCTATCTATTGTTTCTTTTCTTTCAGGGAATGGATTTTCACTATTTTCATAATCAAGAATATATGACCAGGCCAAGGCATAGATACCGTTTTTGATACGATCTTGTATGACTAATTTTGCCTCAGTTTCCAATCTTACTTTGATTTGCAACTGATCATCAAAGGGTCGGTTAAAGCAACAATTGTCGAGATATATTCGCATTTTAAAAATTGCAATATTAAAATATCAAGTACACCAACCTATTAATCACTAAACTAGCAATCAGCCAATATTTTCGTATCGTCATTTCACAGTTTTCGAGCATTATCCCTGCAAAATAGTCGATTACTATCGTATTAAATCATGAAACGAAGTTAAGCGAAGTTAACTTAATAGCAAGATTTTTTAATCCACCAATTAACACTAACGATTTTTTTTTGGTCCACTAATTAGCACCAATTAACACGAAGGAAAGGTTTCTGGGTCCACGAAGTAGCACCAATTAATACGAAGATTTTTTTGGTCCACTAATTTGCACCAATTAACACGAAGGAAAGTTTTGAGGATCCACAAATTAGCAAGATTTTTTGGTCCACTAATTTGCACCAATTAACACGAAATAAAGGTTTTTTGTCCACTAATTAGCACCAATTAACACGAAGGAAAGGTTTCTGGGTCAACGAAGTAGCACCAATTAATACGAAGATTTTTTTGGTCCACTAATTTGCACGAATTAACACGAAGATTTTTTTGGTCCACTAATTTGCACCAATTAACACAAAAGAAAGAAAAAGGAATTTGAACGAATTATAAGTTAGCAGACTGCTTGTTCCACGAATACACCACTCTGCAATATTTTAATTAGTGCTTTTTCGTGATAATTAGTGGATAAAAAGTTTTTTTTTGTGGTCCACAAATTTGCACAAATTAACACGAAAGAAAAAGCTGGGTCCACTAATTACACGAATTAACACAAAGGAAAGAAAAAAGCAATTGATCGAATCACAAGCGTTGAATTAGCAGATTACTTATTTGAAGATCAAACCACCATTCTTTATTTAAATTCGTGCTTTTTCGTGAAAATTCGTGGACAAACATTTTTCGTGGTCCACTAATTAGCACCAATTAACACGAAGGAAAGGTTTCTGGGTCCACGAAGTAGCACCAATTAATACGAAGATTTTTTTGGTCCACTAATTAGCACCAATTAACACGAAATAAAGGTTTTTTTGGTCCACGAATTACACCAATTAATACGAAAGAAAGATTTTTTGGTCCACTAATTACACCAATTAACACGAAAGAAAAAATGTATTATTTAGGCGACTTCATAAACTATTCCATTTGGCTGAACCATTTGAGATGAGGCATTTAAGACCTCGATACCTACAATACTTCCTTCAATGTCATAATCGAGGATTATTCCAGGTTTATCTTCGTTGCTCTCTTCAATCTTTTTTTCGGAGAAACGAATATACACAATGTCAAGTTCTTTATCGTAACGGATAACCATACTTATCGATTTTTGATGTTTTATATGCTGTAATTATCAGTTGAGGCTTTTTAGCTGTGTTGACAAATACACGGTAAAGATAACGTTTTTCAGATTCATCAATTAACTTCGTAAATATTGTCGTTGATTGATCTTGTATTAATATCTTATCAGGATGTTGAATTATTGACAAGATATTCTCCTGCGAAATATTTCTCGCTTCTATTTGTCTTAATGCATGGTTAGAGAATTCAATTGTCATTGGCTCCAACTGTTTGCTGTAAAATTACCGTTTTTCGTGAACAAATTTAATGATATAATCGCAGTTTTTACCTGCAATTTTTGACACTGATTTTTTTAATCAGCCAGTATTTGCGTTTATTCCCCCTGTATTCTCGAGTAATATTCCTGCAAAAAAGTCGATTACTATTGTAAAACCCAGTATCAGTATATAGATGGGGACAAAGGCCAAATAGAAATAACAACTTGCACCCAGTAACAGCATCAACCTGAACTTATGCGGCAGCAAAAAGTAAAGGGGGGTGACAATGATAAAGAAGAGGAAGAAATGTATAGAGTTGAAAAGCATTTAGACACGGATTTTTTGGGGTCCACGAATTAACACGAAGATTTTTTTGTCCACAAATTAGCACTAATTAACACTAAGGAAAGGTTTGAGGACCCACAAATTAGCAAGATTTTTTTGTCCACCTATTAGCACCAATTAACACGAAAGAAAGGTTTTTGTCCACCAATTAGCACAAATTGACACGAAGATTTTTTTTGTCCACCAATTAGCACCAATTAACACGAAAGAAAAGATTTTTTGTGGTCCACAAATTGGCACAAATTAACACGAAAAAAAAATTAGGTCCACGAAACGAAGTTTGGCGAAGTCAACTAAACAATTAGGCGCATAAATGTAATGGTAAGCCAATCACTTATATTGTAATATTGGTCGATTGTGTATTTGCACTTATCGAAAATACTCGTATTCGTACCTTAAAAGCTTCGCCCGTTCACTCCCAATATTGTACCTGATTTGGATAAAATGAGGAGATATGTAAAATATATATATGTTAATTTTGCGAAAATAAGTAAAATATATTTACGAATTACAAGAATTGAATAAATAATATCGCAATTTGGATAAAAATTAATACATGTACAGATAGTTAAATTGAGATATTTCTTTATCTTCGTGTGCAAAATATTTATTGCTTAGTCGTTATTATGCCAGTAAGGGAAAACGGATGCCACTATTAGCCTTTCAAAAATTGATTTGCAGTACCTTCGGTTTAACTTATAAACAAATTCATTCAGGTATCGTTGCAAAT
>Ga0118677_10013116_pt1 | contig 12002 bp, 8 predicted proteins | sample AliMusrvi5mmetaG_FD_86154 | JGI IMG/M metagenome (GOLD analysis project Ga0118677, IMG submission 86154) | reverse complement strand
TTTTTATATTACGGAACCACACCGTCGCATCTGCATGTTTTCCCTGCAGCCCGATCGCCCCTTTTGTTGGCAATTCAGCAAAAGGTTTTGGTAGCCAATTAGGAATCTCGCTGCCATCGGGATTGAGCTTTCCTGAAGTCCACTTACTCATGTCCATCCTGGTGATTTTCTTCCCGTTCAGCACTACTTCGATGATTTTTCCTTTGCAAGTAACCCCCATTTTATTCCATTCACCCGGTTTTTTTACGACTTTCTGCTGATTAGCAGCAAGATGTCCAAAAATAGCCCCACATTGCCAATCCTTGCTTGCCGTTCCCCACTTTTCGCAATAATCATCAGCAATTTGTATCTCAACTGAATTGGGAATCCAATTTTCCTCATTGGTGCAATAAACAATTACACCGCTGTTAGTTCCTGATTCCGTTTTAAATTCCAGATCCAATACAAAATTTTCATATTCCCCTGTGGCCCAAATAACTTTATCCTCCGAAGCTGTAATCACACCATTCTCCAAAGTCCAGCATTTCTTATCAAATTTTGCATGGTTAAGGTCTGTCCCAAATAAAGGCTTCCAATTGTGTGATTTTTGCCCTTCCGATTTGGCAAATTCAAAATTAAACAAACACAACAACAGCAATAAAAGTGTTAATTGATTCTTTTTCATAGTTTTATATTAACAATATTAATTTTTTCAATACCTGACCACCCCAAAATTCAGATGTGGAGCAGAGGCAGGAAAATAATAATTTTTCCCGTCGGTAACCGAAATATAGTATTCAAAATCATCAGTAAGATTAGAAAAGAGAATGCGGGCAAGCCAATAGTTTCCGGATGTTCTTATTAAATCCGACTGGTGAAACTCTTTTTGACCCAAAATTCTCCAGTGCAAAGTTATTTTTTGCGATTTAATGTTATAAAGCAACACTTTTACAGTGTAATCCTTCCCTTTTTGAATGATTGTTTGCGGTGAAGGGACGATCATCTTTTTAACATTGCCAATGCCTTTTGGGAAAAGGTTTGGCACCCACGAGGAGTCTCCAGTCAGTTTAACTATCTCTCTTATTTGGGGCAAAATCTGATGTGGAATTATGTGTTGCTGCCAATTGGTTACATTTCCGATTTCACCCCATGTGGAAATGGATGAGACCAGGTAGCGGTGAATATCTTTTAGCTGATCAACCTCTTGTTTTACAATCGGCAGCAATTCTTTGAGGGTAAAATTCTTTTGCTCAGTAACGTTCATTTTTACCATTGACTTTTCATTTGTCCGGAATAATCCGAGTGTAGCGCCAAGTTTTCCGGTAGCTTTGAGGTATTTAAACTGATTTAGCCAATAGTCGAAACGCTCAAGATTGCCATTCCCTGTGACCTTTGGGCGTAATTGCTCCATTTGGATGATGAAGTCGTATCTTGATTTTATACTATCCCATGGGGACAAAGTCACCAATACACTCCCCGGACCATCTATCCATGTTGCAGGTCTGGGTAATCGCGACAATCCGACATCGAGTTTGATGGTTTTCTCCTTCACTCCATCAAGATCAGTGAATATCTTTGCAGTAGGCTGAGCTACTTCGATACCAAATTGATTTTTACACCACGCCTGATAGAAATCAAGACAGTCGATATCCCTTTTCTTTTCTTTCCCTTCCATACAGAACAAATATTGATCGACCTGTTCAGGGCGAATTCGTTCCTTTTGCGGATTCCAGGGCTGCTCCCAGGCTGCTTTTGCAAGCGCCGACACATTCATACTTAAACCTCTTGTTCGCCAATGAATACCAAAATAGCCATTGCACCCATAAGCATATGCATCGGTAGCATCGCGTCGCATCCGTCCGACCCAGAATTGAGGTATAATCAAACCCGGATCATCTTCCATCCAGGGAATTGCCCATTTTTCACGATCCACTATCCGTGCAAAACCCGGATCGACAGGTTCCCACCCTAAATTCCGATTAATACAACTAAAGGCTACCGTTTTGGGTAAATACTGATCAAAAAGCGCCCTGTCGCTCATTGGGCCCAAAACCCAGCCACAGGTTGCCAGATGAAATCCCGGTTTTACAACCTCCCAGGCTTTCGTTGCAGCTTTGAAATCACGAATCGTTTTTGCCAGTTCCTCTTTTGAATCATCTTTATTCCATGTCCAGTTTTCGGAAGTCCAGAACCAATAAAAATCAATTGGGTGGGTAAGTTTAATACGTGTAAAGATCCCCTCATAAATACGCTGTCGTACTTCCGGAGATTCAGAATCCAATCCTTTGCTTTTCAATAATTTGATAAACTGAGTAGGAAGTACCAGCGGAATCTCAGTTCCAATACAACTTTTGATTCCCAGTTCGCCTGAGAATTGCATCAGATCGAAAAGCATTTTGCCCATATCATTGAATAGGGTTGCTTCATCATCCGGTTTTGGCCATGGAGTCCGGTTACGCATATAATCAGGACCAAAATCATCCCTGTCGTAAAGTTGGCCGACTCCGAAAAGATAATCCGAGGTCTTAAGTGATTGATAACCCCAGGTCCCGTTTTGGGTTGTAAAATGTCGGGCATGATAGGCAGTCTTAACTGTTCCATCCTGATTCACATCCTCCGGAAGTCCAATCCACGTCAGTGGTTCAGGTCCAACTCCCCCTTCAGGATAAGTATGAAGGCCAAAAAAATTCATTTTCAGTTTGGGAAGTTGTGCAAAAACGGCCTTGTAATCTTCACTATTCCACCAATCAGGGCCTTCAGGAAAATCATGAAAAGGCTGAATACCACGACGGTTGAACATCGGTATCTGGAGGATATCAAGTTCCGGAAGGACAAAAGGGATCTGCCGGTCAGGAACGACATCCCCATCGAGGTAAAATCCTACACCTAACTGCTCTGCAAGATGATAGGCTGCATATAACGTTCCGACAGGACTACCTCCGCTAACTAAAAGTTGTTTGCCTTTTGATGAAAAAACAGTTTTTAAGATAAATGCATCAGCTTCGAGCACCGGAAAATTATAAACCATCTTCTTCATCAGCGAATTGCCTGCAACGCCTACCACGATCGCGTCGCCTTCAACCACTTTACCTTCTTCAACCACAATAACAGGAAGTAATTTATTGGTTCGCAAATAAATATATTTCCGAATTTCACGAGCAGCCAATAACTCCTGATTTGTAGCGTTTCCGGAAACATAAATAGAAACCTGATAATTCTCGTTACCAGCAAATGATTGAAAAATCAATAAAAGAAAAAAACCGATGATTATTGTACGGGCCATAATGAATAATTGGATAAAATTTTAATCTAAATAGTTCATTATTAATATTTTTTATTGTCAGAATGATCCCCGGTCAATAAAGTTGCCCGGGTTTTGAAACGATCCCCTTTCATTATTTACGATCATTCCTGCAATAGTCTCTCCCATCTTTTTAAAATCGGTAGATATCACAGAAATACCGCTGCCAACCACCTTTTTTAATGGAGTATCATTGTAAGAAATAATTCCAATATCCTCACCAATAATTAATCTTCGTTCATTGGCAATTTCAACGAGTCTCACGAGATCATCATCATCAATAATTAAAAATGAATCCCCTTTATTAATGTTTTCATTCTCAGATATGCCGCAAGAGATTTGATAGCTAACACCATTCTGTAGGCAAAAAAGTTCAAATCCGTCCTTCAGTTCTCCGGGAACTTCTGTAATCGTATCGCAAAATACAAGCGTAAAGGAGTTATATTTTTTAATACGTGATCCACATGTTGTCAGGGCATTAAATACATCCTCATCAAATTTTTGATAAACTGCTGAATAACTATCCTTCAAATAATTTGGATACCTGTCTGTCAGAATCAAGCGGTCTTCGGGTACTTCCTCTAAATATTGAGCAATTTCGGGATAATCAAAAGGCAGTACAACATAATGGGTATAACTACCGATGGCCTCGTGCAATAATTTTTTAAAAATCCTTGAATTAAAATGATGAAAATAAAGATCGACAAAACTGTTCGGGCCCAGGGAGTCCCTAAGCCCCTTATAGAATATTTGCTTATAGGCGCTGAAGGTATCAAACAATAAAAATACGCGGTTCCGGATATCCACGTTTCTGGTCAAAATATAAAACCCTTTGCCGTGAACCGACTGGACAATACCGCGCTCCTGTAATGCTGAAAATGATTTGATTACCGTCTCACGGGCAACATTGATATCTCTGGCTACCTGATTGATTGAAGGAAGCATATCTCCTACCTGAAGGGCACCAGATTCAATACCTTTTATTATTATCTCTTTAATCTGCTGATAAATTGGAACTTTTAACGACTTATCAATTTCAATCAGAAAGTCCATTAGTGATATTTTACACTGTACTATACTGTAATATACTACAAAGAAAGCAAAAATTTCTGTTTCTGCAAATATGATTCGATTAAATAAACTCTTATTTTTCTTTGGGATGGAATAACTGAACTTAAATGTGTTCAATCACAGGTCAGAGATGGAATACTTGAACTAAAAGATGAGATATCACAACTCAGAGATACAATATCACTTATTGGAGGTGAGACAATCGACCTCTGAGATGCGTCATCACATGTCTGAGTTGAAATATCACAACTCAGACATGCGATATCACCTATTGGAGGTGAGACAATTGAACTCAGAGTTGCGTCATCGCATGTCTGAGATGATATATCACATCTCATAGATGAACTATGCCAAGTCTGCCACATCCGTGACCGAATCCTGAAGAAATCTCCGCAAAACTTTGTTGCAATAAAACTATTTATGTTGTAACTCTTTGATTTTTGTGATGTTATAATTAACCTTATACAGTTTGCAAAGCTCGTCTACGATGGCCTGAGAACCTGGAATCCCCATTTTGACATTCATTTTTGCCTTCATATAGATAAATCTTGCTACCTCATATGCTTCTGATCCAGCCACCTGCTTGGTATCGGTGACCATTTCAAGCATTTGATGAAGCTCATTTTCAACAGATGCAAGAAAAGAATAAAGATCGATATCTTTCCCTGCCTCTTTGAGCAATTCAGAACCGGGATCGAGATCCATATTCTTAAGTGCAAGTTCAAGACTTTTCTGAACAAACGGCTTCCTTCCATCATCTATTTTTTGAATAGATTTCCGATCGTCCTCAGACAATTTGATCAGATAGGACATGCCTTCTTTGATACTCTTTAAAGCCTGAAAAATATTCTCTTTGTTTTCAGGAGTAACCACCACATCAATTCTGTTTTCCATTTCCTTAATTTTAAAAAGATGATTAAAACTTTGGTTTATTAAGACCGCACCCGATATGCGGGATTGAAATTCAAAGATGTCATTGGCAATTCATTTGAAGTATCTAAATTTAGCAATAATTATTATTAGTAAAAAGGATTTTCGGAACTTTTTTTAAAAAAAATGAAATTTTGAACCAAATGTTCATTTAATTTTAATTCGTTAGTTTTTTGTAATAGTTTGTATGATTAAGTTTCAAATCTAATGAATCTACCCCAAAAAAAAACCGTTCCGGAAAAAATTTCCGAAACGGTTTTTAAGTCAATGTAGAAGAATAATGAAATTAAGACTCGATTATCACGATTTTCTCAATTTTGTCACCCTGCCGGATAGCATCAATGATCTCCAGACCTTCATAAACTTTACCAAAGCAGGTGTGTTTGCGGTCGAGATGGCTCGTCTGTGCTCGGCTATGGCAAATAAAAAACTGCGAGCCGCCTGTGTCTTTCCCTGCATGTGCCATCGACAAAACACCTCTGTCGTGATATTGGTTATCGCCGTTTAGCTCGCATTTAATGGTATAACCCGGACCGCCGGCTCCTGTACCTTTCGGGCACCCCCCCTGAATAACAAAATTGGGTATCACGCGATGAAATGTCAGCCCGTCATAAAAACCATCCTTCGAGAGTTTCACAAAATTGGCGACTGCCAATGGGGCATCCTTTTCAAAGAAATTTACTTTCATCACCCCTTTTACCGTATGAATTTCAGCTTGAATCATATAATATTACTTTTAAAAGCGCCAAAGGTACAATCTTTCGTTCGAATTGTGTTAATTTTTACGAATGTGGTTTATAATAATCTGTCAATAGGTTTATCTTTGTCCTTAACTTCGATACCGATCGGTCATTTGATTTAATTGATTAACGAACATGGGTTATTTAAATATACGTCACTATTTACTTCTATTGCTGATCGGAACCTCCTTTTCGTGTACTGTTTCAAAGCATTACCAAACGGCAATGAATTCGTTTGAAATTGGAGAATACAATAAAAGTATATCCTCTTTGCGTAAAGTATATACCGAAACCAAGGACCGGCAGCAAAAAGCACTTATCCAGTTCAAAATCGGGGAGGCTTACTATAAAATCGGACAATACCGGTTTGCTGAAAGTTACTTTAAAAGCGCTTTAATCCGAAACCGGGGGGGAGCAATAACCTGGCTTCATTATGCTGAGGTGCTTCGGGCCAATGGGAAATACGATGAGGCAATCAAAAATTATAAGGCCTATCTCGATTCCGTTCCCGGTGATAAGATGGCACTCAATGGAATTGAATCATCAGAAAAGACAAAGGAATGGTTAAACAAGCCAACACGGTATAAGATTGAAAACTTAAAGGAGATTAATTCCTCAGCGAATGATTATGCAGCATCCTATGCGGGTGTGCATGACAACGAGATTTTTTTTACCTCATCCCGCAAAGGGGCTACCGGGAAACAGAAAAGTGCCATAACAGGTGAATTCAATGCCGATATTTTCAGAAGCAGTTATAATCTACAGAAGAATCGCTGGGAAAAGCCTCAACTTGTAGATGCACTAAAAGTTATCGATACGTTTGATGAAGAGGGAGCCTCTTCATTTAATACGAGTGGAAACACGATGTATTTTACCCGTTGCCGTTACGATAAATCTGAAGAACGGAGTGCCGAAATCCTCTCCTCGACCCAACTTTCAGGTTTATGGGGTAATCCCGTAAAGATAAAGATTGGCACGGACTCACTTATGGCAGCACACCCCTCTCTCTCTGCGGATGGCAATACCCTTTATTTCGTTTCTGATCGTAAGGGAGGATATGGTGGAAAGGATATATGGTCCTCAGTAAAGAAAAAAGGGGAAAATTGGGAGAAGCCCATTAATGCAGGACCTGAAATCAATACTTCAGGTGATGAAATGTTCCCTTATATTCGTGAGAACGGGAACCTCTATTTTGCATCGAATGCACATGTCGGAATGGGAGGACTCGACCTTTTTATGGCCCGAAAGGGGGAAGATGGAAAATGGATAGTGGAAAACATGAAATCCCCCATCAACTCCACGGGTGATGATTTCGCCATCTCTTTTTATCCTGGAGAAGAACGGGGACTTTTCACAAGCAACCGTGAAGGGAGTATGAAAGATGATATATACACATTTATGCTTCCACCCAAGATCTACGATATTGAAGGGGATATTTATAATAAAGAAAATGGAGCAAGAATCAACGATGCTTCGGTGAAGCTCATCGGAACTGACGGCACAATGCTCAAGATGAAAGCCGAGAATGGTAAGTTTACCTTCAAACTCAAACCTCAGGTGGAATATATTATTGCCGCATACAGAAAAGGTTTCCTGAATTCCAAGATGATAGCTTCAACTATAGGTATGGATGAAGGTAAACATTTTCAGATGCGCATGGAACTTACTCCGGCAGATGCCCCAATCAGCATAGACAACATTTATTATGCCTTCGGGAAATGGGATTTATTACCTGAATCAGTAGCAGCTCTCGACAGTTTATCTGAACTACTTGTACTTAACCCAACAACAGTCATTGAACTGATGGCGCACACAGACTGTCGTGGTGACGATGCCCTCAATTCTGAGATTTCGCAGAAGAGGGCGCAGTCAGTAGTTGCCTATTTGATTTCCAAAGGAATACAACCAGGTCGGCTCGTAGCCAAAGGATATGGAGAAACCTCTCCAAAGAAGGTCACCAAAAAACTCGCTAAAACCTATCCATTTTTAAAACCTGGGGTAGAACTAACTTGTAAATACATTGAATCACTTGCGGACGACAAAGAACGGGAGATCTGCCACCAGATCAACCGTAGGACTGAATTCAAAGTTTTATCTTCCGATTACCGGGAAAAGTTTGATAAATAGATTTGGCTCTATGAAATTTGGCGTGGGGAGGATAAATTTTGCGCTTAGTGCAGCTGGCAACTTGCAGCTGGCAGATATTTAGATTGAATGAACAGGTTGAATGAAATCAGACCTTAATTTAACAGACTGACTTAATAAAATTGTAAGAAGTTGATTTTTGAATTGAATGTGCCAGATGCAAGTCGCCAGTTTCCAGTCGCCAAATGTGTCAAAGTCAGAAAAAATAATTAGTTTTGCGCCACCTGATCCGGAATACAGGATGGATTTCAGGATAGTTCCAAACCATTGATTATCAATATGGGTTCCGAAAACAGATATGACCTTAGAGGTGTTTCAGCTTCAAAAGAGGATGTCCATAATGCGATTAAAAACATTGACAAAGGGCTCTTTCCGAAGGCTTTTTGTAAGATCGTGCCCGATTATCTTGGCGGAGATCCCGATTGTTGCAATATCATGCATGCCGACGGAGCCGGAACAAAATCAGCCCTTGCTTATCTTTACTGGAAAGAAACCGGTGATTTATCAGTCTGGAAAGGGATTGCCCAGGATGCTATCGTGATGAATCTTGATGACCTTCTTTGCGTCGGCGCAATCGACAATATCCTGCTCTCATCTACCATAGGAAGAAATAAAAACAATATTCCCGGTGAAGTGATTGCTGCAATCATTTCAGGAACAGAGGAGCTTTGTACCGAACTGCGTGAAATGGGTATAAATATTCAGGCTACGGGAGGAGAGACTGCTGATGTGGGTGATCTTGTGCGGACAATTATAGTCGACTCAACGGTTACCTGCAGGATGAAACGAAGTGAAGTTATTTCGGCCGATCAGATCAAAGCCGGGAATTGCATTATCGGCTTATCCTCATCAGGTAAGGCATCTTACGAAAAGGAGTATAATGGAGGTATGGGTAGCAATGGTCTTACATCGGCACGCCATGATGTATTTGCCAAATATCTGGCAAATAAATATCCTGAAAGTTACGACCCGGCAGTTCCTGAAACGCTTGTTTTTTCGGGAAATTGTAACCTGACCGATCCGGTGGAAGGAACTGGATTGGATGCAGGGAAACTGGTACTCTCTCCAACAAGGACTTATGCCCCGGTGATTAAAAAAGTACTGGAGCAATACAGGGATTCCATTACAGGGATGATTCACTGTTCTGGTGGCGCTCAGACAAAAGTGCTTCACTTTATTGAAAACGTTCATGTGATAAAGGACAATCTTTTCGAAGTTCCCCCACTTTTCAGATTGATTCAGGAGCAAAGCGGAACATCATGGCACGAGATGTACAAGGTTTTCAATATGGGCCACCGTTTTGAAATTTATGCCGGTAAGGAGGCTACCGATGGAATAATCTCCATTGCCCGGTCATTTAATATCGATGCTCAGGTTGTTGGGCATGTTGAATCCTATGAAGGCAAAAAGGTAACCATTCACTCCCAATACGGTACTTTCGAGTATTAGCTACGCTCCATCCGAATCCAATAATTTCAGCGATAGCATTATTTCAACAAAATTACGTTTATAAAAATATGTCAGATAATTCATTATTAGATAAATACGAAGGGATCAAGATCCGCTTCGATGAGGTCAGTCAGCAGATATCCGATCCGGATGTCATGAAAGATATGAAGCGTTATGTGAAGCTAAACCGGGATTACAAACAGCTTGACTCACTTGTCAAGTCATTTACAAGGTATCAGAATTATTTGAAGAATATTGCTGATGCCAGGGAAATGCTGGATACCGAAACAGATGAGGAGTTGCGTGAAATGGCCCGTGAGGAACTTGAAAATAGCGAAAACTTAATCCGGGAATTCGAGAACGAGATCCGTTTTCTTCTTGTTCCAGCTGATCCTGAGGACAGTAAAAATGCTATTCTGGAGATCAGAGGTGGAACAGGAGGTGACGAGGCTGCAATATTTGCCGGTGATCTTTTCAGGATGTATTCAAAATTCTGTGACAGAAAAAACTGGAAGATTGAGGTTACGAGCTCAACAGAAGGAACTTCTGGCGGATTTAAAGAGATTGTGGCAAAGGTGTCCGGGGAAAATGTATATGGTGTACTGAAATTTGAATCGGGAGTACATCGTGTTCAACGGGTTCCTCAGACCGAAACCCAGGGACGGATACACACATCCGCATCTACAGTTGCGGTATTGCCAGAAGCCGAAGAATTTGATATTGATCTTCGGGAAACTGATATTCGAAAAGATACCTATTGTTCCTCGGGTCCGGGAGGGCAGAGTGTAAATACGACCTATTCGGCAATCAGATTGACCCATATTCCAACCGGGATAGTTGTCACTTGTCAGGATGAAAAATCGCAGATCAAAAATCTAGCCAAGGCAATGGGTGAGTTAAGAACCCGAATTTATAACCTGGAGCATCAGAAGTACCTCGATGATATCGCTTCGAGAAGAAAGACGATGGTTTCTACGGGAGACCGGTCTGCGAAAATCCGCACTTACAATTATCCCCAGGGCAGGATGACCGATCACAGAATCGGACTTACGGTTTACAATCTTACCGCCATAATGGATGGTGATATTGAGGAAATCATTGATAAACTGAGGGTTGAAGAGAATACTGAACGATTGAAGGAAACGGAATTGTAGAGACGCACGGTTGTGCGTCTCTATATAGGAAAGGAGCACGATCGTAGAGCACAGTTGTGCGTCTCTATATAGGAAAGGCGCACAATCGTAGAGACGCACGGCTGTGCGTCTCTACAACGAAATGAATTACAGATTATTAAAAGATTGAAAAAATGAACAATCAGCAGCTTTACGAAAACATCCAAAAAAAGGGATCGTTCTTATGCGTGGGTCTTGATACGGACATCCGAAAAATACCTGCATTTTTACTGGACACTACCGATCCGGTATTTGCCTTTAACAAGGAGATCATTGATGCAACTGCACCATATACCATCGCATACAAACCCAACCTGGCTTTCTATGAAGCTGAAGGATTGGCAGGATGGAGCAGTCTTGAAAAAACGGTTCACTACCTGAACGAAAACTATCCGGATATTTATCTGATAGCTGATGCAAAAAGAGGTGATATTGGCAATACTTCCTCCATGTATGCGAGGGCATTTTTTGAAAGGATGGATTTTGATGCAGTCACAGTTGCTCCTTACATGGGTGAAGACTCGATAAAACCTTTTCTGGTTTATGAAGGGAAACGCGTTGTACTTCTTGCATTAACCTCAAATAAAGGAGCCTATGATTTTCAATTTATTACAGATAGTATTTCAGGTGAAAAACTGTTTGAAAAAGTGCTGCGTGTTTCGCAGGAATGGGGCAACGAAGAGAATATGATGTATGTGATTGGTGCAACCAAGGCTGAAGAGCTTGCCGGGATCCGGAAAATAGTTCCTAATCACTTTCTTCTGGTTCCGGGAGTTGGTGCGCAAGGAGGAAGCTTAAAGGAAGTTGCCAATTATGGCCTGAATAATCAGTGTGGTTTGCTTGTAAACTCATCAAGAGCAATTATTTATGCATCAGAAGGTGAAGATTTTGCATTGAAAGCTGGTGAAAGTGCTAAACAGACCCGGGATGAGATGTTTGAACTGTTGAAAAATAATGGATTGATTGCCTGAATAAGTAGATTAATAGAGAAACGATTGATTGAAAAGCCATAAAATAGTCTGATTTATGCTAAACAAGCTGAAATATTAATGAAAAGTTATATTTCATATTTACCAAGTAACAGGCATAACATCAACTATTTAAATCAGTATTTTTTTTCGAATATAGTGTTAAAATATTTTAAAAATTCAATTTTGAGGTACTTTTACCGATAAAAAGTTTAGTTTTGTACTTTATTCACTAACAGGACATGAT
>Ga0118677_10013115_pt1 | contig 12002 bp, 7 predicted proteins | sample AliMusrvi5mmetaG_FD_86154 | JGI IMG/M metagenome (GOLD analysis project Ga0118677, IMG submission 86154) | reverse complement strand
TACATTATCAGTATTAAAATATAAATCTAATTGAATACTGCAAACTGATTCTTCCGGTTATACTGATCTGTTTCGTGCAATTATTTCTACGCAGAAATGCTGAGAAATGAATGCAATAAATTACTTTAAAAGGTTGTCGTTCTCTGCTTCCTCTTGAATAAGCAGAACCAGTATAGAAAAATGTTTAGTACCAATTAAATCATGCCATTAATATGATTGGCACTCCGATTTCGAAAGAACTTGACCGGTTAACTGCCGATGGAAGTGGTTATGGCGATCCACAGGCTCAACTGATTGACGATCGTAAATTCCAAATGCTTATGAAGGCATATGAAACTGCCGTCGAAACTCGGAAACTTGAAATTCAGCTTTTCTGGAGCAGGTCTCTGTTTTTCTGGGGTTTCATTGCTTCAGCGTTTATTGCCTATGCTACGCTTAGAAGGTATAGCTCAGACATATCAGTCGTCATTGCTGGTTTCGGTTTTGTCTGTTCTGTCGCATGGTCCCTTGGAAATCGCGGTGGCAAGTTCTGGCAAGAATCTTGGGAAATCAAGGTCGAACGAATTGAACCTTCTGTAACAGGAGCAATGTTTTCCAAACCAGAAGATGGTTACAGTCGCAAGAACTTTTGGCTGTGTGGCCGACGGTTCTCTGTAAGTAAGCTCGCCATTGCTTTGAGCGATTACACCATCATTCTCTGGTTTGCGATTATCGTTTGGGAAATCATCCGCCTGTTTGGTTCTCGGACGGTCGTTGCTTTTGCAAAGCCGTGGTCTATTATCGCGTTCATTTCTTTCTCTGCGATTTATGCATTGTCTCTTCTCATTGCAGGTCGCTCTACTATGCGGGCTGACGATGGTGATCAACCCAGCAATCCACAGAAAATAACGCAATGAAGCCTAGCAGCCTGTCGGACTTAAAAGCCGCCTTAGATTATAAAAAATGCGTATAAAGTATTATATTAAAGTCAAATAAATACGTTTTCACGCATCAAGAGCTTTTGTTGCCATTGTCCGTTTATCCCTATGAGCATCGATTTTATCAGAGCAGACCATGATACACCGTTTCTGTTTCCTCCATCCGTTCAGGAATGGCTGCCAACAGACCATTTGGCCCGTTTTGTCGTTGATATCGTGGGGCAACTCAACGTCTCATCACTCAGAGACGTCTATGCTGGTAAAGGCTCAAGGCCATATGATCCTGCCTTGTTGCTCTCCTTGCTGTTTTACGGGTATGCAACCGGCGTTTTTTCCAGCAGAAAGCTTGAACAGGCAACCTATGATTCCGTAGCGTTCCGTTACCTTGTCGGTAATGAACATCCGGATCATGATACCATTTCGATGTTCCGGAAGCGGTTTTCCACAGAGTTGAAGGATTTGTTCAACCAGATTCTTATCATTGCCCATGAAATGGGAATCCTGAAGCTTGGGACGGTGAGCCTCGACGGCACGAAAGTCAAAGCCAATGCATCGAAGCACCAGGCGCTGAGCTGGGAACATGCCGGGAAGATTGCAAAGCAGTTGCAAGAAGAGGTCGAACAGCTATGGTAGTTGGCTGAACAAGCAGATCAGTCGTTGATTCCCGATGGGATGAAGATAACTGAGGAGATTGAGCGCCGGGAAACCCGACTTGCAAGCATAGCCGAAGCCAAGAGAAAAATAGAAGCACGAGCTGGCGAACGCTATGAGCAGGAAAAGCAAGCACATGAGAGCAAATTGGCTGAACGGGAAAAGAAAGAAAAAGAACGCGGCAAGAAATTGGGAGGGAAGCCGCCCAAACCACCGGAACCGGGGCCCAAGCCACATGATCAGATCAATCTGACCGATGAAGAGTCGCGGATCATGCCGACAAGTGGCGGTGGTTTTATGCAAGCGTTCAATGCCCAGGCATGCGTTGATATCGCAACCTTGCTCATCGTGGCAACACATACGACCCAACAACCCAACGACAAGAAGCAAATCAATCCAGCAATCGAAGCACTGGGTAACTTGCCTGAACAGATTGGTCAGGTCAACGAACTGCTTGCCGATACCGGATATTTCAGTCAGGCCAATGTTGATGCATGTGAAGCCGCCGGAATTAATCCACTGATAGCGGTATCGCGCGAAGAGCATCATAAAAGTCTTGAAAATCGATTCAAAGAACCAGAGCCCGTATCCAAAACGGCTGACAGTGTCACCAAAATGCGGTATCGCTTGAAGAGCAAAACAGGCAAGGCGGTCTATGCCAAACGGAAGTGCACGGTCGAACCGGTATTCGGCATTATCAAATCGGTTCTTGGATATCGACAATTTATGCGCAGAGGCTTGGAGAGTGTAGACGCCGAATGGACGCTGGTAAGCCTTGCCTGGAATTTGAAACGCATGCATGTGTTGGCCAAACCACGGTTAAAAAAGCAGGTTGTTGCAGCATTCAAGGTGAAATCGGGTACTCACACCGGCAGATTACTGTTATTGTGGCCTGTTAAACTCTTTGGAATGGTTCAGAGATCCAAAATATGCATGATGAGGGCAATGGAGAGCTTTTTTGCTGCGAACCGACAATTCGTTAGCCCGACAGGCTGCTAGGGATGTTACTGGCAATAGTCTCACTGTAACGCAGAAGGAAGTATGCATAACCAAAAAGAACAGAATGCTGATAGCGTGCCGTCTCTTTATTGGAAGACGCGGCCTATATTCATCTCCTCCACATTTCAGGATATGCACATGGAGCGCGACTATCTTCGCGATAACGCCTTCAAACGACTTGAGGAGCGGCTAAAGAATCGTTGTGTTTTTCTTGAGCTGATCGATTTGCGGCAGGGTGTTAACACCGCTAAAGTGCAGAACAAACTTCTCCGCGAAATGAGAGTGCTCGAAGTGTGTCTCGGCGAAATAAGAAGATCAAGGCCTTTCATTATTGCTTTTTTAGGTGATAGGTACGGTTATATACCTAACGACGAACAGATTTTTAACGCTGCCCAGAGCGTTGGGATGGCCAAGCCTGAAAAAGTTAAGGGGAAAAGCATTACCGAATTGGAGATTCTTTTCGGTGCGTTGGAGAACGCGCAACAGCTTGCACGATGCTGGTTCTTTTTTCGTGACGTTGACCGCCGAGGTATGCCACAAGAAGAAGCAGACAAGTATCCGGTAGAGCAAAACCCCGATAGTGTCAAAAAACTTAACGAACTCAAGGTGCGGATAGAAAACTTGATGCCGGAAAGGGTGGTCAAGTACATCCTGAGATGGAGCGCACAGGAGGGAAGGGTTATTGGTCTAGCGGACTTCGATGCGAAAGTCGAGGAAAAGATTTGGCCCGATCTCGACGCTGATACCAGTGAACTCATTCGCATGATGCCGTGCACGTGGCAGGATTCAGAAGCTCGAGTGCTGGCAGATTTCATATCGGAACATCTTCGAACGTACGTGGACCGCCCAGTCTTGCTTCACCAAATCGTTGAGTTTGCTACCTCACAGCACATTTCATGTGGCAAACAGTTTCTTGTTATGACAGGTCTGTCCGGTGCAGGGAAAAGCAGCCTCTTCTCCATGGCATACTCTTTTTTCTCGGAGCATGCGAGGAATGAAAGCCTGTTTCTTCTCGCCCATGCCGCGGGTTTATTTCCCGGATCCGAGCAAATTGACAGGATGATGCGTCGATGGGTACATGAACTCGCCGACTTTCAAAAAATATTGGATCCCCTGGCCGTACTTGAACAAGTCGATGTTGATGGTGAGACTCGCTCCCGAACTGCAGGGACGGTTGCTCCGAAGAATAGTCTGAGCGAAGAAATTGAAGCCTCATTCTGGAAAATGGTTGAGCGTGCTGCGAGCAAAACCAGGGTCGTTTTGCTTATCGATGCGCTTGACCAGTTTGAGCAGACTGTCCGGGCGCAATATCTGTCTTGGATACCGTCAAGCCTGCATGCCAACGTCCGATTGATTGCGACGTCTGCGCCTTGCGAAGCTGTGCTGCACGCCGCAAAATCTGAGGTGATCGACGTCCGCCCCATCGAGGACATATCCCAATCCGAGGCGAAGGAAATTGCTCACAAGTTATACACGGAGTTCTACCATCATGAACCGTGCGAACCAGCCCTAGAGGCGCTACTGCGCAAGAGGCAACAAGGCTCTTCTGAGAAGAAGCCCTTTCTTCTCAGAAGGCTCAGTCTATTTAGCTCTCCGAACCGCCCAATGGCATACTGCAACCCGTTATGGCTTACCTTGGCCTTGCATGAGTTGAACCTGCTGGGAAGGGAGGACTTCGAACATGCCGACAAGAAGTTCCGTCACCTCACCCCTGCAGAGCGCATCACCGCTTTACAGTTAGAAAGAGCAAAGGATTTACCGGATCTTGTTGAGGATATCTATGAGCACTTGTTCAAGCGTGCCGAGCACGTCTGCAGTTCTAAATGGGTCAAGCATTTCATGTCCCTCTTAGCGACAAGCCGCTCTGGGCTGCGAGAGAGAGACCTCTTAGTCATGCTGCCACAGCTTACTAACGAGGTGTGGGATGCTCTGCAATTTGCCAACGCTAGACGTATTTTTGGAAGGCACATTGTTCAACGTGGCGCCTACGGGCAATGGGTGTTCGCTTATGCAGACCTAAGGTCGGCCGTAGTCAACTATTACATTAGAAAGGAAGACGATAAAGTCGCATTGCATGGGCTACTGGGCTTGCATCTTAGTAGCCTACCGAGTGATGATGGTTTACGGATTCATGAAATAATGTTTCACCTCATCAGCTTTGGTGACCCCGAAATGGCGGCTGGTTATATCTCCTATTTGGCTTCTCCCGGCTCTGACCGCCACTTGCGAATGGCTTTGGATGCCGCAACTAGCACGATCGCTGAAAAGTATCATTTGGCCACGAAAGTCGAGGATATGGCCTATATTGCCTACTGGCTGGCGCAGGTACTGGTCTCCTCCTCGAAATACGTGTCTCCTGTAGCGCATGTCTTTATATGCAATTTGGATCCCGTTCTGGCGCGGATCGGAAGTGAGAAAATGATAGCGTCGCGCCGGAGACTCTTAGCAGACACACTTAGGGCACTTGAAGGTAAGCTCCAAGCGGGATCTGGAGACTCGTGGATCAAGCACGATATAGCCCGTTGTTGCGAACTGCTTGGTAATATATACGACGACATGGGTGAGGGTGCGCAGGCGCAGGCTTATGCGGATCGGGCTTTGGAGTTACGTGAAAAGATCAAATCTAAGGGCACTGCGTACTCCCAGATTTTGTTTGGGCTGCCGGTCAGTTACTGTTCTAAAGGCGATAACCACTTCGACAAGGGTGAGTGGGGAAACGCCGGCAACTACTACACCAAGGCGCGAGAAGTTGCTGAGGATCTTTGTAGGCAAGAGCCCCTGAACATCCACTACGCAGAGCTTTTGTCTTTCTGCTACAGGAAAACAGGGCGTTTGAGTTTTAAACAAGGAGATTTTGCAAAAGCTCAAAAATGGTTCGAGAGTGCCCTGTCTGAAACCACTCGCATAAAGGAAACTCAGAAGAGCTGCGAAAATGAAATAGAATGCCTAAACGCCTTGGCGTCCCTTTTTTTGGCAAAAGGCGACCTGGGCCAAGCACTGGCGTACGCGAATAGGGCTGCTTGTTCAATTGAAGAGATTCACGCGCTTGATCCTCAGGATTCAAATGTTCTTTACGCACTTTCCACATCCCACAAGAAGCAGGCGGACATCTACTTAAGAATGAATAACTTCGCTCAGGCGCAGAAGAGCCTCGATAAGGCGCTTAAGGTTTTGAAGGATCTAAATAAGCTTAATCCTCACGATATCAACTACAAACGTATGATCGCAAGTGTTCTTATTGCGTTGGGAAACATATATAGAACAAGTGCACCTTACAAAGTTGCGGAAGACTATTACAAACGCGCCACTTCCATCACAAAAGAACTGTGCGACAGGCAACCCTTAAATTACTCGGATATTTTTGACTATGCGACGGCCACAGGGAACCTCGGGCTTCTTTATCTTAATCAGTTGCGCAAGAAAGAGGCATTAGATCTTCTTCTGAAAGCGTCCAATTTGTTGAAGACTATAGATGGCTTAAGGGATTTTAGCGTTAAATCACAGTTGGAAGAAATCCGACACATCATCTTGCACACCGACTGGAGTTAAGCTCAACGGTCGATTCCTATCGGTATACATTTGCATAATTTCAACTTAAGAATCAATTTCATAATATTTAAAAGGTGATATTGTGAGCATTACAAAGATATTTTTCTTAATCCTGTCTCTTAGCTGCTTATCAATTCAGGTACAAGGCAAGAGTACTAATCCATATTTATTTGATCAACTCAGAAAGCCGACCTACCTACCGTCAATCATTCTTCAAAATGTTTAATGGAGAGCGAAATCTTGACCCATGGTTGACTCGTTACATAAAGAGATTTTGAGTCACCTCAATCTGAATCAAACACGCGATAACGGATTTGTTGGGAGACGATATTGTTAGCAAGTCCATTTCCATCAAAATGAGATATGAGTAATGACAGAGAAGGAGAAAGGCAATCGCAGGCAGTACATCAAAAGATACTGTCAACTTATCGAAAATAAGGATGGAAGATTAACGTTGACGAGCGTATTTTGGTCAGGGAAGAGAATATTGAAAGGTTCCTGTCGGTTCACGCTCATGTTGGTATCCAGTTTAGAATTTGCCATCGTTTTAAGATTACCTTTGACTATCGAATTGCACGGCTTCAAGCTTTTGTGACTTTGCAGGATGTGACGTGTAACCACAGAGCCGCATGACAGCTTCAATATCCCTTTCTCAGGTCTAAATTTGCTCGTCAACGATACTTTTCTTTCCATATTTTCGATAACTTGACAGTAACCAGAGAACGTATACCAGACAGCCTTCGGAGGCGGTGCAAGAATAGTCGACAAGTATAAGAAGAACAAACAGACAGAATAGTTAAAGGTAAAAGAGGGGCAGCGCCTATCCGCTGCATGAACAGGTCAGGTTACAAACTTAAACTCAGCCACTTTTTGTCTACCGGTTGGGGTTCAATTCATCTGCCAAAATTCATTCAGTCAACGAAAAAAATTATGGCTGCAAGAAAATCTATTTTTGTCACGGGCGACTACGGTTTGGATTACAACATTTACCTGCCGACGGATGAGGACACCCCGCCACCCGATTCTCCGCCCACACAACTTGCGGCGATGCTCGGCGGCTCAGGCATCATTCATCGGCTACTCACGGAAATTGCTATGTTGAAAAAGGTCGCGAAGGAGCCAATGGAAATTGAGGTTGTTTTCGGTTGTGTCCCCAACGGCGCGGCAAAGGCAGACGCCCCTGATTGGGAGAAGCATTGCCTTGCCCCGCCCACAGCAGCGGTTTGGCGTAAAAACAAGCTCGGAAATCTCGGCCGGGACAAGGACGATCAGGACGCACAGGTCTGGCGTGTGAAGCGTTCCCTGAGTTTGGGCCATATCGCAGACCATCAGACGTTGCCCCGACCACCGATAGATCTTCCGGCGGCAATGCAAACCAACGCCACTCCGGAGATCATTGTCATTGAAGACAACGCGGCCAATGTTCGATTCACTGTTCCGGAATGGCTGAAAACACCGCAGGAAGACAAGTGCAGTCAAGCTGAGGCAGCAAAATGCATTTTGCTCAAGATGACCGCGCCGGTCTGTCACGGCGATCTTTGGTGGACGCTGACCGCCAGCGGGACTCTGGCGGATAAATTGATCGTGGTCGTTTCCGTGAACGACCTTCGCCAGGAGGACATCCGCGTCAGCCAAGGCATATCGTGGGAGCGCACCGCGCAGGATCTGGCCAGAGAGTTGACGCACAATCCCGTGCTGGCGGACTTGTGCAAAGCCCGCCACGTCATCGTAACCTTGCATGGTGAAGGTGCCTTGTGGATGGAACGAACGGAGAAAATCGGCAAGCCCAGTTTCCATCTGATATTCGATCCCGAACACATGGAAGAAGAATGGGCGGTGAAGACCAGATGCGATGGCAATGCCTATGGATTTCATTCCTGCTTTATCGCCGCAATGGCTGCCGACTTGATGCTGGTTGAGCGTGAAACTGATCAAATCAAAATGGGCATTAAGCACGGACTTTGGGTGATGCGCTGGCTGCGCGGTCTGGGACATGGGTTGGCAAACGACCCGGTCGCCGGATTGCCCGCAAACGATTTGGCTGCCTTGATTCTAGCCGGCACCCCGAAAGCCTACGTTGACGATTCATGCGCCCCAAAAGACAAGCGCACTCCGGCTCAACGACTCGATTACAAACAACTCGGTATTTTTGGGCAGGTGACGATTCCTCAAGTATTCGTGAGCAATCACATCGTCACTATTAAGGACGCACAAACCCTTCCCTCGTGGCGGATCATGGAAACCGGAGAAAATGGAACACAAAGTCAAAATGTTGATTCCGCCATATCCCCTGAACCGCTTTATGGACTCGCCCGCCGTGTCGCTTTGCTGGGGTTGAGGGGGCTGGAAAATATTCCGATTGCCCGATTTGGAAAATTGATAACCGCCGACCGTGATGAAATCGAAGCATTGCGTAACATCAAACGCCTCATCCACGGTTACTGTCAGCGCAATGACGACACCAAACCGCTTTCGATCGCTGTGTTCGGTCCGCCCGGCGCTGGAAAATCATTCGGCATAAAAGAGATTGCCAAGGAAATGTTCCAGGAGAAAACGTCCTTTCTCGATTTCAACCTCTCGCAATTCAGCGACGCAGCAGATCTTATCGGTGCCTTCCATCAGGTGCGAGACCGGGTTCTCGAAGGGTTTGTCCCCGTGGTATTCTGGGATGAATTTGACTCGCAAGCCTACCTATGGCTCCAATTTCTGCTGGCTCCGATGCAGGATGGGAAGTTCCAGGAAGGTCAGGTGACTCATCCCATTGGCCGGTGCATTTTCGTTTTCGCAGGTGCCACCAGTTACGACTTTGAGCACTTCGGTCCATCTGAAAAATATCCAAAGGACGATACGGAGGCGAAGGAGGCCTACACCAGCTTCAAACTGGCTAAGGGTCCGGACTTCAAAAGCCGTCTGCATGCCACCTTGAATGTGCTGGGGCCAAACCCGCGTTCGCTCTTCCATTCAGACAATCCTACCGACCAACAGTGGTTGGACGATCCCTCCGACGTCTGTTTTCCAGTCCGCCGCGCAATGCTGCTCCGTGCCTTGCTTGGTTTTGCCGGGAAAAAGGAAAACTCACGCATGGAGATGGATCCTGGCCTTCTCGCGGCGCTGCTTGAAACGCCACATTACATTTTCGGAGCGCGGTCTCTGGAAAAAATCGTTCTCGGCTTGAAAGAAAACGAAAGACACGGCTTGCATCGTTCTGCATTGCCGAGCAACGAGGTCCTCGCCATGAACGTGAAAGATCTGGCTGGTTTCAATAAAATCATGGATCGCAGCCGGCAATTTCAGGAATTTGTCGGTGACCTCGCCCCAGCCATCCACAAGGCCTGGCTGCCTTTAGCCGATCGCGATAATCCGAACCTAGCCGACTTTCAAAAATTGAGCGAAGAAATCAAGGCGGACAACCGTGCGGCTGCTCTCCGCATTCCGCTCTTGCTGGAATTGGCCGGTTTATATTTGGTTCGCTCTCCAAATGAAGTGCCTCCAATTTCTGAAGAGGTGAAGTCACTTCTGGAAAAGTATGAAGCGGTGCTGGCCGAGGAGGAGCATAACTACTGGATGGCGCATAAACTGGCCAGCGGCTGGAAAAAAGCTCCATACCCGAAAGATAAGGCCGAGGAAAAACTTCAACGATCCCAACGTCTCCACTACTGTTTGGTGCCATACGACAAGCTTGTCGATTCCGACAAGGAAAAAGACCGCAACAGCGTCCGCAAATTCCCGGAAATGGCGCAACTTGCCAAGTTTATGATCGTAACGGGACTGTCAACTTATCGAAAATAATGATGGAAGATTAGCGTTGACGTGCGGATTTTGGTCAGGGAAGAGAATATTGAAACATCCATGCGACTCTGTGAATACACGTAACCTCCTGCCAAGTCACAAAAGCTTCAAGACGTGCAGTTCGATAGTCAGAGGCAGTCTCAAAGCGATGGCGAATTCGAAATAGGTTATCAATGTTGGCATGAACCGACAGGAACCTTTGCGTCTGACTTGGTGGTTTAAATTTTCGCATCTGCCGTTCCTTTTGTCGGGTAGGTTGATGCGACAATTCGGTTTGGTTGTTGAGCCTTTTGTGTTGCCGGTGTTCAACTCTGGGCATGATTTCTCATTTTCCGACTCCGTAGCTTTTCAGCTTGTCGGTGATGATGACACGAGGAACATAGGCCATCCCTTTCAAAAGCTTGTGGAAGAAACGCTTGGCGGCTTTCCGATTGCGTCTGAATTGTATCAGGATATCGAGCGTATAGCCATTCTGATCCACTGCACGCCAGAGGTAGTGGTGTTCCCCTTGATGGTGAGCGCGAGCTCGTCCAGATGCCATTCATCTCCTCGTTGGGGTTGCCGTCGTCGAAGAGTATTGGCATAATCTTGTCCGAACTTGAGTGCCCACTGACGGATGGTTTCATAGGTGACAATCACTCCGCGATAAGCCAAAATTTCTTCTATATCACGAAAGCTCAAGGTGAAACGGAAGTAAAGTCTTACCGTGTGGCTGATAATCTCGGCCGGAGACCGGTGTTCGGCATAGTGGTTTGTTTTATTGTCCATAGCCGAACCTTAACGAATTTCAGCCTATTTCTCAACTTAACAGTACTTGGAAATATGCAGAGATAACCGATAAAGATTAGAAACTTCATGCTTTGCTTGTTGATGGGAATGATTCGAACTTGACTGAGGAAGAGAAAGACAAGGACAGGCGTCTTATTTCTGAAAGTATCCCCTGCATGCTAAAAAAAGTCGATTATACCATTGTTATGCTCAAGCATTGAAATGATGAGTTGGTGTCTTCAATCATTCCAAACCTGAATCGTTATGCCGGAATCATCACAGCAACTCTCCTATGAACTTCGAATCGGAGTAACTGGTCACAGGGATCTGTCACAGGAAGCCGCAGTTGCAGAAGCTGTCGACAAGCTGATTGACCATCTTGACAACCTGATTGGCCACAATAAAGATGTTCCCCTTGAATGGACCGTGATTTCACCTCTGGCGAAGGGCGCTGACCGCATTGTAGCAAAATCAATCCTGAAAAAAGAAAGTGCCCGTCTTGAAGTACTCACGCCCTCTCCGCTTGATGAGTACAGCAAAGACTTCAAAGATCCGGACGATTTACAGGAGTTCAATCAGCTGTGGGATCGCGCAGCACTCCATATTGGGCTGCCAAAGAGTTCAGATGGTTATTTGCCTGTCGGTAAAAAAGTTGTCGATGCCTGTGAAATTCTGATAGCCATATGGGACGGCAAACCTTCTCGGGGAAATGGAGGAACTGCCGAAATTGTCAACTATGCTCTTGAGCAGGGGCGAACTATTCTCCGAATTGATGCAGAGAACCCCAATGCCCCGATCATATTGCTCCGTGCAAAAAAACATAAAGGAGAACAAAAAAGTACTCCCGAATATGAAGAGTTCCCGTTAACCGATGAGACAAGTAACCTCACCGAAAACTATCGTCAATTTGTAGAATTTACCCGTGATAAGCATTTCATGAAATTTTATTTTGATGTGCATCATCCCGATAAAAAACAAGACAATCTCATAGAAAAATGTCGTAAGGAAATCCGGGAACTGGCAGTCAAGACAGCATTGCCTGATGGCCAACTCGAAGCGGTTTTAAAGTACCTCGTACCTGCCTATGTACGATCAGACCAACTCGCAACATATAATCAAAACTGGCACGTAAGGGTCAGCATATTGATCCATATTTTGTCGGCATTTGCTGTTTCCGTTGTTGTGTTTCAGGTGATTTTTTACCATGACCTAAACTGAGCTATTCGAAAAACGGTACCTCTTTCAAGGACAGAAATACAAAAAAGAAAGGCAACAAAGCAAAATTATAGCTTTACAGCTTTCATAATCTGGATTTTATACTCAAAAAAG
>Ga0118677_10008044_pt1 | contig 12003 bp, 10 predicted proteins | sample AliMusrvi5mmetaG_FD_86154 | JGI IMG/M metagenome (GOLD analysis project Ga0118677, IMG submission 86154) | reverse complement strand
ACCCGGTGGACACCGCTTCCTACGGCCACAACGTGGAACTGGAATACCTGATGCACCTGGCGCTGAAGACCGCGAAGCACGAAGACGATGCGGACCGGGCCATCTACCGGCGGCTGCTGGACCACGCGGTGAAGCATGGCGTGGATTGGGAGTACGGCGGCATCTACCGCGACGGGCTGCGGGCCACCGGAGAGGCCATCGTCAAAGAGAAGGAGTTCTGGCAGCACAGCGAATCGCTGGTTGCCTTCCTCGACGGGTACGAGCAGTTCCACGAACCCAAGTACCTTGAGGCCTTCGGCAATATCTGGCAGTTTGTGCAGGACTTCATGATCATCAAGGGCGTGGGAGAATGGCGCACGCTGCTTGACCGCCAGGGCAAGCCGATTGATCCGAATATTGGGAACCCATGGAAGGTTTCCTATCACACGGGAAGGTCGATGGTGGAGTGCCGCGAGAGGCTGATGCGGCTGCTGGCGTAAAGGATTGGGGTTCGTGGTATCCCAGGTCTGAAAATCCAGACCTGGGGCACCCGGACTATTGCTCGGTCTTTTCTTGTTCTTCCTTTTCCTCGCCCAAGGGATCGTCGTCGCGGTCGGTTACTTCGGCCAATGCGGCGAGGCGGGTGGCCAGATCTGTGGTCCAGCATTGCTCCGGAGCGCGCCAGCTCCAGTTGCCAGATGCTACTGAAGGCGTGTTCATGCGGGCTTCGGAGCCTAGTTCGAGCAGGTCCTGCGCGGGAGCGATGGCAATCTCCGCAACGCTGGAGGCAATGGCACGGATGAGCGGCCGGACGGGACGGCTGGCCACTTTGCCCACATACGCTTCGACGGCTTTCTGTTCCTGTTTTGTGGCGGCGTTCCACCAGCCGTGCGTGGTGTCGTTGTCGTGCGTGCCTGTATATGCCACCGTGTCGGTTGTGAAGCGGTGGGGCAGGTGGATGTGCGCGCCCTTGCTGTTGAACCCGAATTGGAGCACCTTCATGCCGGGCATGCCCAATTCCAGGCGGAGTGCTTCCACCTCCGGTGTAATCAACCCGAGATCTTCGGCCACCAGCGGCAGCGGGCCCAGCGCGGCTTCAAGCGCGCGGAAGAGCTCAAGGCCGGGCGCTTTGACCCACTCGCCGTTGACGGCCGTCTCCTCTTCGGCGGGGATGGACCAGTAAGCCTCGAAGCCGCGGAAGTGGTCGAGGCGCACGATGTCGTAGAGCCAGCAGGAGCGGCGGATGCGGTCGATCCACCAGCCGAATCCCTGCGCGGCAAGAACCTCCCAGCGATAGAGCGGGTTGCCCCAGCGCTGTCCAGTGGGCGAGAAGTAGTCGGGCGGGACACCGGCGATGGAGATGGGCTTGAGATCTTCGTCGAGTTCGAAGAGATCGGGGTGCACCCAGACGTCGGCTGAATCCATGTTGACGAAGATGGCCACGTCGCCCATGATGCGTATCGCGCTGCGAGCGGCTGCCTTGCGGAGGTCATCCCACTGGGTTGAGAAGGCAAATTGCAGCGCCTGCTCCTGGGCAAGGGCGCGGCCATGGTTTGCGGCTGCCTTGGCCAACGCCTCGGGACGACGGCGGCGAATCGGCTCGGGCCAAGTTGTCCACGCGCCGGTATTGAATTCGCTTCGCAGGACGGCGTAGAGAGCATAGTCGGTGAGCCAGCCGGCCTCAGCGCTGCAGAACTCCTGGAACTGTTGCCACTGCGCGGCGAGCTTCGGGTCGTGCGGGCCGCGGTCGAGGAAGTTGGCGGCCGCCTCGTAGAGCAGCGGGAACTTGCGCGCTTCGACATCGTCGAAGTCCACGTTGCCGCTGCGTCCTGCCAGGCCGGCGAGGCGCTCGCCATCAATCCAACCCCAGTCAGACATGTACTCGAGGCTGATAAGGCTGGGATTGCCCGCGAAAGCCGACGAACTGGCATAGGGTGAGTTACCGTAGCCGGTGGGGCTGAGCGGCAGCACTTGCCAGACATGCTGTTTGGCCGCGGCAAGGAAAGCCAGAAACTGGTGGGCGGCGGGGCCCAGGTCGCCGATGCCGCCATACGACGGCAATGAACTTATGTGCAGCAGAACTCCGGACGAGCGTTGAAACTCCATGGGGCTATTATCGCCGGGAATGGAGATTCAGCCAGTCAGCGGGTCAGCGAGTTAGCAGGTCAGCTTGGCGGCGCGCTTGATTCGTGCATTGAACCTTAGGCCTTGCCCCTCCCCCCTCCCCTAATATTCTGGGCGGAAAATCCTTTTTTTTCAATGGGATGCCGCATGGCTCCCCCTCCAAGAACCTGATTCTATTGGAGTTCGCCGCAGAATCTTCATGACAAAGGGGTTAGGTGCCACCGATTCACAAGAATGCACCGATGATGGTGAAAACGTCTCTTTCGATGGCTTCGAGAGATACCATTCCCCCTTTCGATCCCATCACCTCACTTTTGCAGTGTGCACCAATTGTTGGGATTTATCGGCAAATTGAAGTGATTGAGAATGTGATGGTTGCAGGAAGAATGGCTTGCATGGGGTTCGTGCTGCCCCACCCTTGTCACAAAAACAAGAACGTGACGAGGATGGGACACCCGTCGCCTAGTGCCTGGGGAAGAAACGGCCGGTTGGGGTTTGTTCTGTCCCACCCTTGGCGCAAAAACAAAGACGCGCCAAGGATAGGGCACCCGACCTTATTGGCGGGGTCAGAAGGGCTGGTTGACGTTCGTGGTTTCCCATGTCCCAGAATCGGGACAGGGGGCACCCGGCTCAGTGGTTAGGGAAAAAAAGGCGGATTCGGGGTTGTGGTCTCCCCGGTCTCAAAATCGAGACTGGGGGCACCCGGCTGTCTGGGCTTGACGAAAAAAGAGCCCGCATCTTTTAGGGATGCGGGCTCTCTGTTTCAGCTTACTGCGCTGCGCGGCTGGGCTACTCGCCGGGAATTTCTGGGCCCTGGCCCTGGGCTTTGGCGTTCATGCGGATGCGCTTGTTCTTCTTGTAGTCGCTCATGATGTTGCTGAGGAAGACGTTGAAGGCTTCAGAGCGGCGCTGATCGAGAATCTGGTCGCGCTGCTGGTCGAAGTTCCTGGCGATCTCTTCCGCGGTTGGTTCCTGCTTGTCGAGCAGCTTGGCCACTACGCCGGTACGCTGCGCGTTGATGGGCCCGCTGATGGCGCCGGGAGCCATGTCAAATAGTTGCGGGGCCACCTGGCCTACCTGGCCGAAATCGGGAACCTGGCCGCTTTGACCCACCAGGTCGCTGGTTTTGAAGGCAGCGCCCACGGCCTTGGCGGCCTTGGCCAGATCGTTCATTGACTTGGACTTCTCAGCCAGTTCAGCGGTCTTTTGGCTGAGCAGCTTGGGCAGTTGCTCCTCGCGGTAGTCGTCGGCAACGTGGCTCTTCCAGTCAGCAAAGCTGGGCGCGTGGGCCGGAGCGATGCCGGTAACCTGGAATACCGCGTAGCCTTCGCCGGTGGAAGCGAACTGCGGCGGGTCGCCCTGCTTGGACTCGAAGGCCTTGGCGACCATCTGGCGGCTGTCAGGCAGTACACCGATGATGGTCTGGCGGCCCATGAGGGGCGTGGTGGCCAGTTGAAGCTTGTGCGCCGCGGCGGTCTTCTCAAGGCCGTTCTTGATGGCCTCTGAGGTGAGGGCGTGGGCATAAGCTTCTTCACTCTCTGCCGCCTTCTGGCGGATGAGGGTGGCCTGGATGGTGGGCAGGACTTCGTTGAGGTCCTGGGCGTGGGCGGCTTGCCGCTCTTCAACCTGGACGATGTGGTAGCCGAACTGGCTCTTCACGATCTTTGTGTCGCCGATTTTCTGCGTGAAGATGGCGTTGTCAAACTCGGGAACCATGGTGCCGCGCTGGGCAAAGCCGAGTTCGCCGCCCTTTTCCTTGCTGCCGGGGTCGTCAGAGTTCTTTTTGGCCAGGTCAGCGAAGTTGCCGCCGGCCAGAATCTGCTTGAGCAATCCCTCGGCCTTGGCCTTGGCCGCGGCATCGACCTTGGGGTCGGCGCCGGCGTCAACCTTGATGAGGATGTGCTTGGAGCGGGCCTGCTCGGGGGTGGCGTACTCGGTCTGGTGCGCCGTGTAATAGGCCTTGATCTCCTGCTGGCTGGGCTGCGGCAGGCCGCCGGGCAGATCGTTGTGGGTGAAGGCCAGGTAGGTGATCTTGCGCTCTTCAGGGGCGGCGGTTGCGTAGCGGGCGGCGCTGGCTCTGAAGAATGCCTCGAGGTCGCCATCGGTGGGATTGATGGTCTTGCGCACGTCGTCTACGGAGATGACGGCGTAGTCAAACTTGATCTTGATGTTCTGCTTGCGATAGGTCTCGCGGACTTCCTGGTCGCCCACGGTCACGCCGGCCGTGATCAGGGCCTGGAGCCGCTTGATGGCGATGTCGCGCTGTATTTCGCTCTCAAACTCGGTGACCGAGATGTTGAGGCGGTTGGAGATGAGGGCGGCGTACTGGTCCTGTCCGATGAACTTGCCGTCGGGAAAGAGGACCTGGCCGGTGGGGCCGGATTGCAGGTACTTTATGACATCTTCCTTGGTGGCCTGGATGCCGAGTTTGTCAGCTTCAGCGAGCAGAATCTCCTGCTGCACCATCTGCTGGCCGGCCTGCCGCTCGAAGATGGAGACGATCATGGCGTTGTCAGCATATTGCGGGTTGCGCTGCTGCACCTGCTGACGGGCCATCTGGCTGACCTTTTGCTGGGAAATGGTCACGCCCGAAGAAAACAGGCGGTTATACCAGTGGGGATAGACCACCGCAAACGTGTCAGCCGATGTGGTGCCCATGCCGGTGAGGCCGGGGATCAGGTAGATGCACATGGATACGGAAGCGCCGCCGATGATGACGACGAACAGTGCCTTGGTAAAGCGGTTGTCTCTTTGCAGGAAACGGATCATGGTTGGACTCGAGCCTTCTACTCTCTATGCGCGGAGGTGGCTGAGCCTTGCCCGGGCGGGGCTGCCTGCTTCTGCCACAAATACGCAATTCTCGTACGCAATTCTTGCGTGAGCGATTCACTGCAATTATAGACGACAATGAACCCGGCAAGGTTCGCGATGCTCGGCGTTTGCTGGGGAACAAACGGCGCGGCGCGGGATGCAACGCGAAGCAGGCATTCCGGAGGCCGGAATGCCCGCTGCTTGTTCGAACAAAAAATGGCGATTAGCGCCAGTAGTAGAACCCGCCGGTGAAGTAATACGGGCGGTAGTACACCCGGGGATATCCATACGGATAGGCAGCCGGGTAAGGCCGGCTGTAGGGGGAATTTCCGCGCCGGTAGAGAGAGGGGCCGCCTTGAAAAAGCCCTTCGGAGAGCCGGGCCGCTTCCTGGGCGCTGACAGGACTGAAGGTTACCGGGGCCTTGAGGTGGAAATCGACCTGGGCTTCGGCGGGAATCCAGATGCCGGGCCCGGGAGAAGCGGCCGATGCGGCGGTACCGGCGGCTACACCCGCTCCGGCGCCGATAGCGCAGCCCGTGCCGCCGCCCACCGCACAACCGATAATAGTCCCCATGATGCCGGTGCCAATGGCCTTGCCGGCCGTGGAGCCGCCCTTGCCGGGCCCTTTTACCTTGAATTGATCGGTCTCAAGGGGGTAGCTTTGCCCGCCCAGTTCAAGCGATGTGAGAGTGAGCGCCAGCATGGGACTGCCGGTGAGGGCGCCGGGCTGCTTGACCTCGGTGACCACGCCACGGACGGTTGCGCCGCGCGGAATGGCCAGAATGTTCCCAATGGCAATGTCCTGAATGACAGTGAACTCGACTGGCGTGCCGTCTTTGGCGTGCTTGCTGTCAACCTCGTGGTTGGCCCGCGCCTGCAGCAGGGTTCCTGGAAGCAGGGTGACCGGACCTGTGGCCGTTTCATAGGCGGGGGCGGGAGGCCGGGCGGGGCGCGACTCAGCCGCAGTAATTGGCGATGGGGTCGGTGCTGAGGGGGGCAAGCGGTTGGCGGGAATGGTCCGCTGCGAAGAGCGCTGTCATGGAGTGCGGGGACTTGTCACCGCTTTCCGCAGAGGAGGCTTGCCGACGGGGGCAGAGGCGCTTTTGCTATTTTGTATCTCACGTATTAGATGCTCCGCGCCACGGCGGACAAGTCCGCCCCCTCCCATAGCGGTGACCAGTCACCGCACTCCACGGCGGTGGCAAGCCACAGCACTCCAGCGCCGTTGCTAGGCCTGCCAGGGGATTTCCTTGGCGTTGGCCCAGAGGTCCTCGAGGCCGTAATAGTCGCGCATTTCCTGGTGCATGACGTGGACCATCACGTCGATGTAATCCAACACGACCCAGCGGGTGTCGGCCTTGCCCTCGGAATTGACGGGGCGCTGGCCGTGCCATTCGAGCACCAGGCCGGAGACGTCGCGCAGGATGGCACGCAGGTGGGGCATGGACGAGCCGGCGCACACGACCATGAAGTCGGTGAGGCTGGAGACGCCGCGCATGTCCCAGACGCGGATGTTTTCCGCCTGCATTTCATCCGCCGCTTTTGCACATGCCCGTGCCAGGTCTGCTCCTTGAATCGCCATAAGTACCCCTCGCGGGGAGACCACTATAGCCGAGCTTTGCCGCCGTAACAACTAAATTCATCCCGCGATTGACTCCGGGCGCTTCATGGCGTCCCCTAGGGCATGCCAGAACCGCTAGCCGCCAAGCCGATTTCCTCGAACAAATGGATCTGGGGCTACCTGATGCAAGAGAAGGCGGTGTTTCTACCGTCGCTCGTCGCGCTGTTCGTCACGGCGGGCTTGTCGCTGGCATTTCCCTGGTTTCTCAAGGAATTGGTGGGCAATCCGGTGGATGCGTTCCGCTCGCCGGGGGCGCTCGACCCGCAGAAAGTGCTGGCGGACAGCAATGCGATTGTCCTCAAGCTGGTGGCGGCGCTGGTGTTGCAGGCGTTCATCGGGTTTTTCCGGGTGCAGGGGTTCATTCGGGCTGGGGAAAGCGCGTTGAACCGGCTGCGACGGGACCTTTTCGCCCATTTGGTGCGGCTGCCCATCCCGTTTTTCCAGGAACAACGCACCGGCGCGCTGAGCAACCGGATCTCCGCCGATCTGGGCGTGGTCCGCGAAACCCTGCTGACCACCATTCCGCAGGCGGTGCGCCAAACGGTGGTGCTCATCGGCGGGGTGATCGTCATTTTCATCGCCTCCTGGAAGCTCTCGCTGATCATGCTGGGCAGCGTGCCGCTGGTGGTGTTGGCCATCGCCCTGTTCGGGAAAAAAGTCCGCCATCACTCGAAGCTGGCGCAGGACTCGCTGGCCGAGGCCGGCACCGTCATCGAGGAGACCGTGCAAGGCATCGCCGACGTGAAATCCTTCACCAACGAGCCGTTCGAGGCCACCCGCTACGATTCCGCGCTGCAACGGTTTCTGGCGGTGACGCTCAAGGGCGCGAAATTCCGCGCCTCGTTTTTGTCGTTCATCATTCTGGCGTTGTTCGGCACCATCACGTTTGTCGTCTGGCATGGCGCGCGCATGCTGGCCAACAACGAGATCAACATGACCAATTTCTCCGCGTTCGTGCTGTTTTCCATTTTTGTCGGCGCCTCGCTGGGGTCGTTTCCTGAGATCATCTCGCAAATCCAACAGACCAACGGCGCCACCGAGCGGCTGCGCGAATTGCTCAACACCCAACCCGAACGCACCGACGGCGATGCCTTCGCCAAACTCTCCGGCGCGCTCGCCTTCGACCACCTCTGCTTCCGTTACCCGTCGCGGCCCGACGTGCAGGTGCTCAGCGACCTGTGCTTTTCCATCACTCCCGGCCAGCGCGTTGCGCTCGTGGGCCCGTCCGGCGCGGGCAAGTCCACCGTGTTCTCGCTGATCCTGGGTTTCAATGCTCCGGAAAGCGGCCAGCTCACGTTCGACGAGCGACCCGTCTCCAGCCTCGCCCTCAAGGCCGTGCGCTCGCAAATCGCCATCGTCCCCCAGGAAGTCATGTTGTTCGGCGGCTCGATCCGCGAAAACATCGAGTATGGCAAACCCGGCGCCTCGCTGGATGACATCCACGTCGCCGCCCAACAGGCCAACGCCCATGACTTCATCAGCGCCCTCCCCCAAGGCTACGACACCCTCGTCGGCCCGCGCGGCACCAAGCTGTCCGGCGGCCAGCGCCAACGCGTGGCCATCGCCCGCGCCATCCTCGCCAATCCCCGCATTCTTTTGCTAGACGAGGCCACCTCCTCGCTTGATGCCGAGAGCGAGCGGCTGGTCAACGAGGCGTTGGAGCGGCTGATGAAAGGCCGCACCAGCCTGGTGATCGCCCATCGCCTGTCCACCGTGCGGCATGCCGACCGCCTGTTAGTCTTCAACCACGGACGCCTTGTCGAGAGCGGCACCCACGACGAACTCATCGCCCAGACCGGCACCTATCGGTTTCTGATCGATAGCCAGTTGCTTTGATTCTAACAACCATGACTCTCGAGGTTTCCACCCCCGCCCTGTTGTTTCCGGCCATCAGCCTGTTGTTTCTATCATACACCAACCGCTTCCTGCATCTCGCGGCGCTGATCCGCAATCTGCACCGCGATTGGTTGGAAAAGGGCGATGCGCTGCTGCGCGTCCAAATCAACAATCTGCGCCGCCGCCTCACGCTGATCCGCGCCATGCAATTGTTCGGGGCGGTGAGCCTGTTGCTGTGCGTGCTGTCGATGGTCAACGTGCTGTTCGGTTGGAATGTGCCGGCCATCGCCGCCTTCCTCACGGCCCTGGCACTCATGGCGCTGTCGCTGGTCTGCCTGGTCTATGAGGTGGCCATTTCCGGCGGCGCGCTGCGGATACTGCTCAATGCCGTGGAGGAGGAGAGGTAAGCCAAAAAAGGAAAATGGAAACGGGTGCCGTGCCGTTTTTAACCACAGATTTCACGGATTGAAGAGGATTACACAGAAAATATGACTGCGACCTATCAAATCTTTGACTCACCCAAGAGGTGAATGACGTGAGATTCGTAACTCTTTCATAATCCGTGTAATCCGTGGTTTCTTTTCTCCTTTCCAGCACCAGAACCCGGCGCGACCGGGTGTGGAAAGGAAAGTAACTGCCAAGACATCACCGCAAAGCCGCAAAGTGCGCAAAGGAACGCAGAGCAAAGCAGGATTTTTCCTGATAACCATTCCCTTTGCTCGACTTTCCGTCCTTTGCGGCTCTGCAGTAAATCTTCAAGTTAGTCGGGAGGCTAACGGGAAATGCCCGCCGTCCTTCAGCTCGACAGCAGGCTTTGCACTGAAATGTCCTCGTCCACATCCTCCCAGTGAATACCAACGCCGCGGCCAATCAGGCGCCAATGGCTGCGTTGCAGTGCCGTGGCTTGCAATAGCCGCGGATACCACTCCAAGGGTGCGAACACGCGCCGACCGTCGGCGAGCATCACCTGCAACTCGTCGTCGCTGAAGGCGACATCCACAATGTCCGCAACCGGTTTACTGGCGAATTTCACGAATCATTTGGCCTTTCGGTTCGCCACTCTGTGAGCCCATTTGCTCCGCCGCCATGGATGACAGACGCTGCCGCGCTTGGGCTCGAGAACTCTGTATCTTTAGTGAACATGAGGAATCCGTTGCTTTCAACAAGGGTGCCATCTGCGACAAGCCCTTTGCGCAAGGCTATAGGGCACCTCTAAAAACCATGTTTTCTCGTAGTATTTGGTCTCTCATATCTTCAGACTAACATGACATACCGTCCGAATGAGCTAACTGCCCCAGTCTGGCACCCTGAAAGAGGTGCCCAACGGGTTTTTGGTGGGGAGTTCGGGTGTTCATTTTCCGATTTACTATATGTCTTACCAAGTTCTGAGTTCGAGTCGTTCGATTTGCTCAAGACGGATCATGTTGTACACCAAGTTCGTCATCGCGACAGCGCCGTGGTTTCTGTTCATTCCTATGCAGCGGTTCCACGCAGCGCGCATGCACATGCACATTGTACCGAAGACGTGTTCCACTCGGACCCGGATGCGGGACTTTGCCCGATTCCTCTTGCGTTGGCGGGCGGTAAGTGGCTTGTTTCTATACGCACGTTCAATGACCTTTCCTTTCACGCGTTTGCGCTCGAAAACTTCTTCGCAGGCCTCACCAGTGTAGGCACTGTCAACATATGTAACTGGATCTCCCTCCGCAAGCAAGTCATCCAACGCCTGACTGTCATGCACCGACGCGCTGGTGACTCGGAAATCGTCAATCAATTTGCTCTTGCTGTCGACCTTCACATGGTTCTTGTAACCATAGTGCTTCTCATCGTTCTTCTTGGTCCAGCGAGCGTCCAAGTCCTTCTGTCGGGCCATTTCCGGCTTTTCATCCCACCCGTCGGGAGTCTGACCATCCTTAATCTTTGCGTTGTCCTCTCGCGAGTTGCGCTGGCGCGGGACATCGACGAACGTAGCATCTATCATCTGGCCCTTGTGCGCGAGGAGTCCGCGCTTGTCAAGCACCTCATGGAATACTTCGAAGGCCGTGCTTTGCAGGTCGTTGGTTACCAGCGTCTCACGGAACGCCCAAATGGTTTTCTGGTCTGGAGACTTGTCTGCCTCGGTAACGCCGAGGAATCGCTTGAAGCTGAGCCGGTCGGTGATCTGGAATTCAAGCTGAGCGTCGCTAAGGTTATACAGATGACCGATGACCAACACCTTGAACATCAGAAGCGGTGGAAACCCAGGCCGCCCTCCCGGTCCCTTCGGATCCGCCTTCGGAATCAATCCCATAACAGGCTCGAAGACGCTCCAGTCTATCACTGCGTCAAGCCGTGCCAATGGGTCACCCATCTTGTGCAATTCCTCAAGCCGCTCAGTCGTGTCGAACAGCCCCCGTTGTTTTGGTTCGATATAGCTTGCCATGACGGAGCTAACTATTCAGAAACCTATCTAACACGCAAGCGAAATCTTAGAAATATTATCTATATTTTGTGGACCTGTTAGAAGGGTTTTTAGATGTGCCCTTAAGCTATTCTCGGTCGAGATCGACGGCCGGCTATTTGGCTTGATTGATGACTCCGACGGCGACACGCCCAGAGTGACGCTGTGGCCGAACGATCTGACATTCTTCCCACCCTGGAATGGCAACTACGACACCTAATCAACAAGACACAGAACAAATCGCCGCTGCCGACCGGCTTCAGCACCACTGTTTCACCTCAACCACTACGTCTTCGCCCGGCGGCAGGGCTCGGCGTTCTGCCGAAGAAATGAAAACAACAATGAAGATCTGTGTGACCTTGGCGATTGCAACGATCACTCTAGTTGCGCCGACATGCCTGTCAGGATGCAAGAGCAAAACTGCATCCCAAAAACCACAACAGGTTATCTGCACCTCAGACGACATCGTCAAACTAACATCCGACCTAAAAGAATTCGGAGAAGGTGATGCTATTTCCCTTAGCTCGTTCACACAATTCATTGAACGTGATCGGCATGGTGAGTGGACTCTGGACAATGGAGTAGGAAACTTCGACTATTTCGTTGTCGAGTATCTGTCAACCAAGTGGAAAGACGTGCGGATCTGGGCAAAGGCCTGTCCTATGACGTCAGACGAAAAGACTAAGGAGTACGACGGGCCGATCTCCGACATGAGCATTATCATCTCCACTGACAAGTCGAAGATGGCCCTAATCAACATCATGGTGAATGGAAAAGTCCGCTGGTGACGAATAGACATAGGACAACAGCAAAGCGAATAGCGACACAAAAAGAAGGCAGAACAAATCGCCGCTGCCGACCGGCTTCAGCTCCACAGTTTCACCTCAACCACTACGTTTTCGCCCGGCGGCAGGGCTCGACGTTCTGCCACAAATGATGAAGCGTAAAATTCCTCGATTCTTGATCTGGACTGGAATTCCATTTGCCATTGCTGGTGCGATTCTTGGCGGCGGCTTTTTTTCCGTTAATTTGCTAGAAAAAAGTAGTGCTGGTTGATCTGACGGTGTACCTACACCGTCTGTTTTGAACAAACGTTTAAACCAACCAACACTATGAAGAGAAATAAAGGCATTAAGGCCCCGGTGCAAGCCGGGATTGAGGATTTCAAGGGGATTTTTAAGGATCGGCTCCG
>Ga0118677_10013114_pt1 | contig 12004 bp, 10 predicted proteins | sample AliMusrvi5mmetaG_FD_86154 | JGI IMG/M metagenome (GOLD analysis project Ga0118677, IMG submission 86154) | reverse complement strand
CTCCAAGAGGTGGTGAATCCTGGCGGCAAGCTTGAGGTGAAAGTGTTGAGGAAAGGGATGAAGAAGGAGGCGGTGGATGCGGAGATGGAGCGGCTGCAGCGGAGCCGGGATGTGGCGATTGGCAGGATGCTGCGCTGCCGTGTTAGATATTTTACGGACGGGGCGGTGATCGGGAGCCGGGGATTTGTGGATGAGGTGTTCCGCTTGTGCCGTGACCGGTTCGGGCCGAGGCGCCATGACGGGGCGCGCAAGATGCGGGGCAGCGGAGCGGCGGCCGCCGAGACCTTGTGGAGTGTGAGGGATTTGAAGAAGGGGATCGGGTGAGAATATCCCCCTCACATTTCCCAGACGCGGGAGCGGAGGGCCTCGGCGGCGGCGCGGGTTTCGGCGTCTTTTTTGCTTTTGCCCTTGCCGGTGGAGAGAACCATCGAGCGCCATGAGACTTCGGCTTGGAAGACGCGGCGGTGGTCGGGTCCGCTTTCGCTGATGATGCGGTACACCGGGGCCTGGGGATGGATCGCCTGGAGGTGCTCCTGCAGTTCACCTTTGGGGTTCCGTTCCTCGGGGCTGTGGATCATGCTGCCGATCTCCGCTTCGAACAAGCGCAGCACCAGTGCGCGGGCGTGCTCCATGCCGGAATCCAGATAGACCGCGCCGATCAGCGCCTCGAACGCGTCCGCCAGAGTCGATAGCCGGCGGCGGCCGCCGGTGGCTTCCTCGCCTTTTCCCAGCATGACGTAATCGCCCAAGTGGATGGCTATGGCGAAGCGGGCCAGTGCCCGGCGGGACACGACGCGTGACCGCAGTTTGGTGAGGCGGCCTTCGGTGGCATCGGGGAAACGTTTGAAGAGTTCCTCGGTCACGATCAATTGCAACACGGCATCGCCGAGGAATTCCAAGCGCTGGTTGTCGAAATGCGGCTTTTGCGATTCGTAGGCGAGACTCGGATGCGTCAATGCCTCCGCCAGGAGCAGTGAATTGCGAAATTTGTAGTGGATCCGGCTTTCCAGCGGCTGCATCGGTCGATTGGCTATGGGGCCTTCCTCCCCGCCCGGGCTTCACACGCATGACCCCCCGATGGGAAAGATGGGGTGATCGACGGGACTCGAACCCGCAACAACCAGAATCACAATCTGGGGCTCTACCATTGAACTACGACCACCATTTGACGGCGGGCGGCAGGCTTACGCGATGACCGCCGGTTTGAAAAGGTAAAAATCACGAGATGGGACGGGAAAGGGTGAATCGCCCGTGCGCGGGCCGTTTTTTTCATGCCGTTCAGGTCAGGTATTTGGGGTGCTCTCAGGTTTACGCTGTCGCTGGACACCAGCGTGGTGGGAACGCCGATGGATCAGGGTGCTGGAGGCCAATCACCCCCGCATTCTGAAGGAGATCCAGGTCATATTCTGGAATTCCTGGTTGATTTTCCGTCAATTCAGAGACGGGGTTCTAGCGTTTTTTCCGGCGTTTCGGCGGGGTGAAGGGGCTGCCCTTGCTTTTCGCGTGTTTGCCGGTGCGTTGGCCGGGGGCGGCGGATTTATCGGAATCATCGTTCGCTGGCGCGGTTTCGTGTTCCTCGGCATCGGCGAAGCGTTCGTTCCAATCGGTGAGGGCCAACTCGTATTCGCGCCAGGCGATTTGCTCGCAGATGGGTGACAGGTAATATGCGACATAATCCGGATCCCGGGCGAGTTCAGGCGAGATCTGGTTGATGTGGTGGGGTTTCGGCGGTTGGGGTTTGGTGAAGCGGAAGTCTTCGGGTCGCGGCAGATAGGGTGCCATGATTTCCTTCATCACCCGGACGCTCGGGTGTTTGTTAGGGAAAAGTTTGGCGGCCAACAGGCGGCCGTGATCGTAGGACCAACGCTCTGTGGTCGGTATCAGATCATGATCTTCCGGGGTGCTGCCGGCAACAATTTCACAAAACCGTTCGGTCTCCGCAGCGGTAAGTTTCTGGGAAAGCTTGGCCTCGCGCTTGCGGACGAAGCGCTCCGGGTCCAGCGCCTGTGCCTTGAGCAAGGCCACATAAGCGCGGGTCACGCCGAATTCCTTGCCCAAGGAAACCGCAGTTTCCCCGGCCAGCACGCGGCGGGTGATTTCATCGCGCTGATCCTGATTCAGGCGTGGCATTGAGGATTGGCTCATGGCAGCGGATCCAGAAAATATTTCCTGCGGCGATAATCAACCCCCGAATTCTAACAGCGACCCCTTGTTGATTCGATGAAAACACCGAAAAAAAGGGGGCCGCGCCCCCGCGCGACCCCTTTTTATTCTGTCATGAATGTTTTGAAACCGGGGACATCTCCCCTTGACGGAGGCAAATCTGCCTGAAAACCGGGATCTTGTCATGTCCCTAAGATTTGGGACATGGGGATGTGTGAACCCCGATCCCCACAGCGACTCAGGCGATGAGGATCAGCCGGGCGGTGAAGAGCGCCGAAACGGCGAGCACGGTGAGGGCGGCGGAACCGGCGATGCGGTCGGTGATGGTGGAGATCGGACGGTTGGGGGACTTGGAATTGGGAAAGACGATGAGGGCATAGGCCATGCCGGCCAAGAAGCCGCCGAGGTGGGCGGCGTTGTCGATGAAGCGGAAGCCGATGAGGCCGACGAGGCCGGTGAGGAGGACACCGGCGAGGAGGCGGCGTTTGGCGGGGCGAGGGACGAGGCGGCAGTGGAGCGATTCGAAGACGAGGAGGAAGCCGAGCCAGCCCATGAGTCCGCCGGAGGCACCGACCGAGGTGGCAGTGATGAAGCGAGCCGAAGCTTCGCCGCCGACACAGGCGGCGAACAGGAAGACGAGTGGGAGGTGAGGCCAGCGGGCGAAGGCTTCCATACGTTTGCCGAGGTATGCCAAGGCAGACGCGTTCATCAGGAAGTGCACGACGTTGCCGTGGAGCAGCGGCGCGGTGAAGAGTCGCCACCAATCGCCCTGCAGGTAGCGGTCCTTGACCAAGCCGGCGGCGCTGATGCCGTCCCAGTTTTGAAACAACGAGAACAGTGCCCGCAAGCCCGACGATCTGACCTCGCCGAACATTTGAGCCAAGGCCACCATTCCCAACAGTCCGAGGAAGATTCCGGTCACCGGGGCCTTTTGCCAAGCCAGCCAGGCTTCGAAGCGCAGCATGGGTAGGCCGGCGGCAAGATCACCGTGGGTCAGTTGGCCGAGATCCTGGAGGCGTTTGCGCGATTGGTACCAGGGGATGAAGGCGAAAATCAGGAACATCAGCAGGGTGATGCCCATGGACACCGAGGTGAGCACCGTGTGCAGGGCGAATTCCAGATGATCGGTGGTGGAGGTGAGGCGCGGCGCATAGGCCAAGCCCTGACAAAACATGTACACGGCAAGTCCCGCGAGCAAGCCACCGAACCAATGGACTTTGCCGCGCGCATCCGACAGATCCTCGGTGGCGCGGCGGTGGCGCGTGGCGAACACTGCGGCAGCAGCGTCCGGCATTTCATCGGGCAGGACAAGGTGACCGCATCCGGGGGTCCAGACCAAATCCACGCCGGTTCCGCAGTCGTCACGGATGGCTGCAATCAACGCCTCGGGCGAGTCACACGGGTGGGGTTTCTTTTTGAAATCCATCCACCCCCAACCGGTGGGAGCGTTTGGGAAGGCATCGGAACGAGCCCAAATCGGGACCTCGTGCGTGGAATCATGGGTGGCTTGCGTCACCCTGGGGAAGCGTCAAGGTTGGGCGGATTTATCTTCCGAAGTGCCGGAGCCACCCGCCGGCGGGGCCGGTTCAGTCGGAGGGGCCGCCGGATCCTTAGCTGGGGTCTCCACCTTAGCTGGGGTCTCCACCTTAGCTGGGGTCTCCACCTTAGCTGGGGTCTCCACTTTGGCTGGGGTCGTGTTTTCCTGGGATGATTCGTCGCCGAGAGCTTTCGGGTTGTCCGTTTCTTTCCTGGGTTTTTCAGGTTTGGCTTGTTCCACCTTGGCGGCGGGAGGTTTCGCCAGCGTGATTTTTTTGTTCTTATGTCCGATCAGGACCGCCAGGATCAGGCTGAGCAGGAAGAACATCGTGGCCAGGTACACGGTGCCGCGTTGGAGGACGTTGGTCGTGCGGGCACCGAATACCTGATCGGTCACGCCAGCGCCGAAAGCGGCACCCAGACCTTCCTGTTTCGGGCGCTGCATCAGGATGAGCAGAATCATCAGGAGACAAACAATAACGAAGACCACCAACAGGAGGTCGATACTAATGGAGAGCCAGTCAATCGCAGCTAGATTCATGGGCGCGGGACTATGGGGGGGTCTTCCCACGTTGTAAAGCGGCGAGTTTAGCCAATTTTTCAGCCCCAATCCGCCAGCGGACAGAATCAAGCCGGGCGGGAACCATCCCCCCCCGGCCTGATTTTCTGATTCACGCGGTTCAGAGGTCTTCCTGCTTGATATCGATGGCCGCGTATTCGCCGTCCTTGCGGCGATAGACGATGGTCAGGCAATCGCGGCGGGCGTTCCGATAGAGAACGAACGGGCGGTCGGAAAGTTCGAGTTGCATGATGGCATCCTCCTTGTACATCGAACGGATCGTGTAGTTGTCGGGGTGGATGATGTAGGGGACGGGATCGTTTTCCGCGCCTTCCGGGTGATCCAGAACGTCCGCAGTGAAGAAGCGTTCATCCAAGTGCCGGATCGACTCGTTGCGATGCGGGCGGTGTTTTTTCATCAGGCGCGTTTTGTGTTTGCGCATGCGCCGGGCGATTTTTTCGATTGTTTCGTCGAGGGCGACATACATGTCCTTGCCTTCGGTGTGAGCTTCAATCGTGATGTGATTGGCGCAAAAGAGAATAATTTCGGCGACATGCCGGTTCTTATGGGCGTCGAGAATGGCTTTCGCTTCGATGATTCGCGGGTAATCGAGGTGGAGGCTCTCGATTTTCCGATGGGCGTAATCACGGAGCGCATCAGTCACTTGTTCGTGCCTCACCGTGACGGTGATCGGCAGATTGACGTTGGCGGTTTGCATGGTTTTGTTGGTTGGTTTGTTTCAAATGGATGGCAGTTTCAACTACCCTATCCGCATATAGATTGAACCAGAATCGGTGAGAATGCCATGTTCTTCTTCAGAAAATCTCCGATTTTTCACAAGTTCCGCAGAGACCGGTGGTCAGTGGCCCGATCCGGCGGGGGGGGATTTCGTTTTGTCGCCCGATTTCGGAGTCGTGAGATCCTCGAAAGTTGGCGGGTTGCCGGTGGGATTTGCCGTTTTCGCAGATGCCGCATTCTCGAACAGTTCCTTGAAATTGTCGGTGGGGGCGGCGGCGGAACCTCCGATTTTCAGTGAGAGCCAGCGAAAACCATCCTTGGCCGGGCCAAACATCGAGTCGAACGAGGCGGATTTGGATGATTTGATCATGGCTTCCGCGACAGCCACCTCGAAGTTGCCGGACAGGCTGCGGTCCGGTTTCAAGGTCAGCGAGCCCCGCAAGGCCATGTGGCCCTTGTTTTCCAAGCTGAGATCGCTGATGGTGACATTGCCGTGGGAGCGGTGGATGACCCCGGTGACTTCGGTGTCAAACACGGGTTGTTCGAACCAAACATCCCCCAGGATTTGGGAGAGTCCGACGAGGAACGGGAAGCCGCTGAGTCTGAAGGGGGAGGTCAGGGAGGACATCACGGACCTGCGGAACGCTACCGTGAGTGAGGCATCGGGGCTCTCGCCCATGTTGAAGGTGAGGAGGTTGGACTTGGTGTCTGCCAAGGTATCGATTTTCCCTGAGATCAGCCGCCCCAGGTCGGCCCCCACAATGCCTGATAGCAGGTAGCCGCTAAGGCAGATCTCAAGCTTGGAGGACCGCTCCGGCACATAAGGGTAGATGGTTCCGACGAGTTCGAAAGCCCCCTGGTTGTCGGTTTCATGCCGCAGGCGCATGACGACGACATCCACGTCGGGACCGCGGAATTCGATGTGCGCCCGGTCCATGCGCAGTTTCGGCCAACCGGGGATGGTGATGTCGCCGTGGTTGAGGATCAGTTGGGTGTGTTCTTTGGAACCTACCGGATAGAACGAACATTCGGAATTCCGCATGCGGACAAGGGGGGCGGCAGGATCTCCGAGAATCATTTCGGTTTTGGTGGCGGCATAACTCTCGAAACGGACGGGCGGGTTTCCTGCGGAGGACGGGGTGTCACGGATGGGTTTGTCCGGTTGGGGAACTTGCAGGACCAGGGTGGCTTCAGCGCATGTCATTTCCTCGCCGGTCAGCGATTGGCCGAGAAAACTGAATGGCGAAATATCGGCCTTCACGGTTTTCATGGTGAGGGACTGGAGTGCGCAGCCATCCGGCCAGGTGAGGGATATCCGGTCGGCATTGGCACTGGTCGGACTCATGCGGAACTGCTCCAACTCGGCGCGAGCGCCGCTGCTCTGCGAGATTTTCTGCAGCAGGCGCTCGCGGAATGGGGCGCTATTGGCGAACACGATGGCGGTGCCCATGCCGATGATTGCGGTGAGGACGAAAACCACTCCCACCGCCACCTGGATCATGCGGACCCGGCGGTAGTGCCTGCGTTCTTCCTTGTGAGGCTGTTGGGTCCGACGCTTGCGCTTGCGCACCTTGATTGCCTGGCTGCCATCCGCGCGGGTTACCAATTCGCCATCCTCAATCGGGTCCTCCGCCGGGCGGTTCTTCAAACGCTCCAACATTTCATCGACCGAGTATTTTTCCGGTTCGCTTGGGGCGGACATGACAGGAATGCGGGATATGGCGAAGTCAGCGGCTGATCACCGGTTCCGGTACGGACGTCCGGTCGGATCCAGGAGTTCAATGTGGACGAGGAAAATAATGGCGGTATTGACCGTCTGTTTGGAGTTGGAGGTGAAGAGACGGCCGATCAGCGGGATGTCTCCCAACACGGGAACCTTGTCTTCCACGTTCTGCACGCGTTCCTGCACCAACCCGCCGAGAGCGATGGTCGCACCATCCTCCACGGTCAGTTGGGTGTTGAGCTTATGGTTGCTGAACACGGGCATGAGAATCTGGTTGGGCGTGATCGGTGTCGTTTCCGAGCCCCCCAGGAGGGTCGTCGTAGTGGTATTGATGGGCGTGCCGTAGTTGACGAAGCCGTCCAACGCGCTGAACTGCGGGGCGAGGGTGACATCGACGAAGCGCTTGTTGGCATCCGCCACGGGCAACACTTCAAGGGAGATTCCGACGCTCCTTTCTTGAAAGGCGGTAGGCGTTGCGGGGGTGGCCGGGGTGGTGCCTTGGGTTCCCACGCTTTGCGGCAGTTGCGGAGGTTCGTATTCGGTTGGATACCTGATTTCCTGGATGATTTCGACTTTCGATGATTGGCCGCTGCGGGTGACAATGGCGGGTTGGGCCATGAGATCCACGTTCTTTTTCTGAGCCAATCCGCGCAGGATCATTTGCACCTGGCCATCCTTGAATAAACCGGTCACGGCCAGAATGCCTGGTGCCACGGAACGGGTCTGCGCTTCGCGATTCGGATTGTTGACCAGGTTGTCGAGAGCGTCGCCTTTGATGGCATAGTCGCCGGAACGAAGGCCGTTGGTGGCAACTCCCGGGTTGGCGGAGGCGGTGGACAACGCGGGAATACCCGGGATGGCGATGCCATTGACCGGGCTGATGAAATCGTTGCCGGTGCGTGGAGTGCCATTACCGAGGGTGCCGCCACCGGCGAACAGCGAGTTCGCACCATTCACCGGGAAAGGACTGATGAGCCAATCCAATCCGAGTTCCTCCAGATTCGTCTTCTGGATTTTGATCATCGTCACCTTGACGACCACCGCCACCGGTTCGGTCTTGGTCATCGCCTCGATGAGTTGGGAAATGATTTCCTGGTTGGTCGCGGTATTGATCACCCGCAGGGTGTTGCTGGTGACGATGTAGCTGGCGTTGGCCCCTTCCGGGAACGTGATTCCTTGTTTGGTAAGCGCTTCCTGGGCACTGAGGCGTTTGGCGAGCAAGCCTTCTTTCTTGGTGGTGCCGGCGGCGGCGAACGGATCCTCGGCCGGGGCATCGGCGCTGGCACCGCTGCTCAAACTGGAAATAAAATCCGGCGGCACCCGGTAGCTGCGCGAAATCAATTCGTCCGAAGACGATCCGGTCGGGGTGATGATGACGGAGAATTCGTCGGTTTTGTAGGCTGTCTGGGTAACCTCCGTGATGTATTTGAGAATCTGCGAGATCGGGACTTGGGTAAGACGCAGGTCGATGCGCTTGCTGCGGATGCGTTTGGCGAGTTCGGAATCCGGAGGGCCGAGGTTGACGGTGAAATTCACCCCCCGGTGCGCGGGGTCCGGCTCAAAGGTATCGAATTCGGCAGCCCGCGTGCGGAGGAAATCGAGCGCGTCATCCAACGACGCCTGGTCGAGCAAGATTTTCGGGATGACAATCCGATCCAGCTTGGCGGCCACGGTGAGTTTGCCAAGTTCCGCAGGATTGGAACCGGGGTCCAATGGGGTGGTGCCGAGATCTGGCGCGGGCACCTGTTGTTCCCATGCGGCGTCCACCTGGCCGAGCATTTCGGCGCGTGTTTGGTCGTAGGCGGATTTGGCATAGGTGCTTTTGGCAAGCGCCACTTTTTCCATGCCACGGCGGGCCGCGCTGTTGGTCGGATCGACGTGCAACACCTCCTGGTAAACTTTCGAGGCCTCGGCGAATTTCCCGAGGTTGTAGGCACCCTCGGCGGTGTAGAGCTTGCGCCGCACGGCATCGACGTTTTTTGCGTGCGCCGCATCAAGCGCCGGATTGGTGCGGATCGGATCATCGAGTTGGGCGCGGAACGCCAGCGCCGCGGGATCGTTAGGTGCCACACCATCGCGCAGGACCTTGTCCACGGCGGACTTGGCCCCGGCCACATCACCTTTTCTGGAAAGCACGCGGGCCTTTTCGATGGACGCCTGGACGTAGCGGGTGACGGCCGCCGCGCGGAGTTCCGAGGACACCGGAGCATCGGGAATCATGTCCACGGTGCCCGCGTAAGCTTCCACGGCATCCGCGTAACGGCCTGCCTGATAGGCCTCATCACCCTTGCGGAGCAATTCCCGGGCCTCTTCGATGGAGGAATTGCGGCGGGCGCGCTCGCGTTCCGCCAGACCCGCGCCGGTGGCCGGGCCGCCTGCTGTCAGATCGGCGGCAAGACATGCGGAAATCCACAGTGCGGTCCGGCAGAGTCTCGGGAAAACAGGTTGGGATGTCGGCATACGCGTGCTTCGCGCCGATGTATAGATGGGTTGGGCGTCAAGCGTAAGCGCAAAATCCGAAAATTTCATTTTTTTGGGATCCACGGGAATTCCAGTTGGATTTCACGGTGTTTCGGGCGGGGTGGGCGGTACCGGAAACATATCGGCAATCGGTCCGTGAGCGGTGGGAGGATTCTTGCGATGAGGAGTTTGATGAGGTTCACGCATGGAGTGTTCACATGAACTGGTCATGATGTCAAGTGGCTGTTTTTCTGGTGGTGATTTATTCCAGCGGGGCGGCGGCGAGGGCCTGGCGGGCGGCTTGGCAATCCGTTTCGATCCGGGCTCGCAAAGCGTCGAGCGAAGGGAAATTCATTTCGGCGCGCAGGAATTTCATGAAACGCACCTCGAGGCTGCGGCCATAAAGATCACCGGAGAATCCGAACAAATGCACTTCGAGCAAGCGCGGTTTTCCACCCAAAGTCGGGCGTATTCCCAAGCTGGCGACTCCGTCCCACACCCGATCCTCGGCGTCGGTGACGCGCACCGCCCAGACGCCGTCGGGCGGCAACTGGCTGTCCGCAGTGGCAAGATTGGCTGTCGGGAATCCCAGTGTGCGGCCGAGTTGCTCGCCAGCCACGACCTTGCCGCTCACCGTGTAAGGTCTGCCGAGCATGCGGGCCGCCGCCGCCAAATTGCCGTCGCGGATGGCTTGGCGGATGCGGGTGCTGCTGATCCGGTCGCCGTCGAGCATCACCGGCGGCACGGCTTCCAGGCGGAATCCGTATTTTTCCGCCTCCCGCCGGAGCAACGGCACGTCTCCGCTGCGGTCGTGGCCGAACCGCCAATCCTCGCCCACCGTGATCGTGCGCACCGGTGCCGCCATCAGCCGCGCGATGAACTCACCGGGTTCCATCGCCGCCAGCGCCTCGTCGAAATGCAACGCGATGAACAACCCGGCTCCCAGATCGCGCACGATCCGTGCCTTGTGATCCAGCGTTTCCAACAACGAGGTTGGTGCCTTGCCCGGCGCGCACACCCGGATCGGGTGGGGATCGAACGTCAGCAAACCCGCCAGGCCGCCTTCTTCCGCAGCGGTGCGCACGGCCCGCCCGATCACCGCCTGATGGCCGACATGCACCCCGTCGAAAACGCCCACCGCCAAATGCAGCGGTTCCCCAAGCGCGGCAAGTTCTTCCAAGCGGTTCCGAATCAACACCCCGACGCCATAGCCAAGCCCGGCCGATCCGACAAGCCCGGATCACTCAAGCTTGAAAAGCGAGCTTGCCAAAAGGCCGGATCACGGCTTGTTTTCTCTCCGCCGCCGGGCGAAACGCTTGAAAAGCCTCATAGTGTAATGGTAACACACCGGATTCTGATTCCGTCATTCTAGGTTCGAGCCCTAGTGAGGCTGCTTTGCGTTTCCCGCTCATGGCTCTTTGGCAATTGCCCACCGCAGCTTGGCCGGGCTGCTCCTTGGATTGAGCCTGCGTTCTTCCGGTCTGGCGGTGATGACGCCCACGCTGATGCGAGGCGAACACCCCGCCGCACTTTCTCTGATTATTCGTCTGTGGCATGATCACGAGGAATTTGCTTTTGAATTTGCTTTTGTGCTTTTGGGTTGAAAGCCGTGGGAAGAGCCGGTGGCCGGACCGGAGGGCGGGAAAAAGGGGGGTGATGAGTGGATCACGGTGGGGAGCGATGGAGTGACCAAGTTCCGCAAGTTCCGCCATCGCCATAGATCATTTGAGTCTCCAACTGTAAGGGCAGAAGTTTCTTCGGATTTATTCGGACTACAATTTCTCCAACCGCTCGACCGGGAGACCGGTGGCCGCTGCGATGGAGGCGGCATCGAGACCGAGGGCTTTCATCCCGGCAGCGGCCTTGAGCAGTCCTGCGGCCAAGCCCTCGGCATGGCCTTCCTTGAACTTGCCGCTCAGCAGCGTGCGTTCGCGGCTCACCGCGTCCCAGAACGCGTCGTAGCGTTCGAGTTGACCGGGACTGAAACCGCATTCCTCGGCGATGGCCAGCGCCTGGCGCAGCGGTTCGGAGATGCCCACCTGTTCCCGGAACTCATCCACCGTGGCATGGCCCCGGGTGCCCGCGTGGCCGGCTTCCTGCAGGAATTTGAGCCAGGCCCAACGCAGTTTGCGCGCCTCCTTCGGTCGGCTTTCCCGGTATTTCGGCAGCTCGATGAACACCAACCGCAAACCATCAAGTATCCGTTCCGGCTTGCCGGTTTCGACAATCCGGTAGTCGTGGTAGTAGCTGTCCGGATCGGGATCGTAGGTGTCGTCCAGGATGCTCAGGCCATAGACCGGGCAGAGCATTTCGTAATGTTCGCCTTTTTCCAGTAGCCGCACATACGCCTTGCTGGCGTTGAAGAGCACCCGCTGCAAAAACGCATTGGTCCAGGCCATCTGCATTTCCACGATGAACTGGCGGCCGGCGGCGTCCCGGCAACGCACATCCACGATGCTGTTTTTGATGAGCGGAATATCGGGGACCTGCTCGCCTGTCAGGTATTCCAGCGAGGTGATGAACTCGCTTTCGCCCTCGAAGGGCAGCACGCCGTTGAGAAACTCGCGCAGGATGTCCGGGTGTTCACCGAAAATGCGCTTGAACACAATGTCGCTGCGGGGATCGAGAAAGCGAGTCATGCCGGAGGTAGGCTAGCCGCCTGCATGGCGGTGTCAAGGTTGGGAGGACTCGCGGTCCTTGAGGCGCTTGCCGGCTTGCAATCACGGCGGGGATGGGTACAAACGGACTTGTGACTGAGCCTGTTAACCTCCGCCCCGATCAGACCGGGCGGCTGCGGATGGGGCTGCGCCGGGGCGGAGGTTAAC
>Ga0118677_10013113_pt1 | contig 12004 bp, 12 predicted proteins | sample AliMusrvi5mmetaG_FD_86154 | JGI IMG/M metagenome (GOLD analysis project Ga0118677, IMG submission 86154) | reverse complement strand
TTTTGATTTTAGCTTGACTCGGGTGGTATGCTGATTCTAGATTCAGGCATACTGCTGGCCTTATCTTTGTCATGCGGTTATAATTTTGAAGTTTGAGAAGTAGAACCACCCTGTACTCGTGTAAAGGCCGAAACAGGTGGCAAAGCGCTCATGAGCTGATGAGCATTCAAGCTAGGGAGATTTCAGCTTTGTAAAAAAGTTAAATTTGCTTATATTTGCAATAATGAATGTTCCTTTAATGCTTAACGCAAAACTTCTTTTATGAAAAACATTGCACTAATCATTACTTTTTCTCTTCTTCTAGGTGTTTCAGAAGCCCAGACTATAAATTGCAACCTGACACTTATTACTAATATTGAGAATTTTGATGTATACAGGCACAATCCGTCAAATGCCATAATGTATAAAGCCAAAATGTATATTGATGCTGACGGAAGTCCCCGGGCCTACGGTCCAAACAACACCGGACTAGACTATACAGCCAATGCAGGTTATTCTGGCAATTGGTGGGGCGTAGTTTCAGACGGCAATGGAGACCCGGTAATACAAGGCACGAGCGACCCCTATCCCGGCATGTATGTTTCAACAACTTCCCTTACAAACGCTGCTTATGGCATTACCAATCCCTTAAGATATGTAAATTCAGAGAGTGTTCCGTTTTTCGTTTTACCTACCGCTCTGGTTAGTTTGGGGAGCATACATATCGGTGATATTAGTTACGTTTTCAATACGGTTACAGGCCAGGGTTGTTTTGCTATATATGCTGACTCCGGCCCTGCAGGAAGCCTTGGCGAAGGTTCTATATATCTCGCCACCCAGATAGGGATAAACCCCAATCCTAAAACAGGAGGTACTTCTTCCGGCATTATTGATTATATTGTTTTCCCTCAGTCGGGCTATGGGCAGGGAACTATTCCAACATTAGCTCAGATAGACAGTATTGGTGCACTGCATATAAATGGTGTCGGAGGTATTGGCATAACAGGCTGCCTTGATAATGTTATCAACAACCCTGTAAATCTTCTGGCTACACGTGCTGCATGCCCTGCCAACGATGAAGTATTTACATGGACAAACTCAGGTTCCAACTGGCATGTAGATATTTCAACTACTTCAAACTTTGCTAACTATTGGTGGAAATTTGTTTCGGCTGTAACAAGTTGTAACGCTCCTACAGGATTTGTTGACCATGTGGATGGAACCACACCCTTAACATTTCAAACTGGCATTACTTATTACTGGAGGGTTACAAACACCAACGGAAGTGTCACCGGATCTTCTTTTATGTATACCCCTTGCGACAATACAGCCCCAACCACTTTGATAAATCAGGCAGGCAACTGGCAATCACAGAATTTTACAGTCACTTTTACGGATGCTGACAATTCAGGTGGCAGCGGTTTAAACGAAAGTTATTACCAGGTGCTCGATTACAACGGTTCAGAGTGGCAAGGCAATGCGCTTAACGGTTTTTTAAACGATAATTTTTCTGCTGTCCTGAACCCTTCATGGACGGCTGTAGACACAACATGGCATATCAACAGCGAACATCTGGAACAAACAGGGACTTCCTCTGGAAATACAAATATCTACACGGCTGTTACACAAGACTCTACGCATACTTTTTTATATCACTGGCAGATACTATTCAACCCAGGAAGCAACCGCAGGGCAGGGATTTACATCTTCTGTTCTAATCCTACCCAGACTCAGCGTGGCAATGCTTACATGATATGGTTCCGAGCCGATGATGACAAATGCCAGCTCTATACCGTAAAAAACAATTCCATTTCAACCAATCTTACTGATGACAACTGCACGCTAAACGATGGCGTCTGGTACGATTGCAAAGTCACTTATAACCCGGCTACAGGTGTTCTCAAGGCTTATCTGAATGATGTGCTTATCTCTACTTATACGGACAGTGCCCCACTTAAAACAGGAAGTTATATTTCCCTTCGCACAGGCAACGCTGATGTGATGTATGATGATATTAAAGTTTGGAAAAACAGAACCTGTACAACTTTTGTTACTGTAGGAGCAGATCCGGCCAATGATATCCGCTATCAAAATCCAGACCCTGCTACACCTGCTGCAAGAATAAAGTCTCTTGTAACAGACCTTGCAGGGAACTTCTCTGCTATTGCATCGCAGGACATAAATATTGACTGGACAGATCCTTTATGCGCTACTGTAAGCGACGGACCCGGAAATGATGCCGACACAACAACTTCACTCACAACACTTTCTGCCAACTGGACAACTTCAACAGATATCAATTCAGACATTTCAAAATACTGGTATGCCATTGGAACCTCAGCAGGAGCATCAGATGTGGTTAACTGGACAGACAACGGACTGAGCACATCTGTTACTGCATCAGGCCTTTCACTGACACCAGGTCAAACCTATTATTACAGCATTAAATCTGTTAATGGTGCCGGGTTGACAAGTATCTGCACCTCAAACGGTATAAGGGTTGACATGTCCAGTGCGCTGTCTGAGTATAATTCTGACTTGAAAATTTCGGCTTATCCAAATCCTTTCAATGACAATATTTACCTGTCTTTTACCCTTGATAAGTCTCAAAATATAAAAATATTTCTGATGGATATTACAGGAAAAGAAATAAAACTGGCTGACACAGAATTTATTACAGGAAAACACAGCATGAAAATAATTAGTAATTTTACGCCTTCAAAAGGGGCATATATTGTTAAGTTTGTGATGCAGAACAGCGTTGAAGTTTTAAGGATTATTAAAAACTAAATATAAATAAATCATAATGAAACATCATATTAAAATATTAATCCTACTTCTATTAAGCATGGCTTCATTTAAAGCCTTTCCACAAACATCACATAAATCTTTCATGCAGGAACAGTCTGAAAAATATGGGGCTTATAATTTTACCAGAGACAGTCAGTGGGACAGTCTGAATGCTGAGCTGATACCTGGATATAAGCAGAAGATTTTACCAAAACCAAAATCGACATGCACTTTGAATAAAATGGTTTATGGGTGGCATCCCTACTGGAACGGCACTGTTTATACCAACTACCAGTGGAACCTTATTTCGCGGCTCAGCTATTGTTTTTATGATGTGGATTATAGTACCGGGGCTGCAACCAGCACTCACAGCTGGGCAACGGCTGCGGTTGTAGATTCCGCCTTGGCACATGGTGTTAAGGTTGATTTGTGTGTTGATTTATTTTCTAACCTTACCTCTTTCCTGGGAAATGCAACTGCCAAAAGCACTTTAATTACAAACCTTATCAATATGGTGCAGTCGCGGGGTGCCAATGGTGTTAACATAGATTTTGAAGGAATGATAAGTACAAACAAAGCGGCCTTCACCTTATTTATGGACAGCCTTTGCACGCGTATGCATGCTGCTATACCCGGCTCAAAGGTCAGCATTGCCACTTATGCAGTTGATTGGGGTCCGGTGTTTGATTTACCTGCTTTAAACCAGTTTGTAGATATGTTTGTCATCATGGGCTATGATTATTATTATTCGTCAAGTACAACAGCAGGAGCAACAGACCCTTTATACAGCAGTGGTATATGCCTCACTAATTCATTAACATATTATTTAAACCAAGGAGTAACCCCTTCGAAACTTATTCTAGGTATCCCTTATTATGGCATCACCTGGCCTACCACGAGCAGCACCATACATGCAAGTACTTCAGGTTCAGGTACTTCTGTTTTTTTTAAAGCTGCTGTTGCCAATGCCAGCGGTTATTATTCAAACATGCTTTGGGATTCAGCCTCATTTACACCCTATTATAATTATCAGGTAAGCAGTGCCTGGCATCAATGCTGGGTTGACAACTACTACAGCATGGGCAAACGGCTGGATATAGTTAATCAGAGAGGTATAGGAGGCATTGGCATCTGGGCTCTGGGTTATGATGATGGTTATCCAGGCTATTGGAACAAAATAAAGGATAAACTATCTACATGCGCCATAGTGCCCTGTTCTGACACTATTTATGACATGGGTGGCCCTTCACAGAATTATTTCAGCAACGAGAATTTCACTTATACTATAGCACCTACAGGGGCTTCCAATGTCTCACTTAATTTTTCAGCTTTCAGCACACAAGCAAGCCACGACACACTTAAGATTTATGATGGCCCGGGCACTTCATCACCACTTATAGGTTCATATCAGGGGACAAACAGCCCCGGTGCTATCAATGCTACAGGGTCATCACTTACATTAAGTTTCAGATCAGACGCTTCTACAGTAAGTTCTGGATGGCGGGCCGTTTGGCATTGTAATTCAAATATAGACAATATACCCCCGACAACCGCCATCAATATAGGCAATAACTGGCAAACACAAAATTTTACAACTACTTTTACTGATGTAGACAATACAGGCGGCAGTGGAGTTGACAAGCGGTTTTATACAGTTAATGATTACAATGGTACAGAATGGAGAGGTAATAGCACTAAAGGGTTTTTTAATGATAATTTCAATACCATACTTAACAGCGACTGGCATACTAATGACTCTATAGGCTCATGGAATGTGAGTAGCGGCTACCTTAACCAGACATACACAGGATCTAATAAAACACGACTTTCGGTTCCAGTCACACAAGACTCAACCCACATATGGCTATATCACTGGAAGATGGCATTCAATCCGGGCACTACAAGGCGTGCAGGCATGTATATTATGGCAGCAGATCCCACACAATCTTATTTGGGAAGTGGTTATCTGATCTGGTTTCGTGCTGATGATGATAAATGCGAAATCTATTATATTAAAAACAATACGATGTCGGGTATCGTTGCCACTGTTCCCTGCACTATAAACGATAATGTTTTTTACGATTTTAAAGTCATTTATAATCCTTTTACAGGTGTTGTCAGTGCTTTTATGAATAACGTGGCTTTATGTTCTTATACAGATCCTCAGCCATTAAAAAATGCAGGTTATATTTCCCTGCGTACCGGCAATGCTTTTACGATGTATGATGACATAAAAGTTTACAAATCGCGTGGCACTACAGCACCGGTAAGCGTAGGTGCTGCCGCAACAAACGATATAAGGTTTCAGAACACCAATCCTTCATCTCCGGCCGGATTAATCAATTCAATCTGTATTGACAGTATAGGGAATTTATCAGCCATTGCTTCTCAAAACATAAACATAGACTGGACTACACCTTCATGCAACACTGTTAATGATGGGACAAGCGCCGATATAGACACCACTACATCTCTGACAATGCTTTCAGCCAACTGGACAGCTTCTATAGACACCAATTCAGGCATTGTAAAATACTGGTATGCCATAGGTACATTACCCGGCGAGGCAGATCTAGTAACATGGACCGACAACCTGCTGGCCTCAACAATAACAAGATCAGGTCTTTCTCTGACATCAGGGCAGACCTATTATTTCAGCGTCAGAACCGAAAACGGCGCAGGGTTAACAAAAATATGTTCGAGTGATGGTATCCTTATTGGTAACAGTACAAATATTGATGAAAATGAAAGCAATATAAATATTTCAGTTCAACCAAATCCTTTCAATGGCTCAACCACTGTTTTTTTTAATACCAAAATGCAACAACCACTAAGGATAAGCATTACCGATATGTTGGGCAAAGAAATACTGCTATTTAATACTACATATGACCAGGGCAATCACAGTTTTGAAATAAATGCTGATGAGTTGCATCTGGCTAAAGGGATTTTTATATTGAAGCTCTTTTCTGATAAAGCAACATCTTCTTTGAAATTAATCAAATATTAAAAGGATAATGATTTAAGAATAGGGATTAAAGATTTTAGATTTAAGATGTTATGTTTTATTTTATATTAACTAATTTCTCGAATGAATACTAATTTTCTTCGTGCTAATTCGTGTAATTCGTGTCTGTCCTTATATTGTTTTTCATGCATATTCGTGTCAAAAGCCCTTTCTTATTTACAATATTCTAAGCAGTTGCAGTTGATGAAAATATTCTCTTCCTCTAAAATAAATTTCGTTTTACTACGTTCAATAAAGCACAAACAATTAAAAATATTTTGTTTTTTGTATCATTTAAAAGTGTAATTTTGCACCATGAAAAAATATGCCTTTTCATTTTTGCCTTTTTTAGTGTTAATCGTGCTTCTTTCAGGGTGTAGCGATTACAAAAAAATACTCAAAAGCACAGACATTAACATGAAATATGATAAAGCTGTTGAGTATTATCAGAAGCAGGATTTTTTTAAAGCAATTCAGTTGTTTGATGAGCTACTGACATATTTTAAAGGCACAGAGAAAGCCGAAGAAATATTTTACTATTATGCCTATTCGCACTATGGCAAAGGCGATTATGTATTGGCAAGCTATTATTTCAACAATTTCTCAACTACTTTTCCCCGCAGCAAATACACTGAAGAAACCACATTTATGTCGGCTTACTGTCAGTTCCTCGACTCTCCAAAATACAGCCTGGACCAGGCCAACACTGTCAGCGCCATCAGAGGTATGCAAACCTTTGTAAATACTTATCCCCAGAGCAAACGTGTTGCTGAAGCTAATGAGGTCATTGATAAACTCAGGTATAAACTTCAGGAGAAATCTTTTGAGGCTGCTAAATTGTATTTTAACATTGAGGAATATAATGCTGCTATCACAGGATTCAATGCTCATCTAAAAGATTATCCAGATTCAAAATTCAAAGAAGAAGCTTATTTCCTTATAGTGAAATCTTATTATATATTTGCCACAAAAAGTATTGACAGTAAGAAAAAAGAAAGATTCAAGGCTACTACCGATTCTTATGATACTTTTGCTGCACTTTTCCCAACAAGCAACCATAAAAAAGAAGCAGAAGTTTATTACAAGAACGCCATCAAAGAATTAAATAAATATAATAATTAATCATATCACCCATGGATTATAAAAAAATCAAAACAGAAACTTCAACAGTTACACGCGATTTAAATCAGATTACAAACAAAACCGGCAATTTATACGAAAGCGTTGTTATCCTGGCTAAAAGAGCCAATCAGATTTCTATAGAGCTCAAAGAAGAACTGAACACCAAACTTGAAGAATTTGCTACTCATAACGATAATCTGGAAGAAGTCTTTGAAAACAGGGAACAAATAGAAATAGCCAAATACTACGAACAATTACCCAAGCCAAGTCTGATATCTATTTATGAATTCACTAACGATCAGATTTATTTCCGCAAACCTACTGAAGAAGAGTTGGAAAATGAAATCTAAACCCCGAACCGGGTAAAGAATGGCATATGGCATAAGGTATAAGGGAATACAGAAGATATTCAAAATAAAAAAGGCTGATGCTAAAGGGAATAATATTTATGAAAAGACTCACAAATAATAAATGGGCAACAAGCATTCCCAATACCCTATACCTTTATATCATTATTCCTCTTCACTTCTATACCTTTAAATTTAAATATCAACAATAATAGCCATGTTAACCGGAAGGAAAATAATTATTGGTATTACAGGCGGCATAGCTGCTTATAAAACCATTAGTTTAATCCGGCACTTTATTAAAAGTGGTGCTGAAGTTAAAGTTATTACCACCCAAAATGCCCTTCAATTTGTAACTAAAACATCCTTAGAGTCTATTTCTAAAAACAAGGTTTATTCAGAGTTATTTTCTACTGATAACGATTACTCAACAGAACATATCGCTATTACCGACTGGGGTGATTTGTTTATTGTGGCACCGGCTACAGCCAATATCATAGGGAAACTTGCCAACGGTATTGCTGACGATGCCCTATCAACATCCTTGCTGGCTTTTAATAAAAAAGTTTATCTGGCGCCTGCTATGAACTCAAAGATGTGGGACCACTTTGCTGTAAAGAAAAATTGTGCTTATCTGGCTCAAAACAATATAAACTTTGTTGAACCTGCCGAAGGCTTTCTGGCTTGTGGCTATGAAGGCAAAGGGAGGATGGCAGAACCCGATGAAATCTTTAATTACATATTGAAAGACTTATCCACGGCGCAGGTATTTAGCAAAACAAAAGTGCTTATTACTGCAGGACCTACTTTTGAAGCTATTGACCCTGTAAGATATATTGGCAACCATTCTTCAGGGCTTATGGGTTTCAGCCTGGCTGAAGCTTTTGCCGAAAAAGGAGCTGATGTTACTTTAGTTGCGGGTCCTACAAATCTGAAAGCCTCACATAAAAATATAAAAACCATTTCTGTTATCAGTGCCAATGATATGAATGAAGCCTGCATCAAAGAGTTTCCCGGTGCACATGTCACAGTAATGTCTGCTGCAGTGGCTGATTATAAGCCTGAGAAAAGCAGTTCTGTTAAAATCAAAAAAGAAAACACTGATAGCCTCACCCTTAAGCTAATCCCCACTCCCGATATATTATCAAATCTGAGCAAAATGAAAAAGAAAAATCAGATTCTTGTTGGATTTGCTTTAGAAACCAATAACGAAATTGATTTTGCCAGGGATAAAATGAAAAGGAAAAAACTGGACTTTATAGTTCTTAATAGCCTTAAAGATGAAGGAGCTGGCTTCAGGAGCGACACTAACAAAATAAGTATAATTGATACAACAGGAATAACAAATTTTGAGCTTAAAACCAAGAAGGAAGTTGCTGAAGATATTATAACAAAAGTTTTATCATTAATAAAAAGGAATTAAACAATAAAATTGGATTAATTTTGTTTATAAACTATTTGAAAAACATGAAACGTCTATTTATTTTATTTTCATTAATATTTTTACTTCATTTCCCTTCAATTGCCCAGGAGTTAAAATGTGCCATAAGTGTTACAGCACCTTCTGTAGCGGGTAGTGACCGTACTGTGTATGAAAAGATGCAACAGGCTCTTTACGAGTTTATGAACTCACATCAGTGGACAAATTATAAATTTGCAGTAGAAGAGAAAATTGATGTCAACATTTTGATAACTATACAAAACAGGGTCTCTACAGAACAGTTTACAGGCAATATGCAAATTCAAGCCCGTAGACCGGTTTATAAAACATCTTATAATTCTACTATTTTCAATCATATTGATAATGACATCGATTTTAAATACGTTGAACAACAACCCATTGAATTTATTGAAAACAATAACACTTCCAATTTAACATCGCTCCTGGCCTATTACACATATATTATTTTAGGTCTTGATTTCGACTCTTTTTCAAAAAATGGGGGTTCTCCTTATCTTGACAAAGCCCAGGCTATAGTGGTAAGCTCTCAAAATGCTGCTGAGAAGGGATGGAAAGCTTTCGAAAGCCAAAGAAACAGATACTGGCTGATAGAAAATCTGTTGAATTCACAGTATGCACAGATAAGAGAGGCTAATTATACTTACCATCGTTTAGGACTTGATTTGATGTACGACAATGTTGAAAACGGTCGTGCAGCAGTAACTACAGCGATTGAACTGCTACAGAAAGTTCACCGCCAGAAGCCAGGGTCTTTTCTTATGCAGGTGTTCTTTATGGCCAAAGCCGACGAGTTCGTAAATATTTATACTGAAGCTCCACCAATGGATAAGGCCCGAGTAGTTAACATGCTTAGAGAAATTGACCCCACTAACTCCAACAAATCACGCGTCTGCCATCGCAGAAACGTTCGGCAGACATGAAGAAGATAATCACTATCGCCATAGCGGCACTATTATCCGTGCTGGCATTCGTGATTGCTGGCCGCATGCCCGGTAGTGATGGAGTTATTGCGAGGAGAACGTTACCTGACGGCACGAATATTTTGGTTACGCAGAAGCACGTGAGTGGCGGCTATGAGGTGGGACTCTATTTCCGTGAGCCTGACGCTGAATGGGGATGGTGTTACCTAGATCATGACGACAGTAGTTGGTTTAGAGGCAGAATTGATTACGACCCTAAGTCAGATGTCGTTACGGTCTGGAGAGGTCGCACTATCCGGGCTATATGGGATCGCAAGAACAAGCAATATACGCGCCCTAACGTTCAGGGTTGGAAGTCCACGGCACCGCAAGATTACCGCCCGCCGCCATTTTCTGATGGATCAGCGTGACCACAATGAGAGAATCAATTCAAGCCGAGTTCACACCGCCGACGCATCACCTTATACGTTAGCCAGAAAAAAATCATGTCTGCAATCGCATCATTTATCCGTGTCCAGACTTCCTCGCTCCCCGAGATTCGAGAAGCCGCTGTTCCGAAAAAAGCCTTCTTTGGCGGCCTGAAGGACACTTTCGACGATACCCTCAAAAGGAAGGGGAAGGATGTTGCCCGATATCAGTGGTCAGGCTATGTTCTGGCAACACTGCTTGTGTGTTTAGAGGAACAACAAATTGATCTCATGAAGTCCGAGCATGACGCTCTCTCCTTGTATCTTTCAGAGAAGCTGCAGGCGACGTGCTTCATCCTCACAAACGCCCATAAGAAATTCCTAGATCAACTCTCTCCAGAGCTATTTTCAGAGGATGCTCTCCGGGATTACTACAATGAATTCAATGCGAGCAATGAATCTGATATTGGAGGTGCGATGCTTGACGGTATTCGGACATTCAGAGAGAGTTTGGAGAGCGTGGACGAGAAATCGGTTGTCCTATTGCTCATCAGATAATGAAGAAGGCTAACAAGTCGGAGGATGCGACGGCGAGAGGCCCGCTAGTTAGAGCAACGTCCACCGCGCCGCCGCATCACCTTTGACGTTCTGTGAGAGAAATAAGACTATCCAGCTACCAACATCCGTGTGGACACCCCTGAGGAAACACAGCAGCGACTGCCCCCCAACGTGGGGTGGCGTCGCACAATGGGATGCAGTTCGAAGCCGGAGCGGATTCGGCAAGGGACCATGGACGGCACAACCACCATCGAGGGACGCCGATTCCGGGTAAAGATTTTGATTGCGATGTGGCCTAGGTGGGGTATCCTTGTCGCATGCAAATCGAGCTTGAGCAGGAAGAGGATGGCCGTTGGATTGCGGAGGCACCGCAGATTCCAGGAGCATTGGCGTACGGCGATACACAGCGCGAGGCGATATCGAAGGTTGAATCGCTTGTGCTCCGAATCTTGGCAGATCGACTTGATCATGGCGAAATTGCACCAGAATTGGAGAAGGTCTTCACCGTGGCGGCATGAACACGTGGGGATCTTGCAAGGCACGGACGCTCTATCGGGCGCTTCTTAAGATAGGTTGGTCTTTGAAGCGCGAAGGGAAGGGGTCCCACCGCATTCTGGAGCGTAATGGATTTCCGGACTTTACCTTCGCCTTCCACGACGCTGATGAGATCGGACCACGCATGCTTGCCAGGGTGGCGAGGCATACGGGACTAAGTCCCTCAGACCTCTGAAATGGATGGAGTCGCCCGTGCTCTCAGCGTCCGCAAAATGAAGACACAGAATCGGGTCCCCGTGACTGACTACGAGAGCCAGCCACGGGTCCCACACCACCGGACATACGGGTCCGTATCCGGCGGTTCCGCACGGACGCGGGACGAGCCCGCGTGAGAAACAGGCCGAGGCCCGCTCCTGAGCGCCCACATGCTTCCCATCGTAACGACTCTCGGTTCCACCTCGCACTCGGGCGTTGTCGGTGGATTGACCGTCCGCCACGCGGTTAGGACGCTCCCATACAGTTCAGCCCTTCGCTGGGTGAGTCCTCCGGCAATTTTGCTGTGCTCATTCGCACTCCGGCTCGTTACTCCAACTACTATGGCCTCTGCTGACTCCTGCCCGGATCGCTCCCGGCAGGTCTCCCCAGGTAAGAACGCGATGCTTCCCTGCACAACCGCCGCATTTACCTCCACGGGTAAACCAGACGACTTCGCTGTGTTGTGCCAGCTCGTCGTGCCGTATCGGCCTTCTATGCGGTTCTTGTCCATTGGCTCGCAGGTTTCTCCTAGCCTTCCTTCCCCGGGTCGGTCACCCTTCCCGAGTTGGCTTCAGATGGTAGTTTCTTCATTTTCATGTCTGGTTTTCCTACAGGGGACTTGCACCCCATTTACATCGCGCCCATGCTGGGCACACACAAGC
>Ga0118677_10013111_pt1 | contig 12005 bp, 10 predicted proteins | sample AliMusrvi5mmetaG_FD_86154 | JGI IMG/M metagenome (GOLD analysis project Ga0118677, IMG submission 86154) | reverse complement strand
GGTGAGGCCGGCAGCCGGGCACGGGCGGGCCGCGGTCCGCAAATGATTGTTGCCCGGCTCCTCCGGCTTTGCGGCCATGGGGAGCACGACGATGCCAGCTACATCGACCCGAAGCTCAAACAGTCCTCCTTCGGCCGGGATTGTTTGAAAGTGGCCGAGGAACATCTGCTCTACCATAATTGGGCCGATGCTCCCACCCTTACAGCCTGGCGTAGCGAGGCGGTGCAGACCGTGGAAGAAACTGTCGCCAAAGTGCAGCATGAACCGGGGCCGGATCCGTACAAGGAAGATTGGTGTCCGCTGGCCTCAAAGCATTTGTGTGAGGGGCAGGGCCAGCATTAAATCGCATGAGCATTACCTATCTTGATGCGATTCGGGAGGCGCAGGCACGCGCCCTGGAGGAAGACCCGCGGGTATTCATATACGGGCAGGATGTCGGCGCCTTCGGCGGCGCCTTTAAGGCCACCAAGAACCTGGCGCAAAGATTCCCCGGCCGGGTGATCGACGCCCCGATCAGTGAAGACGCCATGCTGGGTCTGGCGATCGGCGCCGCCATCCAGGGGATGCGGCCGATTATCGAAATGCAGTTCGCCGACTTTTCCACGCCTGCCTTCAGCCAGATCGTCAATCACGCGGCGACGCTGCATTGGCGGACGAGGGTACCCTGCCCGATTACGGTGCGCCTGCCCAGCGGCGGCACTTCCGGCAGTGGCCCCTTTCACAGCCAGAGCATGGAAGCGATTTACGCGCATTATCCCGGCCTGATTGTCATGACGCCCGCTACCGTAGAGGATGCTTACAGCATGCTGCTGGAGGCGGTGGCCATTGATGACCCAGTCATCTTCTGCGAGCACAAGTACCTCTATTACCACCTCAAGGCCGAGCAACTGCCCTCCGAGGCGATGCCGACCGGCAAGGCCCGAATCGCTCGTCCTGGGCGCGACATGACCCTGGTTGCCTATAGCGCCATGGTCCACGAGGCTCTCGTCGTCGCGGAGGAACTGGCGTCGGAAGGCGCCGAACTTGAGGTCGTTGATCTCCGTTCGGTGAAGCCGCTAGACACGGACACCGTGATGGCCTCGGTCGCCCGCACGGGCCGGCTTCTTTGCGTCGGGGAGTCTTGGCCGTGGGGCGGTGTCACGGCGGAAGTCATCGCGCGCGTTGCCAGCGAGGGTTTCGACCTGCTTGACGCCCCGCCCCAGCGGCTCAATGCGAAGGATACCCCCGTCCCGTATCATCCCAGTCTGTGGGCGGCGCATCGCCCGACCGCCCGCAGCATTGCCGCCGCCGCGCGCCGGCTGCTACAGCTATGAGGACGGCGTATTGGAGTATCGGAGTGTTGGAGTGTTGGAGTGCTGCCCCAGGCGCGCCTGAAACCATCGCGCACCGAGCATCACGTATCACGCATTACGCATCACGCATCACGCATCACGTACCACGTTTCAGGTCTCACGCTTCACCCGCCACTTCAGTCTGATCCCATGCCTTCCATCCCCATCATCATGCCGCAACTCGGTGAGTCTATCGCCGAGGCCACGGTTGTTAACCTGCTGGTTCCGGTCGGCGACCACGTCCGGACGGACGAGGACATCATCGAGGTTGAAACCAGCAAGGCGACGATGAATGTGGCTTCACCTTGTCCGGGACGGGTGGAACGGTTCGTGGTCAAGCCGGGCGAGAGCTATGCCGTCGGCGCCGTTCTGGGGTATTTGGAAGCCAGCCCGGAAGACGCGGCGCGGCTGGGGCTGGACGCACCGCTACCGGCAAGAGACGGAGAAGAAACCGCAGAGAGCATCACCACCAGCAACGTTCAAACCGAAGGGCCGCAGAATCTCGTTCAGCCGACCGTGCGTGGGCTGCCCGTCCCGGCGAATGCCGCGGGCGCCAGTTACATGTCCCCGCGCATGAAAGCGCGCATGGTGGAACTTGGCCTCCATGCGGCGGACCTGGCAGGACTCCCGGGCAGCGGCGCCGCCGGACGCGTTACGATCCAGGATTTCGAGAAGTTCATTGCGAATCTTGAGAAGCATAAGTTAAGTCGGGCCTCAAGCATGCGGGTGGCCGTCGCCGACGCCATGCGGCGCAGTTGGACCCGGCCGCTTGCCACGGTCGCTCTGCCTGTTTGTTTTGACGCCCTCCTGAGCCACCGCAGGACCTGCGATCCCAAACCTGGCCCGGCGCTCTACGCCTTGCGCGCCCTGGCGCTTGCTCTGGCCGAGAACAGCGCCCCGGCCGGCCGGCTTATCGGTAACAAGATTGTTCATCCCTCCTCCATTGACGTGGGTTTCGCCGTGGAAGCAGAAGAGGGTGTGCTGGTTCCCGTGATTCGCAACGCCGAGAAGCGACAGCTTAAGGACCTGGTCCAACGCTACGACGAACTGGTTGCGCTCGCACGCCAGCGCAAGCTGCCGGCCGATGCCACCGGAGGCTCCATCGCCACGGTCACCAACTTCGGCACCTTTGGTCTCACTTGGGCGACGCCGATCCCGCTGCCGGAGCAAACGATCGTCCTGGGAATGGGCGCCGCCCGGCGCGTGCCCAATTGGGATGAGGCCAAAGGCCAGTTCCTGCCGGTCATGGAAGCCAACCTCACGCTCAGTTTTGACCACCGCGTGCTCGATGGCGGTGCCGCCGGCCGCTTGCTCGCCCGCGTGGCTCAACTGCTGGCCAGTCCAGTAGAGCTGTAGTCCGACGATCCTCGCGTTCATGAGGCTGGGTTGCCCCCAAAGCCATGCCAGGCCGAGTTTCAAGCCCGCAGCGGATCACCAACCTGCGTGGATTGGAGTTCAGGGTGGCTTCCGGGTCGCATGAGGTTCGCAAGTGGGTGGCTACGTACACCATGCGTACACGATATGTACAGGAGGAGTACAAGATACGTACGCGATACGTACACCTTAGGCACACCATACGCACACGATGCTGGTATCGGACGGGCTGGCTTGCAACAATTTGTCGTGCGGCACCTCCGCCAGATGATATTCCGCGCACACCGCTCAACGGCGGTCGGGGTACGGATGGTACTTCAACGGTGCAGCGGCATGGGCTGCCATTTGCTGCGGTAGTAAACGAAGCGGCTGAAAAACATGACGATCCCACTCACCGAGCCCTTTCCGACCGACCATCACGATGCGGCAAACAGGGTCAGAAGATGCCCCGGCACCGCCTCTGTATTTTTCCTGACTAGCCGAATCTCAGAAAACCCCTATCATATCGGCCGTGCAACAGCACGTCTACATTAGAGGAGTGGAGCAGAAATTGGGTAATGCCACGGGCCTGTTCCACGAGTTTCATGTCTTCGGCCAGGTGGTCCCGATTGCGTTCCGGAGGGCTCACCATGGATATTGACGTTGTTAACGTATATAGCGACGCGCTATTCAACCTCTACAGCAGGCTGAATCTGCCCCCTGAGAAGGGCTCACAGAACGGCTGGCCTTACTGCCAAACGGAAACCGGCCTCAGGGTATTCCAGGAAGCCGCTCAGTCGCACGTCAGTGGGACAGACCCATCTGCACCTTCGCGTTTGTCGCCTTCTCCTCTCCCCAGGCTGCAACGCCCCCCGACTTGGCTGCGCACTTTCTGGCCGGTTTGCGTTGGAGCACTAGTAGTGATTTGTTGCGTAATTGCTCTCGCTTGGCTAGCGCATAACCAGGCCCTCGCAAATGAGCTGCTTCGATCCCCGGACACCGAGATTACAAAGACGTGGCGAGAGGCGGCACAGCAGTCCGGGCCGAGCCCTCTTTCAGAGGTAAGTGTTCTGCACGACAACCAGCCCCCTTCGCCCACGAGCCAAACCCAGATCGGAGTCGGCTTAGCGAAACTCAGCAGCATCGATACGCAGTTCGCCGCTCTGGTTTCCACTCAGGCCGACGCAACGCGAGGGTTGGCGGCAGCTCAGACCGCATTGACGCAAGACACATCCAACTTGTTGGTCTCTCTCCGTCAAACGCTCCAGCAGGGACTCGCCGAGGCGACCGGCCAAAGTCGCGCCGACGCAGTCAAACTGCAGTCAGAAGTTGCAGACCTGTTGGCATCCCTCAGCGAAACACTCCAGCAGGGACTTGCCGAGGCCGCCAGCCAAAGCCGCACCAACACAATGAGGCTCCAGTCACAAGTTGCGGAATTGTCTGCCGGCCTTAACGGCTTTCTGGATCGCCTCTCAGGATCAACAAACGTGCCGATCCTTGCCCTCGCGCTGCCGGGGGTCAGAACAGAGACGGCCGGCAAATCGATCCTGCTCACCTTCGACGACGGCTTGTTTCTCCACGGCACATATTTCAAACCCGATGCGAAATTCCGTCTGCAAGTGGTCGCCAAGGCGCTGGCTCAAGTTTGCCCTCCGCTGCGAATTGAAGTCATTGGCTGCGCTGACGATGATCGCACCTTCAGGAGCAGGACTGCGCGGTTCGAGGAATCGTTGGCGCTGGAGCGGGCCTCAGCAGTGGTGGATTACTTCATCGACCTTGGGCTCTTTGCACCGAAACGTCTTGCCGCTCTCAGCAGCGGTGGCGCGAATCGCCCTTTCCCAAGCGACACCGTTCAGAATCGTGCGAAAAACCGCACCGCTGTGCTCAAGCTTTCGATAGACGAAAAATCCATGGAAGGATACGACGAACCGGCTCTGTAGGCTGGCATAACCTCAGCAAGCTGTGTTTTTACCCTGGTGCCGTATTCGTGCGGGCCGCCAGATTAGTTACTCTCTTTGTCAGGCCGCAGGGCATTCAAGAGCTCGTTCATGCACAAAGCAGTGTCGTCCCTCAGCTCATCCCCTTTCAGCAAAATCTCCTCCCTTTCCAATTTCTCCAGCACGACGGCTGCGGCTGGCATTGGAGCGTCAGGCTCGGCAGCCGAGACGATGAGTTGCGCCAACGTACTTGACCTGCCCAAATCCACCTTGGCGGCCATCGTGCTCGCTATTACCGCGGTAAATACTTGGAAGGCGCTTGTAACTTGATCGTCCCACAGATTGTTAATCTCAACTCTGCATGATGCCGGGAAAGGTCGTTGAATTTCTGCCAACAGGGCCTTGAGGCGTTCGGCAAACCTGTCGTTTAGCCCCAACCCCTGCGCGAAAAAGGCCTCAACCAATTCCACACGAACGGTTGCACGCCATTTCCCCACAGCTTCGAGCAGGTCGTGCGCAAGGCGCGGCCCGCCTTTACCGGCTTCCGATATGGCAAGCCGGCAGGATAGGGGAGCCTCGGGCTGAAGTCCGTTAACTTCCGGCCTGAGCTTGGCTTTCCTTGCTTGGAAATCACGTTGACACTTTTGAAACTCGGCCTCCTTCCGCCTCCACCGTCGTCCGAGGAGTATCGCAACGAAGAGTGTTCCGGAGGCCCCAAAGGCATAGATAAGCGCTTTGATCATCGTGGCTCTAATCTCAGGACCCGGTCTAGGCTCGGGGGACGTAATCAAGTGACTCAAGCCCGACAGATCCAGGCAACAAACCACCAGAAGAGCACAGAAGCATACCGAAATGCACGAGTAAGCAATAAACCAACCTGCCAGCCAGTTTCGAGTCGATCTAAGTTTGGCGATCTCCCCAGGGACCTTTTCGATTTCAGATCTCAAATGCTGAGTTACACCCGGCGGAGCTAAGATGACGGCTGACTGCATCAGCGATGAGGTGAGCCTTCTGATATCCTTCGTCAAAGCGCCGGAAGGTCCGCACTGCTCCGGAATTTCCGGCTCCTGGTAGAGGAAAGAAAGGGCTTCGCCGTGCTCTTTCTCCCATTCAGGAAAGTCCTCGGTCTCCATGCCGGCGGTGGGTAAATCGAGCTTCTTAACCAGAATCTCGAAAAAGGTGTCGAGTCTCGTGGCTTCGTCACTTTCCTTGAGGAAAAGCACTTGTCTTTCCCAGTCCCTGTGCTTCTGAGCCTTTCGCCCCTGCGCCCTTAATTCCGCCAGCATGGCTTGTTCGGCCCCTTGCTCAAGACGCTGCATGTCTATTTGTCTCCTGCAAGAGTCCGTTGCCGATTCGCGCCGTGCCGACGAAGACGGCGCCCGAATCGACCACGAAGTGGCGAGCCTGCACCGCGCCAAAGAACCGGGCGGTGGCGCGCAGCCGCACGGTGCCCGAGGCCTGCAAGGGAGCTACCAACTCCCCGCTGATATCGGCCGCCTCGATAGGCAATGGTTCAGGCCAGCGAAAATGGTGGCCGGCCGGAATCACCAACCGCCCGGCGGTGAGGCTGCCCTTGATGTTCGCGGAGGAGTTGATCTCCAGCGTGCCCTCGGCGACAAGTTTGCCGATGAAACGGCCTTTGACGAGGATTTCACCCGCCTGGGCCTCGGAGTCGAAGAGAAAGCCCTTTTCCTCGATCACCAGCCGGCCATGCGTCCTGAATTTCCTGGTGACGGTCTGCGTGACCCGGTAGTTGGCCAGGTCCACGTGGCCACGGCATCGTTTGCAGATGGCTGACGTGGCGGCCGCCGGTACGGCGAATTCCGTCCCACACAGAAAACAGCGAACCAGTTTCGGTTCGAGCAGGGGTCTTGCCGGTTGGGCCGGCAGACGCAGCACTTGCTCAAGCCGAAAATGCTGGTGGCACTGCTTGCAGATGCTGGAGTAGGCGGTGCGCGGCTCGAGCTGGCTTTGCCCGCACCTGGGGCAGGTTACCGCGATCCTATCCAGCTTCAACGGCGGCATGGAAGAAGGGGTTCTTCGACGCTTTCGGCAAGCTCAGGCCGTTAAGTCCGAGGTCCGAAATCCTAAGCCCGAAAGCGACCCGAGACCCGAAGGCCCAAACCACCGGCGCTCCGGCCGCCACGCTAAAACCCGCCGGGTTACGCTTGCGCCGCGGCCCCTGCGTCTTCGGCGCCGTTCGCCTCTGGTTGCGCCAGGGGCACGACCTTGCTGGGATTGACTTCCGTCTTTCCCACAAAGGTCACGCCTTCCTCAATGGCCAGTCTGGCCGACCGAATGTCGCCGAACAATTCAGTTCCGGCCTTAATCTCAATTCGTTCCTTGGCCGTAACGTTGCCGTTGATCTTGCCCCGCAGCACGACCGAGTTAACGTTGAGGTTGCCCTTGACGATTGCGTTGTCACCCAGGTTGAGGGTGCCCTCCGAAGCGATGTCCCCGTCCAGCTTTCCGTCAAAGGTCAGTTCGCCATTGAATTTGAGGGTGCCCGTGATTTCGACATCTGAGTTAAGGATGTTCTTCGAGTTAATGCTTGCTGTTGTGCTCATGATCCGTCGGTTCTCTAATGACTCGCTAGCAGCGCCTACGCGTGCGCCACATTCCAGTTCCCATCTAAGGAACAACCGATCATGCCCTAAACCCTCCCGCGTGCCAACCCCGATGATTACGTAAGGCCTGTAAGTAGTTTGACCGACAACGATCCCGGCCCCCCACCAGTGGCCAAACCGCGGCGAACCGTCGAGCACAGAGGGGCATTGGCACTGGCCTTCTTCCACAATGTCCCGGCGTTTCAAGCGCGAGAATTGACTCGAATCCTGGAGCTTCCACACTCGCCTTGAAACCCCTGTAGGCCGGAGCGCCGGTCTCCGACCCGGCGCCTCCCCGCCATTTCGCCGACGCCAGGTCGGAGACCGGCGCTCCATAGGGTGTGAAATATTCGGGCTGGAGGATCCGGCTTTGATCCGCTCCGTATCGCCTCCTACCCCTTCCCCGGCCTTGGCATTGACGCGAGGCCCTCTGCCAGGCAGTTTCGAGAGCAATGAAATTCGGCGCACACATGTCCACCAGCGGCGGGGTTTGGAAGGCCCTCCAGCGCGGGAGCAGCATTCGCTGCGAGGTAGTCCAGGTATTCGTCAAGAACAACATGCAGTGGTTGGGAAAGGCGCTTTCTCCGGAAGACCTTGCCTCCTATGCTAAAGAAGAGGCCGCCAATGACTTCGCCTGCGTCTTCGGCCATACGGGGTACCTCATCAACCTCGGCGGGCCGGCTTCCGAGAACCGCGTCCGCTCCCTTAAATCCCTGGTTCAGGAAATCGAGCTTGCCACCCAACTGGGACTGCCTTTCCTGGTCTTGCACCCCGGCGCGCACTTGGGCGCGGGTGAGGCTGCGGGCATTAAACAAATCGTCTCCGGCCTGGACGAAGTATTCGCCGTGACCAAGCGGTCGCCCGTGCGTATCGCACTGGAGAACACGGCGGGGCAGGGGACCTGCCTGGGGAACAAGGTCGAGCACCTCGCCGCCATATTCGACCGCGTAAAGAAGCCAGAGCGGCTGGGCCTTTGCCTCGATACGGCGCATTTTTTTGCGGCGGGCTACGACATTCGTACGCTCCAGGGTTGGAATGCGGCGATCCGCGAAGTCGGTTCGCTCATCGGATTGAAGCAGATTCTTGCTTTCCACCTGAACGATTCCAAGACCGACCTGGGCTCACGGGTGGACCGGCACGAGCACATTGGGAAGGGGAAGATCGGGAAGGAGGCATTCCGCCACATCGTTAACGACGCGCGGTTCAAGAAGCGCCCGGGTTGCCTGGAAACCCCCAAATCCGACGATCTGCATGAGGATGTGGAGAACCTTGCGACGCTCCGGGCGTTGGTGAAGTCCGACAAGTGAATTCATGCCACGCGCCGGGCATGGGGTGTTTACCCCATTGTCGAATTCGTGCGCGCGAGTAACTTGAGCGCGTTCCTTGTTATGGTGGTTAGTTAGGTTCAGGCGGCCCCGTGTGGGGCCGCCCCTTTTTTTGTGCCCCGGCAGCCGTCACTGGCCGTCTGCCGGAGGGTTCTCCGGCTCAGCCCCCGACGACGCCTGGCGCTTGATTTCCGCAAGCACGGCCAATATTTCCTCGCGAGAGGACTCCTGCGCCTCGATATGCCCCCATCCTCCGCGAGCCTGGTATAGCCCATCCAGGGCCGAATCATGATAGCTGCGCATGATATGCGGAATGTCGCGCTCCGATAGAACGCTATCCACTAACTCGGCCTGAACTTCATTGTCCAGCACCGCTATCTTCTCAAGTTTGTCCATAAGCTTATCCTGGAGTCTAACATTTATCACGGGCTGGCGTGCTTTTCCAGCTCCTGAAGCTCGGCTGAGCCTGAATATGGCGACAGAACGGCGGGGGGTGCCGGTGGCGGCGACGGTTTTCATACTGAATTCGCCATGACGGTAACCATGATGCGAGCCCCGACTCCCGGGGGCAAGACGCAAATCGCTTCGCAAATCGCTTCGAGCGCCCTTTCTCCCCCCTTCTTCTCTGATTCTGTCGGTCTTCCATTCGGTTACGGCTCGGCTGCGTCGCGCTCATCGCATATCGATGCGTCCCTTGGTGGTGGAACCGTCAGGATGGTGCTCCGTTACGTCATATCCACGCCATGATGCTCGGGTGTTACGGCGTGCCGCTCGTCCTGCTGGCCAAACAAATGGCCGCGCCGCTCGACGCCATGGTGATGAAACTCGGGGCGCCGCCCTCGCTCGGCGGGTTCATTATGGCGGTGCTGGTGCTCACTCCGGAATCCATCGCCGCCATCCGCGCCTCACTGGCCAACCGCCTTCAGCGCTCGGTGAACATCCTGCTCGGCTCGGTGCTCGCGTCCATCGGGCTGACCATTCCTTTGGTCATCGCCGTGGCGCTGGCCACGGGCCGAACGCTCGCCCTCGGGTTGGACGCTGCCAGCACTGTCATGCTCTTGCTATCGTTGCTCACCAGCTTTCTCGCTTTCTCCCTGCCGCGCACCAACGTCCTGCCCGGCTGCGTCCACCTCCTGCTTTTCGGCGCGTATCTCATGCTCATGTTCGATCGCTAGATCACCCGAACCGGAATCCTATGAAATTGAAGATCAAGCTCATAACCGCCAGCGCGGCGCTCCTCGGCGCAATGGCTTTCGCCCAAGAGGCCCCGCCGAAGGCACGGCCCGCAGCCTCCACAATTCTCATCAGCAACGTCCGCATCTTCGACGGCAAGAGCGAGAAGCTGAGCGACAGCATGAACGTGCTGATCCAAGCCAACCGCATTCAGAAAATCTCCGCCTCGCCTATTGCGACTGATCGCCGCGCGGACACCGTGCTGATTGACGGCGGCGGCCGCACGCTCATGCCCGGCCTGATCGACGCCCACACGCACATCATGTTCGCAACCTTGCCGCAGATGGTGGTGCTTACCAGCGACATCGGTTTCATCAGTGTCGCCGCCGTCAAGGCTGCCAACGACATGCTGATGCGCGGCTTCACCAGCATCCGCGACTTGGGCGGGCCGGTATTCGGGCTCAAGCGCGGCATCGACACCGGGCTGGTGCCCGGGCCGCGGATCTGGCCGGCGGGCGCCTTCATTTCGCAGACTGGCGGCCATGGCGACTTCCGCCTGCCGACCGACCTGCCCGCGCGGCCCGGCGACCACAGTTACAGCGAGCGCATCGGGGCTGCGGCGATCGCCGACAGCGCCGATAGTGTGCGGCAGCGGGTGCGCGAGCAACTGGCGTTAGGTGCGTCCCAAATCAAATTGATGGCCGGTGGCGGCGTGTCTTCAAGCTTTGATCCGCTCGATGTCACGCTGAAGGACGGGAAGATCTATAAGAACACGCTGAAGTAACCGTAGCGCGGATTCAAGAAGGCGCAAACGAGGGGCGGGGACGGCCTGGTCCCCGGCTCTTGGGCAGAGAACCGCAATTCACTGGGACGAGGCCGTCCCCGCCCCTTTCCTGAATCGGTCCTGAGGTAACCGAGCCGGGGCAGATTGGTTGCAGAATCGGGGTTGCATCTTGCCGGGTATGCCCGCATTCTCGAAGCTGATGCGCGGGGCCGGTGATATAATGGGCAAGATGGCGCCAACGTCGTTAGCAAGGAGATCAGGCGACGGCTGGGTAGCAATTACAGAACCGTTTCCCGCCTGGCTGCGTTTGTGCACGTGGCAGTTCCTCCGTCACTACTGACACCAGAAAGAAACCCCATGAAGAGGGAGCAGGACCGTCCAGAGGCGAAAGCCGCGCTAAGGCGAGCGGCGGAGGCGCGGCTCAAGGAGAAACCCGCAACCCAGACGCCGCAGACCGAGGCCGAACTGCGGCGGCTCCAGCACGAATTGGAAGTCCACCAGGTCGAACTGGAGATGCAAAACGAGGAGTTGCGGCGGACGAAGGTGGACCTTGAGGCAGCGCTGGGGCAGTACACCGAACTCTATGATCTTGCCCCGGTGGGCTACCTGACCCTCAAGCCGGACGGCACCATCCAAAAGGCCAACCTTGCCGCGGCCAGTTTGCTCGGGGTTGAGCGGTCCCGGTTGCTAAGGCGCCGCTTCGGGGTTTTCTTCGCCCCCGAATCCCGTGCCGCCTTCAATACCATTTTGAGCAGGGCCTTTGGAAGGAGGATTCCGGAGGTCGGCGAGGTGGGGCTGGTGGTCGAAGGCGAACCACCGCTCGTAGTCCGACTGCACGCCAGCGTCCTGGCCGACGGGCAGGAATGCCGGATGGTGCTGACGGACTTCACCAAGCTACGGCAGGCGGAGGCGGAGCTGCGGGACTCGGAAGAGCGGTATCGCGGGCTGTTTGAAGCGGAACCCGACGCGGTGCTCATGGTGGACCAGAAGACCGGCGAGATCCTCGAGGCCAACACCGCGGCGCTGAAACTGTACGGTTACGATCGGGCAGAGATCCTGGCGCTGAGAGGCAGCGACCTCTCCGCGGAACCAGGGGCGACCCGCCAGGCCATCAGGTCACGCGTCACTCGCACTTGGCTACACCGGCATCGCAGGAAAGAGGGCACGGTTTTCCCCGTCGAAATCTCGGGCAACCATTTCTGTTATCGGGGACGGCATACGCATGTTGCCGTCATCCGGGACATCACCGAGCGCAAGCAGGCGAAGGAACTGCGCCTGTTCTCCGGACGTCTGCTTCGGCTCCGCGATGAGGAGCGACGCCGCCTGGCGCGCGAACTGCACGATTCCACCGGACAGAACCTGGCGGCCATCATGGTTAACTTGAGTTTCTTGCGGACGGTCACCCACGGGCTAAAGCCTGAGGCCAGGCAAGCCCTGCTGGATGCGTTGGCCTTAACGGAACGGACTGCGAAGGAATTGCGCACACTCACATACCT
>Ga0118677_10013110_pt1 | contig 12005 bp, 9 predicted proteins | sample AliMusrvi5mmetaG_FD_86154 | JGI IMG/M metagenome (GOLD analysis project Ga0118677, IMG submission 86154) | reverse complement strand
TCCATATATTTTTTTGGCAGACTCTTTTCTATACTTATTCAAATAATCATCACCTTATGGTTTAGTTTATCCACGATCTCCGGGTTCCGGTCGATGTAGATATAGTGACCGTTTTTTTGGAATGATTCAGTGCAGATCCAATTTGATCATTAATGGCATTTATTTCATTACTGCTTATTGTGCTCCAGGTGTGGCGTGCCCAATAAGAAGTAACGTCAAGGAACAATAAGAGCGATATTAAGGATCAGATGAAAAAGTTGTGGGGGAATGATATAAAATTGAATCTTTATCTAAGTAAGCAGCAATTTGCAGAAATTTAGTTGCCAAAGAGCAGAGGTGCAGAGCACTGATGATAATTGTAGGATATGCGAGGCTATATGCACCAAAGGTACAGCGTACCGGAATATCATTTCATTCCCATTGAGATACATCATCAAAGAAAATAAAGACATATTCATCTTTAAATTCAACTTCATTTTTTTGAAGTAATTCCATATATTCTTCGCGAAATGTCCTCTTTTGATGATGAATCTCCTGGTTCATAATATATTGGATTACTGTATTTATTTGGGAATGGGAATGTGTAAATGCTCCATAACCTCTTTGCCATTCAAACTTGAACTTAGACAGATTGTTATTCTTTACCCATGCATTACTTGAAGTCTTAATTTCTTCTACTAAATTAGGAATCAATTGATTAACATTATAGCCGATAAAAATATGAATGTGATCTGACATAGCGTTAATAGATAACAGCTTGTGCTTATGATTTTGGATGATTCCAGTAATGTACATCCCTAATTCATTCTTCCATGCAATCTTGATTAATGATTCCCGATTCTTAACTGCAAATACCAGGTGAACATAGCATTGGGTATATGTATTAGCCATATATAAAGATATTACGGTACGCTGTACCTAACTTGAATAATTTTAAAAAGCTATTTCTACAATTATAAACGGTGCTCTGCACCTTTATGCATTTATTAACAGGTTTTTTTGGACAGAATACGATATCGTCATTTGGATAGCACCTATCAAACCATTGATAGAAAAATTAATGTCTATAAAAAATTGAATTAATCCGAAATCCATGAATAATCGAGCTATGGGGCATATAAAAGAGCCTGACTTAATGATTGACTTATCTCATTAAATCAATTAAATACAGGCTCTTAGTGTACAATTTTAAAAACCAGTGATGAAAATTTCATTTATGCGTTAGGAAGTTTCGACGTTGGTCTTCCCGGAAAACGCGCTGAAAGATCGTCATAAACACCTTTTAAACCGACCTCGCCTGCAGCGATTGCGGTCTTCAGAGCGCTGTAAAAAGCCAGAGATGCCGTGTACGCTTCACTTCCAACCATTAACATGGTATCATCAACTTCCTCAACAAGTTTTTGCGCCGGCGCTGCAATCTGAAAAAGCCGGTTAAAAGCTTCTACATCTTTAGAAAATTCATTAATATCCAGATATTTAGGAAGGACATCAGGGTTTTGCCGGGCATAATCAATGGACTTGGATACAAAAGCCTGGGTTTTATCTCCCATTTTGGGCAATGCACGCCGCTGCTCAGGCGTAAGGGTAATCAGGTTGGGTAAATTGGAATGAATCATATCAAGGCCAGCCTGGATATTCTTCATGGCTTCGTCGTTAATGACGATGGAGACGTTGTTTTTCAGGTTCATAACAAATTTAAATTAAGTAAAATTTAATGATATTTTAAATTTACATAAATTAAATGAGTTATCGTAATTTCGGGGAATAATTTAAAACAGAATTGCCCGGGAAATTGGGAATCCGTATTAAAAGATTCTTCGCTACACTCAGAATCTTTTATTATTCCCCGAAAACATTGAAAATAATTAGGTCATAGGGTAGTTGAAAATGATTTGCCAGTCCCCAGTCTCCAGCAGCCACTAGCCATTAGCCAGCCGCCAGTACCCCTATTTTCTATCAATTAATTCCTTCAGCGGAATTCGCTCCTGCTCATGATATTTTCCACCCTCAAATCCGGCAACAAAATTTTTATTAATCTGATAAAGCTGACTGTTGATCCGGTCCATTGGGTAGGTATTCTCCTCATCAAAATCTTCAAAATCATATTCTGTAAAATTGAGCTCGCAGAGCGACAACTCATATTCATCACTCTCCATACTCATATAAAGCAACGGCAAGCCATGGGTACGGCAAATCACAGGTCTCGATTGGTATATCGTACAGCCGTGATCAACGAGGAATCGGCACTGGGCTTCATCTTTGGGAACAGGTAAACCCGATAATGACTCAAGATCCAGTTCTGCCTTGATCGCATAAAACTCAACAGGAAAAACTGAAATTGCCATGCAACAGAGGTCGCAACCCTTCTTGCAATTCAACTGTTTTTCATGAACTTTTTCCAGTGATTCACATAAAGAGTCGATCTCTTTGCGCAAGGAATAATATGGGGCCAATACGGACTTTACTGCTGAACTCATAAGGCAATTGAATGATTTGCCGCCAAAGGTAGTGAAATGGTGGAAACCTTACCTTCTACGAATACATTCACTATCCAATAAAGGTTTGACAACGCTTTACCGGGATAGAATTATTCCTGAAAAGTTCAATATATTTGTGTTGACTTTGCGGTTCTCAGCGAGAATCCTCTGCGATTCTCTGCGGTTAAATTTTCCACTTTTGATACAGCCTCGATTTAGAGGGTCAAAAATGCTAAATATGAAATTTATTTTGGCACATTATATCTTTTCTTTAACTTATAGAGTCAATTAACAGAATCAGATAAAATGAAACGTATATTAAGCATTACGATAGTTCTTTGCGGCCTTATTTCCAATGCGCAAACCCTTCCTCAGGTAGCCTCGGGCAGAATTGAACGGATTGAGAATTTCAAATCCCAGTTTGTCGAGTCCCGAAATGTCGATGTATGGCTCCCTGACGGATACAATTCCAACAAAAAATACAGCGTGGTCTATATGCATGACGGGCAAATGCTTTTTGACAGCACTAAAACCTGGAACAGGAAAGAGTGGGGAGTCGATGAAACTTTTTCCCGCTTAATCAAAGAAGGAAAGATTAACCGCTGTATCGTCGTAGCAATTTGGAATACAGGATCAAACAGGATTTCCGAATACTTTCCTGACAAGGTTTTTTCCCAATTGGATAATAAGACCAAAACGACGTTCATGGAAAAATATACCAACGGGAAAACTGTTAACGGCGATAATTACCTGAAGTTTTTAGTCAATGAACTGAAACCATACATTGATCACCGATATTCAACTTATCCTGATAAGGATCATACTTTTATCATTGGTTCCAGCATGGGTGCAACGATCTCGCTTTATGCAATCAACGAATTTCCTGAAGTATTTGGCGGTGCAGCCTGTTTATCGACCGCCTGGCTTAGTTCGATCGAACCCAATTACGAAATTCCGGCTGCAACATTTGAATACCTCAGGCATAACCTTGCTTCCCCCTTCGGACATAAAATCTACATGGACTACGGAACGGGTGAAAGCGATAAAAACTATGAGTTAACCCAGTCATTCATTGACCTGATTGCCAAAGGTAAAGGATTTTGGGAATCAAACTACTTGTCCAAAGTATATGAAAAAGAGGTACACAATGAAGTTGCCTGGAGCAAACGGCTCAATATCCCCATTGAATTTTTATTGGGTAAATTACCCGACCAGAAAGCCTCTTCAGGAAAAATTGAGAAGTATGAAAATTTTCAGTCAAATTATGTACCGGAAAGAGATGTCGAAGTATGGTTGCCTGAAGATTATAAATCTTCGAAAAAGTACAATGTGCTATATATGCAAGACGGGCAAATGTTATTCGACCCATCAAATACGTGGACTAAAAGTTCGTGGGAGATAGATGACGTATTAACCAGGCTTTTGAAAGAGCGAAAAATAGAGAATGTAATCGTTATAGGGATTTCAAATAGAGTGATAAAAAGACATGCGGAATATTTTCCGCAAAAACCTTTCGAATCGTTAACTTCTGAACAACAGGATTTTGTCAGTAAATCACTCTTGAGTACCGGCAGGATATCAGAGGTTTTCAAGCCTGTATCAGACAACTATCTCAAATTCATAGTAACCGAACTTAAACCATTTATCGACAAAAAATATGCGGTTTACAAAGACCGGAAACACACCTTCATTGCAGGAAGCAGCATGGGGGGACTGATTTCAATGTATGCGATTTGCGAGTATCCGTTAGTTTTTGGGGGAGCGGCGTGTTTAAGTACACATTGGCCAGGTGTTTTTTCAATGGAGGGGAATCCGGTTCCCGATGCATTTATCACCTATTTAACTTCTCATTTGCCAGACCCAAAAAACCACAGAATCTACTTTGACTATGGAGATAAGACCCTGGATGCCATGTACCCTCCTCTTCAAAAGAGGGTTGATGAAGTGATAAAATCCAGGGGGTACACAGGAAAAAACTGGGAAACACTTTACTTTCCGGGCAAAGATCATACTGAAAAATCGTGGCATGAACGTCTCGAGATACCAATGCTTTTTCTCCTGACTTCCAAAACCGAACAGAAATGAGAAAAATTGGCCGTTCATTTATCTTAATTATAAGCTTAATCTACTTTATGACAAACTTTTCCATCGGTTCAACGAATCAAAATGCTAAAGCTCATGAAAAGAGTATTCTGATTGCTATGGCCCAGATAATCTGCATTGATAATGACAGATCCGGAAATCTGGTCAGGATTGAGAATGCCATTATCGAGGCCAAACAGAAAAACGCCGATCTGGTTCTGTTTCCTGAATCCTGCCTGCTGGGATGGATTAACCCGGATGCCCACCAAAGAGCATGCCCGATTCCCGGCAAAGACAGCGAACTGATCTGCAATTTAGCAATGAAATACAAGATCCATATCTGCATTGGATTAGACGAGAAAGATGGAGATAAACTTTTTGATTCAGCTGTCTTAATTGATGATAAGGGTTATATACTTTTGAAGCACAGGAAGATTAACGTGCTTCCTGAATTAATGACCCCACCCTACTCCGTTGGCGTCGGAGTTCAGGCTGTTCAAACCAGATTTGGAACCATCGGAGTCATGATTTGTGCCGATTCATTTCGTGACAATTTGCTGGAAAGTATGAAAGAAAAGAAACCTGATCTGTTGCTTATCCCCTATGGCTGGGCAGCTCCTGAATCCGAGTGGCCCGCTCATGGTCATGAACTGCTTAAGGTGGTTCAAAACGCCGCAATTAAAGTTAATTGTCCTGTGATTGGGACTAACCTGATTGGTCAGGTATCCCACGGGCCGTGGACAGGCCAGATTTATGGTGGACAGAGTGTGGCCTTTGACCCGGAGAAGGATATTCTGACGGTAGGTAAAGACCGTGAAAAGGAAATCGTGATAATTAAATTAGAAGTACCCAATTAAAAATTCAAAAAATTAAAGCAGATAAAATGAAATATTATTGCATTTTTCTTTTCATAGGTTCAATTCTGCTTAACCAGTCCTGTTTATCAGATTATACCCAAAAAACCAGAGATGATGTGGGCTGGAACAGTGAAATCATATACCATGTATTCCAGCGAAGCTTTTACGATTCAAATGGCGATCGAAATGGCGACCTGAATGGGCTCACTCAAAAACTTGGCTATCTTAAAGAGTTAGGGGTGACTACGATATTATGTACACCACTTTATGAATCAGATTTCTATCATAATTATTTCGCCAAAAATTATGACAAAATCGACTCAAAATATGGCACCATGGATGACTATCTGGCTATGATAAAAGCAGTCCATCTAAACGGAATGAAATTCATTATGGATATGGAAACTCAATATGCTCAAAATGGGAATAAATGGTTTGATGATTCCTACAAAAATCCTCGTTCGGCCTATTCTGAATTTATTTATTACAGCGATTCGCTAAACCAGCATCCTGATCAGTTTTACGTACCATCGGGCTCTGATTTGGTTTTTTTCAGGGGATGGCCCGATATAAAATCAAATATTGTATATCTTAATCTGAACAATAAAAAGGTCAGGGATTGGACAAAAACTTTCTACGCCCACTGGGTCGATCCCAACAACGATGGGAATTTCGATGATGGAGTTGATGGTTTTCGTATTGACCATATGATGGATAACCTGGATAATAAAGGGACATTTACCAACATGTTTGTTAACTTCTGGGAACCGGTTTTCAAGTACTGTAAAGCGATAAATCCCAAACTATTTGTAGTTGGGGAACAATCGAACTGGGCCGAATATGGTGAGGATATGATTGTTAAAAGTGGCATTGACGCGAGCTTCGGATTTCCGATCCATTTTGCAATCGCGGGAACTCCCTCATATTTTATCGGCAAGTCAGCCGATTCAACTTTGAAAAATGACCTTAATGCAAATAATATTGGAAAACAGGTAGAACAAACTTTAACAAAAATTCCTAAGGGGAAGTACTTCATCAATTTTCTTGAGAACCACGATACCCAAAGATTTGCAACAGCCGTTAAAGATGAAAAAAGGAAAATAGAATGTGGTGCAATTTTAAATATTTTATTACCTGGAATTCCTTCAATCTATTACGGACAGGAATTAGGAGTTACCGGGCAGATAGGTGAATGGGGCTATGATGTTAACCATATACCTGTACGAGAAGCCTTTCCATGGACTCCAAATCCGGATGATTCCGGAACGGCTGTATTTTATAAAGATTCAGGGCCATGGTGGGATAAATCGTATTTTAAAACAGGTGCCTCAGCAAGACTCGCCTTATCGGTTCAGCAAAAAGATCCCGCATCTTTATGGAATTTGTATCACCGTCTTATTCATTTCCGCAGAGCGAATAAAGCAATCATGGAGGGTAATTTCATTCAATTACCAAACGTCTCACGAGATATTTTAGCCTTTTCAAGAGAAAAAAATGGTGAAAAAGTTTTGGTCATGATGAATCTTTCCGGGCAATTGCTAAAAACCAGATTGCCTTCATTAAAAAAGTTTCAGTTTCAGAACAACATCACTATTAGTGCCGACAGCCTTTTGTTTCAGCCTTTCGGTTATGCAATCTGGCAGGAGTAAAACCCCGGATTCAAGTATTACCCAGAACAATGCTATGGTATTGGAAATGAACAAGTATCAGTATTTACTTAAAGGAATTACTTTGTTTTGGATATTTTTGGGATGTTGCTGTTTGTTGTGTCCCTAATGCAGGACGGATTACACCATATTTTTTGCAATCCTGCTGGCTGAAGGAAGAAGAAAATTCACTGGTAGCAGCCGCGTTAAGTCCTAATATTCTGCAAACAATAGTTAAAAATATTCCAGTAAAAATAGAAGAGATTACAAATTATCCTTTTGATAATCAATTTATTTTCAAAATTAAAACTGAGGCACCGGTCCATTTTAAGCTCAAAATCAGAAAGCCTGCATGGGCAACATCGGTGAAGACCGGTGAAAAATATCGGATGGAAAAAGGACTTATTGTTATAGAAAGGACATTTTACAAAAATGAGCAGGTCAAACTGGAATTCTTAACTGGTGTGCGGATCCTGGAGGATTTGAATCACGAAAAGTATTTCGCTTATGGAGCACTAATTTATGCCAAATCCATCGCGGCCAGTGTACAAACGGGCAAAGCCTATGCCCCCGGGTTTGAAGATTTAATGTATGCCCCAAAAGAAACTGCCCGATTTGAATTTTTAAACAATCATAATGCACAATTTCGAAATGGGAAGATTCAGGTAAACCTGAAAAATAAAGAGACTCAAAAATCAGAGCAGATTGAGCTGGTTCCTTTTCCCAAAACAATATTAAGACAGGCATCTTTCAATTGAACGATTACCTCCATATTTCTGAGCATTACGGCATTTAATACCTGATCACCCATAAGTTTTTATTTAACCTGATTCCCGTGAGGTGAATCTTACTGCACAATCCTTTCGATTTCACCCGTTTTTCCTATTTTTGTCATCTTGTTAGGTAGCCTGGTAATCGTGCCAGTTTAACCAAAGAATAATTTGACCCATAAATTGCATATAATGATTGAAATTCCCAGCAAATATGATCCTTCGGTAGTTGAGGACAAATGGTATAAATACTGGATCGAGAACAATTTTTTTCATTCCGAACCCGATGAACGTGAACCTTATACAATAGTAATACCCCCGCCGAATGTGACCGGAGTCCTTCACATGGGACATATGCTGAATAATTCCATTCAGGATATCCTGGTACGCCGGGCCCGGATGCAGGGGAAAAATGCCTGCTGGGTACCGGGAACCGATCATGCCTCGATTGCTACTGAGGCAAAGGTGGTTGACAAATTACGCAAGGAAGGCATTTCAAAAGATAGCCTGACCAGGGATGAATTTTTGGCCCATGCCTGGGAATGGACCGACAAACATGGAGGTATTATCCTGGAACAGCTGAAAAAACTTGGTGCCTCATGCGATTGGGAACGGACCTGTTTTACCATGGATAAAATCCGATCAGAATCGGTTATTAAGGTATTTATTGATCTGTATAACAAAGGATTGATCTATCGGGGAGTACGAATGGTTAATTGGGATCCCGCAGCCAAAACAGCTGTTTCAGATGAGGAGGTCAATTATAAAGAAGAGAAGTCTAAATTATACTATGTCCGTTATCTCATTGAAGGGACAACCGGAGAATATGTTACTGTTGCCACTACTCGTCCTGAAACGATTTTAGGCGATACTGCCGTTTGTGTCAATCCGAATGACGAACGGTTCCATCACCTTGCCGGAAAAAAGGTTTTTGTACCATTGATCAATCGGTTGGTTCCCATCATTCAGGACGAATACGTGGATATTGAATTTGGAACAGGATGTCTGAAGATTACACCTGCTCACGATATCAATGACTATGAGATCGGTTTGCGCCACCAACTGGAGGTAATCGATACTTTTAATGATGATGGTACATTAAGTGAAAAAGCTCAGTTACTAATTGGTGTTGACAGGTTTGAAGCCCGTAAACAGATAATTCCAATGCTTGAAGCAGCCGGAAACCTGGTTAAAATCGAGGATTACAACAATAAAGTTGGTTATTCCGAACGTACGGATGTACCAATTGAGCCAAAATTATCGGCTCAATGGTTTCTCAAAATGTCGGACATCACCAAACCGGCGGCAGTTGCTGTTGAACAGGATGAAATCAGATTTTATCCTGCGAAATTTAAAAATCTCTACCGCCACTGGATGGAAAATATAAAAGACTGGTGTATTTCGCGTCAACTTTGGTGGGGACACAGGATTCCGGTTTATTACCTTGCAGACGGTTCATTTGTCGTTGCAGACTCTGAGGATCAAGCGGTTGAACTGGCACGTCAGAAAAGCCGAAATAACCTACTTACTATTGGCGATTTGCGTCAGGATGAAGACGTACTTGATACATGGGCTTCTTCGTGGTTATGGCCGATTTCGGTATTCGATGGGATCAATGATCCTTACAATAAAGAGATTAACTACTATTATCCGACCAACGACCTAGTCACAGCCCCCGAAATTATATTCTTTTGGGTGGCGCGTATGGTTATTGCCGGTTACGAATATCGTGGGAATCTGCCATTTAAGAATGTCTATTTCACAGGTATTGTCCGTGATAAACTGCGTCGCAAGATGTCAAAATCGCTGGGTAATTCCCCTGATCCGCTTGACCTGATTGCAAAATATGGTGCTGATGGTGTGAGAGTTGGAATGTTATTCTGCTCTCCTGCCGGAAACGACATCCTGTTTGATGAATCACTGACTGAACAGGGGCGTAATTTCAGCTCCAAAATCTGGAACTCCTTCCGCCTGATTAAAGGTTGGGAAGTCGACCCGAACATACCGCAACCCGAACATTCCAGATTGGGGATTGAGTGGTTCAAAGCCAAATTGAGCGAGGTGATCGAAACAATGGACGACCACTTTGATAAATACCGGCTCAACGATGCCTTGATGACCATTTACAGTAGCATCAGGGACGAGTTTTCCGGTTGGTTACTTGAAATTGTCAAACCGGCCTACCAGGCGCCCATCGATGCCAGAACATATGAGGAGGTCAGTGAATTGTTCGATGAAGTCTTGAGGTTACTCCATCCGTTTATGCCATTTATCTCAGAGGAGATCTGGCATTTGCTGAAGGAAAGGGAACATGGTGATTCAATCATGATTTCAGCATGGCCCAAGGCCAATACTTACCATTCTGAGATTTGCGGTAAATTCGAACTGATTAAAGAGGCAATCACAGGAATCCGGGCTATTCGTAAGGAAAAAGAGATCGCAAATAAAGAGATGCTCCGGCTCTTTATCGTCCCGGGAGAAAAAGGATTCATTCCTGAATACAACCCCGTTCTGATTAAAATGGCAAATCTTTCTGAACTACAAGTCACTGCCGATGAAATTTCCGGAGCACTATCATTCCGGGTCAACACCTCAGCCTTTTACGTTCCGCTGGGTGATGTGGTAAACCTCGAAGAAGAGGTTATAAAAATCGAAGATGAGTTGAAATATACAATTGGATTTCTTGAATCGGTGATGAAAAAAACAGGCAATGAACGTTTTATGAACAGTGCACCCGCCCAGGTAGTTGAACTGGAGCGAAAGAAACAAACTGATGCGGAAGAAAAAATCAGGATGCTTGAGGAGCGGCTTCTTTCGTTTAAGTCGTCGATGAACTAATTCAAAAATCAGGCTGTTAGACTATTAGGCTATTGGATTATGGAAATAAAAGGCCTTCCGGATATTATTTATCGGAAGGCCTTTGTCGTTTTTAAGAATCGGGATTATTAGATCAATACATTGTTGACTTCGAGATAATCAAGGCCAAAAGCATCTGCAACACCTTTATAAACTACCTTCCCATCAACAATATTCAAACCTCTTTTCAAGGCCATGTCCTCCGAACACGCTTTTTTCCACCCTTTGGCTGCCAGCGCCATCGCATAAGGCAATGTGGCATTGGTTAAGGCGATGGTTGAGGTACGCGGAACCGCACCAGGCATATTAGCAACTGTATAATGGATCACTCCGTCAATTACATAAGTAGGATGATCATGCGTTGTTGGAACAGTACTTTCAATGCATCCGCCCTGGTCGACAGCCACATCAATTAATACCGTTCCGGGATTCATGGTTTTTAACATGTCTTTCGTAATTAGAAAAGGAGCTTTAGTCCCTGGTATAAGCACTGCACCAACAATAACATCACTTACTTTAACCTGAGCCCTGATGTTGTAATCGTTCGACATCTGGGTCTTCACATTGGCAGGCATAATATCGTCAAGGTACCTTAACCTGCGCAAACTGATATCCATGATCGTAACATCAGCACCCAAACCGGCTGCCATTTTAGCCGCCTCTGTTCCTACAATTCCTCCGCCTAAAATAAGCACTTTTGCTGGAAGAACTCCGGGTACTCCACCCAGCAACATTCCCCTTCCGCCAAAGGTTCTTTCAAGGTATTTAGCCCCTTCGTGTATCGACATTCTCCCCGCCACCTCCGACATAGGAATCAGTAAAGGAAGAGATCTGTCATCCAGTTCAACAGTTTCGTAGGCCAAACAAACAGCTTTTCGTCGAATCATTGCCCTTGTTAGCGGTTCCGATGAGGCAAAATGAAAATAAGTATAAACCAGCTGACCTTCCTTGATCAGGTCATATTCTGACTCAATGGGCTCCTTAACCTTCATAATCATCTCTGCAATGGCATACACCTCTTCAATACGGGGAAGAATCTTTGCCCCTGCTGTTACATATTCATTGTCGGCAAAACCACTGCCATTACCGGCTGTTGCCTGTACATAAACCTCGTTGCCCCGTTTAACCAATTCTGCAGCACCGGCAGGTGTCAAGGCTACACGGTTCTCGTTATTTTTAATCTCTTTTGGTACACCTATAATCATAATCTGAAATTTTAATTACGCGGTAAAAATAAGTAGAATCAATTTTTATAAATATGACTAAATCCCATATAATTATAATTGTATCTTTGCGCCTTGTCAACAATGAAATAAC
>Ga0118677_10013109_pt1 | contig 12005 bp, 15 predicted proteins | sample AliMusrvi5mmetaG_FD_86154 | JGI IMG/M metagenome (GOLD analysis project Ga0118677, IMG submission 86154) | reverse complement strand
CAATAGTACAATACCCCACCCTTTATCCCTCCCCATTGCATGGAGAGGGACTAGCCCCCTCTCTACATAGTGGAGAGGGGTAGGGGGTGAGGTAACAAAAAGCCCCGAAACACTTCGGGACCTATTTTTTTTTATAATTAACAACATGTAATTCGTTCATCGTTCTATCGTTCAATGGATCCATCGTTCTATTAATCCATTTCTGCTTCATCATAATTTTCAGTAAGATAATTTCTCGCTTTTTTGAGGATAAGTTTGACTTTATCACTATCAGAGAGATCAGTCTTTGAAATTTTTATCTTGGTACTTACATAACGATTATATCCATATTCTTTAATCTTTTTGAGGAAACTAGGAAGTTTCAAAACTCAGTCACCAGGTAAGATATGTCATTCTCCTATTCTGCTTTTATCAGAGATATAAATAACTGCAAGATACGGAAGAAAGTCTTTTATTTTTCTCAAAAAAGTATTTTCGAAAGTATCTGAATCAAGATTTGAAACATCAAGTCCTATATAACAGAGATATTTTTTTACAATTTCTACCATATTACTGAAACGATATCTTGGTATCGGTAACGCGAAGATATTCGAATCTTCTGGATTGATAATAGCGAAGTGAATGCTTTTATTTTCCTTCCTTCGTCTCAAGATATTATCAGTGATGAAACTGAATGTTTTGAAGTTAAAGAATTTAGGTGCGTTGATAGTAATAGTATCAGCTTTGAGTTCATAGCATAGATCGATAGCTCTTTTGATCTCTTTATCATTGAGATTGTCAGAAGTCTGGATGACTCTAATAGGAAGTTCATACGTTTCAGAAAGTTTTTTTACATAATCGATTTTCCGAGAATCGAAATTTTTCCATATTGCCAAATCTATCCCATCAAATCATGCTTCTTTGACAAGCGCAAAAACCAAATCCAATCCATATCCAGAAAGAGAATCTGAACTAAACAAACATTCGGATTTTTTTACTTCTTTTGGACTATCTGCCGACGTTCCCTCTTCCATCTCAAAAAAGAAGTCTTTTTTGATAGATCAGAGTTGTCAGTCTTCCATAGGTTTTTCTTTTTTGTTTATCATGGATTTATCATCTGTTAAATAATAAATTATTTTAAGTATAAGGTTTTTTGATGATTTTGCAAATTTTAGTAGATACATGAATACTTGGAGTAGAATCTTTCAGAATTGAGTGTATTACCAACGTTAGTAGAGTATTCAACCAGGACGTTAAAATTTTATAGTAAACAAGAACGCTTTATGATCTGAACCCGGCATAGTAACAGCCTTGAGGCTTTGTACACTCACCGATGATGTCGTTCGTAGATGATCAATATGTGCCTGAAAGATAGGCAGTTCCTTGAGTTTCCAAGTAAAAAGGAAAGGGAGTCTCTTGGTCACATCAGTAAGCTCACCAGAAAATGCTTTAGTGAGACTCGTATAATATGATGACCATGGAGTCAGATTGAAGTCGCCTACCATGACAATATTGGCATATTTCTGCCATTTTTCATGAGTATAGAAATCATTAACCAGTGTAGTAAGCTGTTGATTCCTCATAATAAAATGGCTATAGTTATCAGGAGAACTGGTATGTACAAGATAGAAATAGATTTGCTGTCATTGATACGGAATAGAAAAATAACCATATCTTCGAGCTCATTGAGGAAAGTCGTTTGCTTTATTGATAAGCGGATATTTGCTAAAGACCATACTGCCTACAAACTTCTTGGATCGAGTGGTGCTATTGACGTAAGGATAATTTTTTTGGAGAAAATCCTTGAGATGTTCGTAATGATGGTCAGCAAATTCGACGAACATGAGCATATCGGGATGGGTATCAGAAATAGTTTTTTCTATTCAGGTATAATCAGTATTGTCCTTATGAATATTTGCAAACAATATCTTAAGCGTTCATGTAGATTGCATTTGTTGAGTAAATGGTTCTTGGATATAGAAACGATTGAATTGTTTGCTATACCAAAAAAATAGGATGCAGAATACAATAAACGATATTCATCGAAAATAACGACGAATGTGATGATATCACGGTTTCATCCTTTTTCTGAAATGCACGAAACTTATGACCGTAAATATTCAGGATAATCATGTAATGTAGGGCAAAAAACTGAGCATAAGCTCACTGACATACTGTCATGGAAAGAATATCGGGAACAAGAATACGAGGACTACTATGAATATCGCTGCAATCATACATACATTCAAAAGGTAAAATGCATAAGAGAAAAGTTTCTATTAGGCTAAAGTTTAGCTCACAAAATTCAACTAAAAAAAAGCTGTAGGGAAATCCATACAGCTTAACTAAAAAATACAGAGGAGGTTAATCAGAAAACACAGCAAGTTTTTTTTCAGTGATTTGGATTATAACTTCCTTCCCTTCAGGCGTATAATAATGTCGAAATTTTGATTGCGATATTTTCATATCATCGTCCATTTCATTGAGTGTGAGTTTCCCTTCCTCGATTCGTTTCATAAACGCCTCAGTTGATAGAGGAGAAATAGGAACTTCATCAGCAACGACTTGGTCAATTGCTTTGGACACAAGTTTGTGGAGACGAATCAAAGCTGGATTTTCCTCGGCGTTGATATTGGTGACTGCTTTCATGACATTGATTTTTTTTAGATTATTTTAGATTATTTTGTTTTTGTTTGCGGTTGCACTTCTATTCTTCTTTATACAGAATACAAGACTTTTTTTATGTAAATAAAATAGTATCCTGCATTCAATTCTTTTTACGTGATTTTAAAACAAATAAAATAAACAAAGCTCCTAAAATGGGGAAGAAAATATATCCCCCCGGCTTATGCTTAGTTTCGATAATGAATGGCACCAGTATCAAAATGACACCGACAACCACGCTGCAAATAGTTCCTAATTTTCCCATAACGATAATTTTTTTATTTTTTTTAGCTTTATAAACATTTATTATATAAAGTCAAGTAAGTATGAGTAAAAAATTATAAAATAATGTGTAGAGCCAAATATAAAAAATCATTGAATATATCACTCGAATCACTACTAACTAAAGCACCTCGTGCCTGCCTGCGGTAGGCAGGCGTAATACATTGTAATTAATAATAAATTACACGAAGCAAATTACATCGAAGATACATTACGCGATCCGCTTAGGCGGAGAGCAAATTACGAAGAGCAAATTACTATTTACTTATATTAGAATATGAAATTCACCATACTCGTCTTTTGATGCCAGATGAATTATGCAGATAGCGCAAGAATCAGAGCAGTGCTTACGAACTGCTGATTTTCGTATACAAAAGATATAAAAAATGCGGATATTGTAATCTTCGATACCTGTTCGATCAAGCAAAAGGCCGAAGACAAGATCACCGGGATGCTCAAAAACATCAGACCAGATCAGAAGATATGGATCACCGGATGCATGATACAACACAATATGAAAAGTTGAAAGTGGAAAGTGGAAAGTGGAAAGTTCAAGGTAGGGAATTTTATGTGAGCGGTAGAAACAAAAAATCCAAAAGTAATTTGATTGACTACGAAAGAAATAAGCGAGTCTCATTCCATCGTTCCATCGTTCCATCGTTCTATCGTTCCAATAAACCATAGTTTCAATCCTATTTTTCACAACCTCACAAAAAAGCTCGGGAATATGGAGCTTATGCGGAGGATAGATGATACAGGATTTTTGCCATTGATCTTGGAAAAATTAGGATACGAGATACGCTATGATCACGAGCTTATCAATGAATACGACAAGATTATTCCCGCAGAGATAAATACATCAATGAATAGCTGACATCACACCACGGCATACATCCCTATCTCCACCTGATGTAATCAATTCTGCACGTACTGCATCGTCCCCTATGCGAGAGGACTGGAAAAATATTTTCCTGTAGAACAAATTATCAAAGAAGCGAAGATCCACCTCAAGAACTGAGCAAAAGAAATCGTCCTCTTGGGACAGATCGTAAATAAGCATCCAGAATTCATCACCATCCTCAAGGAGATGTTGAAGCTCAAAGGGCTGAAACGATTGAGATACACTTCTCCCTATCCGACCTTTTATAGCAAAGAATTGTTAGCCCTACATGAAAGGGAGGAGAAGCTTTGTCCGCATATCCATATTCCATTGCAATCAGGATCAAATGTAGTGTTGAAAAGGATGTTCAGAGGATATACGGTCGAGCAAGCGAAAACATTCATCGACAATATCAGGGCATTAAAGAGAAAAATTAGCATTACAACTGACATCATTGTAGGCTTCCCCGACGAAACGGAAGAAGACTTTCAGCAGACCTTGGACCTGGTGAACTATGGAAATTTCGATATGATCTATATCGGAATCTATTCTTCTAGACCCGGAACTCTGGCAGCAAAAAATTATCCTGACACCATATCACGTTCGGTAAAACGAGACAGACGAAACAGACTCAATACACTTCTCAAGAACATTTCACACAAAAATAATGAAAAAGAAATCTGAAATAGTAAAACAATGTTCATCAATAAGATCAGCAAATGAGTCATCGAAGGCTATACAGACAACATGAAGCAGACGATTATACAGCTTGAAGCTTGAAGCTTGAAGCTTAAAGCTAAGGTCGGTGAGTTCATCCAAGTCAGAATAATCAAAGCAATACCGTTTAAAGTGTACGGGGAGATAGTTCAGAACTAATAATACCTAAAAATAGGCTATTATAGAAAAACAAGTTGACTTATGACTATATATAATTATAGTAATGATATTTTATCTTGTTATAAAGCTATCATGAATTTCAAACGACCGCTATTTAAAAAGAAACCCCTTGATGTGGAAGTAAAAGGCAATGTCAGAAATAACGAAATTTTAGGGATCAAGTGAACTCTAGAACAATTAAAAAAAATCCTCAGTAATACTTCATACTGAGATGTAGCAAACAATACTATACAAAAGGAGAAAATTTCCACGTTAATCGAAAAGCTCACTACAACGCAAGATATCTGTGACAATACCCCAATGAACAAGGACGAATTCATGATAATAGACGAGGCAAAAACAGCGATAAGAGACGCATTAAAAACCAATAAACATCTCTATATCCAGTGGTTATTAGACGAGAAGAAAAAGTGAAAATACTCTTCAGAATATATCATAAAAAATCTCTTCGATCGTTATCAGATTCCACAAGAGCTTATACTTGAATTCATCGGAGCTTTTTGCAAAGAAACGTTAGATCATGACATGAAGATGAGGATACTAAGCATTGCCTGATTCGGTAGTGCCTCTGCTATTGCAAAATTTTTGGATACTGATTTTAAAAAATGAGAATCCGATAATGAATATAAAATCAACAGGCAAGAATTACTCTTCTTACTCCAGATGATAACGCTTAATGACATTAAGAATGAACTTAATACGGTACCAACTAGGAGAATCAGACCAGCTGTTACAAGAACATTATCCAGGATAAATAACGAAGATATAAGAGAAGGGGTTAGAAACATCATGGATAAGCTTGTATTCACCGAAGAACGAGGTAATTTTACAAAACGAGATTCAGAATATATAGAGACTATTTATCAAAACGACGAATTAGAAAGTATTGCATTGAGGTGTCTTCCCTTTCAAAGCTTTTTAAGATCCGGGGAAAAATCGAGATATTCATGCCGATTATCAAAAGAAAAAAGATTACAATTTTTTAAGGATACAACACACATCGTAGATAGTAAAATCTACTATGAATTCTGTAATTTAGAAAACACAGTAGGAACAGACAAAGAAGCATTATCAAAAAAAAAAATTATAGATCTCTATAATTATTTATTTGAGAAGTATTGATGAGAAAAAAATGATGCTTCAGATCGATTAAAAAAAATGAAAAATGATATTATCGATAGACTAGAATAAAGCAGTACTATTTAGATAACATGAAAAGATAGGACAAAATTCACAATAAATAGGGTTGACTTTTCTTGTTAAAAGGATATATTACTTTTAAATAAATAAACAAAAAAACAGAACAATAACCAAAAAAAACAGAACTATGGAAAATTTCGTAATTACCTCAGGAAGAGCCAATATGAAGTTGGCTAAAGAAATTGCAAAACATTGTGGAGTCCCCTTTACCGAAATAGGGTTTACAAAATTTGGCGATGGCGACTGGAAACCAAAATTTCCCGAGACCATAAGAGGACTAACAGTATTTATAGTACAATCCACAAATCCTGTTGCAGGGAAACACATGGGAGAGAATCTTTACGAATTATTGGTAATCAATGATGCAGCAATGCGGGCCTCAGCAAAAGAGGTTATAGCAGTTATTCCTTATTATGGTGCAGCCAGACAAGATCGTAAGGATGAGCCCAGGGTACCTATAACCGCAAGAGTGAACGCAGACCTGATTGTCAATGCCGGAATTAAAAAGGTAATTACCATGGATCTTCATGTGGATCAAATTCAGGGGTTCTTTAGTATCCCAGTTGATAATCTGTATGGTTCATATTATTTCATTCCTCTCATAAAGAGCCTAAACCTGCCAAATCTTGCATTTTCATCAGCTGATGTAGGAGGAGCGCGCAGAGCAGAATCTTACGCAAAGAAATTTAAAACATCTCTTATTATCTGTTACAAAAACAAGGTGGAGGGAGAAATAGAAAGAATAGTACCTTTGGGTGATGTAAAAGATAAGGATATTGTATTGCTCGATGATATAGTCGATTCAGCTAAAACTATAACCATAGCAGCTGATGTATTACTTGAAAACGGAGCAAGGAGTGTCACCGGTATTGCTTCTCACCCCGTATTATCACGTGGATCGCAAGAAAGGATTGAGGCATGCGGTATTAAAAATTTTTATTTTTTAAGTTCGATTAAAACCCGAATAACATCAAATAAAATAAAATTAATATCCCCAGCAAAATTGTTCGGAGAAGCTATTAATGAACACCAGACACCGGGAGGGTCTATAAGTAAACTGTTTATATAATCAGATAAACAATAAAATACCCAAGAGCTACGGTATACCGTGGCTCTTTTTTTTATGTACTATCCAAATAAGTCCGAAATGTAATGAGGAATTATTGTGACAGTAAATATAATTCAATCATCCAAAAAAATTGCGTTTTACTGATTTTTTTGGTGGTTGAATATAATTGAGACGCAGCCGATGTATTTCTCTTGAATATCTTGGACAAATACATAACCTCTATCGAAGACATTAGTCTTTAATCGATAGTCTTTAGCTTCAAACCTCAAGCCTAAAGCCTCAAGCATTTAGCATTTTATGTAGTATATGAATTACCCAAAACACGTAGCTATTATACCTGATGGGAATAGGACACGAGCAAAAGAACATGATAAGACCGTCGCTGAAGCATATATGGTATCATATGAAAAGGCTCTAGAGCTTATCGTACATACCTTTACTCAGACTGATGTGAAAGTATTCACTCTTCGAGGATTGAGTACAGAAAACGCGAAAAAGAGACCAAAAGAAGAATTCGATTTCCTCATGAATATGTATAAGCTCGTAGAAGAGGATCTGGATGATTTTCTTATGGAAAATAAAGTGAACTTCAAAGCGATAGGGGATTTTGACGGGATAACCGACGATTTCAAAGAATATCTGCTTGCCAAAGAAGCGAGAACCAAATGCGATTCAGATAGATATTTTGTCTTTGCCATCAACTATGGAGGAAGAGATGAAATCATCAGGGGAATAAAGACCTTAGCACAAGAAGGTGCTGATCTCGCAACTATTACGGAAGAGACACTGAGCAACGCTTTAGATCTAGGGAAATTGCCTCCGATTGAATTAGTTGTCAGGACAAAAGGAGACCAAGCACAGAGGACATCAGGATTTATGTCACGATGGATCGGCTATGCAGAACTTTATTTCACTCCCAAGAAATGTCCGGAATTCGAAGTGGCCGACTACCAAGAATCACTTAAGCGATTTGACAATATAGCCAACTTACGTAACTACTGAAAATAAAAACTAATAGACTAATAATCCGTAATTCGTAATTCGTAATCCGTAATTCGTAATTCTTTAATCCATTAATCATAGTAAAGATGAAAATCGTAATCGACACAGCTAAACTCTTGGAGATCATAGATCTCGGATTGAGATTCGTTTCCAAAAATGCTACGTTGCCTATCTTGCAGAACTTCTATTTCAAGGCATCTATCGACTCATTGTTGTTGAGAGCGACTGATATGGAAAAATACATCGAGATAGAGATCCCTTGCCAAGTGACCATGGAAGGAGCGATTACCGTAAACGCGAAGATGTTTTCTGATATCATCAAGAGCATCGAAGAGAAACAAATAGAGATCAGTGTAGATCAGAAATCACAGGTCATGACGCTCAAATCAGCAAAAGATAATTTCGATATCAATGGTATCGCAGCAAGCGAATATGTCGCATTGCCAGAAGTACCAAACGAAAATACGCTTTCCGTAGAAACCCAAATGTTTGCTGATGGAGTAGCAAAAGTAGAATACGCAGTGACGGAAAAAAACTTCAGCCCAGTTATGACGGGAGTATTATTGAAAGCAAAAGAAGACACGATGATTTTCGTAGGGACTGACTCATTCAGACTCTCCGAATACAAAATAGCTTCATGACTCAAAAACGCAGATTTCGCCTTGATTGTCCCAAAAATCACCATGACTGATATCCAAAAAATATGTGAATATGCGATGGCCAACGAAAGCGAAACGCTCACCGTCCAATATTCAGAAAATCTTATTGCATTCCAGGTCCAGGTCAAAGACATGAAAATCTTGGCTACATCACTACTTATCCAAGGGAACTTCCCTGAATATGATAGAGAGGAAATCATGCCGAGATTATTTAACACCAAGATCTTGGTAGATAAGAATCTCTGTGAAAAAGCAATCAGAAAGATAGGAATCTTGACGAGAGATATCAACAATTATATCCAGATTGAAACAACAAAGGACAGCATTATCATATCATCCGGAAAGACCGACAAGGGAGCAGGTACTACCAATATCCCTGCTATCACCGAAGGTCCAGCAGTAAGTTTCTGAATCAACGGAAAGTATATCACCGACTTCATCAGAATCATTACCGGTGAAGAACTCGTTTTCAACGTCATCGACAATCAAAAGCCACTTATCCTGATGGATAAAGACGAAATGGCATACAGATACGTCGTTAGACCACTCATTAACTCTTAACATACATTGAAAGATGGAAAAATTGAAGCATTGAAAAATGAGAAAATATATTTTTCCATATTTCCATGTTTCAACGTTTCCACATTGCAAATGATTTAGTCTGCTCGAAATGCTTATCGTACTTATGATTGTGGGCGTTTTATTTGTAGCATTCAGATCTTCCTTTCAGATAAAAAATAAAGATGTATTATATGGACAATCTTGTATAGAAACTATGTACTGACAGGTGAATAATTTTCTGCATGCAGGACTCAGCAGCAAGTCTCTCTATTCCGGGATGGCTATTTTTCCTGATCAATACATCATCAGCTTCAACCCTGCCCAGCAAAAGATAGAGTTGAGCTATGAAGAGCAGGGAGTACTCCATATATATAGTAGTATAGAAATGACTGGTAATACACAAATAAGTTATTGTAGCAGCAATAGTTACCAAATACTTTTAAGTTGAGACAGCTACGAACTTCATATCAACAAAGGGCTCCAAGAAAATCAAGCCCTCCAATTTTTCTATCTCTCAGGATCCAGCTCAGCAAGCACATGAGCAAATACTTTTTTGCAATGCGATGTACAATGAACGTGATGCAAAGTCATGGCGCGTTTTGAAAGTGACACAAGAACGGTAAGTATAAAAAAACAAATGTGTTTAAGCTTTACTGGTGGGGGAGAGTGTTTCGAGTGGGATAACTAAAGGATTTAAATTTTTCACATACGATACTATGATTCAAAAAGAAAAAAAAGATTTCTGGCAGATAGTAAAAAGATTTTTTGAACCAGCTATAAAAAATAAAAAAATGCTATTCAAAAGCTTTTTTATCGCATCACGAATATGATTGTATGGTATATTCAATGTGTGGATATTCCAGTTAATTACATCGAACATAGAGCTTAAACAAAAAAATGCATTCATAACATCTATTATCATATATCATATACTGTTCTATTACCTTAATATATTTTGTCTGAAAGTATTTTATGAGGTTTTGGTATCGAGTTGACCGTTATTGGACAGATATAAAGAGCATGCATAATATTTATATGAGAGATTTCTTTTCATTGGATAATAACGAAGTAGAAAAGTTTGGGACATGAAAGTGGATATCAATCTTAGAGAATGGTTTCCACACATGGACAGATCTTATTGTCTTCGGTATAAGCGTTGGCACTCGCATAATCATTACCTTCATTTATGTCTCCTATGTATTTATTACTACAGACAAGTATTATTTTATTGTTTTCGTTATTATTTATGTTTATTCATATGTTTATTTCTGTATATATACACCTTCATATCAACATCTTAAAGCCTTCCCGGTGTCTAATATCAATTCCGAGACAACTTTTCTGTATCAACTTTTCAAGGAGAATTCAAATTTCATAGTTTCAAAGCCATGCAAGGTTATTTTCTTGTCTATTTTTTAAACTTATTGATTTTTTATTGAATTTTTTTAGATAAACCATATAAGCAAAAAAATAAAAACTATATATATGAGTACAAAGCATGCCATTAGATTACCCATTGAACACATCACCAAAAACAGATTTGTTGTCATTGAAGAAGCACACGATTGTTGTGAAATTGGTCTCGTAAGAGAAACGGAGATCCAACACAACCATAAGGAGCTTAAAATCCTTATTTTGACTGCTGGCGGTTTTCCCACCAAAATCCCTACGTTTCATAAAATTTGGGATCCTTTCTTACCCAATCCGTATGAAGAAATTGCTATAGATACCTATCCCGTATATTCCTTGGATATCTATCTTCTAGCTGAATTATTTGATCAACAAAAAACCTGTTTAGAAAAAGGACTTCCAAACACCCAAAAAGAATTGGATGCTTTCTTGACTATGAAAGCGCTAGTTTATGATCCACATGCACGTGAAAATCTATAACCTGAATGAGATCTTCTGTATTTGAAGATCTTTTTTTGTTTTAATAAAAAAACCCGAACGAAATATCGTCGGGCCTCATTCATATTTTATTTATCGGTTCGATAAGCACAATGGTTCCTGGATTAATTATCCGGAGACAATATGCACCGATCAATGCTACCTGCATGAAGAGATTATATATCCAGTGAATGATGTTTTCCATAACGACTAGTATGTTGCCTTTATTCCTGGTAGAAAGATATTCTACTTTCATCAGAAATTTGGGTCTAGCATAGAATATATCCAAAAAGTCAGATATATTAAATTCCACAACACCTGCATCGTTAAGTACTTCTTCATGATACACTCCAGCGCCCGAAGGGCTTAGAATCTGTATTTTCTTGGTTCCCCAATCAATAGTCTTGAGCAATCCGAAATGATGATAATGGGCATTTTGCCCCATTCCTTCTTGTTTGAAAGGAGTAAGAAAGAGGAGAATAACAGGATATGATTTAGAAAGATATTCCTCCAAATCCTGCAATCGTACGCGTGTACATATTTTTACTTGCCAAGGACATAACTGCTGTTTGAGAATGTAATTTATGACTTGTTGTATCTCCCAATGACTCGTTCCCATATTGTTGTCGCCAGTCATCTCATACATCTGGGATTCTGAGACTTCAATACCCAGATAATCCAATGCTATTTTCGTCACATTCCATCCGCAAGAAAATTCAAGTTCCTTGTTTGCATGCCTAAATTTCATCTTAGGCAGATGCATAAATCTCGGAATATATATACTTCTCTTTTTTCTATCCTTTTTGTGGTGTGTTGGCATATAAAATCTATCTAATCTCAGCCAAGGCCAAAGAAAATAGCATATTTTACATACGACAATTATAAGGACCAACAATGGGATAAGTACAGGAGAAAATATATTAAC
>Ga0118677_10013108_pt1 | contig 12006 bp, 8 predicted proteins | sample AliMusrvi5mmetaG_FD_86154 | JGI IMG/M metagenome (GOLD analysis project Ga0118677, IMG submission 86154) | reverse complement strand
TATATAAACTTACTATTTGCTTTTTAAAAATATCAGGGGCTAAAATAATATTAGAAAATACAGCCGACATAGAAAAAGAAACCACCGTCGCCAAAGCAGCACCTAATGCTCCGTACTTGGGAATTAGCAACAAGTTCATCAATACATTTGAAATCGCACCTATAACAGTTTTAGACAGTGACAATGTGTTTTTGCCTTCATTAACAATCCAGATAGATTGCGAAACGCCTAACCCAACAGGAATATTTGCAAAAACATGAATCGCCAAAACAGTTGAACTCGCTTCAAAAGCAGGGCCATAGAGTAATGCTACAATCGGCCGGGAGAAAAGTGCAATTACTGCACTAAGAGGCAACATTGTCCACCACATCAAACTAAATAATCGAGTTATTGACTTTTCATAACCAACAGAATCTATTTTTTTTTTCCGCGCTATTGAAGGTGCAATGCTTTGTGAAATCATCACTGGTATAAAGTACCATGTTGATGACAAGGGTAACGCCGCAGAAAAAACGCCTAATTCACGAACACCAATCATTTCACGAAGCATAATCTGATCGATTCGTATATACACAATGATTGCAAGACTTGACAACATATATGGCCAGGACTCATGTAAGAGTTTTTTTGCCCATGTGCTATCCCATCTCCATCGAAATGGCGCTGGATATTGACGATAGGCAATCATAAGCGCTATAGCTGACAATGCTAATTCAATGAGGTTTAGCGTTGCAAATAGAATTAAAGACGCCTTGACAAGTATTAACCAAACTTTTAAACCACTTGCTATGATGTAAGAGATCGTCTTTGAAAAAACCGTTCTTTTACTTTGAGTCTGACTCTGGAACCAAAGATCAATAGTATTTGCTGCTTGAAATATTAGGGAACCGGCAATAATCGCAGTTAATATTAATGTATGAGTATCGCCGGGTCTGAACATAGCCATACCTGCCATTGCCGCAAACCAGCAAATAATACCTGTTGTGAAACGAAGCCGTAATACAGTCCCTAAAATTGCTGGTGATTCATTTTTTTCGCGGGCAATATCTCGGATGGCAATTCCATCAAGACCGAGAATACTTATTGTCTGAAAAAAAGCAACAAAAGCGGCGACATAGGCCAGTTCGCCGTATTGCGAAGGCCCAAGGTAGCGGGCAACCCAAGCTCCAACGAGAAGACCCATTCCAAGGTGAAGGGCTTTGTCGGCGAGCAACCAACCTGTGTTATGAATGATTGAATGAAGGTTAGGTCGCCCTTCGAGGCGTCGACGGATAGGTGCTGGGGTATATCGAAGCCAGATCGGGTTTGATGGTGTTGTCATTTAGAAAATGGAGGTCATTTGGCGAAGGGAAAAAGTCTTGAGATTAAAACAGTTGGCAGTTTACAGCTGAAGATGGATACTTCGCTTTGGACTTGCAACAAAAAAATGGACACCTTAAGAAGCCATAGCCATTGTTTTTTGTCGCAAAAAATCAACGGGGAATTTATACCCTAAGTATGAATGCTTCCGTTGACGGTTATAAAAAACTTCGATGTACTCGAACAGGCTGTGCCGAGCTTCTTCTCGTGTAAGATAGTGTTCGGTATAAACCAATTCTGTTTTCAGTGTTTTGAAAAAGGATTCTGTAACGGCGTTATCATAGCAGTTCCATTTGCCGCTCATGCTCTGAATCAGTCCGTGTTTTGCAAGCTTTGATCGAAAGGATTGACTTGCATATTGGATGCCCTGATCTGAATGAATAACCACCCCTGGAGTCGGTCTTCGGTTCATCAGTGCCATATCCAAGGCTGGGTTCACAGTCATATCAGTCGTCATTCGGTTACTGAATGAGTAGCCGATAATTTCCCGATTAAACAAATCCATAATGACCGTGAGATAAAGCCAACCAGCGCCAGTCTAAACATAGGTCAAGTCGCTCGTCCATGCATCGTTTATAAAATCGCCAACAAACACTTGATCCAAAAGGTTATGTGCAATGGGTTCCTTATGGTTTGAGTTTGTCGTGACCTTGAATTTCTTTGCCACCTTGGATCGAAGCCCCATAGAACGCATTAACCGGGCTATCCTTTGCCTGCTGCAACGATGGCCACGCTCTTGCAGGCAAACAGCAATCCGAGGGCTGCCATAGATTTCACGTTTCTCTTTATGAATCAGTCTGATAGCTTCCTTCACTTTCCTGGTTTCCTGACTACGATTACTTTCAGAGCGCTGTGTCCACTGGTAATATCCGCTAAAAGAAACATCCAGAACGCGGCACATGGTTCTGACCGCATAAATATTACTATAACCCTTAATAAAACTATATTTTAAATGGTTGTCCGCGAGAACACAGCAAGCGCTTTTTTTAAGATCTCTCGCTCCTCAGTCACTGTGCAAAGTTCTAGTTCAAGCTTGCGAAACCGTTCTTCTTCTGGATCTTTCAAGTGCCCACTGCCAGGAAAAGGGCTTGCCTGGGTTGCCAGATATTCGCTTTTCCATCGATACAGCAATTCTGGCCTGACTCCTAAACTCATACCAATCTCGAGTGCCGATTTTTCACTTTGCATCAGCAACTCAACAGCATCTATCTTGAACTGTTTACTGAACTTCCTGCGGGTTTCTTGCTGTGTCATTTGTCTTATCTCCTTTTGATGCAAGATATGACTTCTTACCCTGTCCATGAAAATGTAGCAAGTCCAGATCCCTCTTTGCATTCGGGATAACAGATTAAAGGGATGGGTTAATAATTTATAACGTTTGGTCAGTTTTTCTGCTGGGGGGTTATGGGTAATTTTTTTGTTGTGCTTTCGGCTTCGCGTTGGAGGTGGTCGGTGGTGGCTATGCTGGGCTGGTATTCGGGAATCAATTTTTTGAGTATCTGCTTTATGCCTGTGATGTTGTCGGTTTTGATGTATTGCATAAGGTTGTTTAGTTCCGGCTCGAGTATGGGCCAGGGTATGAAGTGGTCGTTGGCCTTAAAGATTCGGGGGTGAGCTGTGGGTGAGGGGTTGTTGCCGATAAGCAGTTCTTCGTAGAGTTTTTCGCCGGGACGCAGGCCTGTGACTTTGATTTCGATATCACCGTGGGGGGTTTGGTGGTCGCGAACCAAGAGGCCTGAGAGAGTGACCATGCGATGGGCCAGATCGATGATTTTAACCGGGTCGCCCATATCAAGCAGATAGACCTCGCCTCCACTGCCCATGCTACCGGCATGGATAACGAGCTGGGCTGCTTCGGGGATGGTCATGAAGTAACGGGTAATCTCTTTATGCGTGATAGTGATTGGTCCTCCCTGGCTGATCTGGGTGCGAAAGAGTGGAACGACTGAACCACTGCTACCGAGGACGTTGCCGAAGCGAACCATACTTAATCTGGTGGTGTTGCCGGATTCAGCGGAGAATGCCTGAAGAATGAGTTCACAGAGGCGTTTGCTGGCTCCCATGACGTTAGTTGGGCGGACTGCTTTGTCGGTGCTGACAAGTATCAGAGCCGGTGTTCTATGCTGACGGACAGCTTTGGCAAGGCTGAGGGTACCGAGAACGTTGTTGCGAACCCCCTGGGAAATATTGTATTCAACCATCGGGACGTGCTTGTAGGCTGCGGCATGGTAGATGACAGATGGTTGGTATATGCGAATGATATTCGAGATATGTGCCTCATTTGTAACGTCAGCAAGGAGAGGAACGATGAGTGTGCCGAAATTATTTTTCAGGTTTAACTCAATCAGGCTGTTGTGAATATTAAAGAGGTTGTATTCTGCATTATCAACAAGAAGCAGTTTGGCGGGTTGAAGGGCAAGCAGCTGCAGGGAGAGTTCACTTCCAATGCTGCCTCCTGCACCGGTTACCATAATGACTTTACCGGTAATGGAGTTTATGGTCAGTTGATCGCTGAGTGGCGTGGTATCGCGACCAAGGAGATCTTCGATATCTATTTTTTTGATTTCGGTGATGGTGATTTTACCTTCGGTGAGGTCCTGAATGTTTGGCAGGAAGCGAAGATTTACAGGATAGTTCTTGAAGTGTTCGACAATCTCCAGCCTACGGAAACGAGTAATTTTAGGGCTGGCCAGGAGAATGTTTTTAATGTTATGTCGTTGAATGACCGGCAGGGCATCGCTTGGGCTATAGACCATGTGCCCGTTGATGGTGCGCCCATATAAAGAGGGGTCGTCGTCAATGAAACCCGCAATATTGAGATTGGGAAGGCTTGAAATGACATTCTGCACCTGTAAGCCTGATAAACAGGCTCCATAGATGAGTATTTGTTCAGAGGAGGAGCTGTTTTTTTTGTCATTGTTTTTGTTGTTGTGCAACGAAAACCAGTAGCGAATATAACCCCTGCTGAACAGTGTTATAAGGAGAATAATGATTGGCTGCAGGAAGACAATCGACCGGGGAATATCCGGGGTATTGAGTAATAAATGTGCCACGATCAAGAAAAAAGCGTAGATAACTACCGCTTTGAGGATGGTGATAAAAGCCGCAAGTCCATGATAGCGATAAATTGCACGGTAGAGGCCTTTTTTTATAAAAATCGGCAGCATAAGGAGCGGGGCAAGAAGGTATATAACCCACTCCTGCCCCGTAGGAAGACGAACAGAGTCGTACCGGAATGAGAATGCAAGCCAAACACTGCACAGAGATGCCGTGAGGTCAAAAAGGAGAGCAAGAGCCTTTTTTTGACCTTGAGAGAGACTCAATATACTTTTTTGGATTTTAGTTTTGTCCATAGTAATTGCCCCTATTGCCATACCCATATTTGTGGTGACCGTATTTGCCGTAGCCATAGCTATTCTTGAGGGAGCCAATGAGGGCGACACCAATGATGTTGGAGAAAATCAGATGGTCATCGGCAAGATCTTTCAGTGGTTTGCGTGGAGTGTGGTTCAAGCGTGCTGCAATCAGGATGCCATCGACAGTTTGGGCCAGCTGGGCTGCATCGCTGAGAAATAGCGGAGGACTATCAATAAGGACTATATCAAATTTTGTTTCAAGGTATAAAATGAGATCCTGCATTTTTTGGGACGAGAGGAACTCGTTGGGATTCAGAATTTTTTTACCCGCGGTAATGACGCTCAGATTAGCGACATGGGTGGACTTAATAAAACTGTCATCGATGGTTTTAAGATCGCTATAGAGATAGTCGGTAAGGCCAACTTCCCGTTTTATTTTAAAGATGTTGTGCTGGGAAGCGAGGCGGAGGTCGCAGTCGATGATGATGACTTTTCGACCATTGAGGGCAAGGGCCATACCAAGATTGGTACAAACGGAGGATTTGCCTTCAGCTATTGAAACACCTGAGATAATAAGAGAGCGTATGGGGTTGTCTATAGAGCAATAACTGATTGCTGTTCTAAGTGTACGAAAACTTTCGGCATACCAGGAGGAGAGGCGGTCGGTAATCAGTGGGACAGTGTTGCGTTGATCAGTGCTGAGTTGATCAGTCTCCTTTATGTAATTACCCAAGGTTGCCTTCGAGCCATCGGGCGTGTTGGTAACATAAGGGATTTGTGATAGAACCGTGAAGCCCTGGTTTTTTAAACTGATTTCGTCTTTGATGCTGTCGTCCAGAAATTCGCTAATTAAGGTGTAGATGGATGCAATTACTCCGCCGATAAGAAGGCCGATAAGCATACTTTTCAGGGGGCTGGAATTTGCGGGGAAGAAGGGGCGAAAAGCGCTACCGATTATGGAGACGTTGCCAACTTCAGAACCGAGCAGGATGCGGCTTTCATCGAGCTTTTCTTTGAGGAATGTGTAGGTTTTTCCGGCAACATCGCGGTCACGCTGGAGTTTGGCGTAGTCCTGCTGTTTTTTAGGAAGAAGGTTGACCCTAGCTTCGTAGCCCTGTTTAAGCTTCTCATATTCAATAGCGCTGTTACTGAGGAGGTTGAGCTTGCGTTCTGTTTCTAGTTTTTCAGCAATGAGGTCGAAGCTGTATTTTTTTGTTCGGCCGGTGTAGTTGATTTCTCCTGCTATCTGGCTACGACTGAGGTTTTCGTAACGTGATTGTGCAGCATCGAGCTGCTGCTTTTTGTTTCTGGTGTCGGCGTCATCTACACCTTTTTCGGCAATGAGCTGAACGTATTGTTTCTGCTGATTTTTAATATCCTCGAGGATGGCTGAGAGCTTGGCGTTTACTGTTTTGGCTATACGAGTACTGAGGATCCGGTCGGCCTCGGTGAGTTTTGACTGGAGAAAGTCGAGACTGTTTTGAGTTATACGGCTTTCTGTTTTGAGTTCGTTGACTTTGGATTCGATCTCTGTGACTTTTGAGAGAAGCTGCCCTACATTGCCGGAATTCTCATACATTTTGTTGCTCTCCATGTACCTGGAGAGGGTGCTGTCGGTTTGGGCAACGAATTTCTGCTGATTGTGGAGCATTTCGGCAATGAACGTGCTCGACTGCTTGTATTTTTCGGATTTGCGGTTAATATCGGCGTTTTTATAGGCATTGCAGAGCGTGTTGGTAAGATAGACGGCTTCATCCTGGAAAGGGCTGGCAACAGAGACTTTGATGAGAGATGTTTCGCGCACCGGGTCTACCTTGATACGAACACCAAGCTTCATGGCGTTTATCCGGATAAAATCATCCGGGTATTCAGGCCCATTGAGGTTCATGGTTTGCGCTGAGCGCTTGTCAGAGAAGGGCGAAACCAAGGTGATGAGGTCGTCGAAGGATGAACGGTATTGCCGTTTACCGAAGAATTCGAGGGAGTCGCGCTTAGTGGTTTTAAGCAGTTCGCGGACGGCGAGCTGGGTAATGGGCATCGAGGTTAAGAGCTCTACATCTTTTTTTACCGCTTTGGCATCGGACTCACCTGTGGTGCCAAGAGCTGCGTCAACGGGGTTGTTGCCGAAGGGATTGTCTATCAGCATTATGGATTCTGCATAATAGGCGGGCTCTTCGGCCTTATGGAATAGCCAGGCGAGAGCGACAGAAATAATGAGAAAGAAAATGATGCCGTATTTGCGGCGGTTGAGGACATTGAAGAGTTCTCTAATGTCAATTTCCTTCATAGGCTCGCCGAAGTACTCCTGAATTTTTGGCTGCTGCTGACCCTTATTGGGAGAGGGGTTAGAGGCTCTATTCAGGTTGTTGTCAGTGCCGGGCGGCTGAGTATCGGGCATGATGGTCTATAGAGTGAGTTGTAACCTGTTACAAGCTGATCCACATTAATACTTGCTGATCTGCTTCAAAATGTAGTAGGAATTGAATCCGCCTGAGATGAGGCTAATAACCTGGGAGATTGTTGCCAGGGAGATGCCATTATCTTCGGGAATGATGACTGTGTCGTTCGGTTTGAGTACCACGAAGGAGGAGCGGTCGCCGTTTTTCAAGAATTTTTTGAAGTTTACTTTGTAGAACTGCGTGCCGTCAGGGTCGGGGTATTTGCGGATTACTATGATTTTTTTCGGGTTAGCATTAGGGCTTATGCCACCTACCGTAGTGATAAGGGTGGCAAGATCGGCATCTTCTTGAACAATGACTTGACCAGAATGGTTGGCCTGACCGAGTACGTTGATGGTCATGAGAATGTTACCAAAGTCGTCGGTGAAGTAGGAGTCTTGGACTAGGGGGTAGCTAGGGCCGTTAACACCTTTGAAGCTTTCTGATTTATCGCGAATTGCGCTTGGTTCGGCAGCGGAAGATAAAGATGAAATGGTGGTAAGGAAGATGCACTGTATTGTTATTAAGATGGCTAGGCGTTTCATAATAGAGTGCTGATTTTTGAGTGCTGAGTGCCGAGCGAAATCAAAAAAAGTTTGCAATTGGCAGTATGCAGTTGGCAACTTTCTAAGTGATGAGCGCTGAGGTGAAAGTGCTGAGTGAAGTCAAGATAAGTTGGCAATGAAATCGAGATACCTGGCTACTGGCATTGAAGTAAATATTCATGTACCGATTTTAACAGTAATATAGGGATTTTGTTAATTTTCGGCTTAGGGTTTTTTATTGATAATCATAGGCTTCAAGAGTGTTGGCTGTGCTGAGTAAGAGAAAGAATAGGGCCTATAGGGCTAATGGGACTTATATGCTGTAGGGTGTTATAACAAGAGTGTGAAATCAGGGAAAGTTGGCAGTCACGTCTCGGTACTGAGTGCTTTCGTTTTGGTTTGGGCTTGGGTTATGGCTTTTATTATTGTTTCGGCTACGTATTCTCTTTGGGTGTTGGTCATTAGTGATCCGGAGGGGAGGCAGAGGCCCTGGTTGAAGAGGGATTCTGAGACTCCGGTGGTGTAGCTTGGGTATGGCTGAAATATTGGCTGCAGGTGCATTGGTTTCCATAGGGGCCGGGCTTCGATTTGGTGGTGCTTCAGGTGGTGATAGAGTTCCTGATGGGTGATGCCGATTTTTTTGGGGTTAATCAGTATGGTGGTTAACCAGTAGTTTGAATAGTATTTCGGGGAGGGCTCGGTGAGGAATGTGAGCCCTTCTATGTTTTGAAATGCTTCGCGGTAAAAGGTGTTGTTTTCGCGCCTTTTGGCGATCCTTTCGTCGAGTATTTGCATCTGGCCTAGGCCGATACCAGCGCTTATGTTGCTCAGACGGTAGTTGTAGCCGATTTGTGAGTGCTGGTAGTGCGGGGCTTCGTCACGGGCCTGGGTAGCGAGAAATGTGGCCTGATTGCAAAGTGATTTATTTGCGGAGACAAGCGCTCCGCCGCCGGAGGTGGTTATGATTTTGTTGCCGTTGAAGGAGTATACTCCCATTTCGCCATAAGTGCCGCAGTGGTTTCCATCGTAGATTGAGCCAAGGGCCTCGGCGGCATCTTCAAGGATGGGTATGTTGAACTCATTGGAGACGGCTATAATGCCTTCGATATCGGCTGGCATTCCGTAGAGGTGAACGAGGAGAATGAGTTTCGGTTTTTTTCCGGTTTTACGGATCCTGTCATGAATGGCCTGACGGAGCAGGTTGGGGTCCATGTTCCAGGTTGAGGGTTCTGAATCTATAAAGACCGGTATTGCTTGAAGGTAGACAATCGGGTTGGCTGAGGCTGCAAATGTGAAGGTTGAACAAAGTACTTCGTCGCCTGGCTGAACCCCGAGTATGATGAGTGCAAGGTGGATGGCTGCTGTGCCTGATGAGAGACATGAGCAGGCAGTTGTGCCGGTATAGGTGCGAAGGGCTTCTTCAAAGTCAGTGACATTCTGACCGAGGGGGAATACCTGGTTACGCTCCATTGCATCTATAACATACTTCATTTCATTGCCGCTCATGTGAGGGGATGAGAGGCGGATTATGTCGATCAGTTCGGGATTCATATAAAGAAAGTGCTGAGACGTGAGTGCTGAGTGCCGAGGGAAATCAAGAGAGTTGGCAGTCAGCTGAGAAAGAGAGTGCTAAGACGTGAGAAAGCCAAAAAATTGGGAGTGAAATCGAAAGCGTTGGGACAGGAAACCGAATGGATAATCACAGCGTATTCTGGATTTTGAAAAAGCTTCGCCACCTTCAGTCACAGGAAATACAGCCCAATATATATCGTATCATTCCTTTTGATAAGCATTTATGACGCGCATGGTCATTTCGAGTACAACTATAGAGACAGCCCTTTCCATAACAAGCGACCTTTTGCTATGATCGTTTACTCTAAATCTTTTATTGCTTCAATGTTTTAAGCTGAGAAACAGAGAGGTTAATCAATAACATGTAGCACATAACTATATATTAAATATGTAAATAATATACAATTTTTACAACAAAAAGCACAAATAGGGGTATGGAGGTAAATGATACTCTTAAATGTTCAGCACAGCGAATTCATCAACTTTTTTATTCCAGCCTATAGACTTCAAACGGCAAAAAAAGTTAGATAAACTCCTGCGTATAAAAATACTTAATAGAATACGCTGAAAAACAACTTTGAATTATGCTTAAACAGCTAACTCCAATTAATAAAGGAAGATATGCAATTTTCATACCAGACTTTTTGAACGCATAAAGATAAAATGATAACCACAATATTTATAAGCAGTTAGCGCCTCAGAAATATCGTTTGACCATTTCACTTATATCATTTCGATTAAAACCATAAACTTGAGTGTGTTTTATAATGATATCTATCGCCTCAAAATGAGACTATGTGTCTTTGTATGGTGTGGTAATATCAACAATCCTTCTGGTGTTGGTTGTGAATAAATATGGGTTGCTGACTGGCTAACGACAGCGGACTGACGAAGATAAGATCAAACCAGTTGAGCAACGGGACGACCTGAATAGGGTAATCATCAATTGCAACAAATATAACGGCTACTGGAGGGCTTTAGCATTACAATTGGTTGTGCGGCTGGTCAGTGCTGAATAAAATTCGTTCTTTTACAACGTTTTATTCAGCACTGAGTTCTCCTAAAGCTTTTAGTTACGGGCTGCCCTTTGCAGTACATACTCGTTATTCACAGGCGGTGGCGCCTCTGCTACTTGAGGCGCAGGGGCGCTTGGAGGTATTACCTGTGGAGGAGTTGGTGGGGTAGGAGTAACAGAAGGAATAAATGGAAAGTTATTCGATCCATTGCCTTGAGAAACTGCCTGCGCATGGGGAAACGCAAAAAAGGATGAGAATAAACCAATAAGTAGAGCGCGAGCTATGAGGTTACTAATCTTTTTGTACATAGTATTGTGTTATTTATAACGTTATTCCTGTTCCAACTCCAATCATGAAACGCACTCCATCTCCAGAGAAACCTGTAAGGTCTAATGCTCCTGCAGAGATGGCGAGCGGAATTTTGTCGATGTAGAATGTTTTTGAAACACCAGTGTTTAAATTTATGCCATTCCAGTCTGCAATGGCGTTAAATGAATTAAACAGCTCATACGCAACATTTCCGAAAACATAGGTACCAGTCGCCCCTTTCCCTGAATTAAAATCAAACTGACTTTTTTCGCTGTATTCTCCCTTACCTACCCCTATACTGTAATGAAGCCGTGTTGTCCCATTTGCTCTATTGATGAAAGGGGCAGCAAGAATTCCCTGACTGTAGACAATATAGTAGCTTGGAACTGAATCGGTTCCAGAACTGAGCATAATATTTTGAGCACCCACAGCAATAGCACTCGCTGAGCTAAGATTACGATGAAGCTGGAAAGACAAGCCATAAAGTCCAAACATGGTAAGGTCATTGACTATAAAAACACTTTGCAAGCCTACAAACTCTACAGGGTTCCCAATACCTATCCCAAAGCAAGCCGCGCCATCCCCAACATGATCCGCAAAAGCGGGTCCATGAAAATAGGCTGCACGAGAAGCAACGCCGACACCGGCAAAGAATGATCCATATGCACTACCCCAAGCTACAGGAGTTGTAAGGGATTTGCCATTGCTATTAGGCGTAATACCAAAGGTTGAAACGGGAGTGTTTCGCTGGACATCGCCAGCACCTAAGGAAACTGGAAGCTCCGCATAAAGATCCCCAGATGCCAGAGTAACTATCCCTGTAATTACAGCGATAAAATATCTCTTTATCAGGTTCATAGCTCTTCAATTTTAACTACTTTATACATCGCAAGTGTAAGAATAAATTTGTACAGTCTAAATCTTTTGTATCCTTCTACAGTTTACAAATTTTTTTAATGATTATAATATTACAAAATGGTAAAATTTAAAAGCGGGGGGATAGGACCTAACTTATAGTTTTGAAAAGGGCTGAGACGAGAGGGCTGAATGAAGAGGACTGAGGGGAGAAAATGAAATTTTGGGTTTTTTCTATTTTTTAGAGTTGACTTTTAAATGCAACCGATTTTATCTGAACATCGGCGGATTATTGCTATTGGTGATATTCATGGGTGCATTGCATCCTTGAAAAAGCTGATTGAGATTATTGATCCTGAACCGTTTGAACAACTTGTTTTTCTGGGCGACTATATTGATCGGGGGAATCATTCTAAAGAGGTTGTAGATTATCTGATTGAACTCGGAGGGAGCTACTCATGCCATTTTATTATGGGTAATCATGAGCTGATGTTTCTTGATCATCTTAAAGGCCATCACACTAAAGAGTGGCTTGCCAACGGCGGCAAAGCAACTA
>Ga0118677_10013107_pt1 | contig 12006 bp, 7 predicted proteins | sample AliMusrvi5mmetaG_FD_86154 | JGI IMG/M metagenome (GOLD analysis project Ga0118677, IMG submission 86154) | reverse complement strand
GATTCCGCCACCCCCATCCCGTCCTTCCCATGTTCAAACGCGTCCTGGTCGCCAATCGCGGCGAAATCGCCCTCCGCGTCGTGCGTGCCTGCCGAGAACTTGACATCGAATCCATCGCGGTTTACTCCGAGGCGGACGTCGATTCAATGCACGTTCAGCTTGCCGACGAGGCGGTGTGCATCGGGCCGGGCCCTAGCAAAAAATCCTATCTGATGCCGGATCGGATTATCGCGGCGGCGGAAATCACCGGTGCCGACGCGATTCATCCCGGTTACGGGTTTCTATCGGAGAACGCCCGCTTCGCGCAGATCTGCGCCGCCTCCGGTTTCACCTTCATCGGACCCTCGGCGGAAATCATCGCGCTGATGGGCGACAAGGCCAGCGCCCGTGCCACCGCTCTCGCCCATGGCGTGCCGGTCACCCCCGGCACCGCCATCATGCGCGATCCGGACACCGCCCTCGCCGAGGCCCGCAAAATCGGCTTTCCGGTGATGATCAAGGCCACCGCCGGCGGTGGCGGCCGCGGCATGCGTCCGTGTTTTCACGAGGCGGATTTCGTCAGCCTGTTTTATGCCGCGTCTAACGAGGCGTTGGTGGCCTTTGGCAATGGCGAGTGCTATCTGGAAAAACTCGTCATCAACCCCCACCACGTGGAATTCCAGGTGTTCGGTGATTCCCATGGCAACTTCGTCCACCTCTGGGAGCGCGATTGCTCGATGCAGCGGCGCAACCAGAAAATCGTCGAGGAATGCCCCTCTCCCCTGCTCACGCCCGAGCTGCGCGCCCGCATGGGGGACGCGTCGGTGAGGCTCATCCGCGCCATCAACTATCAGAATGCCGGCACCATCGAGTATCTCGTCGATGCCACCGCGGAGAATTTCTACTTCATGGAGATGAACACCCGGATTCAGGTTGAGCACCCGATCACCGAGGAAGTCATGGGCTGTGAACTCATCAAGGAGCAAATCAGCGTCGCCGCCGGCGAGCCCCTTTCCCATCATGTGTACAAATCCTCGCCACGCGGCCACGCCATCGAGTGCCGCATCAATGCCGAGGATCCATATAACAACTTCGCCCCCAGCCCCGGCACCATCGAGTTATGGTATGCCCCCGGCGGCAAGGGCGTCCGCGTCGATACCCACGTGTACTCCGGCTACACCGTCCCGTCCCACTATGACTCGCTGATCGCCAAACTCATCGTCACCGGCTCCACCCGTGAAATTGCCGTCGCCCGCATGAAACGCGCCCTGGGCGAATTCATGATCCGCGGCATCAAGACCACCATCCCCTTCCAACAGGAAATCATCGCCCATCCGGACTTTGTCGCCGGCAACTATGACATCGGATGGGTCGCCCGTTTCCTCGAGGAGCGCAAGATGTAGGAAAGTTATCACTTGTCAGTTGAAAATCCATGACTGAGCCAAAGCTATACTGCATCTTGGATCTGGGCTATGTGCAGGAAGCCGATGCCGAAAGCGTCACCGCCGCCCTGTTGGCCGGGGGGGCGGACTTGCTCCAATTGCGGGCGAAGAACGAAACTCCCGAACTGATCGAAGCCGTCGCCCGGCGCGTCCTGCCGGTGTGCCGGACAGCCGGAGTGCCCTTCATTCTCAACGATTATCCCGCGCTCGCCGCCGCCCTCGGCGCCGATGGCGTCCACCTCGGCCAGGACGACGGTTCCCTAACCGAAGCCCGCGCTCTAACTGGAACTGAGATGCTCATCGGCCGTTCGACCCACTCGCTGGCGCAAGCCCGTGCCGCATTGTCGGAAGGGTTTGATTACATCGGCTTTGGCCCGCTTTTCCCCACCCCCACCAAGGCGGGACGTCCGGCCATCGGTCTCGGCGACATCGCGGCTATGGAGCGCGACGTCGGCGCGCACATTCCGGCGTTTTGCATCGGTGGCATTCATCCCGGCAATCTCCCGCAGGTGCTGGCAGCCGGCGCACGCCGCATCGTCATGGTTTCCGCGTTGTTGCATGCGCCCGACATCCAAGCCGCCACTCGCAGCGTGGCCGCAGCCTTGTAGGTCAGATTTAGGCAGGAAGATTTTGGGTAGGAAAATGAGAGGTAGCTTTATGTTTTGATCTTCAATTCAATCAGTGTTCTCAGTGTTGTCAGTGTAATCAGTGGTTTCGTTCACCCACGCCATCCCGAAAGTCCCGCAATCATCCCGATCCCAATTCTTAATCCGTGTAATCCGTGTAATCTGTGGTTCCTTTCACCCCTATCCCAAAAGTCGGTAATGCAAACCACCTTCGACCAACTTTTCAAAGGCGCGGCTCGCGACACTGGCGGCCGCGCTTGTTGGATTTTCCGGTTGCGGGAAGAAGCTGGCGGCCGCCAAGCAGGCTGCGGCTGAAAAACCTCCGACGCAACCTGCGGCAGCTTCCCCCGCGGCCGGCGGCCAATTGATCAGAGCTTGAGAAAATTGCGGATCAGGCGCAGGCCGGCCTCCTGGCTTTTTTCGGGATGGAACTGGCAGGCCAGGAGATTGGGCAACTCAATGGCCGCCGCAAAGGCATCCTCGCCATAACTTGTCGCAGCAGCCGTGATGGTGGTGTCGTCCGGGACCGGAAAATACGAGTGCACGAAATAGAAATACGGCTCGGCACCCAGGCCCCGCCAGTTGCCAACATCGGGGTGGCGCGGCACCGCGGAGTTCCATCCCATGTGCGGAATTTTCAGACCGGGCAGCTCGGCAAAGCGGCGGACGGTTCCCCGCACCAGCCCCAAACCCGCCACGCCGGGGCACTCCTCACTGCCGGCAAATAAAATCTGATAGCCCAGACAGATGCCCAGATAGGGCTTGCCCGCCGCCACCCACTCACGGATCGGATCGATCAAACCCCGGTCCGCCAACTGGGCCATGCAATCGCCAAACGCCCCGACGCCGGGCAGCACCAGATGCGTCGAATCAGTTAGATCCGGCGCTGCGGCGGCAATATGAGGTTCGACGCCCAAGGCGGCCAGCGCGTTGGCGACGCTGCGGAGATTGCCCGCGCCATAATCGATCAGCGAGACCTTCACAGCGCTTGCTTGGTGCTGGGAATTCCCTTGACCCGCGGGTCTCGTTCACAGGCGTCCCGCAGGGCGCGGGCGAGGCCTTTGAAGATGGCTTCGGCAACGTGATGGCCATCGCGTCCGTAGAGCAGTTCCACATGGATGTTGGCACGCAGGTTCGAGGCGACTGCGCGACAAAATTCCTCGACCAGGGAGAACGGGAAATTCGGCGCGGAGGGTGTCCCGGCCGGAGCGCGAAACTCGAGGTGCGGACGGTTGCTCAGATCGACGACGACGCGGGCCAGCGTCTCATCCATCGGCAGATAGGCGCAACCGTAGCGTCGGATGCCCTCCTTGGTGCCGAGCGCCTCGCGCAGGCAATCGCCGAAAACTATCCCGGTGTCCTCCACGGTGTGATGGAAATCAACCGTTAGATCCCCGGTCGCCTTCACGGTTAGATCAAACAACCCGTGCCTGGTCAACAAGGTGAGCATGTGATTGAAAAACGGGATGCCGGTATCGATCGAGGCGACGCCGGAGCCATCGAGGTCGATGGCAAGTTCAATCGCGGTCTCCGCGGTTTTGCGGGAGCGGTTGGCGGTGCGGGAGGGAGCCATGAATCGGCGCGGGTTACTGTTCCTCTTTGGGTTTCACGCCCGAGGCCTTGACGGCATCTTGCAGCATTTTGAGGTAGCGCTCGGGCAAAGCGGCGGCCTCCGCATCGGCCAGGGCCTTGTCCATCGCCTCGGCATTCGCGCCGCTATGGATGACTTTCCATGCGTTGCGGAAGACCTTCCCGCCGTCTGGGACCTTGGGCAGTGGCGTCTTCAGGCGTTGCAACTCCGACTCGGCCAAACTCTTGTCGTCTTCCAAGGACTGCTTGTGGTTCGCATTCCACGTGACCCATGGCTGCTCGGAACTCTTCTCCTGTTGATAGATCCTCTCCAATCTCGCCTGCTCGGCTTCGTCGGCGCGCTGATTATACTCGCGGTCGGCCACGGGCATCTTCTGCAGATCCGCATCGTGCGTGGCCTTGTGTGCTTCAAAGCCCTCAACAAGTGGGGCGAGTTGAAGGCGAAGCTGCTGCAAGGCGGTCACCACCACAGGCAGGACGTCACGGTAACAAGCGGCGGATTGGTACTCCTTGTCCAATTCCGCGAAGGCCCTGAGCGCGGCGAGCCAATTCGCGGTCTTGGCCGCGACGCGGATTTTCGCGTCGAGTACGCGGGCATCGAGTTCAAAGGCGTTGGCCCGATAGTCCGCGGCCTTGATCATCCCGCCCTGCAGTTTCCTGCCACCGGCGGCGACCTCCTCCCTTTCGTCGGTGAGGGTTTTGAGAATGGCGCCGGCTTCTTTGAGTTTGGCGCTCTTGGGAAACTTGGTGATGAAGCCTTTCACCTTGGCGATCCTTTGATCGTATTCCTCCACCGTGAGCATGTCCGGCGTCGGCGTCATCTTGGCGATCTCAAGTTTCGCAAACTCCTGTTCGTCAGGTTTTTCGAGCACGCTTTTCACCACGTCCTGGACAGGCACGATCATCTGGTCCTTGATGCCGACGCCGGGCTTGGGTTGAAATTCGATGACGTAGGCATCCCCCTGCATCCTCACGATCTCACCTTTCAAGACCTTGCCGTTTTTCAGGGTGAATTCACCTTTGTCTTTGGGGGCGAGGGCTGCGGCCGCTACCAAATTGGCGCAAGCAAGAGCGAGAACAAGGAATGATGGAGTGGCAATGGATGAAATCTTCATGAATGGGAGGTTAATGGCGGCGGGGAAGTATTCACTGGTTTTTTTCGGAAGGCAAGAGGGCATCGCGCAAGGCCTCCGGCGTGGTTGCCAGTTGGCTGGTTCCATCGGGCAGGATGATTTTCACCGTGCCGTCGGGAACGGCATCCGCCGCGCTGGCTGCGCGGCGTTTGGTCAAGCGCAGCGGCAAGCGGTCCACTGCCGTGGTCAAGGCCTCCGGCAGGTCCTTGCCGTTGAGCACCAGCGGCGAGAAATGGCGCACCATGGTGGCTTGAATCAAGTCCGTGTGCAACACCGGAAGGGTCAGGGCCGTCATAGGTAGCGGAGTGGCCAGGCGGCTGAAAGATACCACCAGGGGCCTTTGGCGTGCCGCCATGCGGCACTCTGCCATGGAGAAAAGGCCGGCGGTGGAATCATCAAACAACATCACCAGATCGGTGATGGGAAGATCCAGGACTTTCGCATTGTCAGGACATTCCTTGAGAAAATCCGAGGCCGTGAAGAGTTCCGCGGCGGTGGTTGCCAGATCATCCGCCCAGGTCAGGCATTTTCCCTCACCCGTCACATCCGCCGCATCCAGGGCGGCTTGGATGGCCAGGGCGTACAGAAAGGCACGCCCGGCGGAAATGGACGGCGGTGTCCTGGCCGCATACATCCAAAGTTGCGGACCGTCGGCGAAGGTATGCCGCGCCCGTTCTAACAAGGCTGCGGCCTTGTCGCGGAATGCGGGGTTGCCGGTGGCACCAAAGGCGACGGCATAGGTGGACACCATGCGCAAGGTGGCGGCGGCATGTGCCGTTTCATCCCGCGTCCGCGTCCCGAGGCGTTCGTCGCGGGCTTTGAGCAGAATCTTGCGAGCGGTCTCAAACCGGGGCTTGAAGGCTTCCGGAGTGAGGTTCAACCCGGCGGCGATTGCGGCCATCGGCTTGACCAAGCCCAGGGTGTTGCAGCGGAAGAGTTCGCGGGTTGGATCGGCTTCGGAGGGCAGATTGCCCAATCCGCGCATGCCGGTAGCGGCGATCCACCAAGTGGCGTCTTCGGCTGACAGGGCCTTCTGGATTTCTTCAACCGTCCACAGCCAGGACCGCGGCGGCGTGCCGACCGAGTCGCCGAGCGCGAACAGGCCATCATGGGTGGCAAACGATTTCTCGGTAAAAGCCAGCACGCCGAGGGCACGCTCAAGCACCAGCGGATCCCGCGTCGCCTGATAGGCCCGGAGCAGCGCGACGATTGCCCGCGCCTGACCGATGCATTCCCGATCAAACACCGGCAGGGCCCAGGTTCCCGCGCGCCGCGACGAAAACAGCCCGCCGTCGAGCGGATCGAACATCGCGCTGGGCATCAAATCCTTCAGTAATTCTTCGACGGTGCTCAAACTGCGAGCGCGGATTTCCTTTGGCAGAGACGGGTTGATCGCCGCGCTTGACAGCAAGTCGATCACCCCAGCGGGAAACAGCCCGCCCGCCTCATCGAACGAGCGCGAAAGCGGATCGTAAAGCGTGGTGAGCTGCCGAATGGCTTTGACCACATCCGCGGCCGGCTCTTTGCTGCCCACGTCTTCGTTCTTGCGGCTGGCGACCTTCTCCCGTCGCAGCTTGTTATCCGCGGCACTGTTGGATTCGGCATAGTCGGGATCGGTCGCCCAAGTGCGACTGAGCAGGGAGTGCCACTTGTCAAACTGATCGCGGATGGAGCCCTGCGGTCCCGCCGTGACCGGAATCCACCCCACCGGATTGGCGTCCGGCGTCAACCAGACAAACATCGGCAATTGCACCTGAACCTTGATTTCCGCCGCCAGGTCGGCGACTAACAAGCCCATTTCGCGTGCCGCCTCGCCATCGACCAGGACCGGAACGTAGTTTTCATTGATCAGCGCAGCCAGCCCGGCATCGCCCGCCATCTCGCTCAAAATCTTGTGGAATGCCGGATATTGCGGCATCGCAATCACCAGGAAAACCATGCGCTTGGCGGCCTTGGCACGCACAAAGGACTCTTTTGACCAGGACTGCCAACGAATCGGCGAATTTGCCTGACTGCGATAAACCGCCCCCGGCAGCCCGGTTACCGCGTTGGTATGCAACTCGGGTGCGAGTACCGCCGGGACTTCCTTGACGACCGCAGCGGTCCGCTTGCGGCACGAACTTCCGGCCACCAGCACCATGCCGCCAATGGCGACCGCACCCACCCATCTGCAAATAATCGTGGAGTTCATGATGTTTCTTGAAGTTGCCGTGTTTCTCACTCAGCCATCGCCGCAACCCCAATCTGAAGAAAAACCTTCCTCTCTGGCAAGCACAAGCTAGGCTGCCGCGACAATTTCCTCTCCAGCGTGACCAGTATTGCCGTTTCCAGTCAAAAAGGCGGAGTGGGTAAAACCACCCTGTCGATCAACTTGGCCCATGCTTTTGCCCGGGTCGGGGTCAGGACGCTCTTGGTGGATGCGGACCCGCAAGGTTCCGTCGGCCTTTCGCTCACCCGCCAATCGCGCCTGCTCAGCGGGTTTTACGATTTTCTGGCCGATCCCGCGCTACCGTTGGAGCGCTTGCTGGTGGCCACCCGCCTGGCCACCTTTTCGCTGGTGGCCAGCGGCCAAGCCAGCGATTACGAAGCTGGCGGCGGCGGAAGCGGCACACATCTGGCCCGCGTGCGGGCGTTTTTGCGAGCCGTTGGGCAACACGGCTTCGAGGTCTGCCTGATCGACACCGCAGCCGGGCTTTTTGGCATCACCAGTGATGTCATCGCCGCCTCGGATGCCATTCTTGTTCCCCAACAAGCAGAACCGCTGGGCATTCGCTCGGTGCCCAAACTGCTGGAGGGACTCAAGCACTTGCGCATCATGAATCCGCGCCTCAATGTGCTTGGCGTTTGCCTTTCCATGGTCCAACCCGAGGTGGCGGAAAGCCGCCAGATTGCCGGTTCCCTGCGCGAGTTGCTGCCGCCCGACTGGGTTTTTGAGACCCAAATCCCGCGGGATCCGCTGTTTCTTCGCGCCAGCGCGCGCGGGCTGCCGATTGGCGTGCTGGATGGCGGTGCCGCCGCGCAACGGGTCTTCGAGGCCCTCCGCGCCGAGGTCGCGGCGAAGCTCGCGGCCCACGCCACGCCAGCCTAACTGGTCCGGCGGTTTTGATAGGACAGGATGAAACTGGCCAGAATCCAGCAGACAAACACCAGCCCGATCAGAACCAGGCCGCAGTATTTCTTCGTCTCGATCTCCCATGTGGAATCGCCATGCCGCGCCGCCTTGTCGCTCGCTCCGCTTCGCTCCGCCGGCCACGCCCCGGCAAACGGCAGCGGCTTCACCAGCGCCAGGAAAATATTGCGGTACTGCTTGTTGCGGTAATCATTGCGGAAGGTCTCCGCCTCGCGGACTAACAAATCAATCCGCTCGTTGACAAAAAACTCGGACGCCGGGACCGCCGCCTGGTTAGCCGGCCACACCTTCATGGTCCCCACCTCCAACTTGTTGCCGGAACGGGCGATCCGCGCGATCCGCGCCACCAACGCGCCCGCCTCCTCGGGCGTCACGGCCCCCGCCGCCAGCAAGCGCCGCAATCCCTCCTTGAGCAATTCGAAGCGTTCCGCCTGCGCCGCGCTCATCTCTCCGTTCAGGTCCCGCATCTCATCGATCTTGCGCTGCAAGCCGATGCGTTCCGCCTCAAACGGATTGCGGGTCGCCTGCGCCACCACCATGCCCTCGTAGGCATACCTCAAGGGCATGAATGCCGAGGGCACCGGTGCCCCGCCTCGCTCGCGGTTGAGTCCCACCTCGTCAAACAACCCCCGGTTCATTTCCCGATAAGGCACCAGCGCTCCGGCTAACAACATTTGCGGAACCAATAGCAATGGCACCGCCGTCAGCGCCGCCCGCTCGGTGGTCACCGCTGCGGATACCACCAACGCCAGCGCGGTGCCGGTCCATGCCGTGAGGGTCATCCACAGCCAGTGTTCCATCACCATTCCGTAAATGTCCAAATAGTAGTTGCCCACCAAGACATACACGAGACACTGCCCGGAGGCCACCAAACCTAGCGCCACAAACTTGGCCGCCACATACGAGGCCGCGCCCGACTGGCAATTCCGCTCGCGCCGCAGCACCGGCCGGTCCCGCAACACCTCCGTGGCCGAATTGGTCAGACCCAGAAACATCGCCACCGTCACACTCAAGAACAAATACGCCGGAATGTGCAAGGCCGTGGCAAAGCGATACACCCCGCTCGGCGACGAGCGCAGCGTGATGGCAATCAATGCCGCAAGCACCGGGGCCTCAATGAACGTGCTGTAAATCGTCCCGCGATTCCTGAATTTCGACAACAACGAGCGCAAGAAATGGGTCGCGAAAACGGCCATCACCGTCCGCAGGCGCCGCTCGGGTTTGAGCGGCACCGGCAATCCCGCCACCGCCCCCACATCGCTCAAGCGCGTGACCGGACCCGCTCCCGGCTGCAGGGAGCGCAACAAGGACGCACTTTCGTAGCGCTCCTGCCAAAACGCCGGCGGAAAACGCCGCGCCGCGCCGGTGTTTGACCCCCCCCCGATCGCGCTCAACGGCGTTTCCAGCACGTCAAACACGAAGTCCGCGCCCAAGGCCGCGACCCCGGTCATCGAGGGATGGGAAATCCCCAACTCCCGGCACGCCTCGCGAAAATACTCCACCATTCCGGTCGGAGTCCCGAAATACGCCAGACAGCCGCCACCGTCTAACAACAACACCTTGTCAAACAACCGCAACACCAGGGCCCCCGGCCGATGCAGCGAGGCAATCACAATTTTCTCCCGTGCCAAGGACCGGAGCGTCTCGGCGACATGCTCGGAGTCCTTGGAGGACAATCCCGAGATTGGCTCGTCAAACAGGAACACCTCCGCCCGGCTACCCAGATCCAGGCCCAGATTCAAGCGGCTGCGCTCACCCCCGGACAGCATTTTCTCCCCCGCCGAGCCGACCCGGCGCCGGGCGATGGATTGCAGGCCCAATTCCGCCAACATGCTATCCACCCGCCGCTCATGCTCCGCGAGCGAGAGCCCCGGGCGCCGGATCGTGACGGCGTGGCGCAAGTGTTCCCGCACGGTCAACTGCGGATTGAGCGCCTCCTCTTGCGGCATATATGCAATGAAGGGCACCAAGCGCTCGCGATGCTCATACAGGCGGGTGCCATTGAGTTCCACCTTCCCCCGGCTCGGCAGCAACTGCCCCGATAACACCGACAACAAGGTGCTCTTGCCACTTCCGCTAGGCCCGATGATGCACAACATCTCACCGCGCCTCACTTCAAAATTGATCTGATCCAAGGCCCGCGTGCCAGGCGTGAACTCATGGAGCAAATCCTCCACCTGCAACGACTCAATCTGCGTTCGCTCCTCATCGAGAAACCCTTCGCGGAAGCGGCATCGCACCGCCTGGCTGCCGGACAAGCGAATCAACGAGCCATCCACCAGCACCGCCGTGCCGCGCACCAACTGGCCGTCCACCGTGATCGGTCCCTCGCTCGCCCTGACCTCCAGCCCTCCCTCCGCGCGTTCCGCGTCATAGCGGATGAACAGCACCACCCGCGGCGCCAGCTTAGCCCCCAATAGCAAGTCCCCGCGCGTCAGCGCCGCCGCATCGTTGGAAACCAGATACTCCTGCCGGTCCCCCGCCAAACGGAAACTCCGCCCGGATTGGGTGGCCCGGCGCCTCAACTCGTTGATCGAAAAACTCACCCCTGCCGCATCCCCCAGCCGCTCGTGATTGAGGCACACCACTTTTTCCCCCCGCTTCAACGGCCCGCGACTGCCCGCGTGCAAGTTCGTGTGTCGCAAGGCCTCCACCTCGGCGTCCAACCCGAAACTCACCCGCAAGGCGCTCATCCGTCCGCGCATCCGCTCCGCCGTCAAGCCACCCTCCCCCGCCTCCAGGAAGATCGAAGGCGTATTGCCGGTGCGCTTCACATTGAGGAAAAACATCAGGTCCTCGTGGCTCAGCGTCCAGCCCGGCACCACCAGTGGCTGGCGTTCCCTCATTCGCATGAAAGAGCCCGTCTCCAGCGACCTGCCGCGAATCCACAAGGGAGCCGCTCCGGTGTTTCTAACCAACACCAGGTCCCCGGTCCGATAGACCCGGAACTCCTGCCCCTGAGCCACCGCCAGCGGCGGCAGCACCACGTCCGCTCCCGCGCCACCAAATACCACGCGCTCAAACGGCAATCCCTCATCCTCCGCTTCCCCAAGCATTTCGCGCAAAATCGCCGCCCCATAGTCCGGCCGTCCCAAGCGCCTCATGAAAACATCAAAGCTGGCCCGTCCCCGTTCCGAGCGCCCGGAGGCATCCACCAGCGTGAACAATTCCAATCCCACCGCCAGTTTCTCCGCGTCATTCAGCATCTCCTTCAGCTCCGCCGACACCCCCTGCAAGGGACGCGGATTGCGCACCGCCCGCTGCAAGCGCCGCCGCAACCACCCGTGATCCACTTCTGGAAACGCGCTCCGCAGCAAATCCAGAATCATGTCCGCCTCGGCAGGGCTCAACTGGTCATCCAGCGTTGCAAACGCCGCAAACGCGTCCACCAACATCCCCACATGCGCGTCGGTGCCGGGCCGCAAGGCTCGCAGCCGCCCGATTCCCGGAACCGTCCGCAACCAACCCCAGCGCATCCATTGCGGCGGGTTGAGTTTGAAATCCTTGCCGGGAAAATGCCAGTCCACGCCCCCATCCATGCCAGACATCCCGCCAGCCCGCAAGAACCCAGCAAAAAAGGGGTTTCTTTTTTGGCAGGCATCGTTTACCATCAGTCACCCCCGCTCGCTGGGCTGACTGACCTGTCCACCATGTCCGAACAACCGAATCCTCCGCCCAACAATACCCCCAACCGCAGCACAGGCGATGCCGGCGGCTTCAATTGGCGTTTGTTGATCCTGCTATCCGTGGCCAGCATCATCCTCGGTCTCGCCTTTTTCAACAACCCGCTGGCCAGCAGTCCTGCCAAATCCTTCAGCTATGCCGAGTTTCGCGCATACTGGGACCAGGGCCGCGTCCTCGTCGATGACCCGAAGCACCTGCTCAAGGTCATCACCACAGACACCTCCTACGATGCCGAGATCAACGGTTGGCTCGCCCCGGAACTCCAAAAATCCGAAACGTCCGAGGAAAAAACCTCGACCTTCCGCGTGCCGGTGAACCTCGCGCTCCAAAAAGATGAAATCACCGCCTTGCTCGGTGACAAGATCCGCATCGAAAACAAACCGGCCCCCGCCCCCGCGTCGGCGACCCCGACCCCTGAATCC
>Ga0118677_10013104_pt1 | contig 12009 bp, 13 predicted proteins | sample AliMusrvi5mmetaG_FD_86154 | JGI IMG/M metagenome (GOLD analysis project Ga0118677, IMG submission 86154) | reverse complement strand
ATAATTTCGTCGCCCAGTTTGTTAACCTGCACCACATACGGAAAAAGATCGACAAGATGATAAAAAAACAAATGGACGAACCGCATAAAAAGGTGGTTGCCAAGGCCAGGGCCCATGAAAAGTAAGGATAATAATTTGAACAAGAAAGAAAAGGTCTTTGGACTTGCTTTCGGAAAGGAACTGAAGGTGCTTGAGGCAGTCAAGCTGTTTGAGATGGTACGGCTATCATCCGGTCGATCCTCAGAACTTGCCGGAATGAACTGGGTTGGTTTTTTACATAACAGTACTGAGTGCCGAGAAGGAAAAAAAGTGAAAACGGTTGGCTGATGAGAAGAAAGAATTGCCTTGGCCATATGCCGTGCCTTGAAAAAGAGGGGCGGTTAAGATCTACAGCTTCAGGGCTACTGCTGTTAATTCTTGTCGATGTATTATTGTTGTGTATTGCGAGTGGTGAACTATGCGGAATAATTGTGTTTTTGATTATAAGTGATTAGTGTGTAATATAAGTAATATAGGTCGTGGCGGAGTAACTATTTTTCCATTTATTCCACCGAAAACAGTGTTTGAGACTGTAATTTGTGTAATTTTATCATTTACTCGAGCGATAATCACGCCCTCATAAGCTGGGTTGTCTCTTTTGAATTTTTATGATTATGCAGTATTTTCTGGTAAAAAAATAAAGAAGGTACAGTTTGCCTTCCATCTCTTATCTTAGCAATAAATAGAGGTACCATTAAAGGATATACGGTTAATAATAAAGAGGATACGGCGCCAAATCGTCAGGGATATCAGGGAGCATCATACAGAGTTTCCTCTTGCAGATGGATTAACAGAAGATGGTGTATGGAGGGATGAATATTTATTAATCATTTCAGACTCATTTATTCAAGGTCATTACTGTGGTAGTTGAGGTAGGCAGGAATTTCTTGAACTACGGGTTGTAAGCAGCGTTTTTATACCGACCCATATAAGACGCTGAATAAAAATAAGAGATTTATGGTATAAGTGGCTGAGAATAAGGAAATTAACGGCGTTTTATATGATTTTGAACTTGCTGCTTATATGCGTTAAAATTCAATAATCTGCGGTTCAGACGGATCAACGTAATTATTGTCAGCTTGATGCCTTCGGCTGAGGAACTAATATTTTATGAGGGATACACATGGATAATGATATGTTAAAAAATGTGAAAAACGACAGGTTTGCACATTTGTTAGGTATTGAGATAGTGGAAGCATATCCGGGATATGCATTGGTTGAATTGCGAATAGAAGAAAAGCATAAGAACGGAATAGATATTGTTCAGGGTGGTGCAATATTTACGCTTGCTGATTATGCATTTGCTGTAGCGAGCAATGCTGATGGAAGTACTACGGTAGCAATAAATGCGTCGATTTCTTATTTCAAAGCACCTGTAGGATCATATATAAGGGCGGAAGCAAGAGAAGAGAGTAAAAATAAAAAGATATGCGGGTATAAAGTTGAAATAAACGATGAGGATGGAGCGTTGATAGCATCGTTCTCAGGTTTGGGATACAGGAAGAAGACTGAATAAGAAGAGAAACGTGCAAGTAGAGTGCTGTGCAATCGCAGAAACGGTAAGTATCGGCGGTATTATTGAGCACATCGGTTCAAGCTGTCACACTTTTTTGCGGAACTGGATTGACGGGTGTACTGGATGGAAATATCAGTGCAAACGTTGTTCCGAAATTTTTTACACTGTCCACCGAAATTTTTATCTGTTGTAGATCCGCAAGTCTTTTTACTATGGCCAATCCAAGCCCGAATCCGCCAGTGCTTGAGTTTCTTGACTCATCAACCCGATAAAAGCGCTCAAAAACGGCATTGAGCTTTTCTTCAGGAATTCCGATCCCCTGATCGGTAATGCTGCATTTCATGTATTTCTCTTTCTGCTCGACGGATATTGTTATCATTGATCCGGCTGGAGAGTACTTGATTGCATTTGAAAGGATATTTTCAAGAATTATTTCAAGCATTGCAGGATCTGTAGTAACTGTTGCCTTTTCTTTGCCCTCGACTTTAAATCTGATCTCTTTTTCAAGTGCTATCGGTTGCAGTCTTACCGTAACTGAGTCAAGAGCAACGGAGAGGATCACTCCCTCTTTATGTGGGTTCATTTTGTTGCTTTCGTATCGGGCAAGCAAAAGGAGCTGGTCGATCAGCCGAGCCATGCGGTTTAATTCTTTCAGGCAGAACTGAATTTTAGTTTCGTAGTGTTCTTTTTCTCTCGGCTTGCGAACCAGCACTTCCAGGGTGCCTTTAACTACAGCAAGAGGGGTTTTCAGTTCGTGAGAAGCATCGGCTGTAAACTGCTTTTCACGTTGAAATGCTTCCTGCATACGGTCAAGCAGGGCATTGATGGTTACCGACAGGCGATACAATTCGTCTTGATGATACGGTAGCTCAATACGATGATTAAGGTTTGTCTGCGTCATTTTTTCAGCAGTCGAAATGACCTTTTCGATGGGGCGTATACTTTTGCCTGCTATCAATCGGGTAAGAACAAAAAGCGTAAGAATAATGCCTGGAAATGAAAACAGAAAAACGTTCTGAAGGTCGTTCAAGACAATAATGGCTTTCTTCATGGGGACCGCAACAATGAGATATCCTTTGATGATGCCGTCTCGATTGAAAAGGGGAAGCTGTCCCTGGCGAATCGTTGCATTGTTGATAGTGCTGTTGAAGTAGATCGTTTTTGTCTGGTTGGGCTTGAATATCAGGACGTTACGTGCAAGATTTACTGATTTATTGATGACCTGGCCTTGAATATTGACCAGTTGAATAAATTCAGTGTCAACTTTTGAAGTTTCTTTCTCTTTGTGCTCTGTTTCGTTGTAATTGATCTCTTTATCATCAATACAATTTTTAAACCGTGAGAAACTTGTGAAATCATGACTCGTTACGTGTGCATCTGTGAAAACTTCAGTAACCTCATTGTTTACTTCATCATCGAATTGTTTATAAACCATACTTTCGACCATGAAGAAAAGTATCGTAAAGACAAGGGCAACGAGAATTGCTGTAGCAATGGTATAGTATAAAGCGATGCGGTTGCGCAGACTCATTCTCGTCCATTTTTTTAACAGGATGGAGGTATTCTTGAGTGCATGTTTAACTTCTGTCTTCATATTCTACGATTCAGGATTCACGAATGATATATCCTACACCACGGATGGTTTGAATTATGTTTCCGCATCCTGCGTTTTCAAGTTTTCTGCGCAGAAACGTGATATAGACATCAATAACGGATGTGTCTGAATCAAAATGAATATCCCAGACGTGTTCGATAATGCGGCTTCTGGTACACACCTTGTCTTTATTGCGGATGAGGTATTCCAGTAAAGCAAATTCTTTTGGAGTAAGGGTCATTTCGCTGGAATTGCAGAATGCCTGATGGGTAGCAGGATTTATCTCGAGGGGGCCAGCGCTTAACGAATCGTCGCCTTGGTTTTTATTTCTGAGCTGCACCCTGATACGTGCAAGCAGCTCTTCAAAGGCAAAAGGTTTTTTTATGTAATCATTAGCTCCGGCATCAAGACCGAACAGCACGTCTTCCAGGGTATCTTTGGCCGTCAGAAACATTATCGGGACGATGCTGCCGGATTTGCGTATCTGCCTGCATACTTCAATACCGCTTATTGCAGGAATCATCCAGTCTATAATGATCAGGTCATAGTCGTTGGTCATGGCATGATCAAGTCCGGTTTTCCCATCGTAAGCTATATCAACAGCAAAGTACTCTTCCTCAAGCCCATCTTTAAGAAAACCGGCAATTCCGTGTTCATCTTCAATAATGAGAAGTCTCATGTGTTTTGTTTTTCACTATTAATCGTTGTCACTGTTTTTTACTGAGGCAGTATTAGTCGGTTGTAACAGGGTGCCAAGAACCGTTTTTTCAATTGTCCCGTTGATTTTTGCAATTTCCCGTATCGTTAATGAAGTGTTTTTAACGATGATGCCGTTTTTGCCGAGTTGCTCAACAAGTTGCTGTGGTGTGGCTTTTAGAACAAGAGCAATGGTTTCCAAGGATGATAATTCAAGTACCTGCACTGCAAATTTTCCCGGATTGTCATGTCCATGCTCTTTTTTATTATTGCCGAAAAATGGCAGAAGGGAAAGAATAGTTACTACTACTGCTGCTCCGATAATCCCTCTGCCGGCCGTTTGAGAAAAGTATCCTGCGAATTGTTTCGAGTTTGAGAGTACATGGAGAACAATACTGGCAACTAAAAGCCAGCTGAGCCATTTATGCACCGGTTCAACCACGCCTATTTCGATATCAAAAAAAATCAGAAGACCGGTAACAGCCGAAATAGTAAACGCTCCTATTGCAAAAGGGGTTGCCCAAGATTTCAAGGGTACCGTGCTCATAGTGTCGATAAATTTAATTAATTTTAAGTATGATTGACTTTTTCGTTATGACAATTCATAATGTAGCTGGTGGATTCTTAAAGAAGAGTAAGACAAAACTTAAATTTCGCTTAAAAATCATCAGATTGCGTGTTTCCTTCAGGCAATGTTCACAATACTATTCCTATGCGGTTGGACCTTGATTCTCTGCGGATTCGTGAAGGGGAAAAAGTAAACCTTGATAAACGTCCTACGCTTGTTGATCCGGTTTACAACTCAAAAAAAGAGTACAAAACAATGCTTGCCAATCATGTTGAGCAGTTGAGCAAGCTTCAGCAAGTACATTATGCAGATAACAGGTATGCAGTGTTGCTGATTTTTCAGGCGATGGATGCCGCTGGTAAAGATGGTGTTATCAGGCATGTGATGACAGGCGTTAATCCTCAGGGGTGCCAGGTTTTCAGTTTCAAGCATCCTTCAGCTCAGGAACTTGATCACGATTTTTTATGGAGAAGCAATCGTTGTATACGTTGTCTACCGCAACGAGGACATATCGGAATCTTTAACCGCTCCTACTATGAGGAGGTGCTCATCGTTCGCGTTCATCCGGAAATACTTGCAGTTCAGGGTATACCAAATGAGTTGATTAACGGAGGGAAGGTTTGGGAACACCGTTTTCGATCGATTGTCGATATGGAACAACATCTTTATCGTAATGGAACAAGGATTGTAAAATTTTTTCTCCACCTTTCAAAAGAGGAGCAACGAAAAAGATTTCTGGACAGGATTGATGCACCGGCTAAAAACTGGAAATTCAGTATCGCCGATATTGCGGAGAGAAAATACTGGAAAGAGTATATGCAGGCCTATGAGGCATGTCTGGGCGCAACAAGTGCCAAACATGCCCCATGGTATGTCGTTCCTGCTGATGACAAACAAAACGCCCGACTCATTGTTTCGGAACTTATTTTGAAGACGTTGACGGAACTCAAGTTATCTTATCCTGAGGCTACCGCACAACGCCGCAAGGAGTTGCTTGATATCCGCGAGCGGCTTGAGAAAGATGTAGCTGATTGATTTTTGAGAGCTGTATTCAAAGCCGGACAGGAATTCCTTTGTTCCTGAGGAATTCTTTTGCTTCACGGATGGAGTGTTGCCGAAAGTGAAAGATAGAGGCAGCAAGTGCTGCGTCGGCATGACCCTTTGTAAAGCCATCATAGATGTGTTCCAGATTGCCTGCTCCACCGGATGCAATGACGGGAATATGGACTGACATTGATACCCTTCGGAGAATTTCATTGTCATAACCCTCTTTGGTGCCATCCCGGTCCATGCTGGTCAGCAGAATTTCACCTGCACCGAGTTCCTGCACGATATGTGCCCATTCAAGCGCTTCATAACGTGTCGGTATTTTTCCTGAATGGGTATGGACAAGGTAATCGGTTCCTGTTTTTTTGATATCTATACCAACCACGACAGCTTGTGATCCATATTTTTCAGCAATGCGCGTTATCAATGACGGGTCGTTTACAGCTGCTGTATTTACGGACACCTTGTCGGCACCGTGCAGGAAAACCTCTTTGGCTCGTTCGACGGAGTTGATCCCGCCGCCGACAGTGAGCGGAATGAAGATTTCACCGGAAACTTTCAAGACCTCTTCAAGTGTTGTTTTTCGGGATTCAAGAGATGCCGAGATATCAAGAAAAACAAGTTCGTCAGCCAGTTCATTGTTATAAAATCGGGCCTGTTCAAGGATGGAACCGGCATCCCGTAATCCTTCGAAGTTTATTCCTTTTACTACCCTTCCGTCACGAACATCGAGACAGGGTATGATCCGTTTGGCTAACATTACGTATGGAGCTTAATTCTGTTATTGAAACCTCTGACTAAGAAATCAATAAAGTTTGAACTCTACAACAATATTTTTATAAATGTCTATATTTGCAGGCACCTCATCCCGACGAAATAAAAAGAGAGATTATGAAATTTCCTATTTGTGAATTCGCTGAATCAGCGGAAGGTTTTTACTCTCAGTGTGCTTCCTGTCCTATAGATTCGTCTTCTAAGGGCTGTGCTCTTGACGAACTTGAGGATGGAAATTATCAGTTTGAGGGAACTACTCCCCATGGAGGAGTCAAGGCACTCTTTTATTTCAAGGATAACGAAGGAAACCAGGTCAGGAAACGGGATGCAATACATGTGGAGATTCATGAGCTTGATGAACAGGGGCATCTGATGACTATTCTTTATGGCATGGTTGACCCTGAAGGAATGATTTATCTGAAAAATTCAGGGCCTGAAAAAGCTCATAGTCAGGATAATATCCAGTAATCCGGTATTCTCGAGCCAATGACCATAAACAAACTTTTTTTTGAGGGCGGTGAAGAGATACGTGATCTCACCATCGTTGGTGGTGGTCCTACAGGAATTTTTGCTGCATTTCAGTGTGGCATGAACAATATCAGCTGCAGGATTATTGAAAGCATGCCTCAACTTGGGGGGCAGCTTGCAGCACTCTATCCTGAAAAACACATTTACGATGTTGCCGGCTTTCAGGAAGTTCCTGCTGCCAGTCTCGTGGAAAGTTTATGGAAGCAGACAGAGAGGTATAATCCGGAAGTTATTCTTGGTGAGACGGTTACCAGATACCGGAAACTTGCCGACGGTTCCTTTGAGGTTACCGTTTCCTCAGGCAGAGTCTTTCTTTCGAGAGCGTTGCTGATAGCAGCTGGATTGGGAGCTTTTTCGCCTCGCAAGTTGCCTCAGCTCAGTAATATTGATCATCTTGAGGGTACTTCTGTGTATTATGCGGTCAAGAACGTCATAGATTTTGCAGGTAAAAGGGTTGTTATTGTCGGTGGTGGAGATTCGGCGCTCGACTGGACTGTCGGGCTGTTGAACACAGCTGCAAAAGTAACTCTTGTTCATCGTATGCATGAATTTCAGGGGCATGGCAAGACTGCAAGGGAAGTTATAGAGGCTAAGGAAAACGGAAGTATCGATGTTTTTCTGCATACCGAGGTGACGGCTGTTGATACCGAGTGCGGGGTGCTTACAGCAGTTCATCTTCGCTCAAAGAACGGCAAAATACATCGAATTGAAGCCGACCGACTGCTTCTATTGATAGGTTTCAAGTCCAATATCGGTCCCCTTGCTGAATGGGACCTTGAACTGACCGATAATGCTCTTGTTGTTGACAGTCATATGAAAACATCAGTTGACGGGCTCTATGCCGCCGGTGATATCGCTTATTATTCGGGAAAACTTAAAATTATCCAGACAGGGTTAAGTGATGCTGCAATGGCTGTGCGTCATAGTTTAACCTATATCAAGCCTGGCGAAAAGATCAGGCATACGTTCAGCAGCCTTAAAAAGGCAAAGGAAAACAAGAATGCATCTTAAAACTGCTGAAACCAGTTTGTCACAACGTTCATCTCTGCAGGCATGGATGCTTGCAATCCGCCCAAAAACACTGCCTGCCGGGGCCGTGCCGGTTGTTCTGGGGTCTGCTCTTGCTGCTGCTGCCGGTAGCTTTCGCTTGCTGCCAGCTCTTGTAGCCCTTATTTGTGCGATTGGGATTCAGGTGGCAACCAATTTCATTAATGAAATTTATGATTTTCGAAAAGGGGCAGATACTGCCGAAAGGCTTGGTCCGACAAGAACGGTCGCTGCCGGGATTATCAGTGAAAAAACCATGATACAGGTATCGGTTACCTTGCTTGGCGGGGTTTTTCTGCTTGGTCTTTATCTTGTTTACACTGCGGGGTGGCCCATTTTCGTTATAGGGATGCTCTCTCTCCTTTTTGCCTGGGCGTATACTGGAGGCCCATATCCGATAGCCTATTCCGGCCTGGGCGATCTGTTCGTTTTTATTTTTTTCGGGTTGGTGGCCGTGGGAGGCACCTATTATGTACAGGCTCTCAATCTCTCTTTTTCTGTTCTTATCGCAGCTGTGGTACCAGGCTCTTTTTCGGTCAATATTCTTCTTGTTAACAACATACGCGACATTGCCACTGACCGTAAGGTCGGAAAAATGACCCTGCCTGCCCGCATTGGCGGAGAGTGGGCTCGAAGACTTTATATCGCATTAACTGTTGTTGCTTATCTTGTTCCAGTTATTTTATGGCTGAATGGTTATTCACCATGGGCTTTTCTTACTTTTCTTTCGGTGCCACTCGCCTTCAGGATGATCAAGGTTCTCTATGCCAGCGAGGGCAGAGAGCTGAACAATGTTCTGGCTGGTACAGGAAAGCTGATGACTCTTCATGGGATCCTTCTAGCCGCTGGACTTCTTATTCAATAAATGCCTTCTTTTTATGCCTTCCGATACTGTTACCATAGCGCTTGTTCAAACCTCAGCACAACGTGATCCAGCTGAAAATCTTGTTAAAGCCTGTGGAAAAATACGGGAGGCGGCATCTCAAGGTGCCCGGATTATCTGTTTACAGGAGCTGTTCACCACCCGTTATTTTTGTCAGACCGAGGATTATGATGCGTTTGCTTATGCCGAGCCGATACCCGGACCATCAATTCTTGTGCTGCAGGAGATTGCGCGTGAGCTTGAGGTGGTGCTTGTAGCTTCGTTTTTTGAAGCAAGAGCAAGGGGTATGTTTCATAATACTTCCGCTGTCATTGATGCGGATGGTACCTATCTTGGCAAGTATCGTAAAATGCATATTCCTGATGATCCGGGATTTTATGAAAAATTTTATTTTACGTCCGGTGACCTAGGCTATAAAGTGTTTAAAACCCGCTATGCCACGATTGGCGTTTTGATATGCTGGGATCAGTGGTTCCCTGAAGCTGCAAGGGTTACTGCACTCAAGGGGGCAGAAATTCTTTTTTTTCCAACTGCAATTGGGTGGGCAACGACAGAACTCTCCCCTGAAGTGCGTCGTACGCAGAAGGAGGCATGGAAAACTATACAAATGAGCCATGCCATAGCTAATGGGGTTTTTGTCGCAGCGGCCAACAGGGTTGGAATTGAGGACGAACTGGAATTTTGGGGCAACAGTTTTATCTGTGATCCGTTTGGTCAAATCATGACTGAAGCTTCGCATCATGATGAAACTGTTCTTCTTGCTGTATGCGACAGGAGTCGTATAGGGTATTATCGGTCGCATTGGCCTTTTTTGCGCGATCGGCGGATCGAAACCTATGGGGAATTGCAGAAGCGGTTTCTTGACGAATGAAGTGATGAGCGATCCTGACAGTTGATCGCTCTTTTTTTATAAATTATTTTTTAGTTATGAACATTTTTGGTGCTGTTATTTTTTGTACGCTGGTCATTACTTTTCTTGTTAAACTGGTTTCAGAACTTCTGAATCTCAAGGCGTCTGAAGCTGCACTTCCAGATGAGTTTGCAGGAGTGTTTGATGAGGATGCGTACAGGAAATCACGGGAATATTTACGCGTTTCAACTGTTTTTTCCTTGTTTGAAGCTGCTCTTGATCTCTCTGTGCTTTTTCTGTTCTGGTTTCTTGGCGGATTTAATCTGCTTGACCATTTTTTAAGGGGGTACGGGTTACATAACGTTGCTGCAGGGGTTCTTTATATCGGTATTCTTCTGCTGACGCAATCGTTGATCGATCTGCCTTTCAGTATTTATAAAACGTTTGTCATCGAGGAGAAATTCGGGTTTAACAAAACCACACCAAAGGTTTTTGCGGTAGATATCCTCAAAACGCTTTTCCTTGCTCTTCTTATCGGAACCCCTTTGCTTGGAGCAGTGCTCTGGTTTTTTGAAGAGACAGGGCAGATGGCATGGCTATGGGCATGGGGTGGGATTACAGCCGTTTCTCTGTTGCTTCAATATGTTGCTCCGACCTGGATTATGCCGCTTTTTAACAAGTTTGTGCCTCTTGAAGAGGGCGACTTGAAGAGTGCCATAATGCATTATGCAGACAAGGTGCAATTTCCACTTACCGGTATTTATGTTCTTGATGGATCAAAACGTTCAGCGAAAGCAAATGCTTTTTTTACAGGGTTCGGAAAGCGCAAAAGAATAGCCCTGTTTGATACGCTTATTACGAGTCATCCAGTCTCTGAGCTGGTTGCTGTTCTTGCCCACGAAATAGGTCATTTCAAAAAAAAGCATATCATTGTCAATATGATTCTGAGTCTCGGCAATCTTGGTGTGCTTTTTTTTCTTCTTTCTCTTTTTATGAATAACCGATTGTTATTTGATGCCTTTTTCATGAAGGATCTCTCCGTATATGGTAGCTTGATCTTTTTTTCACTCCTTTACACTCCTGTAGAGTGGATACTTTCTGTTTTTATACAGGTTCTTTCAAGAAAGCATGAGTATGAGGCGGATTATTTTGCTGTGTCGACTTATGAATATGGCGCTGCTCTCGGCGATGCACTGAAAAAGTTGTCACGCAATAACCTCTCGAACTTGACACCGCATCCATTGTATGTTTTCCTCAACTACTCCCATCCTCCGGTAATCCAGCGAATTATGCGTATCAGAGAGCTCTCTTCCGGTTATCATGCAAAATCCTGAACTGATTGATTGAATAATTATGATAGAGTATAGTTATTTCATGCCTCCTGAATGGGCATTGCATAAGGCAACCTGGCTTTCCTGGCCTCACAGGCTTGCAACGTGGCCGGGCAAATTTGAGCCTATTCCTGCGGTGTTTGTGGAAATTATATCCTGGTTGAGCTCGTCCGAGGAGGTACATATCAATGTTCTTGATGAAGCAATGGAGCGCGAGGTTTATGCATTGCTGTGCAATTCGCGTCATCAGCAGATTCAGTTGGAGCGCATTTATTTTCACTGGATTCCAACCAATGATGCATGGTGCAGGGATCATGGTCCGAACTTTGTTTTTCGTAGAACAGATGGCAGGGTTGAGAAAATTATTGTCAACTGGGATTATAATGCATGGGGGGAAAAATATAAATCTTATGCTGATGATAATGCAGTTCCTGAAAGGATTGCATCGTTGCAGCAGTTGCCTTTTGTTTCACCTGGGATGGTTCTTGAAGGGGGTTCTATTGATGTAAATGGAAAAGGTCTTCTGTTGACGAGTGAGGCTTGTCTGCTGAATCCTAACCGCAATCCATCATTGAGTCGTGAAGAGATAGAGCAGGAACTCTGCAGGTATCTTGGTATTGAAAAAGTTCTCTGGCTTGGCGATGGCATTGTCGGTGACGATACAGATGGCCATGTGGACGATATGGCTCGTTTTGTCAATGAAACGACCATAGTTATTGCTGTTGAGGAAGATACTTCTGACGCGAATTATGAGGCATTGCAGGAGAATTTGAAAAGGCTTCAGCGATATACCGATCTGAATGGCAATCATTTCGATGTGTTGAAACTTCCCATGCCTTCTCCGGTTTATTTCAGCGGGTATCGTCTTCCCGCAAGTTATGCAAATTTCTATATCGCCAACACTGTCGTTCTTGTTCCCACCTACAGATGTTCTCAAGATTCTTCAGCTATTGAGATACTTCAGGGATGTTTTCCTGAAAGAAACGTTATTGGTATCGATTGTTCCGATCTTGTCTGGGGGCTTGGGGCAATTCACTGCATTACTCATGAAGAGCCTGAGTTGCCGGGTATTTGAGACAACGTTGATCCAGCAGTGTTATCTTTTTAAGGGATAGACAGATGTACCATATTTGTAT
>Ga0118677_10013101_pt1 | contig 12011 bp, 11 predicted proteins | sample AliMusrvi5mmetaG_FD_86154 | JGI IMG/M metagenome (GOLD analysis project Ga0118677, IMG submission 86154) | reverse complement strand
GTTTACATTTAATTTAAGTACTTCATTTTCAATCCATCCCCCCAGTTCTGAGATTTTTGTTATCGTCATGGGGATTTTTTGTGCGTTTATAGTCCGTTTTGACAATTCCTCAATGATTACAGGATCATCGGCGCAGTAGACAAACCAGTCATCCGCACTCTGATTCTGGACGATCCTCATTTTGGAATCGATATAGTTTTGCATTTTGTAATCATACCGGTCAAGGTGATCGGGGGTAATATTCAAAAGGACCGCGATATCAGCCCTGAAGTCAAACATCCCGTCAAGCTGATAACTGGATAATTCAATTACAAAATAATCGAAATGCTCCTCAGCGACCTGTAAAGCAAAGCTTTTGCCTACATTACCGGCTAAGCCGACATTTAACCCGGCCCGTTGAAGAAGCTCATAGGTTAGCAGCGTTGTTGTTGTCTTTCCATTACTTCCTGTAATACAGATCGTTTTGGCAGTTGTATAGCGCCCCGCGAATTCAATTTCGGAGATAACCGGAATATTTTTTTGGAGGAGCTTTGCAACAATTGGGGTCTTATCGGGTATTCCCGGACTTTTCACAACCAAATCTGCGTTGAGGATCAATGCCTCTGTATGTTGCTGCTGTTCAAATTTTAGACCATATTGCTGAAGAACAGACTGATACGACTCTGTAATAAGGCCAAAATCAGAGAGGAATACCTCATAACCCTTTTGCGCCCCAAGGATTGCCGCCCCAACGCCGCTTTCACCACCACCTAATATGACAAGTTTAGGTTTCATCATTAACGCATTTTAAGTGTTGCAATCGTTAAAATGGCCAGTATAATCCCGACTATCCAGAACCGTGTGACAATTTTTGGTTCCGGGAATCCCTTTTTCTGAAAATGGTGATGCAAAGGGGCCATTAAAAAGACCCGACGTCCCTCGCCATATTTTCGCTTCGTATATTTAAACCAGGTCACCTGAAGGATGACCGATAGATTCTCAACGAGGAATATTCCGCACAGCAGTGGAATTAAAATTTCCTTCCGGATAATAATTGCAAACACCGCAAGAATTCCACCGAGTGCCAGACTACCGGTATCGCCCATAAAAACCTGGGCAGGGTAGGAGTTATACCATAAAAATCCGATTGAAGCCCCGATAAATGCTGACATAAAAACGGTCAATTCGCCGCTATAGGGGATATACATTATATCTAAATAACCCGAATAGATGATGTTACCCCCGAGATAGGCGAAAACGCCAAGGGTAGCGCCACTGATTGCAGAGGCGCCCGTTGCCAGCCCATCGAGCCCGTCGGTAAGATTGGCGCCATTGGAGACTGCCGTAATAATAAATATTGAAATTATGGCATACAGCAGCCAGGCCCATTTATCAGCCGCTTTCCCCGTAAACCAGAGCAGCCATTTGTAATCAAATTCATGGTTTTTAATAAAGGGGATGGTAGTCTTGGTGGACTTCATCTCTTTCGTCATCTGACGCGTCTCCCGTTTACCGGTTTCACTGTTAAAGCCTACTTCGGTTTTTGCCCTTCCCTTTGCATCGTAGATCTTCTCGCGGATCGACACCTCGTCGCTAAAATAGAGGGTAGCTGCCACAATAACCCCGAGAGAGATTTGGCCGATTATCTTGAATTTTCCGGCGAGCCCCTCTTTGTCTTTTTGAAATACTTTGATATAATCATCCGCGAATCCGATCATTCCCAGCCAAATGGTCGTGATGATCATCAGAAGAATATAGGTATTATCCAATTTTGCAAACAAAAAAGTTGGGAGCAGGATGGATGCAAGGATAATGATTCCACCCATTGTGGGCGTCCCTTTTTTCTGCATTTGACCTTCAAGTCCAAGATCCCGGATCTCTTCGCCAATCTGTTGTTTTTGAAGAATATAGATCACTTTTTTCCCAATAATTGTAGAGAAAAGCAGGGCGAATATGACTGACATTGCCGACCGGAACATGATGTAATTAAACATCTGTGCACCCGGAAAGTCAATGGATTCTAAGTATTTAAAAAACGGAATCAGCATATTCGTTAGTTTTGATTGGTAACATTAAATATTTCGCGGATAACCTCCCTGTCATCAAAATGGTATTTTACCCCCTTGATCTCCTGATAATCTTCGTGTCCTTTGCCCGCAATGAGGATAATATCACCTGGGTGAGCCATCATACATGCAGTGCGAATCGCCTCTCTCCGGTTTGTGATCCTGACCACATTGGCTGTCTTATCTGCAGGAACCCCTTTGGCCATGTCGGAAATAATCTCCTCAGGCTCCTCCGAGCGTGGATTATCAGAAGTAAGTATCACTTTATTACTCCCCCGGGCAGCTTCATAAGCCATCTCCGGACGTTTTGTCTTATCGCGGTCACCACCGGCACCAACAACTGTAAATAAGGTTTCGTTACCGCTCCGTACTTCGTTGATCGCCGAGAGGACATTTTTAATCGCATCGGGAGTATGGGCATAATCGACAACCGCAAATATTCCGGTAGGAGACTTAAAGGTTTCGAACCTTCCATCGACCGGTTTTAGCAGACTTATGATCCGCAATACCTCCTCTTTATCAGCACCTAGTGAGATGGCTGTGCTATAGACTGCCAATAGGTTAGAGGCATTGAAGTTCCCTACAAAATGAGTCCAGACCTCGGTTCCGTCAATGTTGATCAGCATACCGTCAAAATGACTCTCCATCACCCGTACCTTAAAATCGGCCAGCGTTTTCACGGCAAAAGTGAATTTCCGGGCTGCACAATTCTGAAGCATAAAGAGGCCGTTCTTATCATCCAGATTCGTTATGGCAAAAGCTTCTGAGCCGAGGTTGTCAAAGAATCTTTTCTTCGCATTGCGATATTCTGCAAATGTCTTGTGGTAATCCAGATGGTCATGAGTAAGGTTTGAAAAAACCCCTCCATCGAAGTCGATACCCGCGATCCGCTGCTGATCAATTGCATGGGAACTGACTTCCATAAAACAATAGGTGCAGCCGGCCACAACCATTTGTGCCATCAATTGCTGAATCTGCAAGGGATCGGGGGTAGTATGGGTAGCTGCTATCTGTTGATTGTCAACATAATTGCACACCGTCGATAATAATCCCGCCTTATGACCAAGTTCCATAAAGAGCCTGTAAAGCAGTGTCGCAGTGGTTGTTTTACCGTTGGTTCCCGTAATTCCAACAACTTTCAGAGCGGAGGAGGGATTACCGTAATAATTTGAAGCAATAAGTCCGAAAGTATAGGTTACATTAACCGATATGATCCATGTAATCTCAGGGTTTGGATTTTCGGGGACCGCCTGGCAGAGAATTGCCACCGCGCCATTATGAAGTGCTGCAGGAATATAGCTATTTCCATCAACCGTAGATCCGGGAAGGGCGGCAAAGAGAGTTCCCGGGAGAACGCTCCTTGAATCGAAGGCCAACGCTTCGATTGCACAACTTCCATCACCGATGAGTTGAATCTCTGTTATTCCGTTTAGCAAATCAGTTAATGTCTTCATATTTTATGTTTTAACTTAAAACGAGTACTATATTTTGTCCCCGTTGTATTTTTGTGCCTGCCTTTACTGACTGGGATTTCACCTTTCCCCGGCCACGCACCGAAACTCTCAAGCCATTATTTTCAAGCAGGTAAACAGCATCCGTTGCACCCATTCCCTTCACATTAGGCACAATTCCTTTTTTCATTTCACGATTCGAGAGCTCCAGACCATCCTCGTCAGGTTTAGCTTCCACCCATTCCGATTTTGTAAAGGCAAACCCATTTAAAATATCGAGCTCATTCAATACTTTGGCAATATCCTTTTTCCGGCCGGCAGTAACACCTGGAATATCGTTTTCGATTTTATGTCTTGGCAGTTTTACATCTTCATTAAGGCCTAATTCATAGGAGTATACATAATCTGCGATTTGTTTGAATACTGGTCCTGCCACTGAGCTCCCATAGTAGTCGCCACCTTTGGGATCATTGATCACTACGATGCATGAATATTTTGGATCGTCTGCCGGAAAATAACCAGCAAACGAAGACTGATAGATCTTCTGTCCCCCTTTGGAATAGCCATCCCGGTTATTGGCAACCTGAGCAGTTCCACTTTTCCCTGCAATTTTATACTCTTTGGATTCTATCCCTTTAGCCGTTCCGTTTGTAACTACACCCTCAAGCATCGCATGCGCCATCCGGAGTGTTTTTGCAGAACAGATCGACCATTTAAGCTTACGGGTTCCAATCTTCTCCCTCACATTTCCGTTTTCGGTAATCCCCTTAACAAGACGGGGCTTCATCATGCAACCTCCATTTGCCACCGCATTATAAAAGGTGAGGGTTTGCAATGGTGTGACTTTTAATTCGTACCCAAAAGCGAGCCAGGCAAGGGAGATTCCGGACCAGGTCTTCTCATCGGGCTGATTGATGTAAGGTTTTGCTTCGCCCTGAATACCCAGGTCAAGTTTTTCAAACATCCCCAACTTACGGATCCTGGAGATAAAATCCTTTTCATGACCAGCATAGCTCTGTGTAATCAATTTGGCACAGCCTATATTTGATGAGAGTTCAAAAGCATGTTTGGCTGTTATCATCCCATGCCCCCCCTTCTTATAATCGCTGTCTTTAATTTCGATCTTTTTGTATTTCCATATGCCATTTCCCGTTTCAACCAGAGTGGAAGTATCAATTTTTCCGTCTTCGAAGGCAGCCATTAACGAGGCTAGTTTAAAGGTTGAACCCGGTTCTGAACAACCGGCATTGCCAATGGCATAATTCTGATATCCCGCGATAAGCTCCCCTTTACTATTCTTCCCAAAATTTGCAATGGCTTTAATATCACCTGTTTTTACCTCCATCAGGATCGCTGTACCGTATCCGGCATTACTCTTCTCCATTTGAAGTTTCAGAGCGTATGTAACCTGATCCTGCATCCTTACATCGAGTGTGGTGATTATATTTTTACCATCTTCAGGATCATCCTTGCTGATGATAAACCACCTGCCCGACATATTCTGCTTTACCGCAATACCATCCTCTCCTCTGAGTTCCTTCTCAAATGACTGCTCAAGACCGAAGGCGCCGGCATTTCCTGTGGTGTTCTCACTTCCATCTTTGGTCAGTTTCCCCAGTGTTCTGCTAGCCAGATTTCCCGATGGATATACCCTTTCGTCGGATTGTTCAGGCATCAGCCCCCCTTTGTTTCTCCCTCGCCTCAAAATCGGAAACTTCTTAACTTCCTGCAGTTCGGCGTATGATACTTTACGCGGACCAATCAAAAAATAATGTTTTTGCTGAGCGTAAGCCCGTTTTAATTCGGCTTTATACGCCCCTGCTGACTTATCTCTGAAAAACCTTGAGAGACACCCTGAGAGCGAATCAACCTTGCTGAAAAAATCTTTGGCAAGTCCTGGAGCTCCAAGATCCATCCTCAATTCATAGTAAGGTACCGAAGTGGCCAACGGACTACCATCGGCAGCGCAGATATCTCCCCGTCTTCCGGCGAGGGGAAACTCCTTGATTTCCAGTTTTTCAACCTCCTTATCCCATTTGGAGGTATGCTGAATGATGAAAACCTTCACAACAATGCAAACACATATAGCGGCAATGCATGCATATACCCCTCCAAAACGTGTTAATATTGCCTTCCTGATCTCCATTTTTACTCCTTGTCTACGTAAATTTTATGCGGAGGCTCCTTCGAGGTCTCCAATTCAATTCCACTCTTTTTTACCCTTTCGATGATTACTGACTGACGGCTCATTCTGATAACATCCGCTGCAACAGAGATCGACCGTGACCTTAATTCGATAAGACTATCTTCGAGCGCGGTCATCTCGCGGATCACTTTTTCAGATTTGTATTTCACTGTTATGTTGATGAATAGCAAAAAAAAGATCATGATTAATAAGATCCGGTTACGACGAAACCATTCGCTCTCGAAGAATTTGCCGTTGAGCACACCCTTTACCGTCATCAGTTTTTTATGTTTCGCTGCTACCATTACAATTTTTCTGCAATTCTCAGTTTGGCGCTTCTGGCTCTCGGATTTTTCGTGATCTCCGCATCACCCGGAAGGATAATTTTTCGGTTTACCAATTCAAACGGGGAAGTGCGGTTTCCAAAGAAGTCGTTTTCCTGTTTGCCATCAATCCGACCAGATCGCATGAAATTCTTTACCATCCGGTCTTCCAGTGAATGGTAGGATAAAACCACCAATCGACCCCCAGGTTTTAAAAGTTCGGTGGTGCTTTCCAGGAAATCGCTCAATACTCCAATTTCATTATTGACTTCAATGCGCAACGCCTGAAAAACCATTGCGAGGTATTTTTTTTCTATTTTAACCGGCACACAGGGTTCGATAACCTTTAAAAACTGTCCCGTTGAGGTGATTTTATCGCGTGATCGCGCATCGGTTATGAGCGAAACCAGATGGCGCCAGTTTTTAATCTCTCCATAATCCTGAAAAATAGTCCATAATTGCTCTTCAGAATATTCATTGAGCACTTTTGAGGCATCAAGAGAAGAAGACTGGTTCATTCGCATATCGAGATTGCCTTCAAAACGGAAGGAGAAGCCGCGGTCGGGAACATCAAAATCGTGAGAGGATACCCCCAGGTCTGCTAGTATGCCATCCACCTGATCTATTTGATAATAATGGAGAAAATGGCGGATATATTTGAAATTATGACGTACAAATATCAGCCGGTCATCAGCGATAAGATTGTCTGTGGCATCAATATCCTGATCAAAGGCGATGAGTTTTCCCCCTTCCAGTTTTTCAAGAATCCTTGCTGAATGTCCGCCGCCGCCGTAGGTTACGTCGACATAGGTACCATCGGGGTGGATATTTAACCCTTCAATACTCTCTTCGAGCAAAACAGGCACATGATATTCGTCCATTTGTTCAAGGTTTTAATGTTTAAAAACTGTCCATTGGTCCGCCAAGCAACTCTTTATACAAACGGGCATAATCATCATCACTAAGACGTGATGCCTGGTGACGCGAAGGTTCCCATAATCTCATACGTGTTCCTTGTCCGGTAAATACCGCCTCCTTTGTAATTCCTGCATATTCCAGCATTAAATCCGGAATATTCAGTCGCCCGTTTTCTGCCATTGTAAGCTTGACAATCTCTTCATAATACCGTGAGAGCATCTGACTGTGAACAGGATTTTCAGGATTTAACCTGCGCCGTAACTGTTCCACTTTCATTAGCCAGGTAGCATGCGGATAAATATTCAGACACTTGTCGTACACATCTTTTTCAACCACGAACGTCACCTCAAGCGCATCCCCCATCTCCTTTTTAAAGGGAGAGGGAAGCACCACGCGGCCTTTACCGTCCAGAGTTACAGGATATATGTTCGAAAATGAAACCATCTGTGTATAGCTTACCAATTGTATGTAAAAATAAGCATTTTACACATCATGACAAAATGTGCCACTTTATTCCACGATGATTTTCTCAACATTTTGTTGATAAGGGATCAAAAAAATGTTAATAACCTTTTTATAACGGTTAATAACGAATCTGATGAGGTATTTTAGAGCCTGTGTGAGGTCAATCCAATTGGGAGCTATTTCACAATTATACTATTTTTTTAGTTCATAATTCAAGTGTAAAGTAAAAATTGGCCGACCCTCTGTTTAGGATTGAAAATGGAACTTTCTAACAAGAAACGGCCGGGTATTTAGCGGAGGAGAGGTGAATTTTCGGATCTTCGTTAATCATGTGCCCACTTCGTCCGGACAGAAACTTTCCTGCAATGGATTTCGTTTGGTTACCATTTTTAATTTACTTTGGGGTAAGAATAAATTCACCAAATGGTTATGGAAAATAAGGAGGAGGCGCCTCACCTGAAGGAGATTGTTTTGAAAGAGCTGGTTTCTGAAAAAAATCCAAAGCTTGCTTCCCGGATACCCGGATTTGTGTATGGACTGATGAACCGGTTGCTCCACATTAGGGAGATAAACGAGATCATACGCAATTACGGCCATCTGACAGGGATCCCCTTTATCGAGGCTGTACTCGGTTATTTTGATGTGAAGGTTGAGCATCACGGAGAAGAGCATCTTCCTTCGTCGGGACAATATATATTTGCCTCAAACCATCCGCTGGGTGGGTTCGACGGACTGATGCTTATTAAGGTGGTTTTGGACTATATGGGAAAGTCGTTATTTCTGGTTCGGGACGAACTAACCAAGATTCCACCTCTTGCCGAACTATTTATTCCGATCAATAAGTTTGGAGATCAGCGTCGTTCAGCAAGTCTGATTAATGAGGCCTATGAATCAGCAAGTCAGATTCTGATATTTCCTTCAGGCCTTGCTTCCCGTAAAATAAAAGGGTCCGTTGTTGACCTTGACTGGCAGAAACATTTTATCCAGAAATCGATCGAGCACCACCGCGATGTAGTGCCCGTTTTTATTAGCGGTCAGAATTCCCGGTTTTTCTACCTGCTGGCCAATTTCCGCAAATGGATTGGACTCCGTATTAATCTGGAGATGTTTTTGTTACCTGACGAGCTGTTCAGAAATAGGGGGAAAACCTTTGTTGTCATCTTTGGAGCACCCATACCCTGGAGTCGGTTTGACCGCTCAAAATCGCACACCGCATGGGCCGCTGTGCTGAAAAATGAGGTCTATGCGCTGGATAATAAATCAATAAAAAGGGGCTAGAGAGAGCAACAAAGCTAATTATTACTATTTTTGAAGGATCAATTCAACTGTTTGAAAAATGAAGGACATAATTCCGCCCATACCCAGGGAGCTTATCGAAGCAGAACTTACTTCAGATAAATTTCAACGGAAAACAAACAAGGCCGAAAACGAAATATATATCCTCACCCATCACGATTCGCCCAATATCATGCTTGAAATCGGGCGATTGAGGGAATTAACGTTCCGTGCTGCAGGTGGCGGCGTGGGTGAAGAGGTCGATATTGATCATTACGACATTACCGATAAATACCCTTATAAACAGTTGATTGTCTGGGATCCCAGCCGCAAGGAGATATTGGGCGGATATCGCTTTATCCATTGTGCCGGTCTCCCACGTGATGAAAACGGGGAAGTGCCACTTGCTACTTCTCATCTGTTTAACTTTTCGGATGAGTTTATCGATGACTACCTTCCATACGTTATCGAATTAGGAAGATCGTTTGTCCAGCCCGACTATCAGTCCAGTAAGGCAGGTGCAAAAGCGCTTTTTGCCCTGGATAATCTATGGGACGGTCTTGGAGCGTTGATGATTGATCATCCGGATATCCGCTATTTCTTTGGTAAAGTGACGATGTACACTCAATATAATGTGCACGCCCGTAACCTTATTCTCCATTTTTTTGAAAAGTTCTTTCCGGACGTAAAGAAATTGGTCTATCCTAAAAACCCGATGCCCCTCAATGCCGATTCAAAACATCTTGACGAGCTGTTTGAAGGAAAAGGGTACGACGAAGCGTATAAGATTCTTTCAACTGAAGTTCGTAAGCACGGGGAAAACATCCCCCCGTTAATCAATGCCTATATGAGTCTCACCCCTTCGATGCGCACCTTTGGAACGGTTATAAGCGATGAGTTTGGGGATGTTGAAGAGACTGGTATATTGCTCGATATTGATGATATGTACGATACAAAGATCGACCGTCATGTCTCAACCTACCTCGAAGAGCTCGCAGATAAATTTGAAAATCCAAAGGTGAGATTTCAGTAATCTACTAGTCGGATGGAATTTCCTTTGCGATCATCGCGCTCTTTGCGAGGTAATATTTAACCTCTACTTCGCGCAATGAACGCTATGAACGCAATGCACCAAAATCATTTTGTTATCCTTTGCGATCATCGCGAACTTAGCGTGATGACTTTTAACCTCTTCTTCGCGCAATGAACGCAATCCCGCAAAATTCATTCTTCTTTCCTTTGCGATCATCGCGCTCTTAGCGAGGTAATATTTAACCTCTTTTCGCGCAATGAACGCCAGGAACGCAAAGCCCCAAAATTCATTCCTTAATCCTTTGCGATCATCGCGAACTTAGCGAGGTAATATTTAACCTCTACTTCGCGCAATGAACGCCAGGAACGCAAAGCCCCAAAATTCATTCTTCTATCCTTTGCGATCATCGCGCTCTTAGCGAGGTAATATTTAACATCTACTTCGTGCAATGAACGCTATGAACGCAAAGCCCCAAAATTCATTCCCCTATCCTTTGCGATCATCGCGAACTTAGCGTGATGACTTTTAACCTCTTTTCGCGCAATGAACGCTATGAACGCAATGCCGCAAAATTCATTTTTCTATCCTTTGCGATCATCGCGAACTTAGCGTGATGACTTTTAACCTCTTTTCGCGCAATGAACGCCAGGAACGCAAAGCCCGAAAATTCATTCCCCTATCCTTTGCGATCATCGCGAACTTAGCGTGATGACTTTTAACCTCTTTTCGCGCAATGAACGCTATGAACGCAATGCACCAAAATCATTTTGTTATCCTTTGCGATCATCGCCTACATCGCGGGAATTTTAATCAAAGTATAAATTTGTTATTTCGATTTCGTAAATTTGAGAAGAGTAAATTTTCAAATCTCACCCAATGACAGAAAATGAGATCTCGCATATTCTTGTTGGTATTTTCATTAAAGTTCATAGCAAATTGGGACCCGGATTGTTGGAATCAGTTTACGAAACAGCTATCTGTTTTGAGCTTACCAGATTAAGTATTAATTACCAGAGACAACCGGGGATTGCGATTTGGTATGAGGGGGTAAAGATGGACATCGGTTTTCGCGCGGATATAATTGTTGATCAAAAAGTTATAGTTGAAATAAAATCGGTGGAAACAGTTTCGCCTGTAGCTTTTAAGACGCTACTTACCTATTTACGTTTAACAGATAAAAAACTTGGATTGCTGGCAAATTTTAATGTCATGCTAATGAAAAACGGAATCACCAGAATAGCCAATAATTTATGATTTCCAAAACTTACTTAAAGTTACCGCAGGCAATAAACTCATATAGAATGGCCTTGTAGCATATCTTTTCACTGCGGACCATCAGAATTGATTCCCGATTTTCCTTACCCTTCAAGTAACAAGATCAGTCAACTACTGGCCACCATTTTTAAAGGTTCTTTTAAGGTGCCAATCTTGAGATATTCCAGTTATTTGCTTCGCGTGAAAAAAGAAGCCGGTCGTGAAGCCGGTTTGGACGTCCCTGCCAGAATTCGATACTGAACGGTTCAACCATATAACCACCCCAATATACGGGACGCCGAATGCCCTGTGCAAACGATTGATCCTGCTGTGAGGCCCAAAGTATCTCAAGATATTCGCGATCAGGGACTACCTGACTTTGATTGGAGATCACCGCGCTTAATCGGCTTTCGTAGGGTCGGCTGTTAAAATATTCATCCGAGACCGCAGCGGTTGTACGCGAGGCAACTCCTTCAATACGCACCTGCCTTTCAAGCTCGGGCCAGTGGAAAAGCAGTGCAACAAGCTGATTATTTTCAATCTCTGCGCCTTTACGGCTCGAATAATTGGTGAAAAATCCAAATCCGGATTGCGTAAAAGCCTTTAACAAGACAATTCGTGCGGAGGGGATCCCTCCGGTAGTAGCAGTGGCGAGGGTCATCGCAGTAGGTTCGGTTACTTTGGCTTCAAAAGCTTCCTTGAGCCAAATCTCAAACTGCTTCATCGGGTCGTGATTGATCTCATTTTCATCCATCGCCTTGAGTCGGTACTCTTTTCGGATATCTGCTAATTCCATACTGAATAATTTTGACATTAAACGAATTTAGGAGCTGATTTGTTTTTGGTTTATTCGGGATTTTCCGCTGTAAGATTACGCATTTTTTGGATCTTTTTAATGATCAGATCTTATTTCTTCATACTTTTTACTTTACAGGATTCAGATTAATTTTAACCAGAATGCCCGGTGACTAAATCTGAAACTTACCTCCTAAATCGGTATGCACCGCCACGTTTTTGATAAGTAACAAAAATATCTCTACCTTTGTCTCAAATAACGTCTAT
>Ga0118677_10013100_pt1 | contig 12011 bp, 8 predicted proteins | sample AliMusrvi5mmetaG_FD_86154 | JGI IMG/M metagenome (GOLD analysis project Ga0118677, IMG submission 86154) | reverse complement strand
CCCAAACCTGTGCTCCCGCTACTAACTGACGGCCCATAGTCTTACTGCTGAGAAAGTTCGTATTAAGCAAGTCGTCTTGGTTCGGTCTTTTCACACTACGCCCTAACTGCTTCTAGCTTCGCTCTTTTTAAAGATGCCTGCAAAAAAGATTTGAGCCAGAGTAAATAGAAGCCCCAAGAAGATAAACACCGCAAAGCTGATTGCGGCGGCCTTAATAAGTGCCGAGCGGCCAGGGCTGAAAGAGACCGGCTGATTAATCACGGTAAAGAGCATTCCGGAGTTACCGACGAAGTCCTTTTGGGAGTTGATCTGGATGCGGGTAACGATGCCAATCACGCTCGTTAACTCAACAAAGATGTTGTCTAACATTCCTTGGTACTGCTTCTTGGTGACGTCCGTAAATTGGTTACTTTTAGAGGCCATGGCTAGGCGCCTCTCAAGTTTTTGGATCTGCAAGTCTAGATCACTGGCTTCGTTTTCCATAGCGATTCGATCCGTAGTCAGCTTTTGGCGGTACTCGGCGTCCTTTGCTTGTCCAGCTAGCGCTAACAACTTAGAAATTGCGTCCCCATCAATTTGAAGACTCGATCCGTCCCCGCCATTATTACTCCTGCCCCGATCTCCAGAACCATAGGCGGTGGACTTGTTGACGTTGTTGCTGTAATCAGCCAGAGCCCTTCCATAGGTCTTGGCCTTTTCTAAGAGGAGTTCCTTGTAAGCGCGCAACTCTTTTAACTTGTATTGGGTTTCTAGTACTTCCCAGTCAGAAGGTTTGGTGCTGATCGCAACGAAGGCGTCAAGCCGGTCGACCTGGAATGTGGAGATCTCAGTCAACTTGGCGTAGACGCCCGAGAGGTTAAGGTTGGTCTGGGAGTCTCGGTAGGCGTTGCTGTTTGGATCTGCTCGCATGGAGCGAATAATCGCCTGGGCTTTGAAAATAAAATCGTTTAGGTAGTTAAGGACCACGTAGGGTGGCTGTGCCTTCATGCCCTCGTTAAGTACAAGGCCGTCTAACATGGGCCCACGGGAGACCCCAAGTTTTTCAACGGCCGTCTTGTTCCAGTTGGTGGTGATGTCGGTCAGCACTTTAGATGCGAGTGCTGGGTCATAATTTTCCCCGTGACTGTCCAATAGCAACTTGATGTTTTTACTGGAGGACTGGTCTACCTCGGCCCGGTAGTCAGCCTCGATTTTTTCGATGTCGGTGCGAGTGAGACCCTTGGCAGAAAGCAGTTGCTTGTACTTGGTGTCGATAAAATTAATCTCACCGGTGTACGGAAGTGCTGAGATGGAGTTCTGGAAAGTTTGCAGCTTAATGCCTCGATCGGCTAATTTATTTTCGGACCAGACCTTTTCTAGGATGGAGGTAGAAACAATGTCAGATGGCGAGAAGGGACTGCCGTTGGGGTACTTGCCTTGCGCTGCCTGAGGAAAAGTCAGTCCAACCACTAGGGAGTAGTAGGTCGAAGAATTAAAGGTGAATAAGGCGTAGGCTATAAAGAGCACTAACCATACCGCCAAGACCTTGATCCCATTTTTAAGGAAGCGTTTCTTTTCTTTGGTAATGTCTTTGATGATCTGTATTAGATCGATCTGGCCATCATTTTGATCGGAAGGCTGGGAATGTATAGGTTGATTCATAGGGGCTTTTTACTGTGAAGGTCAAATTAAATACAGCAATACCAAAATACTTAAATAAAGTGGAACACAAAAATGCTACAGGTATGGATTGAGAGCCAGCTCACAAAAGGAAAACTGGGTCTTAATGCACGCTATTTTCCGCTCTATTGAACTGCAACCTGAATTTACCCAATTCACCCCTGATTCATCTATGGGTCATTTTAATAATCATAAACGATTACCCCCATGTTTTGAGCTAATGGGGGCGGATACCTCAAAATTCCCTTTAAGGATTGCGCACTACCCTTGCCTGTAACCATGCTGGATTGCCTAGACTCAAGCCACTGGCTAGTGCTAACCAAAAAATCAGATCGTCAAAATAGACTTTCTGACTAATCTCCGTGGTGCACCAGATGATCAGAAGGCTAAAGATTGCGCACCAGGCCATGGCAGGGTAGATGCTTTGGGTGGCAATAGTACCCCCGCCTTGCTGCCCTGCTGATTTGAATATGTGATGGAGGAGGAGAAGTAAAGAGCTCAAAATCAGCAAGATGCCTGGAATGCCAAGACCTAGGGTCAAATCAATCCAGCCACTGTGACTTTGGTGCAATTTGGAGTCGGGCCAGTTGAGTTTGGCGAGATGCCCAAAGGAGCGCTCAATTAACCCGTAGCCCAAGGGATTTTGAATGGCTAACTTGATGCCCTCTTTTGCCCAGGCTATGCGTTCGTAGTTGGTGACTGAGACCATGGTCCCCAGCTCATTATTGGGGTAACCCTTTTCGCCGTTGTATTTCCACTGCTGGTAGGTTTGGGTGTCTCTGGCGATCTTAGCGTCAGCACTAAAGGTTCTCCAAGAATCATTGGCTTGAAGGCTATTGGCCACAAAGAGGACGCCGATGGCTAAAACCACCCCCAACACCAGCAATTTAATGGCCCAATAGTGGCGAAAGTTGCGAAACACCAGCACCCCCAAAAAGAGCAGGAGAAGCGCAGCGCTATAGACCACCCCGTTTTTAATGTTCTCACCGTAGAACACAAACAAGACTGCAGGAATGGTGGCCAGGTATACCAAATTAGCCCATTTAAATGGCTGATGTTGATGAATATTACGGGCTAATTGGCCAAGAGCAATGCCCAGAGTGGGCAGACAAAAACAGACATACGCTGTCTTTGGGATATAAAACGGCAGTGAGCCGTAATACAGCTTCCAGTAGTCAGGAACTGCCCAGCCCTTTTGTACCCCATAGAAAGTGAAAACATACTTCGCAATGTAAATGAGGGTGGGCGCCAGCAATCCCAAATAGATGAGGGCCCAAAGCGCCTTTTGAGCCTTGATATTTAGGTCGGTATTGGCTAGCGCTAATCCAAAACCAAGCGCAAAAACAGCGCCCAAAGCCGTGCGTTTCCAAATGCTGGTGTATTCCTCATATTGCGCAGCAAAATCATTCGATAGGAAAAAGAGGTGGAAAGTAGCCCAAGCAAAAAGTGCTGCTATCAGCCAAGCTGGAATAGCGCGCTTTTGAAAAAAGCTGTGTCGATATTGATAAATGGTCCACAGACTGAGTAAGGCACCGGCAATTAGACAAACATGGCGGATCAGAATGGTTTCGGGTAAGGCCCAAATGGCATACAAAATCGAGAATAATCCTGCTTGCGCGAAAACTATCCATCTTGTGATTCTCGCTTCCGACTTCACTTGCCTTTGAGGGGCCCCTAGGCTTGGACTTAGAATATTCATAATAATAAGACTAATATAACTGCGCCGACTCAAGCAACTAAATTAAGGCCCAAACATGCTAAGGTGTGAGTAAGCCATAATGTAAATACGCAGGCTTTTGCACCCAAAAATCTTATGCATATAACTTATGGAAAACTAGCGGTAATAGCGCTTTACTTATCATTTGGCATATACATTACCGCCATATTCCCATATATATCCCAGAAGTCTCGCTCCATTAGAAAGCCAGGCGCCTTCTTAAGACTAGACTGGTTTCTTATCTTATCTTGTGCAATAGGTATTGTTGCATTTACCTTAATTCCTTTTAGCTATGTGGCAATGAGCTTAATAGCAAGCATTGCTTTGGGCTGGAATGCTAAAAATAATCAGAGAAGAATTGTAATAGCTTTATTTATTGGGCTTATCGCATCATCTTTTTTGCCATGGTGGATGCACAACGAATCCAATAGACTTTCCCTAAGTTTTATCGAGTCACTTAGCGTAATTATCATCACATCACTTACCTACTTACTATTCAATAATCAAAAGATATTCGACCCTAAATTCAATCAAATCGCCAATATTACTCTTTGGCTTATATTTATTGTTGTAGCCATAGCCTGCATATTTTCTCTAGATATTGGTCTAAATACTCACAATAGAATCCAGTGGCACCATTGGGGAGCCTATATTGGCCCAGCAGAACTAATTCGGGAGGGTGCCCTCCCCTTGAATGACATCCCCTTACAGTATGGCTTGGGACCAAGCCTTCTTATTGCGGCAGGGTGCTCAGTAAATTGCTGGAGCGCATTATTTTGGATAAGCTCATTCAGCACCTTTTTCATGCTGCTGCTGCTAGCACTCACTGCAATTGAAGTTTATCGACCGCATAATTTCATTCAAACGACAATTCTCTTATGCCTAACTTTTATATGCACGATTTTTTATACTGCATACCCAGCCGACCTATTTTCAGTAATGACTACACCGTCCACTACGGGCATTCGTTTTCTGCCAGGCGTACTAATGCTCTATGTTTTGATTCAAAAAACTATTACCAAGACCGACACCCCGCCAGGCACTTGGGGAATTTTATTAAATAGCAACCTATTACCATCAATAATTTGGGTGCTCTCCATTGCATACTCGCCAGAAGCAGCTATTCAAACGTCGGTTTTGTGGGCTCCATATTATTTATGGAATAAAGTTTGGGGTAACAAAGCAACCCACATATTTCGGCAGATAGGAAGTGCCCTTGTCAAATTACTTGGGACTGCAGCAATTGGGATTGGCTTCTTTTTCCTTATTTACCTTTTAACTCTAGGAGAAACGCCAAACTTAAAGACGTATTTTGTCTATTTATTATACCCTCCAGGGCCCCTGCCAATCAATCAAAATGGTGGTATCTGGTTTGTCGGGGTGATAGCCATACTATGGATTGGTAGCTTAGCTTCAAATGAAGAGAAATACTTCCTGAAAAAATCTTTGCAGATAAGTTGGCTAATAGCTTTACTGTGTTTCGCCAATTTTACTTACTATCTAGGTCGGAGCCATGATAATAATATTCTAAATTTACTACCTTATTTTTCGCTAGCACTGCTTATCATTAATAAAAATAGCTCAAACAATATAGCGAAAGCTATGAGCGGAATAATGCTCGCCTCTCTAATAGGTTGGGTAGCAATATTTGGATTTGATCGATATACAACCGCATTCAAGTCAGTCGATTTTTTTAAAAATACACCCTCATCAATTGCCGAATCATTCAACAGGAGAAATGAGAAAAGTGAAGTTTACTTGGAATCCCGTGACCCAAAAAATAATAGTAAAAATATCGATGCAAGAATGGCCATAAATTATATTGAGGGCAACTTTTATGAAGCAGTGGAGGTCATTGATCGTTTTCTAGTGATCAATGGTGGCAGGAATTATTCACCCTGGAATGCACTTCATGGTCCAGAGAACTATATGGCTGGCATCCCGAGCGAATATCGAAAAAAATATCTGTCAAATACGGCGAATAGAATCAAAAGATCAGGATGGGTCTTGTACGAAAATGACTTCAATCCTGAGGATCTGGAATCCTATTTAGCGGACTATGACAATATCTACTTTCGCTCAAAAATCTTGCACTTTGGAAGCTACACAGCCATCCGATTTGAGCCTCGCACCACGGGCAATTAATCCAAACTAAACCTTAAAACCCATCGTTACAATATTCCCAACATTGACTCCCAATCTCATGGACGCAATAGGTTTTGATGCAAAAATAGGCGCCAATAAGCGCTTTAAAAACTTGGGGATTGGACTTAATCTTAGCCAATACTGCAAAGAGTAGCTATTAGTAAAACTGCGCACTAGCACTGAGCTAAATCCAGCGCTTTTGAGCATCATATGGGCTGATTGTTTTGAGAACAATTGCATGTGCTCAATATCAATAATTGGCGAGCGCTTTCCAAGAAAACGGTTTACTAAACTTTGGTAGTCATGCGTAACGCAGACAAAAGCGCCACCCTTTCGCAGAAGGCTAAAGGTTGATCTGGCTAATGCCATTGGATCTTGAACATGCTCTAAAGTCATAAAGCAGCAAATTAAATCAAAAGATTCGGGTGCAAAATCCTGCTCCTTAAAAATTCCATGACGAATCAATGACTGCCGCGCTTGAGGCGCACTTTCAATCGCAGCCATTGAGGGCTCAACGCCAACCGTACTAGCAAAACCTGCTTGAGATAAATATTCTAAAAATATCCCTGTTCCCGTACCGATTTCTAGAGCAGACTCTTTACTTTTTAGCTGCCTAAGTGCAGGGGAAATAGCGGTCATATAAGACTTGGCAGCATCATTCGCTTCCTCGTTACTATCATATGCGGCCTGATGGTAGGCCTGGGCCAATTCCTCTACTGAAGGAGGTGTAGGTGCATATACCAAGCTACAGGTTTGGCAGCGCACCAAACGATGACACATCCACTCTGGGGCTTTTCTAGATGCGAAGCTAAATTCAGAAATTTGACTAGCGTCAATATTCTCCTCCATGAAGATGCTAGCTTCACTCGAAGAGGAGTTGCAAGCTGGACAGGCGCGCGAGTCAGCCATAAGAAATATAAGTCCTAATTTAAGAAATGTACTTTACCGTCAGGAAGCAAGTCTACTGTTTTGCCGTTACGAATTAAGGCGGAGCGAATTAGCCTTGGGCGCCCTTTTACCTCGATCATAATTTTTGCAACATACTCCCCAACCAAGCCAATTCCAAACAAATTAAAAGAGCCAAAAATCAAGATGGCAATCAACATAGTCGTTGCCCCTTTGGGAGCAATTTCAGGATTGAATATTTTTAATAAAGCGACAACGGTAGCCAATAGGCATGAAAGTGCTAATGAGATTATTCCCGCCGTGGTGAGCATTGATAGAGGAGCATTGCTAAATGAAAAGATGCCTCTCTTTGCCCACCCAATATTTTTAAATAGGTTATTTGTTGAGACCCCAAACATCCGCTCGGGGCGAATATAGTCAACTCCTGTTTGCTTAAAGCCAACATATGCTCGCAAACCTCGCATAAATAAATCTCGCTCATCACATTGCAGTAACCAACCCACTACCCTACGATCAATTAATGAAAAATCGCCTGCATCATGTGGGATGGATAAATAACTAAATGCTGCAAAAATTCGATAAAACCCTTTATACATTAAGCCCCAGTACCAAGGCATATCACGCTTGATACGTCGTCCGTAAACCACATCATATCCTTGGGACCATTTCTCATGGAATTGAGAAATCAACTCTGGCGGATCTTGTAAATCGCCATCCAAAAAAACAACGCTATTTTTAGTGGCTAGCTCCATTCCGCTTCGGAAAGCCATCTGAGAGCCAAAGTTCCTAGAATGACTAATACCTAAAATGTGAGGATCATTTTGGCTGATTTTTTCTATCAATTGAGCGCTATTATCAGGACTACAATCATTTACAAAAATGATTTCATAGTCAATTTCTAGCTTATGAAATACATCGGTTAAACGTTGGTGCATATAAGGAATGGCTAACTCATCCCTGTAACAGGCAATAATTGCAGAAACACTTCGATGTTGTTTATGAGAATGTTTTTTAGTTGAGGAAATAAATGCATCATCAGTCAAAGAAGCTACCCAGTTTGCAGTTTTCTTTAGCCCATCAACCAAACGTGTCGTACTTGACCAGCCCAAAACTTGATTTGCCTTCTCGGGATTGGCGTACCAGTCTGGCATATCCCAACTTCGACCCTCCATGGTGCCAAACTGGGGTTCAGCTTCGATGGCGTATTCGCGCTTAATTAACTCTGCCAAATCACCAATAGTAGTCTTAGACCCGCTACCAATATTAAAGATCTCACCATACAACTTCGGATTCATTTGAGCGGCTGCCAATATGAATGCTTGGCAAGTATCATCTACAAAAACAAAATCACGCGATGTTCGCTGGTCAACAAACGGAGGAAGTTCTGCATTTTTTGCGCAACGCATGACATTAGGGATTAAACGCGAAGTATCCTCAAGTGGGCCATAAATAGAATACAGTCGCAAATGAATACATGGAAACTGACGCTGCTTTCCCACGTACTGCAAAAAATTTGCAGCGCTTACTTTGGAGACGGCGTAATGACTATTGGGTTCACAGACTGCATCTTCTTTTGGAGCGGCTGCATTCAAACCATACTCCGAAGAACTTCCGGCATGGATAAATGCATTTATACCCTGAGATGAAAGCAGCTCAACAATATTTACCAAAGATTGAAAATTGGTTTCGTATATTTTTCCAACACCCTCTTCAAACGAATAGGCGCCATAGGCCACACAATCAAAAACTGTTTTGGGCTTAATAGTAGAAACCAAATTCTTTGTTGCATTTATATCAGTTAGGTCGCATTCAATGATCTTATCCTCTAAAACACCTTCCAGGCGCCAGGATTTTTTACGTCGAACTACTGCGTAGACGTCTGATCGCACCGCTAAAAGTCGGTGAAATAAATTAGCCCCAATAAAGCCAGCCGCACCCAAAACCAAAATGGGTCCTTGTAATTGATGAATATAGTGCTCTATGGGTCGCATTGTCATAGCCGTATTAGATACCCCTTGCGGCTGTGCAAATGGTCTCTACATCTAAATTTGATTGTTTACGCAAATAGTTTTGCGAACCATAGAAATCATATGTATGACTTTGTGCATTGAAATGCTCAAACGAGCCAATGGCAATACCATTATTTAATAAAAATATGGCTAGTTCAGATGCGAAACTACCGCGCGCTACATGCTCCTCCACCACCATCAATCCGGAGCCAGATGCTATTTGCCCCAATAGCTCTAAGGGCAAAGGATTTTTACTTAATGGTAACTCTGCTAAAGCCCATAAATTAGGACAATCATCTTCAGGCATCTTATTAAAGGCGGCGATTAAACCGCCTGCAATCGGCCCAACTGCAATCACGGTCTTACCCTTCCCGCTGGTTAGTTGACGCCATGGCGAATAAGCCGGTACCTCAAATCCCTTCTGCTCTTCTCCACGACCCAATCTCAGGTATGCGGGGGAACGCTCATTTCCTACTCGCGGAATAACTACAGCCAAATCTTGATCAAAGACTGGGACGTAAACAGACATATTAGGTAAGGCGAGCAAAATTCCATAATCTTCAATTGCGTGATGGGTTGGCCCCATGACGCCATATCCATATCCCCCACCATTTCCAATCAGCTTTACAGGCAAGTCATGAAAACAAATATCATTGCGAATTTGCTCAAAAGGCCTGGCATAGCAAAATGGGGCGATGCTATACACCCAAACCTCTAAATTCTGCTTTGCCATGGCCGCTGCGACACTAACCATATTTTGCTCAGCCACACCAGCATTGATAAAGCGCTCACCCAAGGAATCCCTCAAATCTTCCAGGGCCATAAAACCCAAATCCCCAGTTAAAAAAATCATATCAGGAGATTGACTGCGATCAATTAAGGCGTCGCATAACTGCTTTCTCATGGCAATTCCAATTCGGCAAGAGCTTGACGATATTGGCCCTCTTTGAGTGGCAAATAGTGCCATTCCATTTTATTTTCCATAAAGCTGATCCCATGCCCTTTTATTGTTTGCAAAATGATCAGCCTTGGCTTGTCACCCTGAATCTTCAAGGCGGCACGAATCGCATCTAAATCGTGCCCAGGAACAACTTGCAAATCAATATCGAAACCACGTAACTTATCCCACAGTGGAGCCATCGAAGCGACATCAGAGGTATTTCCAAACCCTTGCAGCTGATTGTGGTCAACCAATATCGTCAAATTAGCAAGGCGGTGGTGACTTAAAAAAATCAGCGCTTCCCAAGTGGAGCCCTCTTGGAATTCACCATCCGAAGCAAGGCAATAGGTATGATCGTTTACACCCCTTAAACGCTTTGCTAATGCAGTTCCAGCTGCAAGGGATAAGCCATGACCCAAGCTACCCGTCGCAAATGGAATTGCTGGAATACCATTTACCGGTGGATGGCCACCTAAAAGCGTTCCATCTTTATGGAATTGACGTAAATGATCATCACTTAACAACCCTCTGCTCCATAAGCTTATGTATAGAGCCCCTGCAGAGTGGCCCTTTGACAAGATAAATTCATCGTCAACACCCAAGTACTCATGAAACACTAGGAGCATTGCATCAAGCGAAGAAAGATTTCCGCCAATGTGACCGACACCACTCTCATAATGCATTTGGAGCAGGCGTTTTTGGGCTGCATTCAATAATTTATAGTCAAGTATGGTCAAAATAACCCTCAATCAACGTAAGAATGCTTTAAATATCGCTCAATTGTATGACATCAAAATAATGGACTAGGTAAACACCAAACAACATACCACTAAAATTGGGAAAAAAAGGACCCCCAATAAAAACCTTGTATTTACTAATTGATTGTCGACAAGAACTGTTTGTGAATTTTGGTAGGGATATACCGAATCTACAAAAGTCTTAACTCGGTCTGGAATAAATTTTAACTTTGAAAAAATTATAACCCTGTTTTCTAAAAATAATATGAACAAGGGAGTAGCCATATATAAATTGAAAATAATTCTAGCTAAAGGCACTAATTGTGGAATTAAAATATCCCGAACGCTCATACTGACTCTAGGAAAATATCCCCCGAATATTCCGTCGTAAAGCATAATCGTGCCGACATCTCCATAAAAATCATTAGCGCAAATCCAAATAAAACTGATATATCCTGCTACCTCCAAAATTAAAAATTTTCTTTGATTTCGAATGAATAGGTACAGCATAGAAAAAAATGGGGCGGAAACAACAATCCACTGAGGATGCCATCTAACAAGCAAAAACATCAAACCATAAGAACAAGCCGAAACCATTGTTGCAGACTTTAGCCAAGACTCCCAACCATCCTTAAAATTGCATTTTGTAAAATAAGCATAAATACAAACTCCCAGATAAGCCATAGCAACTAAGATGGCAATACCGCGGTTTGTAGCCTCAGAACCCTTGCTAATAGCATGAGTAAAAATGCTGGAGCTAAATACTTCACTATGCCAGTAGCAGCCCACCTGAATTAGAGTCACCAATACGCCGATAAAAAGATACCGAAGAATATACAGCCATCTTTTTTCAATGAGAAGTACCAATGGCAGATAAATTATTACAGCAAAATATTTGAATGAAATCGCGACTGAAAAGAACAGGGCAAATTTCAAAAAATGTCTATTGAAGTAAAAATATATTGCAAGCATAGTAAAGAACGTGCCGACAATATCGTACTGACTAAAAATAAACACCCCAAAAATTACAAATGGAGAGGTGGCAAAAAGAACCGCTGGATTTAAACCAAATTTAACCTTATTAATTAATGCTAAGTTTAGTATTTTCTGGATAACAATTACCGTACCAGCAAAGAATGTCACCAGCATTAACTTTGACCAAATAACCTCAATGGGAGTTGTTATGATCCAATTATGATTAGCTATATCTGGTAGTAAATTCAATATTTTTAGCGGGATATTCCAAATAGCAAAGAGTACGTACAGCAAAGGAAGGTAATCATTCCTGCCGAAATAAACCTTGTTATAGTCATAAAAATCAACAATATGCCCATCGAGATAAGCATATGATGAACTGTAGGTGTGTGTTAAATCACTTTGCTTAAAAAGCAAAAAACAAAGCGTCAAAGAAAAGACATATATGAGAAGCCTAAATTTTGATGTTTTTATCATTTATTGACGAATGAAGAAGGTTTTCGGATATTTGAATTGATGTGAGGGACTATGACACAACTCAAGACTAAACAAAACCCCACAGCCAAAACTAAAGCTTTAACGCCACTTGAATAGAGCTATGAAATACACGACATTAAAAATATTAATGAGTAAATTAAAGGGGCTCACGCTTAAGGAATCCATTACCGGCCTATCTGAGAGCAAAACGCCTTTCCTGCCCATTCCCATTTTCGATCTTAAGCAAGTCCAAATTCCACGCCTAGGCTCTCGTGTAGAGCTACACTCCTTTGCCTTTGGGGAGAGCGCCGATCCTAGCAATCCGTCTTTTGCCACGATTGCCCTAGAAAACAATGTCGGCCACCATTACACCCACCACTTTTTGGGCGACATGCGGGGCAGTCTGAAACAACAGGGTTCCAAGCCCACTATCGTCATAGATGAAC
>Ga0118677_10006878_pt1 | contig 12011 bp, 14 predicted proteins | sample AliMusrvi5mmetaG_FD_86154 | JGI IMG/M metagenome (GOLD analysis project Ga0118677, IMG submission 86154) | reverse complement strand
AACAAAACCAAACAAAAAAACTTCCCTGAAAGTGCCTTCAGCTGCTGATGTGTCACGGACTGAATTAGTGTCACGGACTTCCTTGAGCCTCGGCATCAATCCTTCTGTGAAAGAAATTCAAGAGGCATTGCACAAGCAGGGAGTAGCTCTCGGGGAAGGAACAATCCGAAACTATTTAACCAAGGCAAAGAAAGCCGGATTAATGGCTGTGTCAGCAAATAACGAATATGAATTACCAGAATTCTTGAAAGACTTCACTCCGGATACCTTGTCAGCGGAAGTTGATTTAATTGGCAAGTTATTCGATGAATCCGCTTCTTCTGGTTTACCACCCGTGAGTCCACAGGAACATCGCCGCCGTGAAAAGGAAGCCAAAGATGACGCAAGAAATGCTGCAGTTAAAAGGGCTCAGATTAACAAACTGATTCGTGACAAGGAACTTGCGAAGCAAAAATCTTCAAAGACAATTCCACCAAAACGAAAGGAAGGTAGATGAAAAACGGAATAGCCAAGCGCGGTTCAACTTATTCGTATGTAGTGCGAATACCTGATCCGAAAACCGGCAAAACCAAACCGCATTGGGTAAGCGGTTTTAAGACAGAGATCGAGGCAAAAAATGCTCGCGACAAGGCTCGAGTTGCGGCAACGAATGGAACTTATATATCCCCGTCAAAAGTCCTATTAGGAGATTTTCTTAAGGAATGGATAGGAATTCACGCCCATACTCTGAAGCCTAAAACAGCAGATGACTATGCGCGAATGATTGATTCTTACATCATTCCGAGACTTGGGAAAATGCCGATAGCGCGATTGCGCCCGGCAGATGTGGCGAGGATGTATCAGGAACTATCTTCAAATGGTGGTGCTAACGGCGAGAAACTATCTGGAAGGACGGTTGAATACATTGGTGCTGTGCTGAAAAATGCGCTCGCTTACGCTGTGGATGTAGAAGGCATCATTCCGAAGAATGTCGCAAAAGGCGTTCCTGTCCCAAAGAATGACAAGAAGGTTAATGAACCCTTTTCACCTGAACAGGTGCGAGCATTTCTTAAAGAAGCGAGTGCACATCGTCTCTTTGCGATTTTCCGTTTAGCGGTTTACACAGGAGGAAGAAAAGGCGAATTGCTCGCCTTAAAATGGAGCGACCTTGATTTTGAGAATCGCTCACTTGTGATTTCGAAGAACCGTCTAATTGTTCGAGGTGAAAGTGTCGTTCAATCTTCGACTAAAGGTGGCGAAGGAAGGCGCACAATCTCTCTTGATCCCGAAACGGTGGAAATCTTAAGAGAGCACAGAAAGCGTCAGTTAGAAGAACGCCTACGGGCTGGAAGCCTCTGGAATGAAACCGGCTACATCTTTGCAACAGAGTTTGGAGAACCGATTTACTACGGGACTCCCACTCAGTTATTCACAAAGATAAAGAATCGAGTGAATCTGCCGGAGCAACGCTTCCACGACCTTAGACACTTCCACGCTACGCAGTTGCTCAAGGCCGGAACACCGCTTCACATTGTGGCTCACCGCTTAGGTCACCGTGATCCGATGGTTACGGCAAAGACTTACGCCCACATAGACGCAGACCAAGCAATTAATGTCTCGCTTGTATTCGCAAAGGCTGTTGAATAAACCGCCTGTTAGCAAAGTGTTAGCAAAACTAAATAAATAGAAAAAAATCAGAAGAGTTTTTCATCAGATACAGCGTGTGACCTGCATTTATATGGTGCGCTTGAAGGGATTCGAACCCCTAACCTTCTGATCCGTAGTCAGATGCTCTATCCGTTGAGCTACAAGCGCCGGCCTTCGAGAGTGAATACTACCTGTTGTGGGGCGTGAGCCCAAAACCAGCGGATTTCGTATGTAAATAGGTCAAACTCCGTAGAATTTGGCGGTGCCACAGAGTGAATTATTAAGAGCCCGCATATCAACAACTCTCGCTTTCATGATGAATGGCTTCGCCGTTGGAATCCTGGTTTCGCAGTTACCGGACTACAAATTCCACTTAAAGATCAGTAACGGTGCCCTGGGGACTGCTCTCTTCTTGCTTGCTGCCGGAGTGCTCTCGGCTCTGGGTCCTGGAGGACGATGGGCTGCAAAACATGGCAGTGCATATGTCACCATCCTTGGATCTATTGCGGTGATCATCTCTATGCCATTAATTGGGCTTACCTTTAATTACCTCTCGTTCTGCATTGCGCTCTATCTTTTTGGGTTTGCCATCGCCTTTCAAGATGTTGCGATGAATACCCACGCAGTAACTTTGGAGCAACGCTTCAAGCGTAGGGTGATGAGTACTTTTCATGCCTTGTATTCGCTGGGTGCGCTTGCAGGTAGTGCCTGTGGTGGAGTGATGGCTCAGTTCCATGTCAAAGAGATTATCCAGGAATCTTTGGTGGCAGTTCTATTCATAGCCGTGCTGCTTTACATGAAATCAGGATTCTTGCCCGCGTCAAGTGATCAACAAGAACCGCGCAAACATAAGAGACCAAAGAGACCGACGATCTTTTGGGTATTGGGATTTCTTGGAATGTCAGCTTCTATCGGAGAAGGATCGGCTGGCGATTGGGGCGGAGTTCTCGCTCGAACAACATTCCATACATCTCCCTTCGTTGGGACACTTCCATTTATCTGTTTCTCAATCACGATGGTTACCGGTCGCTTCCTGGGAGATCGACTAGCCCATAAGTTTGGTCCCGGCCAACTTCTCTTCTTTGGTGGGTTGATTGCGGGCATTGGATTGAGCGTTGGCTTGTTCATTGGCGGAATCGGTGGCGAGATCTTTGGATGGACTTTCTTAGGGATGGGAATGTGCATCGTAATTCCTATGATTTATAGCGAGACCGGCACGATTGCAATTAATAAATATGCGGGCACCATCGCTCCATCAGAGGCGGTTGCGACGGTCTCTGGGATCTCTTACTTTGGCTTTGTTGTAGGCCCACCGATCATGGGTTACATATCGGAGGTAATTACGCTGCGTTGGGCGATGCTCGTCCCGGCCGCGTTGGGCTTAGCTTTGGCGGCAGGTTCTAGGTACGTTATTCGGCAAGAGAAATAAGTTTTGCAATATCGACCTCTTTGAGGCGAGGCTTTCCTAGCGCTTCTCCAGCCGCAACCTCGGCGGCATTGATCTTGGTCCAACCTTCTTGATCAATCACTTTTATGGCTTGAGGAATCACAACGCTAATGTCCCCACCGTTCTTTGGTTCTGGGCCTAAATCTTCGATGAGAAGTTTGACCACATCTGATGCATCGCTCTTATTGGTACCGATGACCCCTGATGGACCGCGCTTGGCCCAGCCAACGGTGTAGATATTGGTGCCGAGTACGCGTCCCTCGTCATTTTCGACTTTGCCATCGCGGTAGGAAATTCCTTTGATGGGCAGGGCGTGATAACCGATTGCAGTGATTACAAGATTGGTCTTAATTGAATATGTTTCGCCAGTGTCGACGACCTTGCCGCCTTTAATCTCATTGATTCCGAAGATAACCTCTTCAACCCGGTCGGTGCCTTTGATCTCCTTGGGAGCAGAGAGAAATCGAAATTCCATCACGCGATCATGCCCTTCGAGTGGCTTCTCTGCAATCAAGCGCCAGGCTTCGAGATTAGAGGCAAGTTGCTTATCTATTTCTCCGGCGGCTTGTGCCCGCTCATTGGCTTCTTGCACGGCACTATTTTCGATGATGACATCGGTGTGCTCGAGCTTGGGAAGTTCGCGTAATTCTGGGGCGGTGAATGCTGCGTGTTCTGGACCGCGACGACCGGCGATATAGACCTTGCGAATACCGCTAGCGTGCAGCGCAGCGAGCGCATGATCTCCCGTGTCGGTCGAATCTAATTCGGATGGTTCAATCCCCAGCATGCGAGCGCAATCCATCGCAACGTTACCTGCGCCAATAATCACGGCGGTATCCCCATCGAGCGGAACGTTCACATTTACATAGTCTGGATGCCCGTTATACCAAGGGACGAAGTCAGCGGCAGAAAGTGAGCCAGGTAGATCTTCACCAGGGATTCCGAGGGTCTTACCAATACTCGAGCCGGTGCACATCACTACTGCGTCATAACGGGGGCAGAGCTCTTCGATATCGAGATCGGTTCCCACTTCGACATTTCCAAAGAGGCGGAAGTCTGGTTCGGATGCGATCTTTTCAAAGACCTTTGCCACTGTCTTGATCTTGGGATGGTCTGGTGCAACACCCGATCGAACAAGCCCCCACATGGTGGGCAGGCGTTCGAACATATCAATGGAAAAAGAGAGGTCATCGCTCTGCGCATTTTGCAGCGCTTGAGCGGTGAAATAACCAGCGGGTCCTGCTCCTACGATGGCGATCTTGTAGCGTGGCACGGGGTCCACATTACAAGGTCGTGCTCATTCGGGCGTCAATCGATCGGAATTATTACCTCGTTATGCCGCGCAAATGGCGGTTTCCACGGCGGATCAAAGCGCGCGATCCGAGCCTTGCCTTTTGCGTGCAGGCCGTGCGAAATGAGAAGTTTTTGGAGTTCTAACTCGCGCTCTAGTACCGCTTTTTGCGTCGTGCGCCCACTAAATCGAAGCACCGCTGCTCGATGGGCGGGTAATTCACGAAGCACGACTGGAGAGCCGACAGGATTGGGAAGGTCGGCGATATCAGAACCTTCGGGCATCACGAAAGAGATGCGCCACTGCTTCGCATCCAACTCCTCTTCAAGTACCGGAGCAGTCATCGATATCTGGTTCTGCGAGATGTAGTTAAAGAGAGGTCTAAAGCCCTGATTTCCGGCGGATGAAATGTCGCCTGAAACAACCACGTCGGCAACGACACAAGGCGCAAACTCGCGCACTTCGAAACCATCGAGCTGCTGCTCGACTTTGAACTTCTGGTGGGCTGTCATAAATCGACTATAGCCCTGGGCATGAAATGGGGCTGGTTGAGATTCTCGTCGGACGGCGGAGAGAAAGTGTCAGTCAGATAACAGGTTTCTCACAGGAAACACATAGGAATCTATGGAACTCTCTGCCGATTCGTGAAATACCATCCTCCCATTGCTATCAATGGCTCATAATCAAAGGAATAACATGCTCCGTAAGATCTCATTTAGCGCGCTTTCGCTCGCCCTTGTAGTTGCCGGACTTTCATTTACCCCAGCCGCCCAGGCTGCCGGTGGTTCATGCGCATCAATCACCAAGGCCCTTGTCGTGGCAGATGGCTACAAGCTAGCAACAGGCCCAGCTTTGACCCCGTATAACTTTGCAAATACCTCTGCCAACCAGGCCAACGCGCTTGGAACCACGATCGACTTTGGCGCCAAGGCGCTCGTCGTTGGCTGTGTTAGCCCTGCAGATATTGCTAAGTACTCTGGTTCGAAGAAGCCAGTAATGACAGCTACTCAATACTTAGCATCAGTGGTTAAGGCATCTGCCGGAGCGATGAAAAAGACAGCAGTCGGCGGAGTTAGTGACTACCTCGATTTCGGTAACGGTAAGGAAGATGGCGTTGGCTCAACCTCAAAAGCTGGCAGCTTGCGCCTGGATGCATGGGTTGCTGGAAAGTATGTAATTCTTACATTTTCAGCACCGGCTGTTGCAACACCTCCAGCGGCGTTGCTCGCCTTCATCAAATCAACACAAACACTTCTCTAATCTAGAGCAACAATTAAGAAGGGCACCTCATCACTGAGGTGCCCTTCTTTGTGAAGATTTACTTTGGTTCATGCAACCCGCTCTTGTAGCTTTAGCGCCGACATAAATGCTTCGACAACTTCTGCCTTGCTCCAAGGGGTTGGTGCTTGGGTGATGAAGTAATCTTCAAGAGCAATGTCGGCCAAATTATCGATATCTGCTTCTACAAAGCCCAGGCTGGAAAGCACTGGGAAGTTAAGTTCGGCAAGAATCTTACGGACGGCTTTAACCGCACGTGAGCCATCTGTGCTTCCATCGTCGGGAGCGCCCATTGCATCTGCAACGCGATTCATCTTCGCAGGAACAACCCGTGCTTCACGGGTGAGAGTCTCCACCAGAACCAATCCAATGGTTAGGCCGTGTGGAACATGCTTAAGTCCACCAATAGCCTGACCCAGTGAGTGCTCTGCAGTGCAATCAGAGATATTCATGGTGAGACCAGCCATCATAGAACCGGCAGCCATTCCAGAACGAGCCGACTTGTCGTTGCCATCTTTATAAGCACCTACAAGTGCTGGCGTCATCATGCGGATCGCTTCATAACCAATTGCATCCCCGATAGGAGTACTGCATTTTGCGATAATGCCTGCTATCGCTTGCGCGAGCGCATCAATACCAGTGTTAGCGGTCATGGATGGAGGCATACTGTAGGTAAGAACGGGATCAACAATTGCGAACTGAGCGCGTAAGTTTCCATTTGCAATTCCGGCTTTACGGCCAGCCGCAGGATCGGAAATTACGGAGCCGCCAGATACTTCGGAGCCAGTGCCTGCCGAAGTTGGCATAGCAATTAACGCAACAGTTGGAACTGGATATTCGGCTTTGCGCGATTGAAATTCGCGGAATGTAACGCCGAGTTGCGCACAAAGACGCGCAGCTTTTGCGGTGTCGATGATAGATCCTCCACCAAGTGCGATGATGGCTTGTGCCCCGGAGGCAACGAACGCCTTCGTAGCATCATCGACCATATCAATTGTTGGCTCACCAGCTGGCTTTTCAAAAGTTGTTACGGTGATTTCAGAGTGAGTGAGTAGATTATCGATGCAGGCCTTCGCCGCCGGATTGAACTTTTCGATTCCTTCATCTACCATCAAAAAGACTTTGGTAGCGCCACATTCGGCTACTACATCAGGAAGGCTGAGTGCTTTTCCTTCGCCGAATCGGACTTTAACGGGCAAATGATTATTGAAACCCTCGATATTCTCCACGAACTCTCCTCTTTAAAATGATCTTTTGAACAGTGTTTACACTCTACTACCCTGCTTGCTATCGCTGAAAGGGAGCGGCTCAGAACAAGGAAAAGAGCCCCACAATGAATTTCTTGGGAGGCTCTTTTCTTGGCGGAGACGAAGAGATTTGAACTCTTGAAGGGTTTAACCCCTTACCTCGTTAGCAGTGAGGCGCACTCGACCGGGCTATGCGACGTCTCCAAGTGGTGAGCGGAGTTTACAGGCATTTCTCTTCCCGTAAACCCGCCTTTATTAAGCGCTAATTTCCTCTGATTTATCATGTGTAGCGATCAAGCGATAGCCAACGCCGCGAACAGCCGAAATAACTTTTGGCCCACCGGCGCTCTTGATCTTCAAACGCAGGCGTGAAGCGTGGGTATCCAAGAAATGATCGTTGGAAAAATCTGCCGCCCCTCCGATTGCCGAGATAACCTCTTCCCGGGTGAAGACTTTACGGGGATGTTCCATTAGCAATTTAAGAAAATCAAATTCCGTTCGAGTAACCGCAACTTGACCCTCATCGAAGTGCACTTGTCTCGTCTCCAGATTCAAGGTCAATCCACCAGCAGTAAGCATCCCAATGCGTTGAGTTTTCTCGCTCCTTGAATGTCTGATCTGGGTTGAGACTCGGAGTGCCAAGATTCTTGGACTGACTGGCTTGGCAATGAAATCATCAGCTCCAGCTGCAAGACACATCGCCTCATCTAGCTCTTCACCGCGATCGGTGAGCATGATGATCGGAACCGAGGAGTTCCTTCTGATTTCACGGCAGACTTCAAAACCATCTGGGTAGCCCATACTTAGATCCAAAATTACTACCGTCGGGTTGTTGCTTTGAAACTTAATCAGGGCTTCGGTGCCATCAACAGCCTCTTCAACATGATAACCCTCTACTTCGAGGGCGGTACGCACGAAAGTTCGTACATCCTTATTATCATCAACAACCAAAATCAACTCACTAGACATTTGACTCTCCCGTTTCCTTTATTGGTAGCACTGCCTTCATTCGCAGAACAAGTTGATCCCGCAGCCTAAGCGTCTCTGGGTCGGCAACCTTTTCAACATCTTCGAGACTGCGCGATAGAGAAAGAAGTTCTCCTCCAATATCGGCAAAATCATAAAATCCAAGCGCTCCGCCAAATTCGTGCAACTTGGCCTTCAGCAGGGATTGGTCATCTATCTGAATCGCCTCAATAGCTTCAGCCAGCAAACCCAACTTTCGATTAATAATTAGAGTTTCAACTGGGGAGAGATACTCCGGAAAATCGATCGTAAATATGGTGCCTTTGCCAAGGTTGGATTCGATTCTCAAATGAGCCCCATGCAATTCAATGACCTTGGCAACAATTGCCAGCCCCAAGCCTGTTCCAGGGAGATGTTCGGAGACCGCGTTGGAAGCGCGATAAAAGCGCTCAGAAAGGTGGGAAATCTCTGATTGCGGGATACCGATGCCTTGATCGCGGATGGATACCGAGATCATATTTCGCGCATCCTCGCGTATCAATCTCGTCAGACCAATCTCTATCTCCTTTGCGGTAAAGCTGAATTTAACTGCGTTGGCAATCAAATTGATGAATGCCTGCGAAATTAAGCCTGAATCCCCTGCGACTATGAATGAATCGTCTGGGTTGTACTTTAACTTTACTGAAATATCCTTCTTCTCTATTTCCGTCTGCAATATAAAAATAGCATCTTCAGTGATTTCTAGGAGATCAATTGGTTTGAAGGAATCTCGCTTATTGGGTGAATCTAGTTGCGAAAGTGTCAATAAACTTTGAACTAACGAGAGCAAAATGGTTGCGCTTCTATCGAGTATCTGGAAAATTTCAATGAGTTGGGGATTAGAATCAACTTGCAAGTTAGCTGATAAAACATCAACATAACCGATGATGCTGGTAAGCGGTGTTCGCAATTCGTGACTTATGTTTGAGATAAATTCATTCTTGGAAGCGTTCAATGATTCAAGTTCAATAACTACTGCGTTGGTTGCCGCCAACTCCGCCGCTAATAATTCCAGGCGCCGGCCCTCTGCTAAAACCAAATCCCTACTCAATCTATATTGCGAAATTGAGGTGCGCCCTATCCAGACAAACCAGCCGCCAGATATCGTCATGAAGAAAATCAGGAGTAGCAGTGTAATGAAGTCGCCATTACGAGAAGCCCTCGCGCTTAGAGTTAACTGACTATCGACGGCGAGTTGATATTCAGAAACCAAGAGTCGGGCTTGGGATATAAGGCCCTCGATCTCTGGGTTAAGCAGCTGAGCCAATTGAGCATGCTCTTTCGCTGTGAGAATTCCAGGTGAACTGCCATCAACTATCGAGTCGGTTTTAAAAAGTGACTGCAAATATCCGCTCGGAGCCGATTGCCCAACCGATTTACCATCCGTGTTAACTACAGCTAAGCGCTGTGCCAAGAGAGCTCTCGCTATCTGAACTTCACGCCGCGGAATTTGCTGATCTAGCCATTGAGCCAGCCGAACTGTATAAACCAAAGTTTCGCGTTGCGTAAAAATGATTGAAGAGGCTGGTGCTGTGGCCGAAGTTAGGCTCTTGGATTCTGCAATTGATGATTTATTAGTAACTATGATAGAAAAACTCAGAGCGAGAAAAGATAGCAAGGCGATAAAGGCTAAAACTTTTTGACCGCCTGAGACCCGAAATCTCATTACATTGCGATCGAGAGCATGCCTCCTCTCCATTTACTTAACCGTTATTACATTCAAGGACCAATTCCAGGAGGGGAGGTTCTTACTGAGCGTGGACTTATCAGGGAAGATAATTCGAATAGGTCCACCTTGATCGTACGGGATAGGTCCACCAAAGCGAGCAATAGCCAACTGCGCCTGCGAATCAGTAAAATTCTTAGCTGTGTTTGTGTATATGTAATCATTAAGAGCGTCTGTTAATACCTTGGCAGTTGATGGGATATTTGCACTTTTAAATATCTTCGCTAATGACACTACGGTAAATGTTTGGCGAACCTTCACAAATGGTTCGAAGATCGATATTTGAGTTGTGCCTAACTTCCGTAGAGATGTGAGGGAAAATTTCACGACCTTTGAGTGGTTAGTAACTGTCAAGATGACATCATTCGGACCCGGTGGATCGATGGGGACGCTAGCCCCATAAGGATTCTTCGTGGGTGTTGGTTTAGGTGAAACGCCTTCTGCCCCGTTAATCCCAGTAAGTAGAAGGAGCGTTGCAAGAGATGCAACACAGATGCGTTTAGTATCCAGTTTCATCTTCCTACTGCTCCTTGGCTTAATTGAGCGTTCACTTTGTGTTTCAAAGCTTCTGCGCGAAAGGGTTTAACAATATAAGAGGTTGCACCTAGCGCTAAAGCTTGTTCCACATCTGCATCCATAGATTTTGCGGTGATCATTACAATCGGAATTGAACTCAAATGAGCGTCAGGCAGCGATCTCACTATTTTCAAAACTTCAAAACCAGACATGCGAGGCATCATAATGTCGAGCAATAGCAGATCTGGATTGAAATTTCCGATTTCTTCAAGAAGCGCAGATCCAGAATCTACAACCATTACTTCATAACTCTCGGTAGTAAGTATTAATGAGATTAAATTGCGAATATCAGCATTGTCATCGACGACCAAAATGCGCTTTGGAACCGCGGAGGAGGTTTGCGATTCTTCTTTCATCCTTAAATTATAGGTATTTCACGGCAACTTCTAGAGGATTGCTATGGGACCTGAGCGATATTTACTAGACACTTTCGGTTAGGCAACGTTAATGGTTGCTTGGTTAGTGGTGCAAGTAGTTAACCGATGAAATTCTTCAAGCGGTGTTCTTCCACGCAACACCATTTGAGGTCGGATTGAGTTATAGAAGTTCTCGCAGTAGTAAGTAATTGCTTTGTTGATCTCTTCATAGGATTTCCATGATCGAGTGTGAAGCAGTTCGGTTTTGATCTTTCCAAAGAAGCTTTCGATCATCTGATTGGCGAAAGACAATCCGGCGTTGCCCATCGATTGAACAAGCCCTGCCTGCCTCACAGCCTTTCGATAATGCTCTGATTTGAAAACAGATCCCATATCCGAATGGATGATGGTGGCCTTTGTCTTATATTGAGATATCGCCATCGACAGGGCACGGACCACTAAGTCCGAGTTTGGACCTTTGCCAGTTGCATAGCCGACCACCACCCGCGTTGCAGCATCTTTAATGACTGCAAGATAGATCGTGCCTGTCAGGTATCTCTTCTGGGTGATATCGATAAACCACTTCTCGTGCGGTGTATCGGATCTGAAATTCTGGCCGATGAGGTTTCCTATTTCAAGCGAGTAATTACCTTTGGGATAACGTCGTTTCTTCGGTAAGCCAAAGAAACCAGCGAGTTTCATTACCTTTCGAACGAGATAGAGGGAGCAGGAGATGGCCTTCCTCAGTAACAGTGCATGGATCGGCCGATATCCCAGCGCGTAACCATGAAGAGCGCGCAGTTTTTCAATCTCACCTCTGAGGTTGTTCTCTCGCGATCGCCTCATCTGAGAAATCCCTTGTGGGGGTTGTGTTAAGAAGGATGTGGAGCGAGCTATGCCCAACACTCGAGTGCGGTGTTTGCTCGCCACCATCTGCCGGCTCAGATGAGCATTGACCGGAGCTAGGCTTTTGGGGGGTTGTGGGTCCTAAAGTATTCAATGACGAGCCTTGCTGCTCGATTCTCTTCCTTGGCGTCATCTCGTTCGGCGCGAAGTTGACTCACTTCTTTCTTCATCGCTTCATTTTGTGCGCGAAGTCGTTTGATCTCCTGGGCTGGATCCATGGCGGCCCTTCCTGGTCTCAGAGCTCTAGAACCTTGACCCTGGTTGTTGAGCCAATAGTAAAGGGTGGGTTTGGCAACATTAAGTTCAAGTGACACCTGGGTTATGGATTTACGCTGGATAGTGACAAGCTCTACCGCTTTTTGCTTGAACTCGGCGGGATAGCGACTGGACATATTCTCTCCTTGTTAGAAGTTTGAAGTGTCTAGTGTTTTTCGCTCAGGTCCAGAGAAAAGAATCAGAACTTCGCGCACTTGCAGAGGAAAATAGCCTTGAACTTAAGGCTGAGACGAGAGTCTGCCGATTTGATCCACCTTTTAAGCCAGGGTTTCTTCAT
>Ga0118677_10013097_pt1 | contig 12012 bp, 16 predicted proteins | sample AliMusrvi5mmetaG_FD_86154 | JGI IMG/M metagenome (GOLD analysis project Ga0118677, IMG submission 86154) | reverse complement strand
TTTCGAAAAAAACGCTTTTTTTAGTTGCATATTGAAATAATATATATAATATAAGTGTATGATTTACAGGGTTTCGGCTGCTTCAAACCCGATAACGAACAAAGAATGCAGCCCTTAGACAAAGCCAATGCATCAATAAAACTTCAAGGAGAGCATTATGAACGGTAATCCGAAAATCATCGAAACCCTTAACAGCTTGCTTGCCGACGAGTTGACGGCTATTAACCAGTACATTGTGCATTCTGAAATGTGCAGCAATTGGGGATACGAAAAACTGCACAAAGCTGATGAAAAGCGTGCAATCGACGAAATGAAGCATGCTGAAAAGCTTATTGCAAGAATTCTCTTCATCGAAGGAATTCCAGTCGTTAGCAACCTTAAAAAAATTTCAATCGGTTCAGATGTTGCTGTACAGCACAAAAACGACATGCATTCAGAAACCGAAACTATCGCCATGTACAATAATGGCATAAAGCTTGCTACAGAGATCGGTGATAGCGGTACCAGAGAGTTGTTGGAATCAATTCTCAAGGATGAAGAGGGGCATCTTGATTGGCTTGAAGCACAGATTAACCAGATCAGCCAAATGGGTATCCAGAACTATCTCGCTGATCAACTCTGATAACCAATAACCATTATGAAAAAAAGTGCTGGTTGCCGGTGCATCTGGATATCTCGGCAGATATGCGGTGAAAGAGTTCAATGAACGGGGATATTGAAATGTTGACCTTTAATAAATCTAAACAATAACAACCATGACAAACGTATCAATTAATGAGTATCAAGGCGACCTTCACACGTTGCCGGAAACCATTGGTAAACTTGCCCATTATCAAGTTGAGCTGGTGAAAATTGGAGTCATCACAGCGACAAACTTTATCGTTTTTGTTGGCACAACTTCGATTAACCTTGCTGGTAACGTTTTATCGACAGTCAGCCAGGTGTTGCAGGGGGTATTATCAGTGTTTCCTTCTAAAAAGTAAGCTGTCGATTTTTTTGAAAAGGACCTTAAACGTCTGGGTTAAAGTGTTCAGATCATGTGAGTCTGTAATAGTTTGTAGAAGAAAGGATGAGTTTTATGAACCAAAAAGGAGATACGAATGATTAACTGGGATCAGATTGAAGGTAACTGGAAACAACTCAAGGGTAGAGTGCAGGAGCAGTGGGGTAAGCTCACTGATGACGATTTTGATGTTGTCGCAGGGAAACGAGTACACTTTCTCGGTAAGATCCAGGAGCGGTATGGCATTGCTAAAGAAGATGCTGAAAAAATGGTTGACAAATGGGAGAAGACTGCCGACGACTCATGGTTCTCAAAATGAAGCAATAAGGAGCTGTATTTCAGGTGCGACGTGATTTGGGGTGCAGGTGAGTTGTTCAAACAATATCCTGTGCCTCATTTTTATTATACGCTTTCGTTCAGAAGTAAGGATAAAAGTTCAACACCTATGAATACCAGTTTTGAATGTTCACGATTTTGTTTGAATAATGCCCGGTGTAATATTGTCAGTTTTATACAGCAAAAACAAAGATAGTTGCGAAACCTGGAGTGTGATTCTCGCAGCCCTTGCCTGGGGGATCGCAAATAATATCGATCCTGGTATTTGATTTCCCTACCAATGCTCGTCCGTGGAAGGGAAGTGCAGAAAATCCTCCAAAAAAATAAATCCTCCCTTCTGATTGAAATCAGTTTTTTATTCAGAGTGTAAGTGCCAATTTTATATAAGGTCAATGCTCGAAAACGGCCTTCTATCATTCCTGGTTTTTTATCACTTCATGAAATAATTTTTCAGGATATGAATCTTTCACAATTTTTTTGGAATCGTTTAAAAGAGCACCCGCTCGCCCGGGTTGGGCCTGGACTTATAACGGGAGTAGCTGACGATGATCCCAGCGGGATAGCAACCTATTCTCAGGCTGGCGCTCAATTCGGTCTGAATATGCTCTGGACGATGCCTCTGGCATTCCCGTTGATGGCTGCAATTCAATCCATGTGTGCCCGTATTGGTAGAGTTACAGGGAAAGGACTCGCTGCGAATATCAAAATTACGTTTCCGCCTTATGTTCTCTATAGTGTGGTGGCGCTGTTGCTGATTGCCAATACCCTGAACATAGCTGCTGATGTTGCTGCTATGGGAGAAGTTGCAGAGCTTATTACGGGTGTCAATCGTCATTGGATGACAGCTTTTTTTGTCTTCGGAACAGTTCTCCTGCAAGTGTTCATCCCGTATCATCGCTACGTAAATTTCCTGAAGTGGCTTACCATTTCCCTGCTCGCCTATGCAGCGGTGCTATTTACTGTTCATGTGCCATGGGGAGAAGTTATGAAACATACTCTTTTACCAACGTTCATTTTTAATGCTGATTCAGCAGCAGTCATCATCGGTGTTTTTGGAACGACAATAAGTCCATATCTTTTTTTCTGGCAAGCCTCCGAAGAAGTTGAGGATATGCATGCAAAAAAAGAAGCCCTGCCACTTTTGAAAAATAAACGTGTTGCGGGTAAAGAACTTCGCCGTATACGTTGGGATACCTGGAGTGGTATGTTCTATTCGAATATCACTGCCTATTTTATTATTCTGGCTACTGCCGTGACACTTAACGTATCTGGAATTACAGATATCAATACAGCTGCACAGGCTGCGAGTGCTCTAAGACCTCTTGCAGGGGACTTTGCTTTCGTGCTTTTTGCTATTGGTATTCTTGGGGTTGGGTTGATCGGTGTTCCTGTTCTTGCAGGTTCCGGCGCCTATGCACTTTCCGAGGTTCTGAACTGGAATACAGGACTGGAACGCAAGGTTTCTGATGCTCAAGGGTTTTACAGTATTATTGTTGTCAGTGTTTTTCTCGGGCTTGCTATCCAGTATACACCGATCAGTCCAATGAAGGCATTATTCTGGAGTGCTGTTATCAATGGTATCATCGCTGTACCCCTGATGATTGTTGTTATCTTACTGGTTTCCAAAAAATCTGTCATGGGGAAATTTACTGCAAGTCGGCCGATAGTTATTCTTGGCTGGGTAGCGGTTGCGGTTATGGGATTTGCTGCTATAGGCATGCTCATCCCCAAGTAATTGTAAGCAATTGTATGAAAATGTACTTGAAATGGTTTTTATGGAACCGCAGTTGAATCGTTGCTGAGAACTGATAATCAAGGCAATATTCATTTACTAAAAACATCATCGTGCTGTTTTGTTCCTTTAATCTTCTTACAGTAAGTAACAGGGCTCTGCTCACGAAAGTCCAGTAATGGCATCGTAATACGTCGCCGCCGTCACCTAAGACAAGCTTTGAAGCCATTTTTGTAAAATTTCATTCCATCCGTAAGCAGCCCCACAAAACCGAGTACACTTCCAGGTAATCTTTCAGTATTTCTAAATACGCCGTCCCTGAATAACACGAATCAGGATAACCACGATTGCGATAACCAGAAGACCATGTATTAGTCCACCCATCGTGTATGAGGTAACAAGTCCTAATAGCCATAGCACTATCAGAATAATGGCGATAGTTTCCAGCATTTCTTTCTCCTTTTGATTATGAATACAGAGATCAACGTCTATCAATCTTTCTTATTATATACTGAATATCTATTTTATTAGTTTACAAAAGTGCCATTAATTAGAGATAAAAGCACTTGATAACGTTGCGAATTGCGTTTTTATATATACAATCCAGATGTAGGTCTTATTGAGTTTCGACTGCTTTAAGAGCTATAACGAACTGAGAGTGAGGGCATTCCACAAATCCAATGCATCAATAAAACTTCAAGGAGAGCATGATGAAAGGAAATCCGAAAATTATTGAAATTCTCAACGCCTTGCTTACGGGTGAGCTGACAGCTATTAACCAGTACATTGTGCATTCTGAAATGTGCAGCAACTGGGGATACGAAAAACTGCACAAAACTGATGAAAAGCGCGCAATCGACGAAATGAAGCATGCTGAAAAGCTTATTACGAGGATTCTCTTTCTCGAAGGAATTCCCGTTGTCAGCCATCTAAACAAAATTTCAATTGGTTCAGATGTTGCAGCACAGCACAAAAACGACATGCTTTCAGAAGTCGAAACAATATCCCTGTACAATAATGGCATAAAGCTTGCAGCAGAGGTCGGTGATAGCGGTACCCGGGAACTTTTGGAATCAATTCTTAAAGATGAAGAGGTCCACCTTGATTGGCTTGAAGCACAGATTAGCCAGATAAGCCAAATAGGTATCCAGAACTATCTAGCTGATCAACTCGGATAACTAATGAACGCTAAGAGAGCTGCCAGGGACTTCCCTGTCGTATGCGTGGGAGGTTCGGCTGGTGGTCTTGATGCATACATTCGGTTATTGCAGAATCTTCCGGCTGACTTGGGGGTCGCCATCGTCATCGTGAATCACCTCAGAACCGTGGCTACCATGTTGCACAAGATCCTCCCGAACTACACGACCATGCCAGTTGAGTTGATCACCGACGACCTGGTCATTGAGCCTAACCATGTATTCTTCATCCCGGAGAAGCGTGACCTGCATGTTCTTGATGGCGAATGCCGCCTTGAGCCGATTTCCAAGCCCCGGGGATGGCCCGACGTGATCACGGTCTTCCTGCGTTCACTCACGGCCAACTGGGATGGGAAGCTCATCGCCGTCATCGTCTCCGGCTATGACGGCGACGGTGCGGCTGCGCTGTGCGGCATCAAGGAAGTGGGAGGCATCACCATCGCCCAGAAGCTCGACACGGCGAAACAGCCAGACATGCCCGAGAGTGCAATAGAGACCGGGTGCATCGACTTCATCCTCGCACCTGAGTATATCGCTAAGGAAATCGCCAGAATCGCACGGTCAATTTAGCGTCATTTCAAGCATTGAAAGTCTTATAAAATAGCTCAAGCATCAGCGTTATTCCGCAGGACAACTTCCTTATCAACATCATTTACATTCATTGCACTTTACTGACAAATACAGCTTCAATTGCGAGCGTCGCCAGTATTCATTTCCGCAGGATTTCGTCTTTTATCGCTATTAAACAACGTCCCCAAGTTTCCTCACACGTTTCATTGTCGGTGAGTTTCATAGGGTTCTGTTACTGCTACTCAATGGTATAAAAATTAGGGGTTTTTACATTTCAGACTTGCAATATGCGCTATGCAGAAAACGCGTTTAATGCCAGTCGGTTGGTTTTTGCAGGATAAAACCATCTCTCTTTTTCACCGATTCGTCGAACTGGCTCTCAACCAGTTTTTTCCGCCCGATTGTCAATGAACCTTTTGCTGCAAATGCAACCGATTGGTTATGCCTTTTTGGAGGAAATGCCACAAAAACTCTTTTCAATGGAAATAGTTCATGAATTTGCCGGATTGGCGGTACAAGATCGCTATCACCGGCTATCAGCATGGCCATATCGTATTGATCCTGATAGGCTCCTATCAGCATCTGTGTGGCAATATTGACATCGGTCATTTTCTCATTGTATGGAGGCCAAAATGTTACCACAACGATTGCATTCTATTGCATTTCTTTGGTAGTGACCGTATAAGATATGTATTCCTTCTGACTCAAGTGCTTCGATATAGGTTACCTGCCGTTTTTGCTTATCAGGGTTATTACTGACTCTACTGGTAAAATATTTCACACAGACCAGTTCCTGATTCGGCTTCAACAGGTTTTGTGCCAACAGTTTCAGGTTTAACCATTTACAGTAGTCATACCCTGCTTCAAGCATCCCAAAGTAGAGGTTAAATCCATCAACATAGACCTGAACTCTTTCTTTTTCACGGTGATTATTTTCTTTATTCATCACTAAAGCTTACATTTGAGCTATAACATCACCAGAGATAGCATCTCCGGTCTGACGCTTTCAACTTTGTTGGGAGCGTTTCTTTTTTATACCCTGCCTTTGTCGATCCCCTTTTCACCAATTGTTGATCAATCACTCTACCCTTTACATAGATTCACCACGTTGTTCATAGAAACCACAGAGAGAAATAACTGAGTATTAATATACACAAGCGCTTTAACTTACAGCGCCTTAACGGGTTGTTTTTCATTGTAATAGAGATCGGTAACTGAAGTTTTAAGCCGCTTCACCGAGCCACTGAACGCCGATTTCCCTGTTTTTTGGATTGGGTTGGTGGCGAGAGATCCCTCACACAAGTTCGGGATGACAGTGAGAAGTTGCTTTGGGGAGTGGGAAAGCAGTGGACAGTGGGCAATGGGCAGTCGGCAGTTGGGGAGGGAAAAAAGAGTTGCGCCCCGAAGGGCGCGTGGGAGGGGTCAGGTGTTTTTGAGTTCTTTCAGTTCGGCTTCGAGCTGATTAAGTTTGTCCTTCATGGCGCCAAGGTTGCGCAGCATGGCTTCGTGCTTGAGTTGCTCGCGCATGGGCTGCGCAGGGTATCCGCGGAGGGCGATGCCGGGCTCAAGAAAAGACTTTGAAATTCCAGCCTGGGCGGCGACATGTATCCGGTCGGCAAGCTCAAGGTGACCTGCAAAACCTGCCTGTCCTCCGATCATACACTGGCGGCCTATGGTCACACTTCCGGAAATACCGGCCTGAGCGGCAATAACGGTATCTTCTCCGATCCGGCAGTTGTGAGCGATCTGAACAAGGTTATCGATTTTGGCTCCCCTACCGATAACAGTACTTCCCATGGTGGCCCTGTCTATTGTGGCATTTGCCCCGATTTCAACATCGTCACCAATTTCAACAATGCCCATCTGGGGGATCTTCACGTATGAACCGTCGCTCTGCGGAGCAAACCCGAAACCATCAGCACCAATGACGGCACCCGAATGGATAACCACCCGCCTGCCTATAAGTGTGCCATCGTAACAGGTTACATTCGGAAATATAACGGCGCCATCTCCAACGGAGATATCGTGAAAAAGAACCGCATGCGGGCCGATAACGACGTTGCTGCCAATCGTACATCGGTCACCGATTACAGCATACTCTCCGATTGAGACACCGTCACCGAGTGTAACACCTTCGCCTATAACAGCGGTTTCAGCAATTCCCTTCAATGCTATCGTTCTCGGTGTTGCAAATTTCTTCAGGAGAAAAACAAAGGCTGTATAGGGGTCGCTTACCTTGAGAAATGAGGTCCGGTGGCTGAACTCATCGACACAAACTGACTTGTGGACGATAACAAGCGACGCCTCGGTTGTGGCAAGGAATCTCGTATATTTTTCGTTGGCTATAAAGCTGACCTGCCCTTTTTGTGCAGATTCGATTTTAGCCGGTCCGGAAATCAACTCACCCTGGTTACCTGCCAGCTCAACAGCGCCGACAAATCGGCTGAGATAGTCCCTGATTTCCTGAATAGTCATATTTTTTTACAAATAACTGTGCTTTAGAAAGAGGAAAAAAATAATTAATTTTTCGGCCTTTTTAATTATATTTGAGTTCTCGTGATTATTAATTCATATCCGGAAAAACAGTTATGGATACTCTTGAGAGTAGAAAAACTGCCATAATATAACCCCTTTCATCTGAATATGCAGGACATGATGGCAAAACCCATTAAAATTTTCGCAGGACGCAGTAACCCGGCTCTCGCTGAGAAGATTGCCGAGTACCTCGACATGTCACTTGGCAATGCAAAGGTTGAAAACTTTTCGGACGGAGAAATTTCGGTCAATTATTTTGAATCTATCCGTGGTTCGGATCTCTTCATAATACAGTCTACCAATCCTCCCGGAGATAACCTTTTAGAGCTGCTGATCATGATTGATGCAGCCAGAAGGTCTTCAGCTGCAAGAATTACAGCTGTTATCCCCTATTACGGCTATGCCCGACAGGACAGAAAAGACAGGCCGCGAGTTGCCATCACAGCAAAGCTTGTTGCAAACCTGCTTACCGAAGCCGGAGCAAATCGCATTTTAACAATGGATCTGCATGCACCTCAGATTCAGGGATTTTTTGATATTCCGTTTGATCACCTCTACTCGAGCGTGATACTGATCGACCATATCCGTCACAGAGAGTTCCGCGAAAATCTTGTTGTTGCCTCCCCTGATGTCGGCGGAGTAAAGCTTGCAAGAAAATTTGCCGAAGAACTCGGAACTGATCTGGTGATTGTCGACAAGCGCCGACCTGCAGCCAACGTTGCTGAAGTGATGAATATTATCGGTGATGTCAGCGGAAAAAATGTCCTTCTGGTTGACGACATGATCGATACTGCCGGAACACTTGTCAATGCGGCAAAAGCTATCCGTGATGCCGGAGGCCTTAAAATCTATGCTGCGGCGACACACCCTATTCTTTCAGGACCGGCCATTAAAAGAATTGACGCATCAATACTTGAAAAAGTAATTGTAACCGATTCAGTTATTACAAGCCACGAATATTCTCCGAAAATTGAGACGGTAACCGTCAGCAACCTTTTCGGTGAAGCTATCAAGCGTATTTATGAAGATGATTCTGTCAGCTGCCTTTTCGACAGCAAGAATATCATTGAAAAACTTACGAACCTTCACTAAACACAAGCGATAAAAGAGATAAAGGAAGACAACACATGGAAACTATTGTATTAGGGGTTGAACCTCGCGTTATCAAAAAGAATGCAGCCGGAAAACTCCGCAAGACCGGCATTGTACCCGCAGTTATCTATCATAAAGGCGAAGAAACAGTTGCTGTTGGCGTTAATGAACTTGCATTGAGGAAGCTGGTACATTCAGCCGAGTCACATATTATAGATCTTCAGTTCCCGGACGGAAAGATCAAGCGTTCTTTTATCAAAGACGTTCAGTTTCACCCGGTGACCGACAGAATTATTCATACTGACTTTCAGCTTTTCTCTGCTGATGAGATCATTGAGCTTGAAGTTCCGGTAGCAGTTACCGGCGAGAGTGCCGGCGTGGAGAAAGGTGGAAGGCTGCAGATTATCAAACATGCGCTCACCATCAAGGGCATGCCAGAGCATATGCCTGATCATTTTGTCATCGATGTTACAGCGCTCGAAATCGGTCACTCCATCCATGTCAAGGAACTTCCTATGGATGCCTATACCGAGCTTATCATTATGGATGATCCTGATACCCCGGTTATTACTGTTCTCTCCTCGAAAAAAGAAGCAGAAGCTCCTGCGGAAGCTGTTGCAGCAACTCCGGCAAGCTAAGCACTGCTCAACTTCGTTTTCGAATAAGGTTCTTTACCATTCAAAGCTGCTTTTCTTCATGGAAAAGCAGCTTTTTTTTATAGGTTATCCTTAATTTCTGAAGCCTGACTTCCATTCACCGAAAGCCACACGAGCTTGAAAACAGAGAGCGGCACATCATTATCCCAGCAAAAGCCTGTTCCTCATGCAGGAGCAATCCGATTACAGAACAAAGGATCGATTCTGTTTCTTTCGGCCTCATTCATTGCTTTTCTCCTTATCCTTTTTGTAAAGGCTGATCTTGTGCTGATCAGCTTCCGCTCCATGTTTACCGCGATGTTACTCTCTGTCAGAGCTCCGGAGGCTTTAATGGCAATATTCACTTCTGAAATTCTTGAATTCTGGATAGGAGCCATCTACCTCTGTGCAATACCGTTAGTTCTTCTGTTTTTTGCCCGAAAAAAATTCCTGAAAACTGCCGAAGAAAAGAAAAAAACGGAAAATAGTGAGCTAAGCCTCGGTAAAATAAGCTTCAGAGCGTTCATGCGCCAGACAATAGCCCTGTATGCATCAGCCGTAATCTTTATCCTTTACTCTCTTGCATTCCTTGCACCCTTTATAGCCCCTTTCAGTCCTTATGATCAACAGGATTTTCTGGTTACCGCATATCAGCCACCATTCTCCAGACTGAATGCGCTTGTGCTCAAACAGCCAAAAACGCTTGAAATCCCGTTACAGAGCGGAAGCGGAACAACTGTTCGGCTTGCAAACAGCCTCATCAGTGATTTCCAGCGACTGAAAACACGCAATGAACCCAATACCGTCAGATTTATCAACGAGTACCGTATTGATAGAAACAGGGTTATTTACCGTCAGGGCATACGTACCAAAACAATCTCAATCAGCGAACTTGCCGGAACAGGCAACACAGGTGCGCAGGTGTCAGCTGGTAACCGTCCGGATTTTGTTATTGCACGCACCTTTATGTTCGGGACAGACCAATACGGCCGGGACATTCTCAGCCGGGTCATATACGGCTCAAAAATATCGCTCTCCATCGGTTTTCTTGTTGTCCTGATATCCGTCACACTCGGCACCATCATCGGGGTCTCCTCGGGATATTTCGGCGGCTGGATAGATGCGGTGATGATGAGAATTGTCGATGTTCTGATCGCATTTCCAGCGCTCTTTCTCATTCTTATTATCATTGCCACATTCGGCAACTCCATATACCTGATTGTCATCACTCTCTCTTTTACGGGATGGATGGGAGTGGCCAGAATCGTCAGAAGCCAGGTGCTTTCGATCAAAGAGCAGGAATTCATTCTTGCCGCAAAATCGCTCGGACTCTCAAACATGAGAATCATTTTTCGACACCTTGCACCCAATACACTGACTCCGGTGATTATTGCCGCAACACTGAGAATCGGGAGCATTATTCTTACTGAAGCGGGACTCTCCTTTCTTGGTCTCGGAGTTCAGCCGCCTACCCCGAGCTGGGGAAATATTATCAATGAGGGTCGGGACAGCCTTTTGAACTACTGGTGGATTTCAACTTTCCCCGGTATTGCAATCCTGACTACTGTTGTGTGCTTCAACCTGATCGGCGACGGGGTCCGCGATGCTCTCGACCCAAGAATGAGAGGATAATCATGACAATAGAACACGAACCGGGATGCTGGACCACCCTCGACACGGAATACCTCTTTAACAAGCCGTGGCTCACCATGCGTCAGGACACCGTTCAACTTACGAACGGCAGGGTCATCGACGATTATTACATCTGGGAGTATCCACCGTGGATCAATGTGCTTGCCATTACAAAAACCGGGGAAATTGTGCTGATCCGGCAATACCGGCATGGAATCGGCAGTGTTTTCTATGAACTTCCCGCAGGAGTCCACGACAAGGCAGGAGAATCAGTGCTTGAGTCGGCACAACGCGAACTGCTTGAAGAGACTGGTTTCGGAGGCGGATCATGGACGCCTCTTATGGAACTCAGCGCCAACCCGGCCCTGCAGAATAATATCACCTACAGCTTTCTGGCTGTTGGGGTTGAACTGATCAGCAGGCAGAAGCTTGACGCCACTGAAGAGATCAGCGTGCACTTTGTCACGCTTGATGAACTCCGTGCCATTGTGCTTGACGGTCGCATGATGCAGGCGCTGCATGCCGCACCGATACTGAAATACCTTTTAACAAAAGCCGGGTGAACACTCTATCAAAGATCTGTTCATGAAAAAAACTGCACAGCTTTCACTGCTTGAACGCACTATAAAAGAGCTCGGTTATACGCTGCGTTATGAAAAAGGAAATTTTTTAGGAGGTGAGTGCCGGTTGCGGGAGGATCATGTGGTTGTAGTCAACAAATTTCTGCCCATTGAAGGTAAAATTTATACTCTAGCTCATGTCATAAGCAAAAGCAACCCTCCAGGGTTATCACCTGAGACAGCAAAACTCGTTGACGGGCTTGTCGACATCAGCCTGTTCAGCAGGGAAAACTAGGAATAAAATTCAGTGCCAATAGGTAGGCAGGTACTTCAGGGAGAAGAGGGTTAGCGGATGACAAGTTGTTTTGTTTTACTACAGAGTTCGAGGCCGAGATGCAGGGTAGCAAAGTGCTGCATCTTGGCGAGATCGGTGTGGGAGAAAAATGAGCCGGGAATGAGAACGCAGCGCTGTGGTTTGGCATAGTTGAGCCAGAACCAGAGTTGTTGCAGTTGTTTGTCGCTAAAGCGCTAAAGCCCTCCTGACTGCTTCAGGTTCATAGGCAATGACGGTTAAAAGAACCCGTGCTGCCCGATCAAGCGGATTGCATTTTTGTTCTGCTCTTCTGGCGCCAACTTGGCGGGCAATTGGCGAATGCATAACCAGAGTAGCTTAAAATCGGTCACTGGCCAGCCGATTTTGAGGCGATTAAGTTCCTGCTTG
>Ga0118677_10013096_pt1 | contig 12012 bp, 14 predicted proteins | sample AliMusrvi5mmetaG_FD_86154 | JGI IMG/M metagenome (GOLD analysis project Ga0118677, IMG submission 86154) | reverse complement strand
CCATTACCATCAAGACGTTTAGATTTAATCCATCCTAATTGATAAATACGAAGAAGCTCCGAAATTAATTGCGCTCTGTTATTTGCAATGGATGGTAATTCAATTACCTTAAAAACACCATAAACTGACATTGTTTTCTCGTTTTCAACTTCGCAAGCAATTACAGAATTTGGAGAAGCAACATATCCCAAAACTGTCCCATTCTTTGCGACTCCAAGGAATAATAGTCGATCAGCTAGACGTTGTGACATTAACTCGGATGGAGCCATTTTACATTTTATAAGAAATCCAGAGAATCTTACTTCGGGGTATTTAGGATAAAGTATAAGTTGAGATTGTGGTGCTGGGTAGGTATTCCCATCATCGCTTATCCATGAGAATTTAATTGTTGCTTTAAATCTTTCTTTTTTCCAGTCACCTGCTTCTTCGTTCTTGATATCAGATATAGGAAATATGTTCAAAATATCAAAACTCCCCGCCAAATAGACCTGATTTTTAGAGTTGTCGTTTGGTGAAAGCCTCTTGATATAAATCTTAGAACAGCCATTATCACTGAATAAAGTTTTAAGTTGCTCTAGGTTCATCTATTTCTTTTAGTGCTTTTACAATATTTTTACCTACTGCTTGTATCAATGGTGTTACAACTGAATTTCCAAATTGTCTGTAAGCTTGATTGTCAGAAACAGGAATAATAAAAGAATCCGGGAAACCTTGAAGTCTTGCACACTCTCTAGGCGTTAAGCGCCTAGGATTTTTCCCTTCCTGAGGTATTAAAATTTCAGCTCCATCTTTATAATACCTTGCACTCAATGTTCTTGAAATACTATCAAGATCTGTCATTCCGAAGCCAAATCCATTTCCTCTCTCTCTATGTTTTTGGGCGTAAGCTTGTAGGTAATCCCAAAGATGTGGTGTAAGTGTATATTTTTTATCGACATTAAATTCCAAAATATCTTTGATAGCATATTGCTTTTCATTCAATATTGGAAACTGAAAAGTTTCTTTACCATCAAAAATATCCTGATTAAATCCTATGATAATTATTCTTTCTCTATGTTGTGGAACAAAATATTTCCCATCTAATACCTTGAAATAAATTGAATAGCCAAGTTCCTTAAGTGTATTGGTTATGATTCTAAAAGTATTACCCTTATCATGTGAGACAAGATTTTTGACATTTTCCAACATAAAAGCCGAAGGTTTCTTATATTTTATAATTCTAGCAATGTCAAAAAATAATGTCCCCTGCGTTTCATCTAAAAAACCATGCTTTTTACCTAACGCATTTTTTTTTGAAACTCCAGCAATAGAAAAAGGTTGGCAGGGAAAACCTGCTAATAAAATGTCGTGATCAGGAATTTCTTTCTCTGATATTTTAGTTATATCACCAAAAGGTATTTCACCAAAATTGGCTTCATAAGTTTTTTTAGAATATGTATCCCATTCACTAGTGTAAACGCATTTTCCTCCGAGGTTCTGATAGGCAAGCCTTATGCCCCCAATTCCGGCAAATAAGTCTACAAATCTGAATTTGGGATTTGGATTAGGAGGGAATGGAATATCCCACTTTATTGGTAAATATGATTGAAAATCAGCTTCCTTAACTATATTGAATTTGCTATGGATTTCCTTCAAATACTCATTGGCGGCAATTTTATAGTATTTGGAAACACCATTATTGTTGTTTTGCAAGTAGTGAGTTAAATAGGCAAGCCTGTTATCCGTCTTATTATCTACGTCAATATATAATCTTTTCTTTATATCTGAGTATTTCTTAAACATCTGTAACTTATAAATATTAGAATGTGAATATGATAAAATAAACAAAGGATTTGATTAAGTCTAACAATTTCATATTTCATTTTGTAAAATTTGGCATAAGAACCCTAGTAATAACTAAACTAGGAGTCTAAAATGTCCTTCACGATAGGATGCGACCCAGAACTGGTCCTTCGTAGAAATGGGAGTTTCGTTTGTGCCTATGATTATTTCAAAGCAAACAGCTCGTTCGGTTTGGATGGATGTGAGTCAATTGCCGAGTGCCGCCCTGGATATTCAGAATCAGTCATTGATCTTACTGCTAAGATCCATAAGATACTAGAATATGGTCATGAAAAACATTCAGAATTAGAATTCATCTCCGGACAATTCGCCAATGATTTCGCTCTAGGCGGCCATATTCATTTCTCGGTTAGTCCTGAACCAAAAATTATTTCAGCCCTGGATACTGTACTTTATTCACTGAGTAATTTAATTGATGACAAAGTTCAACGACAGAAAAGAGAAAGAACCGGATATGGCAAAAAAAGTTCTTATAGAAAAAAATATTATGGATTTGAATACCGTACACCTGGAAGTTTCCTTTTATCGCCTGCTACTACTCTCGTTACTTTCACACTTGCTAAACTCACTGTCCTTGGAGTTCTTGAAGATAATATAGATTTCGTTGAACTCAAGGAGCGGCAACACAGCAAAACTTTCATTACTAATCTCAAACATTTATTGCACACTATTCCTGACGATTGTAAAGAAGGTCTTAAAGAGCTCGATACATTGCTTACAAAAGCACTGGACTGGAACCAGAATATTCTTCCAAACTGGGGGTTGGCTGCCTAATGCGATGCACGAATTGTAATGACGTTATTCCAGACGATGAAATTCGCTGGGCGCAAGATGATCCGTTTTGTGAAACATGCTTCAATGATTCATATACATATTGTTCTTGTTGTGATTCAGTGACCCACCGTAACGAGATATGTTACGATAATTCTGACAACCCTTTTTGCAATGATTGTTACAAAGAGCAGAATGACGACGACGCTCCAGATAATCCAGAAGTGGATCAAAACGACCGGGAATATATTTTAACACTCAGTCGTAATTGGTTAGCTGGAAAAGTAGACTGCCGTCGCTTCGTCAATATCAATACCAAGGATTACTTTCTGTCTGAGATGAGAACGAAAGTCGGATTGATCGATAACCCGATAAATCTGTATGGGTTAAAGGATCGAGATGAATTTCAGATAACAGTTAGCCATGATCTTGAACAAACTGTAAAAGAACTTCTTCCTGAATCATTAAAGTATCATAAAATCCAATTAGTCGAAGGAGTTCGCAGACTCGGTTTGAGCTATAACATTCGCAAAGATTTCAGACCGCAGATCATTCAGCTTATCAAATCACTAACGGTTGTACAACCTGTGTTGGAATTTCAGGAAGTACAACTCGTTTCAGAATAGAATAAATCAAATTAGAAAATAAGGAGGTGCCAATGTGTGGCATTATGGGGTTCTATTGTTTCGGCAATCAGAAGCCCGACAAAGAAAAAATAACAACATTGTTCAGCCTATTAGAAAGCCGTGGGCACGATGCCTGCGGCACAGGCTTTATAAGGAATGGGAATTTAATCGTTAACAAAGCTCCGATTCGTTCATCAGTATTTGTAAAATCAAATGACTGGAAGGAACTGGAGCTACCAAATATCATGATAATGCACACCCGGATGAAAACCGTTGGTAGCGAGAAAAAATCCTACAATAATCATCCGATTTATAATAAAGACGGTGTAGCAATCGTACATAATGGTATCATCCATAATGACCAAGAGATCTTTGGAAAGCAGCAGAGAGATGGTGAGGTAGATTCAGAAGCAATCCTAGCTGTCTTTTCGGCCAAGAACAAAGGTGATAAAGTAAAGCGGGTCTTTGATAGAGTCGAAGGAAGTTTTGCAGTAGCAATAATTAACAAAGCAGAACCAGATACGCTAATTCTTATTAAAAAGGATAACCCCTTGGATCTTTATTATAACACTGTAGAAGACATATTGTATTTCTGTAGCGTACGAGAAATAATGCAACAATCTCTGGAAATACAATCAGAATCTAAGCGGGGTTTTACTCTCGGTGAAAAGGATTATCACTTCTATGAAATAGAAAACAACCATGCTTTAGTTATAAATAAGGATGGTGTAGATTCATACAAAAAATATTTACCGAGGGACTTTTGGAATAGAAGAAATAATTACCACAACCCATCATTAGATACTCTGTTGGTTCAGTGCCCTTGGTGTCTTGGACAGACGAAATATTACGATGGCTTGCTTAATAACAAATGCGAACACTGCGGGATGAGAATAAGTGAGGAGGACTTGTACTATGTATAAACCAAAAATAAATAAAAAACTTATACTCCAGCTAAGCCTGGACTTTATTAAGATAATTAAGAAAACAATAAAGGAAGAACTCTATGGAGATAAACAAACGAAAGATAAAAAAGTTGCTAAAAGCAACCGGGGAAACAGTTCTGGTACTACTGATAAAATTGATAGCTGATTGGAACGGCGGGAGGAAAAGATATGGAAAGTAATTTTCTTGACGAGTTGCTCCAGGATGCAGAATCGAAAGAGATGTATCAGACTGAAGCCTACTATGACTTGATACTTCTGCAGATTAAAAATCTGCAAGAGCAAATTGCAAATAACTTCTCTGAGGCAGAGAAAGAGATAAATCTTATAAACAACTGGACTTTATCGAGGAATACAGTTCTTAATGAACGGTCTCAGGTACTTGAAAGAAAATTGGAAGCATACATCCGGGAGAAAAAAGTTAAAACAATATTTCTCCCAAATGGAACACTTAAGATGCACAAAAAAGCAGATCGCATCGAGATTGAAGACATGGAATTGTTCTTAAAGCATGCAAGACCTGAAGTGCTTACTATAATTCCTGAGCAGGTAAAACCTGACCTGAGTAAAATAAAATCCTTCATTAAGACTCGCCCAGTACCACAAGGTGTCAGAGTAATAGAAGGCCGCGAAGAATTTTCATATAAACTAAATAAGGAGGTAGAAGATGGCAGAGAAGAAACAGAAGCTGGACCTTCAACTGAATCAGCCGGTAGTCTTAGAGCTGTTATTTGAACAGCCAGTGGTCGGTAACAGTACATATGGTGAATATTTTCTGTATGCAGTTAAGCAGGGAAATAACGAGGAGTATAACTTCTTTGCTCCTGAAGAAGTACATGTAAAATTAAAAGAGTTGCATAAAGGCGACAAAGTTCAAATAACTAAAATCGCTACTCAAAGTGGGAGTAAAATATTGACGGATTATGAACTCAAAGTTGTATATACAAGTAATGGTAAACAAAAAGAACAAACACAACCAGTTAATGCTGATATATATTTCCAGGCAATGCTCAGCAGCTACCAGGATGCCCTTAAAATACAGGAACAGTTAAATGGCATGGTAGATGTCAACCGCATTGCTATAACGCTGTTTATAGCCCGTTCTAAAGTGAATGGCAATGGATACGGAGGTTAACATGACATCAGAACTTGATCAGAAACTGTGGAAGTATTTATTTCCGGTTAATGAGAAGAAGGTGTTTGTTGAAACTGAAGATAAATCGGTTATTGCGGCACCTATGTATAAAGCTATTACCCGTGAGGATAATGGTAAACTCATTTCCATACAAAGTGATTCATACAAAATCGTTAGTAATGCCGAAATCATAAAACCACTGATGGAGCAACTTCATACTCTTGATTCCAAATGGATAATAGACCCAAGCCATAGTTTTGTTCAGGATAACCGGATGAGGTTGCAGGTAACATTTCCAGAACTTACATTCAGCGATGACCGTAGCGACATTGCATTATCACTTTTCCTGCACAATAGTTATGACGGCTCTGAGGGAGTTCGCGTGTTCTGGGGGGCGATAAGATTTATCTGTTCAAACGGAATGGTGTTTGGTAAGGTACTTAGCAAGTTCTATGCAAAACATACATCAGGATTAAGACTAGATAATCTTCCAGAACAAGTGCATCAGACCTATGATCAGATACCCGTTATTAAGGAGAGGATAGAAATTCTTCAGAATATCGGGGTTTCAAAATCTCTGAAAGAGTCTGTCGAAGAGCAATTTGGTAAAAAGGCTGCCAAGTATGTACGTGAACAACCTAACCCACAAAATCAATGGATTCTTTATAATTATTTGACATGGTACGTTTCTCATGTAATCGAACAGAGATTAAGAGCTGCATACCAAATGAAAGTTAGCAGGATGTTTCAGCTATGACAGAAAAAATAGTTCGATTCAAAACATTGGAATGGAAGTTCAAGGAGACGAATATTAAGTATCCTGAATTAACAGAAATGCCAAAGAAGAAAATAACATCACCCAGGGATTTCTTTGACCTGTTCAACCCGGTATTCAAGGAAGAACCTGTTGAGATTTTCATTGTGGCATGGCTAAGTTCCGCAAACAGAATTATCGGCTTCGAGAAAGTATCAGTGGGCAATCTGAATTCATCAATTGTAGATCCCCGTTCTGTATTCAGAAGCGCCATAGTAGCAAATTCGGCAAGTATAATTGTAGCACATAATCACCCATCCGGAAACCCCGAGCCTTCAGAGGAAGACATCTCTATAAGCAAGAAGCTGGTTGAATCTGGGAAAGTGTTGGGTGTTCATGTGTTTGACCATTTAATATTTGCGGAGGAAACCTACACATCATTCGTAGAACGAAGGCTTATTTAAAGTACGCCAGGCAGTAATGTCTGGCTTTACTTCTTTTCTTAAGAGCACATTCACTATAATTCAAGGAAAATAAAATGAAAGAAAAATATGCTTTCGACTGGCAAACTTTGGGTACGTGCGGACAAATAAGCACCGTTCACTGCCTTGCATTACTAGGAATTATAATAACCAATATAGAAGCACACAATGCTACTGGGATACATCCAATTGAAGCAAAGATCCGAGGTACCGATTCTAAATATATCAGGAAGGCTTTACGACATTATAATTGTAAACCAGTAGAATATGATATAAAAAATCCGGACGTGTTAAAACAGAAGATCAATAAATTATTGGATAAACATATCCCGCTAATATTAAGCTGTGACGATTGGGAACACTGGGCGGTATTGGCGGGCAGAAATGGCAGGAATAAATATTATTGGATAGATTCTGGAAATTCTGACCTTATGGGGTATTCTACTTGGAATGAAATTAAAGACTGGATAGAAACAGAAGATTCTTATTTCTTCATAGCAGCTATACCACATGATGACAGTAAAGCAGTTAAAAATATACCCGGGTTATACAAAATCTATAAAAACAATGAGGAACTTTTTCTAAAGTGGGGTTATCTATTAGCTGATCTGGTTGACGTCTTTGATGGTAACAAGAATTCTTCAAAACGCATTTCAGCAAAGGAATTTTTTGAAGGTTATAAAAATATAATTCTGGAAACAATTGAACAACTCTACCTTGACACTGATAAAGAAGAAATAAAGGAAAAGCTTAATAATTATCAGACAGTAGCTGAGATGCACAACCTGACTATCCCTAAATCTGATATTGATATCGCACTGGCATATTTCTGCACAACCTTAACACTTGCAGCAGTTGGCATTGAATAATAATACTAGTTTAGCCGTTGGTTAGAACTAACGGCTTTTTATTCTGTAATCCTTGAATGTGTATAATATTAGCATTATTTTTCTGTCACAATGGATTCAAATATTTTAAGTTAAAAATAAAGGTGCTAATTAGTAAGTTAAAAATGTTAAATAGATAAATTTTACTGTTCCACTCTAAATCTAGCCAATTTTCAGAATCTCACAAGAACAGACGTTGGAGCCGCATATACATGCGAGCTCCTTACGTTCCCTTGTGAGAGGTCTGGCTAGGCCTAGAGCGGGGCGCGTTTGGAGTCTCGCATTTTTTATTTTATGCCATACTTAATTCTTATACCAAAATAGGTTTTAGAAAAAGAGTTTCTCCTTCTTTCTTATTTTGCTTTGATAGTTTGGGTTTCTAGTTCAAGTTTTCTTTAAGTCCGCAGTCCTTTACTTATAAATGTCAGTAAATAATTAAAAAATATATTTGTGAGGAAACACTATGTCCGACGAACAAAACAATCTTGGAAACAAATTATCAAAACGTCAAATATTTATAGCATTGGGGGGAGTACTATTTATAATTTTTCTGCTATGGTTTGGGATATCTCAATCAAGAAATAACATTAGTCAGATAGCAGAGTCATCGAAACCACCTATAGTAACAAATAATAATCCGTCTTTAGATCGTCAAAAACAAATTGAAAAAGAAGAAAATGAAAGGAAATTAGCTAAAGAGCAGGAAGAAAAAGACAATATTGCGAATGACCCAACTAAATACTTAATAAACATACTAAAGAAAAGTAGCGGTAGGAGAAGTGAAGATGATGTTACATCATTTAGTCAAGCTGAAGGATTCGATACTGCTGTTACTGTGCAATATAATAATTCTATAGTTTCTATTCGTTGGCCGCTTGATTGTTTCTATAATAAGCCCTTAACACTGTTACAGGATACTGATTCACCTTCCTATAGAGCGGATGAATTGCTCAATTCCGTAGTGATGGTATTATCTGCATTGTGCAACGCTAAGATATTAGATCATATATCAATTGACAAAATAAAATTAGAGATGTGGGCTCCTAATTCATATGAAGATAAATGGGGAGAAACCAAATGGAAACGCCCATTTTCTATCTTGAATGCAAGTTATAGTTTCTCAAATATTGATAAACTATTTAAACAATGGAATACTGGTAAAGAAGTAAATATTAAAAAAATTGCTGATAACTGGTCCTGGGATCTTCGGCAGCATTAACTTATTGAAGCGTCATGGATTTCTCACTATAAATAAACTATTCAAAAACACTTGGGTAATATCCAAATGAAATTAAATATAATTCTCCTTTCTATTATCCTGATTTTTATTACGAGATCAATTTATTCTCAGGAGGGAATAGTTTATTTGGGTAAAACGAAGAACGAAATCATTCGAATGCTGGGATTTCCTAACCGTCAGGGGATTGGTGAGAATCAGATGATGTATGAATTTAATAATAAAGAAGGTGGATGGTTTTTACTAAAAGATGGAAAAGTGTATAGCGCTGTTTTGAATGTTATATGTGACTCATACCCTGAAACACGAGATTTCAGAAATAATTTTATGTCTAACCTTTCTGATCGAGATAGTTGGAAAGTTTCTATTGAAAGTTCGAGTACAAAATTATCAAACTCCGATATAAACGTTACAATTTTTCTAACTACTCAGCAGCTTTATGACGGTACAGGACGATATAATTTTCTGGTGACCTATAAGGAAGAGGTTCCAAGTGAAATAAAAAAAGAAGAAACTATATCGGTAGGAAAACACATAGACAAGAAACATCATTTTATCTTCAAATACCCAAAGGATCAGTTTGTATTTTATAAAAGCGAGTCCTCAGTTGAGGATACTACATTCTTATCTGATCTATCAAGTGGAATAATTATCTTGACGGTAGTAGATATTCCTGATGGACGATCACTCCAGGATTTCTATGATGAAGAGCTAACCAGACAACCAGAAGCAAGTTATAAAGTTATCAATGTAAAGAAAAACTTCTTTGTTGTTTCATCAATACAAAATGATAAAGTTATTTATTTGCGGGCCAAACAAAGTGGAAATGTTATCATAAAATACAGAGTATCTTACCCTGCAGATGATAAAGCGTATTATGACCCCATGCTGAATGAGATTTCTGTTGTAATCACTAAATAGATCATAACGGATTGCATATGTATAAATATTATTTTCTTAAGATTGTGACAGTATTCATCACCAGTTTGTTGTTCTCATTTTCTGCCAATTCCCAAGAGATAAAGGACATACACGGTGTGGACTTTAATAATTTCACATACAATTCAAATTGGGGTGGGAAAATTAAATTAAAAAACGGTAAAGATAAGGATAGTAATAGCAGCATCGTGCTAAAAAAATATGCCGATCTGGATGGCGATGGCCAGGATGAGGCTGTTATTGTTATAGGTATATCTACGGGTGGAACAATTGCGTATGTTGAAGAATTACATATTTTTTCATATAAAGCAGGGCAGATTAAAGAAGAATATTTTGACAGTAGAGAGAAACCTGACGAAACAGTAGTATCCTCAAAATCAGTTGTCATATCATACCCGGTTTGGAAGGAGGAAGATGCGCATTGTTGCCCGAGTATTACCGAATCAAAAATAGTAAAGTTCGAAGATGGAGAGTATGTGGCAAAAACTCATCAGGTGCCTTATAAGGAAGTTGTAAGCAAAGTGAATAAGACGATTGAAGTAACCCATGATGATAAAGATAATGTCGGTAAAGTTATTGCTGGTTATTTTCAATTCATTCAGGATAAGCAGTCGGGAAATGCCATCAACTGTTTTATTTCATCTAAAAGATCGAAAATCAGACCCGTCATTGAAAAAATTATCAGCGAGACTGATTATTATAAAAACTTGTCTGTTGAGAGTTATGCCCAAAACGAAAATAAGTTAATCGCTAAGGTATCCATTGACCAGAAGAGATATGAAGATCCTGATATCGAACACTGGAATGTAACAATTGAATTTATCAAATCTGGGAGTGAGTGGAAAATATTTAAGGTTTACTAATAAGTGAAATTATATCCTGTGTGGAATAATGATTACCTCTTATTTCTATCTTATTTTGAATTTATGGAAAACATAGTAAATCAAAAAGAAGACTGCTTATCTATTAAAGTTTTTAAAATGGAGCCCACATGAAACCTATTTACATCTTTATTGTATTTCTAGTTTTTTATACCAATAGTTTTGCACAAAAACCGTGTCCAGGGACTCCAACCGTTGATTATTCTGGTAAGACATATCATACTGTTCAGATAGGCGACCAATGCTGGTTAAAGGAGAACCTTGATGTAGGAAAAATGATTAACGTAAAAAAAAGTCAAAGTAATAATGGAAAAATAGAGAAGTACTGTTATGATAATGATACTGAAAATTGTTCACTTTATGGCGGGTTATATCAATGGGCTGAGGTAGTCCAATATCAAAACGGTGCTACAAATACTAGTTCACCAATACCTGAATTTACGGGTAATATACAGGGGATTTGCCCAAGAGGTTGGCATCTACCAACATATGCTGAATTTTCAAAATTATTGGCAAAAATTGGTAGAAGTGAAAAATCATTAAAAGATATCGGGCAGGGAAACGGAATTGGCGCAGGTACAAATACAAGTGGTTTTTCGGCTTTATTGGGCGGCGGGAGTTACAAAGATACCTTTCTCAAATGTGATTTTGGGGCAATGACTTTCTTTTGGAGTTCTACTGAATGCGGTTCTTCAGATGCATGGGGGCTACACCTTTACTTCGATAGTAACAAACCTCGCATAACTGGCTATTCCAAGGGGACTACTGCAGAAAGTGTTCGTTGTATTATGGATGATTTACCTGATAAGGTAAAGAATAAAAATTCTTTCGGTACACCATGCCCTGGAACTCCAACTGTGGAGTATGCTGGTAAAACATATCATACTGTTCAGATAGGAAGCCAATGCTGGTTAAAGGAAAATCTTAACAAAGGAACAATGGTAAAAGGATTTAATGCACAAAATGTCGATGAAAAGTACTGCTATGATGATGATCCTTCAAATTGTAATAAGTATGGTGGACTGTATCAATGGAGAATGGCAATGCAGAATAGAGATAATGGCGCAAATGGAATCTGTCCAAATGGCTGGCATGTTCCTACAAAATCAGAGTTTAAGATATTAGCAGCAGAAGTAGAGGGAAATAGTGATGCCATTTTAAAAGATTATGAAATTAACATGGGGGCTGACAGCAGAGGTTTCTCTGCGTTAATGGCAGGATATTGCAATGATAGGGGATATTTTTCCGGTTTAGGTAATATTACAGGTATTTGGACTTCTACACAGACCGATACTCCAACTGCTTTGGCCTTATTTCTAGATACTGAACATAACTTCGCATTTGATAATAATTATAAAAACCAAGGTTACAGTGTCCGTTGTATCAAAGATTAGTTTATCCAAGAAAGGCGAGGCAGTTGCTGAGGTTATGGTCCCGAAGACCTATCAGCAAGGCAAGTATCTTTTATAGTCAGAACGGTATTTGTAATTGAGATAAAGGAAAAACCGATGGAA